>Ga0070730_10005238_pt1 | contig 11215 bp, 8 predicted proteins | sample Coa_R1_3_FD_66447 | JGI IMG/M metagenome (GOLD analysis project Ga0070730, IMG submission 66447) | Surface soil microbial communities from Centralia Pennsylvania, which are recovering from an underground coalmine fire - Coalmine... | ecosystem: Environmental > Terrestrial > Soil > Unclassified ... | reverse complement strand
ACATGGCCCCTGGTTGGTTGGGATCGGGATGATAGTAGCGGGAAGCATCCCAGCGTTCAGTAGGGATCTCACGGATCGCATCGATTCCGTTAAGAAGGAAATGCCAATACTCACGAGTGTCGTTGACTGCTCCAGGGAAGCGACACCCGATGCCGACAATGGCGAGAGGTTCACGATCGTTGGATGGTTGATCGTTTCTCACTACAGGAAACTCCTTTCACATACCACAGAAATGTCTACACGTTCTTCCAGCCAGGCGTATCTAGAGGCCGCTCTCTGCTGTTGCAGCATCATGGCTGTGGGCGGGCTGAGGCAGCCTCTTCCTCCAGGTTGTACGCTTTTCTCTCAACAGGGGTAAGCTTTATCATACGAGCAGCTCTCTGGACACTTTTTTGATCGAGAGGCGGCTGCGTCATAATCTCGGGGCTATGATCGCCCTTGTTGCCCAGACGGCGCTCGTGAGCATCCATGACCTGATACAAATCGAAGCCGAAGCGCTGGCGCATCACCTGCCTGCCAAGCTCATTCATCATGCAGTTCGTACTACAGGTCCGGTATTATTTGGCATCTGCCAGCCCACATCCTTCAGCAGGGCAATCTGCTCCTCTGGCGCGGGTTTTTTAATAATCTCATAGAAGGGCACGAGAGCGGTATGGCACGCAGCCATGTGTAAAACATCCGCCGCTTCTGGACATTGCTGCTGGGCATGGTCACTGAAAGGTTTGGCGAAGCGGTCGGTGACCGTTTGCAGGGAGGCCAGTCCCATCCCTGCTAGAACGGGTCGTCCCTGCAAGTCGTAGCGATTCTGCCCCTCCTGCGTCCCTAGAAAACAGAAAGGAATGTGATGCTCACTGCAAAACATAGTTGCATGCGTAATGATGGTCGAAAAGCAGGGCCAGCAGGCCGACCCATACGTCATCACAGATCGCACCAGGGCAGGGTCCTGCTGTGTGGTGAGATCGAACCCCAACCTGAAGAGACGGTCCATCTTTGTTTTATCCGGTTGATCTATGACGAGTGGCACGCCTATCCGCTCACAGAGGCGCTGCGCATTCTGAATAGCCGCGGGCGATTGATAGCCCTGATTGAGCATCCAGGCACACAGGCGCAGAGGCCGTTTTGCCAGATGTAAGAGCATATACGACGAATCTTTCCCCCCGCTATAGAGGACAATAGCATCGTACTCGCTCTGACGTTGCTTCTGTGGAACGCTTTTTACCAGCTCAACGACCTGTGCAAAGCGAGGAGAGTCGGGGGGAAGGTATTTCTGCACAAGCGGTTTCAGGTCGGCTCGTTGTGCCGCTTCACACTGATACACATCCAGGATCAGGTCGAGCAGCCAGGCCTTCTCCCCATCATAACGCTGGAAGGCAGGATCATGGGCAGGATGGCTGCAGTAGGAACAGCGTGCGCCTTGACCGGGTGCTTTCCCATCAAATTGGACAAGCATACGATCATAGGCGAGTGGCATGCCGCAGCTTTGACACAGAGAGGTGTCTACGGGTGTTGATTGCATGGTTATTCCTTCTTTCAAGATGCGGTGAGAACACATCAAACTTCAAGAAAAACGGTGAAACTCACCCCGAATTTGCTCAACAGGGATGAGCCGGGGACCACAACGCAACGCGGGAATGGCGAAACCAAATCTATCAAATGCGCGATGGTAGCGCAGTACATTTTCTATCAGAGGTTCCCCAATGGTGGAGGGAAGGTCATCGTCCAGCATCTTCATAAGCCCCTCAGTAAAACATGACCAGCTCAGGGAACTGCCATTCGCATCATTCTCGGTAAAGTCAAAGGGGAAGTAGGAATAGTAGCCGATACAGCGGCTATCGACGATGCCTGTATCACAGGGAACGATATCTTGACGCTCAGAACAGCGCTTCCAGGCTTGCGAGCGCGACCAGGCATGGGGCTGGCTATCATCAACCAGCACGGTCCCGCTGGCAAGACCATCGATATCAATGGCATTGGATGAGCTGATAGCACTGATGAGATAACGGGAGTGATAGCAGGCGCTATCAGGCAGCAGATGACCTTCCGGCGTGGTGAATTCGAGAGAGATCTTCACATCGGAAGAAGATCGAAACTCTTCAGCAAGTTGCTCAATGCGCTGCCGCCGATTGGGTTGATCCACCAGGACAAGTTCGCGTGGCCGTTGCCGCTGGCGCAAGAGCAGTCGCGCAAAAGAAGCGCCAATGCTCCCCAGTCCAACGATGCTCATACGATCTTCAGAGGGATCTAACGCTAAATCCTGCACCGCCCGTTGATACGTTCTGAACACGCAGGTGGTTGTCATGGCATGGCCGGTCGTCAGCGCGATCCCCAGCTTCTGCGCCTTTTCCATGACACTTTGCCCATAGAAGGAAAGCGCTCCGTTGAGCCCCGCCAGGCAGACGATGCGTGTTTTATACTCTGCAACAAAATCCAACGCTTCTTCGAGGAGTTGCTGTGCCTGGAGAAAAGAAGCAGTAGCGAGAAGTTCAGGGCCATCCATGGGAGGTATAAGGATACCAACAGTCATCGCGGTGCACGGAATAATTTCACAAAACATCGGCTTCAAAGAGCCAAGAAGCTCCCTTTGTTCCTCGGAGGTCAGATGACTGGCCCAGGGGAATAAGCGAGGGAGGTCGTTGTCATCCCTGACATGACCAAACATCACCACATCGAGCCGGGGTGGTACTTTCTGGGCTTTCTGCTGTTCAAGCCAGGAGGCAAAGCCAGAGGGGCCAAGCCAGGTAGATTGATTTGCTACTGCCATTTGCATAGAGGATCTCTTCTCCTTCTCTCTCCCGGATGCCCGGTATTCTGATAGCGGTGGGGCCTCAAGCAGCCCCAGCGTTTAGAACGCCGTTTCTCTTGAGAGAATCTGCTAACGATAACGACGATAGGATCTATTACACATTATATATTGATTACTAAACTAAATATAGTTATTTTTTATTTATTTTATAAATAATATGATCAATTCATAGAAAGTGGCCTCTGTCTCCTGGGTAGGGTCCTGCAGCGGGGAGCAGAAGGATTGAGCCTGCCACAAGGCCGATTGATCGGCCTCCTGGGGCCGGGCCGCCGCACGAGCCCCGCCGAGGGCCGCAGGTCATCCCTTAGGGATTGATCGGCCTGGGGGCACCCGCCGCAGCACGATCCCTACAGAGGGCTCAAACCTTCTGCACACTGCATTAGAAAGAAGCGCAGAGACGCTGAGCCATCTGGCGTACCGTCCTTTTCTGCAAGAACTCCTCCAGGGAAAGCTCGATATTCAGATCTCTCGTGACCGCCTTGCGTACTTCAAGGAACATCAAAGAATCGAGCCCCAGACGGTCCAGAGAGGTCCGAGGATCGATGGCCATCTGAGAAGAGCCAAGGACGGTAACGAGACGAGAGAGAAGATAATTCTCCATGAGCGTTTCGCGCTTCGCGTGATCTTTCTCCTGGAGAAGCTGATGGTGCGGAGTTTGGTCTCCTGGCTCTGTTTTTTCCGGGGAGGCTGGCAAATAGTTGTCCGCGGATCCAGGCGAGGCTGATGGCATTGCCCCGGTTGCTTCAGGATCGTCAGCGAGCGGGGCGACGCTTTTGCTCTGCTGCTCCCCTCTCTCGGATAACTGCCACACGGGAGCGGACCAGCAGCGTTCTCGTTGCCAGGGATAGCTCGGAAGGGGCACGCATGCTCCAGGAGGAAAAAGGTCTTGCCAGTGGAGAGAAAAGCCAGTCGTAAATAGCGCGCCTGCCGTCGAGAGCAACACGCTACACTCATCTTCATTGCGCCGCATTGAAGAGAGAATCTGCGTCTCACATGCCTCCAGTTGCGCGCATTGCTGAATAGCGCCAGAGAGAAGCGGATGAGGGCTGATCTCAAGAAAGGTGGAAGGACCATCAGCGAGCAATTGTTGGACGACAGGCGCAAAGAGCACAGGCTCACGCAAATTGCGTGCCCAATAGGTAGGATCGCATTCTGGCCCCTTGAGGATGCTGGTGGTCACAGTAGAATGGAGCGGAATAGAGGCCGGTTGCGGCTTGATGCCAGCTAAACATGTTCGCAGGTCTTCGAGAAGAGGATCGACGCAGGGACTATGTGACGCAACATCAACCTTGACTGGCCGACAGAAAATATCCTGACGTTTCAATTGCGCTATCAGGCCGTTTAACACCTGGGTATCGCCAGAGAGTACCGTAGATGTAGGACTATTGCTGACCGCAAGAGAGAGGGAGCCTTCCTTGCCCTGGATCGCCTGACAAGCCTGTTCAAGTGAGAGCCCAACCACTACCATCGAACCTTGACCACTAACGCGCTGGAGTAAACGGCTCCTGAGGCAAATGATCCGTGCTGCATCCTGTAAAGAGAGAACGCCTGCAATATGGGCCGCAGCGATTTCTCCCATACTATGCCCAATAACCGCATGCGGTTCGAGACCTAAAGAGAGCCAGAGCCTGGCAAGGGCAACCTGGATCGCAAAGAGCATAGGTTGCACACAGGAGATCTCCTGCAGGCGGCTCTGTTGCTCATCAGCCATCATCTGTTCGAGCAGAGACCAGTCAGTATAGGGTTGCATAGCCTGCTCACAGTGCTCAAGGGCGCTACGGAACACGGCTTCCTGCTCAAGTAATCGTCTGCCCATACCGATCCATTGTGCTCCTTGGCCAGGGAAAACGAGCACGATCTTTCTTCCTCCACTCGATGAGCATCGTTCACGCGGTACCATCGGGCCAAACAAGGTGCGGCTACACACTTCCAACTGACGAGCCAGAGCTGTATGCGTTGCTCCTACCACTGCCAGACGATACTCATGATGAGTTCGTCTCAGCGCTGCGGTTGAGCAGATATCAGGAAGACAGGGCGAGCTATCATCTGCTTGCATTAACCACCTGTTCCAGGCTTGAGCCAGGGCCGCCAGGGCTGATGGACTTTTTGCTGAGAGTAGCAGCAGATGCGCCTGATCTACGGCTTCTCCCTGATGAAGGGGAGGTGAAGCCAAACTTCGAGCCTCCTCCAGCACAACATGAGCATTCGTCCCTGAAAGACCAAACGCACTGACACCTGCCAGAGCCGGTCTGCTGGTTTGAGGCCAGGGCATCACCTGTTCAACGACTTTGAGCGGGAGATCTTGCCAGGGAATGGAGGGATGAGGAGTATGAAAGTGCAGATTGGGCACAAGGGTCCGATGTTTCAAGCAGAGTGCAGTTTTGATCAAACCGGCAATACCTGCCGCGCTTTCCGTATGCCCGATATTAGTTTTCACCGAACCAAGATAACAGTGTTCTTCAGGAGCACGTCCTGCGCCAAGCACGGCTGAGAGTGCCGCAACCTCTATTGGATCGCCAATCTGCGTCCCTGCCGCATGCGCTTCTACATAGTCACAGTGTGCGGGATCTTTGCCTGCGTTCTGATATGCCCGACGTAATGCGATCTCTTGCCCTGCCTGGCTGGGGGTGAGCAGGAAGGGGCCGCTCTTCCCATCGTTGGTAACAGCACTGCCGCAAATCACCGCATAGATCGGATTCCCCGAGAACTGGGCCTGCGACAAAGGCTTCAAGAGCACCAGTCCAGCTCCTTCACTCGCGACAAATCCATCTGCGTCTGCATCAAAGGCCTGACAACGGCTTTTGAGAGAAAGCATGCGAGCCTGGGAAAAGCCAACAGAGCTTCCCGGGTGAAGACACAAATGCACTCCGCCAGCCAGCGCCATCGTGCTCTCACCGCTCCAAAGGCTCTGGCAGGCCAGATGAACCGCTACGAGCGAGGAGGAGAAGGCTGTATCGATAGTGAGGCTGGGACCACGCAGATCGAACGTAAAGGAGAGACGCCCCGAGAGCATATTGCGCAGGTTGTCAGCGAACGCGTAAAACGTGAGTTGTGAGAGGTTATGGAAATGCAAATCTAAATAATCGTTGGAGGTTGCACCAATGAAGACGCCAGTCGGGCTACCAGCAATGGCCGCGGGAATCTCTCCAGCGTCTTCGAGTGTTTCCCAGGCAATTTCGTGCAATACACGAATCTGAGGATCGAGAGCGGCGGCTTCGCGCGGAGCAAGATCAAAAAAGGAGGAATCGAAACGATCAATCTCTGAAAGAACCCCCCTTGCTGAGCGACCATTTTTCCAGGGGTTGCCGGTTGAGGATCATAATAGGTTTCGGCAACAAAACGCTCTTGAGTCGAGGGGAAATCTGTTATGCCATCGCCACTCTCACAGAGCATATTCCAGAACGCTGCAAGATTGGCCGCCCCTGGGAAACGGCATCCCATGCCAATAATGGCGATCGGTTCTCTCTTATTCAGGCCGCTATTTCTCACAGAGCACCCCGTTTCTCAAGAGTGCATCGGTAAGTGACTGGAGTAAGGCCGCGCTCTCAGATTGGGGAAAGAGATGATCACCGGGGAACATCTTGAGAGAACACTCACCAGTCGTCTGACACTCCCATGCTGCCAACTCATCCGTATCCGCGAAGTGATCATTCCAACCTCCAAAGAGAAAAAGAGGGCAGGGCAGCGCTGCTCCTGCCAGAGGTTGAAAGTGAACGAGCATGGTCAGGTCTCTTCGTAAGAGTGGAGCAGTGTTCTGGATAAAGGCGGGGTACTGCAATAACTGAGCCACAGTCTCGTTTCCTGAGGGAAGAACAGCCGATACCATTTCGTCATCAGGGAGCCCTAGCCAATGCGTAATCTTATTGATCAGCCTTTCAAGGGTATGAGGGGCCGGTAAACCGGCCAGAAAGAGTTGGGCCGGCAAGACACCGTAGGAGGTATGAAGCAGACGCGCCGTCTCAAAAGCCAGCAGACTCCCAAGGCAATGGCCGAAGAAAGCACATGGTCGATCAAGCTGATCATACAGGGTCTCAGCTAACGCGGCACACAGAGCAGGAAGGTTGTTACACGCGGTCTGCTCAAGACGCTGCTCTCGATTGGAGAGTTCCAGAGAACACACCTCTATCGACTCTGGAAGGTACTTCGGCCATCTCGCAAAAAAGTAACTGAGCCCGGCGGCTGGAGGAAAACAGATGAGACGCATTGTCGGGTCTTTACATGATCTATGATAAAATAACCAATTATTCGATAGATCGCTCATTTCACTTCCTCTCGAACTTTTCTGATTGACGTTTAGAATGAGTAATTCCGCTGTATCTTATTGGAAGAACTGTCCTTCATCTTCCTCTAGACCTCCATTGTAACTAGAATAACCCACAGATCCTATATAACATATCATCTTTTCCATCCCCGCTTGAAGTATATCTGTAGTCTGGACTTTTTTGATGTAGCAAGAAAACTGGGTAGGACTCCTTTAAGAGATTCCCCTGAAACCTACATCAATCTGCGGACCCATTTGCGTTCCAGCAGCATCAGTTGGCAGCGCGATCTTCTTTGGCACTGGGTCACACTGGCCCGACTCATTCCCCTCCTGGCGAAAGGCGTGTGGACTCCAACTCAATCAGCACTCACACCGGCTGCAAGGGTATCTGGGCAAGCCAGGACGACCCTCAACTGAACAGGAGAAAGCGAAACATCAGTACGCGCATGGCAAAAGTCGCGGCCAGCCGGGCCTTGCTGGTCTGAACGAAGAAGCTCCTCTGAGCACTCCTCTGGTGAGTTCCACCGAGCAGACCTCTGAGCCATTAGGTTCACCTCGGCACCTGACCTGGTTACTCTTGCGCAAGCCTGAAAGCCTCACCGAAGCTGAACAGTCAATGGTCGCTTTTATTCGGGAGGTCAAAGATCTCGATACAACGTATGAACTGGCGCAACAGTTTTTCAAGATGATCCGAGAACGACAAGCCGATCGACTCGACACGTGGCTTCAAGCTTGTGAGAAGAGCGGTATTCCCGATCTGCAAACCTTTGCCGAACGTCTAAAAAGAGAGTATTCAGCTATGAAAGGGGCATTTCAGTTCTCCTACAGCAATGGTCCAGTAGAAGGACAAATCAATAAGCTGAAATATATCAAACGGAGTATGTATGGACGGGGGAGTTTTGAGTTATTACGTCAGCGGTTTTTACAAGCTGCCTGATTGCTAGCACGAGAGTTGCGGAAGATCCAACGAAACCGGGGCAAGCTTAAGCCTTCTTTTGTCCTGAGTCCAGAGGGCAAACTACAACGTCTGCACGCTCATGCTGGTGTTCGCATTTGCTCTCCCTCTTTTGAGAAACACTGACATTGTTACCTCTTCTGTTATACATTATATTGATAATTCCAAATTGCATGATAAGAAGTGGACATGATGCAAACAGTTTGCTGAGTAGAGCAAGCATGTGCGTTCGTTCGAAGAGGAGGTAGGGGGTGTTTTCACCGTGGTCGCCCTCTTTTCCAGGGATCAGGGTTATTCAGTCCATGTGCATTAGCCTTACGAAGGCTCTTTTTGTGCCAGGGTAAGAATTTTTGAGAACCAGGCCGAGTAATCAGAGCCAAAAACAGGATAACAGCCGGTAAAAGATACCATGCCAGGCTAGAACCAAGCCATTGCCTGATGGTAGTAAACCAGAAGTTAGCCGCAAAAGTTATGAAGATGATTGTATAAATTGCGGAGCCGATCCCGTAAATCAAGTACACGGCAAAGCTTCGAGAGTCAAGGATAGGTACCGCTTCTTGCCGTTTGCTCAGAAAGGCTTTTCGTATGATCCGTAGCAAGAAGCGATACGCCTGGGGACGTAGATCAACCATGTTAAGGGCGTAATTTAATATATAGTAGCCATCCAGATCAATAAAAGGAATGAAGTTGGTCAGAATGGAGACGTTTTCCCCAAAGAGTATTATGGCACTCAAACCTCGCAATAGGCTGTGAGCTGGCGCCACCCACCAGAGGAGGGCAAATGGCACAAGCATCAACAGATTCACAAAGATGCCGGCACAAGCTGTATAGACACGATGCCAGCGGTTGTGGATGAGCACAACATCATCGAGATTGGTATAGGGAAAAAACCAGAGGTAACGGCATGTGATGCCCATTTCACGTACAGAACCACCAAAGTGTTTGCAGGTCAGACCATGTGCAATCTCATGCACAGTAGCGAAGGTCCATTCCACAATCAGAAAAATGACCGCGAGGGGAGCGATTGTACTAACAGTTGTGCTGGTTAGCAGAGAAGCAAAGATAGCCCGGCTATTGAGTAGCAAAAAGGATTCTAATACCACAAAAGCCAGCAAAGCAGGAAGTATAAACCAGGGCTTGTATACGAAGCGTAACCACGGCAAGATCGTTTGCAAGAAAGCATCCGGGTTTGCCAATGAGAAACGCCACCGAGCCAATGTTCTGGATTCTTGTCGTCTTTTTTGCTGCGCCAGCTCTTTGAGGGAGGCCAGTTTGGCGGGATCGGTCTCATCCATCAGCAATTGGCGGTTTTCAAGCAGAGCGAAGATTTGTTGCCAGGAACGTGTATCAAGGTGACGACCAAACGTTGTGGCATACGCTGCACTCAGTTCCTCGAGCGTGTTGTGGCCATCCATTTTGCTCACAAGGAAGTATTCTTTAACTCCAAGGCGATAGTACCAACTGGTGAGGCCATCTTTCAAATAGTGAACTGTTGTCCCGTTGCTCCACAAGGCAGGGCCAAGGACAACGTCGGCACGCAATTGAGGTCGATAGGTGTTGGAAAAGCTTACTCTATTCATGCGACCACCTCCTTCAGATCCGGCTTGAGATCAAGCAAAGCCCGTTTGAGCAGATAGTTGAGGTATACCTCATCAGCGATACTGACGCCGAGTCGATTATTCGTCATATGTAGATAGCTACCCAGTAAAATGGAACAGGCCATGTTAAGGTCGTTGACCTCCTCGGGCTCACCGGAGCCACCATGCAGCTGGAGAGTGAGCTGACGAGCCTCAACAAGCCCTGTGATCCTATGGCGCAGTTCGCGCACGTGCGCAATCCACTCTTGTTCGAGAGGTGTCAGGAGGAGAGGGCTGGTTGCTCCCCTCATTATGGATTGGCGTAGTGCAAGCATACGTTGTTGGATATGAGTTGCCATTTTGCGATATTTCTTCTCGAATATCTCGTTTTCGTGCTTTTGCTGTAGAAAATCATCCTGCCAGTATCTGATGTAGTTCTCCAGGAACGTGATGACCTTGCCATCTTCTTGCAACAAGCCATAGCAGAAGAGCAGTGAAAGTTGAATTGATGTGCCGAGGAGGATGCTACGGTCGTGCACATTGAGTGTACGCAACATTTTCAGCACGATGATACTAGACTGCTCAAAATGCCACTCGGCCAGGGCCATCCCTGCGGCTCCTCCATAGCGGGTATATTCGGGCTCATAGGGAATATAGGCGAAGGAGTTATTGGGGCGTAGGGGTATCTCGCTGGCGTTCCCGTAGGTTGTGCGCCATTGCTCTTCGCCGTATTCAAGCTGAAACAGCTTTTTGGAGTTGGTTGCCAGCCACTTGTGATCAGAGTTGTAGAGAGCAGGTCGCCGTTTGAGATAGCTCCTGATCGTCGGCTCAATGTGCTCTTTGATTGCATCCCGATCGACTCCTTCGCTGGGCAGTAAGCGTAATCTGATATGTGAGCCTTCCTGCCAGTAGCGAATGAAGAAGAAACGCTGGATCAAGGCCTCTCGTCGCAGAGAATCGATCAATGGCTCTATACAATCGAGGAGCAAGGGATTCTGATGGCTTGCATAGAAGATATGGATGCTGAGCCAGGGCTGAGTATTCATAGGAGTTTCTCCTGTCGATTCATCTCAAAGACAAATTCGCTCACATAGGACTGATTATTGTGTTTCAGCCAGAGGTGATCGCGTAGCGGCAGCATCTCAGTGAAGATGAGCGGTTGTGTCAGAGAACGTACAGTTGCTTCCAGCAGTTGTAGGGAGAAGAAATTCTCGAAGTCAATGAATAGGGGTTTGTAGTCGCGAGGCTTATCTGCGACATTGGCAGAAGCAGGAACGCTACTACTGGTGAAGAAGACTCTGGATGGAAGTTGGTGCGCACGTCGCCAGCGCGAGATCGCGAGGAGGAAATCAGGGTCGGACTGCCCACTCTGGCGTTGGGGGAACATCAACACAGGCACATGCCATGATGCGCGCTGCAGTACGATATTTTTATAGCGCAGACGAGGAGTAAATGTGATCGTGTTAGAGGTCTCGGGCAATGAGACCCCGTCCCACAACTTCAGAGGACACATGGAGCAGGGTGAAAAGTTGAGCAACACCTGCTGAATCTCTGGCAGGAGCATAGGCATCATGAAGCCCAGATAGAGAGGTATGACCTCTTTCTCCAGCCGCCTGGAG
>Ga0070730_10005237_pt1 | contig 11216 bp, 6 predicted proteins | sample Coa_R1_3_FD_66447 | JGI IMG/M metagenome (GOLD analysis project Ga0070730, IMG submission 66447) | Surface soil microbial communities from Centralia Pennsylvania, which are recovering from an underground coalmine fire - Coalmine... | ecosystem: Environmental > Terrestrial > Soil > Unclassified ... | reverse complement strand
CTTCTCACGCGCCCCTGGAAGATCCTCGTGGAGCATGAGCGGGATCCCGTCCGGTGTCCGCCCGAACATCCGGCCGCAACCGGTGCACGAAAGGCCATCGGATCGCTCGACCAGGTCGGCGCGACAGAGAGGACACCGCAGGAGCTCGAGCAGAGAGGTCGGCACGGGTCGTCAAACTAGCGCGCACGTCGATCGGCTCGCACCTGCCCAAACACGACCCTTACAGCGGTTGGTTACGCTGAACGGCGTGCTACGAGCCGCACGATTCGCGCGGCGGAGGCGCGCTGCGCCGTGACGGCCGTCGCCGCTCTGATCGCGCTCCCGGTCAGCCTGCTCACGATCTGGGCGCTCGTGCGGACCCCGCTCGCGACGCATGTCGTGGCGGCGCCCCGCGCCGACCGTTGGCACAGACGGTCGACGCCGCTCCTCGGCGGCACCGGGATCCTCGCTGGGCTGCTGGCGGCGGCGGGCGTGGCTGTCGCCGCAGGCCTCGTGCCGGCAAACGCAGAGCTCGGGGGAGTCCTCGGCGGTTGCGTCATCCTCTTCGTCGCCGGGCTCGTCGACGACCTCGTCGGCCTGCCGCCACTCGCGAAGCTCGGCGCGCAAGGCGCCGCCGCCGCCCTCGTGCTCGCCGCGGGCGTGCGAGTCGAGATCGTCTCGAACAACATCTTGGCGACGGCGCTCGGGGTCGTCTGGCTCATCGGGATGACGAACGCCTTCAACCTGCTCGACAACATGGACGGGCTTGCTGCGAGCCTCGCGACGATCGCGTGCGCGTTCTTCGCAGTCGACGCATTCACCGTGCATCCCAACCACCTCGTCGCAGTTGTCGCGCTCGGGATCTGCTTCGCCTGCCTCGGATTCCTGCCGTACAACCTTCGGCTCAGGGGCCCGGCCTCCGTCTTCATGGGCGACAGCGGCAGCCAAGTGCTCGGCTTCGGGCTCGGCTCGCTCGGTCTGGCCGCAAGCTGGAACGTGGCGGGCTCGACGGTTGCAACGCTCCTGCTGCCGCTCCTCGTGCTCGCGGTGCCGATCCTCGACACGACGCTCGTCACCGTCGTTCGCGTGCTCGAAGGACGGCCCGTGACGCAGGGCGGTCGCGACCACACGTCCCACCGCCTCGTGTACCGGGGCCTGTCCGACAAGCGCGCGGTCGTCCTGCTCTGCGCGGTGAGCGCGGGGCTGGGACTGACAAGCCTCGCCTACAAGGTGCTCGACGATGTCCGCATCACGCTCATCGGCGTCTTGCTCACGTTCGCGTTCCTGCTCCAGTTCGGGAGCTTCCTCGCCGACGCGAACGCGGCGCCCCGCTCCGAGCCGACCGACGCGCCGTCGTTCATCCGCTCGCTGCTCGTCAACCGCAAGCGACTCATCGAAGTCGTCGTCGACTTCGCTCTCATCACGGCGTCGTTCACCGCCGCATTCCTCATCAGGCTGCAGGGCACCGGCCTTCCTTGGCAGCGGCACGTCTTCGACCTCTCCCTCTCGGCGATCCTCGTCGCGCGCTACGTGTTCTTCATCGCGTTCGGCCTATACCGCGGTGTGTGGCGGTATGCGGGAGCGCGGGACGGCGCAAGCGTTCTCTTGGCAGTGGTGCTTTCGGAAGGCGCTGCATTCCTCTTCATCTGGGCGACGGTTCCCTGGGACGGCTTCCCGCGGGGCACCTACTTGATCGACGTGCTCCTCTGCTCCCTCCTCATCGGGATCTCCCGGTTCTGGGAGCGCGCGTTCGCCCGCGGAATCTCTGTCCTTGTCGGGTTCGGAGATCAGCGACGCACGCTGATCGTGGGTGCCGGCAGGAGCGGTCGCAGCTTGCTGCGGGAGCTCCGCGAGACTCCCGGCGAGCGCGTGATCGGATTCGTCGACGACGATCCGGCGTTACGCAATCGCCGCATCCAAGGCGTTGGGGTTGTGTCAGGCATCGAGGAGATCGGGTGGACGCTCGGGCGCTTCGCCCCCGATGCCGTCCTCGTGACGATTCCGGGGGCGCCACGAGAGCGACTCGAGTCGATCGTCGAAGCGTGCAGTCGTGCCGGCGTCCCGTGCCGCTTCGTCCGACGGCACATCGACGTCGACCCCGCGGTCGTCCTCGGAGCCGCGACAGAGTGAGTGTCATCGAAGGTCTTCCGCGCACCGAGGCGGAGGCAGTCGAGAGATCTCTGATCGACCGCCTGGGGGCAGCGCTGCCCCTCGCAGGGATCTACGTCGTTCTGTGCATGATCTACCTGGTCGAAGTATGGAAGCGCGTGACGCCGTGGTTGTTCGGCGACGAGCTCGAGCTCACACAACTATCGCGTTCAATCGCATCGACCGGACACGCCGCCCGCCGGGGTGCACCACACTCGCCGGATTCGATCTACACGTACGCGATGGCGCCCTTCTGGCGCATCCACGACGTGAGCAAGGCGTACGCCGCGATCAAGTACCTCGACGTCTTCGTCATGACGTCCGTCGTATTTCCGACGTACTTCCTGGCTCGACTCGTTGTCGGGCGCCGTGCGGCCCTCTTCGCGGCCGCCGGCGCTGCCGCGATCCCGTCGCTCGCCTATTCCTCATACATCGTCGAAGAGACGTTCGCGTATCCGTTCGCCGCGCTGTGCTTCTTCTTGATCGCCAAGATGCTTGTCGAGCGCCGGAGCGGCCGCCGGTGGTACGGCTGGCTCGCGGCCGCAGTCCTGGCGTCCGGGTTCGCCCCGGCCGTGCGATCCGAGCTGGCCGTGATCCCAGCGGTCCTGGCCTTGGCGATGTTCTTCGCCGCCTGGTCGAGCGACCGGGCAAGAGCTCGTCGCCGTTCATGGTCAGCCGGGGATTGGATCGGAGCAATCGTGGTCGGCTTCGGAGTGATCTTCGTCCTGAGTGGGATTGCGAGCCACCACTCGCTCCAATGGCTGTCGGTGACGCGCTACTACAAGCACCGGATCATCGTCGAGGGGAACTGGGCAATCGGCGCGCTCGCAATCGGCGTGGGGATCGTCCCCATGGTCGCCGGGATTGCGAGCTTGTTCGACGCTCCGGGCCAGGCGCGCGACCGAGGCGTGCGCATGTTCCGTTGCGTCACGTTGGCTGGCTTCATCGCCTTCGGCACGTACACGGCATTCAAAGCTGCATATCTCTCCACCACATTCGCTACACGAGTCGAGGAACGGAACCTGATCTACGTCGCCCCCTTGCTCTTCATCGGGACAGCGCTCGTCCTCGCACGACGCTCCGTCAACCTGCCTGCACTCGCTGCGACGACCGCATATGCGCTCTACCTCGTGGGCTACGCGCTGTATCACGTCGTCGGCTCCCCGTACGAGATGGGCGTGCGCCTCTACTCGGACGCACTCGGCTTCGCCATCGCACAGCGGGCGAATCTCGAGCTGTACTGGACGCCGAGCACGGTTCGTATCGTCCTGATCTCCGCCGCCTTGATCGGCGTCGGACTTCTTCTTTCACTCCGCGGCCTGCTCGCGCGCCCCCGTATCGCCGGTGGCGTCGCCATCGCGCTCGGGGCGGGGATCCTCGCGTGGAACCTCGCGGGCGAACTGTCGGCGGCAGCCGGCACGAATGAGCTCAGTCACAGCTACGCGCGCACACTCGGACATCCGTTTTCGTGGGTCGACGACGCGACGCATCTGCGCTCAACGCTCTACGTCGGCGCGGGCGAGGAAGATCAGAATCCGGAGTGGTTGCTCGAGTTCTGGAACCGATCGATCGCGCGGGTCACCAGCCTCGACGGCACTGTCCAGGGCCCAGGGCCGGCACCGGGACCCAACCTCGAGCGGAACGGGACGCTCATCTGGGGGAGCAGCCCGCGCGATCTCGGTCCGCAATACACCTACGCAGTCGAGGACCGGCCCTGCATCGACCTCGCCGGCGCGCCGGTCGCGGAGCACCAGTACCACGCGGGCGGACTGGCGCAAGGTTGGCGACTCCTTCGGCTCACTCGTCCAAACCGCCTGAGAAGCATGTGTACAGGCATCTGGCCGGACGGCTGGTCTGGCGACCACGACAGCGCGTACTTCCGCTTCTCCGGGCCGGCCGGCTGGCTACGAATCGACTACACGAGGCTGGATTGGGGCTATCCGAGCGGCTCGACACCCGTCGAGTTCTTGCTCGGCACGCTCGTCATCAATGCGAACGACCAGCCGATTCTCGGCCGCGTGACGAGAACGGTCGATCGATCGATTGACAGCGCGCAGGCGAAGGTCGAGTGGTTACGAGTGCCCGCTGGGCCATTCGCCGTGCACGTTGCCGTCGCAAAGAAGGTCGTGCCGCACGACTTCAATCCCGCGAGCGGCGACCAGCGGAAGCTCGGTGTTGAGTTGAGATACGAATTTCGGGAGTCGCGCTAGCGTAAACGCAGCGCCAAGAGACGCTCGGGGTGCTTGCGCAGGAACCTCAGCATTGCTCGTGCGTGCCAGAGCGTATGGATGGTGAGGAAGCGCTTGTCGATCACCGCGGCATACTCGTGATGCACGACCGCATCGGGTACGTACCACCGCTCCCAGCCGACACGCGCCGCCCGATAGTTGAGATCGATGTCTTCGCAATACATGCGAAAACCGGCGTCCCAGCCACCGATCTCATCGAGCATGGCGCGCCGCAAGAGGAGAAACGCGCCGAGCATCGTGTCAGTCGGCACCGGCTCACGAGGCTGCTCCTCCAGCAGGTAGTGACGGCGCTGCCAACGCTTGGGTGGGAAAAGGAGCCGCAGCGGCGTTCGTCGCACGAGGGTCGCACCGACGGTCGGGAAGCTGCGGCGCGAGAGCTGCCATGACCCGTCTGGGTTCAGCATCTTCGGTCCGGCCACACCGCAACGCGGATGCTCGGCCATGAACGCCCTCAAGACCGATATGGCGTCGGCCTCGGCAATCACATCGGGGTTGGCGATGAGGACCAGCTCGTGCCGCGTCTGCACGGCGCCGCGATTGGCGTTGGCGGCAAACGACAGCGGCCGTTCGTTCTCGAGCACGCGGACTCCGGCGGGGAGCTCGCGCGGCACGCTGCCCGGTACATTCGCGATGACGAGCAGCTCGTCCACTTGCGGCACGAGCGCGGGCAATGACTGCTCGAGCTCCTTGGCGTGCCCGTGCGAGATGACGACTGCTGAGACCTTCACGGGAGCAGCTCCCGATACACGGCGACCGTGGCACGTGCCGTCGCCTCCCAAGTGAACGCGCGCGCACGCTCGATCCCCGCCTGCACCCAGCGCGCCGGGTCTTCAAGCACCCCAGCGAGCACGGCAGCGAATGTCTCCGGCATGGCGTACGCAATGGCGTTGCCGCCGACCTCGCGCACCGCCGGATCCGGCGTCGCGACGACTGGCGTGCCACACGCCATTGCCTCGGCAACAGGCAGGCCGAAGCCCTCATGCAAGGTCGGAAAGAGCAGTGCGGCCGCTCCCCGATACAGGCGTACGAGCTCCTCCCTGGGAACGAATCCGCGGAGATCCGCGCCGCGTCGGCGGAGCTCCGCGGCCAACCCAGCGTCGCGTTCGGGCCCCGCAACGATCAGCCGCCTCCCGACCGCGGCCGCCGCGTCGGCAGCGAGCAACGGATTCTTTCGTTGCTCGATCGACCCGACGAACAAGACATAGTCGGCATGCGTTCCACCCGGTGTGAACGCCGGGTCCGCTGCAAGGGGAGTGACGACGACCTTGTCGGGCGAAAGGCCGTACAGCTCGACAAGATCAGCCTTTGTCCGTTGCGAGATCGCTAGGACACGACGCGCGCGGTGTGCGGAACGCGGCACGACGAAGCGAAAGATCGATGTCTCCCGGCGTCCCATGAGCGATGCATTACGTTCGAAGGAGAGGTCCTGCACCGTCAAGACGGCCGGGCAGAACGAGGCGAGCGGCAGCGAGTGAATGAAGTGCGCCAACGCCGGTCGAAGCCTGCGGATGAGCAACGGCACACGCACGGCCATGCGAAACTCCTGTGTCCGAGATCTCAACTGGATCGGCTCGACCCCAGCGGGCACAAGGTCCGGGTTGCGCGTAATCGCCGCAAACCGAAGCTCCGGTCCGGCCGCGGGCAAGGCACGCAAGAGTCCCGCGACATACGACTCGTCACCCGTGCGCTGTCTTCCGAGCGCGTCTGCGTCGATCACGATCAGCGGCGCGCTCATACCGCCTCTGCGTAAACGGCGAGTGTCAGCCGGGCCGTTTCGTTCCACGAGAACTGGCTGGCCCGTTCGAGTCCCTGCGCGCGCAAATCCCGACGGCGCCCGAGAGCCTCGTCCATTCCGGCCGCTATCGCTGCCGCGTCGAGTGGATCGACGAGTACTGCTGCACCGCCGGCGACCTCCTCCATCGCGCTCCCGCGAGCCGTCACCACCGGCGTTCCGCAAGCCATCGCCTCGAGCACGGGGATTCCGAAGCCCTCGTACAAGGACGGATATGCGACGCAGAGAGCCCCGCGATACTGGCGGGCGAGCTCCTCGTCGGGGATTTCTCCGAGCCACCGCACACCGGAGCCGCGCGGCTCAACGCCTCCCCAGCCTGGGGCGCCGACGACGCGGAGTTCGATTCCGAGCCGACGGGTCGCCTCCACCGTGCGCGCGAGATTCTTCCTCGGCTCGAGCGTGCCGACGGCGAGCACGTAATCTCCCTCCGCGCGCACGCCGTCCGGCGCGAAGACCGGATCGACGGCGTTCGGAGCGACGCGAAGCTTGTCGCGGGGGATTCGGAGCAGCCGCTCGACCTCAGTCGCGGTGAACTCGGAAACGGTGATGATCCGTCGAGCGGTACGGAGCACGCGCGGTACGACTGCTCTGCTGTACGACCTTGTCCATGGGGGAAACGCCTCCGGATGACGGAAGACGGCGAGGTCATGGACGGTGACGACGAGCGGAACCGCCGAGCGCAGCGGGCCGCGGTACGTCGGGCAATGGAGGACGTCCGCCTTCCGGCTGCGGCGCGGAAGCACGTGCGGATACCACGCGAGGTCGAGCCAAAGCGTGCCGGCCGGCCCGTTCGAGAAGCCCCGCTGCCGCTCGAGCTGCACCACACGCTCCAGCCGGGGCACGAGCGCGCGAAGGTAACGGGCGGTTCCCGCTCGCGTGAGCTCGAGTGGCGTGACGTCGAGCGCGACCTTCACGACACACTCTTCCACGCAGCCAGGTGCGCCATGCCGTTCTCCGCCCACGAGAACGACCGTGCATGAGCAAGGCCACGCCGTACGAGCTCTGCTGGATCGCTCAACGCCTGATCGATCCCGGCCGCGATCGCCTCGGGATCGAGCGGATCGACGCGGACCGCCGCCCCGCCGCACGCCTCGTCGAGCGACGGATGTGAAGACACCACACACGGCACCCCGCATGCCATCGCCTCGATGATCGGCATGCCGAACCCCTCGAACAGCGACGGATACACGAAGACGCTGGCACCGCGATAGAGGGCAGGAAGTCGATCCATCGGGATGTAGCCGAGCGGCACTACCCCTGGCCGGTCGTAGATCGGCGCAGATCCAAAGCCGGGAGCCCCGACCACCGCGAGGGCGAACTCGTCACCAGCGAGTCGCGGGTAGGCCTCGAGCAGCATCGCCAGGTTCTTGCGCGGCTCGAGGGTCGCGACGGAGAGCACATATGGACGACCGAGATCGGTCCTGTCCCCGTCGAGTGTGAAGATCGGATCGATACCTGGGTAAGCAACGTGAATCCGCTCCTGCGCAACGCGAAGCGATTCGGCGACGTCGTTCGCGGTGAAGCGCGAGTTCACCAGCACGACGTCGCACGTCCGCGCGGCGTGGCGGTACTTCGCGCCGTGCATACGTCGCGTGCGGGGATGCACCCACTCCGGGTGGTGGAGCGGTACAAGGTCGTGGATCATCGTCGATCGCACGCCGGCGGCCTGCGGCGGATACATCCAATCGGTGAAGTGAAAGACGTCGAGCGGGCCGAGGAAGCGTTCGACTGCCGGGGTGCCGGCGCGGCTCCAGAGCGTGCGCACCGCGTGTGCGGCCGGCAGCACGGGCAGTCTGCGCTCGAGGGCGAGGCCCGCGAGCGACGATTCGACCTGCCGCCTCCCTCGACGACTAGCCGGCGCAAATGCGACCACCTGGTGCTCGTCGCCCGCTGCGGCGACGATTCCGCCGAGCGAGCCGAGCACGTAGTTGCCGACACCCGTCCGCGGATGTGAAAGAGGCGAAACGTCGATTACGAGCCTCACCTCGGCGCCACGTACCGGATTGCGTCGAAATGCAAGCCGAGCAGACGCGTGTCGGCGCTATGCATGCTCGGCACCGACGAGGGGCGCCGAGCGGGAGAGATTGCGAACGAGACCCTACAGACGCCCGCTTGCGGAACGAGCGGGAACTTGAACGCGAGCCCCGGTGTCGACGACGGCACCATCAGCACCCGCGCAGGCGTCGTTCCGGTCACGTGCACGATCTGTGTGACGCCTGGGAAGAGGCGGTCGTCACTCTCCACGGTCACCGCCAGCGAACCTCCGGCGCACGAAGACCTCGTCCAGGTCAGGCGTGGGCCGGACCAGGGGTTGTGAGCGCCTTCATAGAGGCCGCGAATCCGCGTCGCCGTGCGTACCCGGCCGGAGACGCGGTAGAGCACGAGTTGCTTCGCATCGTCCGCCGCGATTGGACGGCCGATTAGCGTGACGCGCCGATTCGTGAGGACATACCGCGCGGCGATCGTATGACCGGAACCATCGCGGACTAGGCCGGTCGAACGTTCGACCGTGACGCTCGTAGCCGGCATGTCGCCCCCCAGATGCACACCCAGCTCATAAACGCGCGAAACGCTCCGATTCCAGAACTCGTTCTCCCACAGCCCGAGCCGGTTGCCGCCGGAGTAGAGCACGGCGACCTCGGCGCCGGCGCCGACGGCGCGGTCGATCCAGCCCCGGTCACGCACGCCGATGCCCTGCGCGGCGGCGCTCTTCGACAGGCGCGGGAACGAGTGGGTCCACTGTTCGAGCGGGAGCCAGGTGGCGAGAAACCCAAACGCCACAAGGGTAGGTAAGACGGGCGCGTAGCGACGCGGAAGCCAGAGAAATGCAGCAGCAAGTGCGACGGATACGGCGACGGCGACGATACCGATGCCGGTCGCGCCGACCCACGACCCGTCGACATACCACCACGGCTGCAGTCCGATCGTGTCGGACTGCGCGGTTTGATTGAGCAGGTGCGTAAACGGGATCGCTCCCGGGAGCGCCGCCGCGAAACCGGCGGCGGCCACCGTCGCACGCGGTGGCTTCGGCTGGCCGCGCTCGATCCACACGACGAGCGCGAGAACGAAGAGCGGGACGAGATAAAAGAGGTTGCGCTCCTCGATGCGCTGCGAGTACTGGGATGCGAAGACCGCCACCTCGACGACGAGCCAGAGCGAGAGCGCCGTCGCAGCAGCGGCGAAGATACGCAGCTCTCGATCCAGGTGTCGCGCGTTCGCAACGAGGACGATCAGCGCTGCGAACGGCAATACCCAGAGTGCGAGGTCGAGCTCCGCGACGTGGAGCACGAGCCATTCCACTGCCGGCCAGAGCCGGTAGCCGCCGTTGCTCGTGACGCTGTAGTTCCCGAGAATCGCCGCCGGCGAGTGTCCGCGCGCGACCTCGACGACGACGGTGAGTGCCGCGACGAGCCCGATGATTCCGTACAACGGCCTGAATGCGCCGAGGCGCCGCGGGCGCCCTCGCTCGATCCATGCGAGCAGAAGCGGCGCAGTCAGCACCGCGGCGACGAGCGCCACCGTCTGCGCACGGGTGAGGAACGCGACCGCGAGCAGAACGACCAGCGTGAGCTGCCGGCGAAGCGTCGGCCGCTCGAGCATACGTACGAGCACGAAAGCGAGCCAGGCGAAGATCGGATAGAACACGTTCTCGGTCATGATCGTTCCCGCGTACGCCATCGACGGGACCGCGACCGAGAGGGCGGCGACTGCGAGAGCAGACGGCTTGCGCACCATGCGTCGCGCAAGCAGGTAGGCCGGGAACACAACCGAGGAGATCGCAAACGCGTCGATCACGCGAGCCCACCGATAGGCCTCCGAAACAGACCCGAAAATGGCGTAAGCCGGGGACAGCAGAAGCGGGTAGACGAAGCCGTAGTGCGCATGCGCGCCGCGGATGAGGAAATGACCGGTCGCTGCGAAGCTGCGGGCCATGTCGGACCAGACGATCTCGTCGACCATGATCCACGGCGAGACGAGGCGGAGTCCGAGCGCCAGCTGCACGACGACGGAAGCGGCGTACAGAGAAGCGAGCCAGATCCACATCGGCCACAGCCCGATGAGCCGTGTCCCCCAACCTGGCTGCGAGACGTGGCCGAGCCGGGCCGAGCCATCGGCGGTGACGAGGGACGGTCCCGCGAGTGCGGGCACGAGCAACTCGGGATCGACCCCGACGTCCGCCGCTGCGTCGGCGATCTCGCGCAATACGCGTTCCCGCACGGTGGCGCCGCCGGCGGCTTCTTCGAGCGCAGCGGCATAGAGCTCGGCGGTGCGGCCGAGGTCGTGCTCATGCTCGACGTACGCCCGGACGTCCTTGCTCATCCGCGCGCGGAGCTCGTGGTCGCTTCCGAGACGATCGAGCGCGTCGGCGAGAGACGCGACCTCGTCGGGGCCGCCGGCCGGAACCTTGATCGCGACGTCGTCTGGGAGCTCCGAGAACCAGCCGATGTCGCTCACCACAAGCGGGACTCCGAGCGACAGCGTTCGCAGGGCGCTGGCGGACGTCTCACCCATCGTCGGCATCCGGAGCTGGACGCACGCGTCACACGCGGCGATGAGCGACCACAGTCGCCGTTCCTCGACGTACTGCTCGCGAATGACGCCGTCCGTTCCGATACCGGCGCGCTCGATGCGACCCGCGAGATCGAATCCGGGAGCCTCGGCGCCGACGAGGAGCAGCCTCGCGTTTGCGTGTCGCGCTCGCGCGGCCGCGAATGCGCGCAGCGATTCCGGGATGCGCTTGCTCTCGTTCATGTGGCCGAAGCAGCCGAAGACCGGCCCGCCGTCGATCTCTAGCGAGTCGACCTCCGGCGTCGGCCACGCGGGCATCGGGATGCGCCAGATCGGGCCGGCGTATCCGTACTCCCGCGCGAGCGTCTCGACGTAGTGCGAGTGCACGATGAGCCCGGTCGAGCGGTCGAGGAGCTCGCCGGCGAGCGGGAACTCCTCCGGCCGTACCTCCCACAGCGGTGGCACACGTCCTTCGAGGACGCCGTGGCCGAGCAGCCGACCGGGGACCCCGGCCTCCCGTTCCATCGCCGCGAGGTAGG
>Ga0070730_10005236_pt1 | contig 11216 bp, 9 predicted proteins | sample Coa_R1_3_FD_66447 | JGI IMG/M metagenome (GOLD analysis project Ga0070730, IMG submission 66447) | Surface soil microbial communities from Centralia Pennsylvania, which are recovering from an underground coalmine fire - Coalmine... | ecosystem: Environmental > Terrestrial > Soil > Unclassified ... | reverse complement strand
ATGCGGGTATAATCCAGCTGCGTGCGGGTGCTGTCGATTTGTGCCTGATCCACCCGAAGCTGAGCCGTCAATTGATCGACCAGGGCGCGCTGCGTGTGACGGTCTGCTTGCTCGCCAAGTCCTGGGGCTCGAGGAGCGTGTATCTCTCGAAATCATGCTTCGCGTTGGCCAGCTGCGCCGCATCTTTCGCCTTGGTGGCCACCGCCTGTTCGTATGCGGCGCGGGCGGGGCGCGGGTCGATCTGCGCCAGAAGATCGCCCTTGTGCACGGTTTGACCCTCGACGAATCCGACCTTCTCGAGTTCGCCGTCCACCCGCGCGGTGACGGTAACGGTGTAGAACGCTTGTACCGTCCCCAGCCCCTGAAGATATACGGGCACGTCGGCCTGCGTGACGGCGGAGGTATCGACGTTGATCGGCGGCGGCGCCTTTTGCATCGCTGCGTCCGCGGGCTTGTGCAGGAAAGCAAGCCATGCGGCGGCGATCAGCGCCAGGAGGACGGCGCCGCCCAGCATCGCTTTATGACGGTTCATCAATTCATACCTCGCGCTACCCCTGCTGCCAACCGCCGCCGAGAGCGGTGTATAAATCGATCAGCGCCTGCAGCTGGGAATACTCCACCTGCACCAGCACGTCCTGCGCGCTGAACAATGCATTCTCCGTGTTGAGCACGGTCAATATGTTGACGGTTCCGGCCGACATCTGAATCTGCGCAAATTCGAAGGCGCGGCGCGCCTTGGCGACCGCGTCCCGCTGGCGCTCCTGCTGATCGGCGGTTTGCCGCGCGGCGACGAGCGCGCTCTCCACGTTGCTGAAAGCGGTCAGCACGGTCTTGTGATAGGTCGTCAGCAATTCGGTGTAGCGCGCATTGCTGTAGGAGACCTGGCCGCGCAACGCGCCGCCGTGAAAGATCGGCTGGGTGAGTCCTCCGCTCAGCGCATAGACGCGATTTGCCGGATTGATCAGCGATGCCAATTTGGCACTCTCGTATCCGCCGCTCGCGGTCAGCGTGATATTGGGAAACAAGGCGGCGCGGGCGGCCGCGATGTCGGCATTGGCGGCGATGAGCTGCTGTTCCGCCTCGGCGACGTCCGGGCGGCGCGACAGCAGCTGGGATGGCAGCCCGGCGGCGATGGCCGGCCGGGAAATCTTCGCGAGCGAGCCCGAGGTCACGTCGATCGATTCCGGGGTCCTGCCCACCAGTACCGCGAGCGCGTATACCGCCTGCCGAGATTGCTGCAGCAACGGCGGGATTGCCGCCTCGAGCAGCGCTACGGCGGTCTCTTGCTGAGCGACGTCGAGCCCGGTGGCCGTGCCGGCGGACTGCTGCAGTTTCAGTCCGCGCAAGATCTTTTGGCCATTCTCCAAATTTTGCCGCGCGATCTGAAGTCGGTCGAGAAATTCCAAAGCTTGAAAATAAGTGCCGGCGACGCTGCGCACCACCGTGAGAGCCACCGTCTGCTGGTCGTATCGGCTGGCCGCGGCTGCAGCCCGCGCCGAATTGCGCAAGGCCCTGTTCTTGCCCCAGAAGTCGAGCTCATAGCTCGCGGTGATCCCCGGATTGAAGATATTCGTCAGCCGTGGCCCGTTGCCCGGCACCACGGTCCGTTCGCGCGTGGCGTCGGCACTCAGGTCGAGGGTTGGAAACAAGGGTGCGCCGGCGATCCGCACCTGGGCGTCGGCCTCCTGCACGCGCGCGATCGCCCCCGCCAGATCGTCATTGTTGCGCTCCGCCTCCGCGATCAGATCATCGAGTTGCGGCGATCCAAAACCATGCCACCAACCGGTTTCCGGCCAGGGAGATGCGGCGGGCGGCGATGTTGCGACCGGCGATGTGGCGGGCGCTACTCCGGCCGTGGCGTCCGCGGCTTCGTGCCACTGCGTGGGTGGCGCAATATCGGGCCGATGGTAGGTGGGCCCCATGCTGCAGGCCGCAACCGCGGTGCAAATGAGTCCGCCGAGCGCCTGAGCGCGGAAGCAGGTCATGGGTGCCCACGCTGAGCCAGCGGCGGTTAACCCGCTATGGTCGAATTGTTAAAGTCCGTTAATGCGGATCCGCGCATTGGAGGCCGGCTATTCGGGGATGCGGCGATGCATCGATTCGTCCACCGTTGCGCCATCATGGCCCGCGTGGAACCAAGGGTTCGATTCTCGGCAAGAGGGTGGAAAGCCGCGGCGGCGTGGCGTCGCGCATCTTGGCGAATGCCACGATGTGCTCCAGGATGTGCTGAATGTAGCCTCGAGTTTCGGTGTAGGGGATGTTCTCGATCCAAACATCCGCATCCATGGGATCGCTGGGGAGCCAGCGCGACACCGACACGGGTCCGGCATTGTACGCCGCAAGGCTCGGAGCAAGCTGTCCCCGGTACTTGTCCAAGAGTTCGCGAACATAGCGGGCGCCGAGTCTCAACGCCACGGAAGGCTCGAACAGGTCGTCTCGGGCGGGCGGCGGCAGGTGCCAGCGGCGCGCCACCGCGACCGCGGTCGCCGGCTGCATCTGCATGAGTCCACGCGCGTCGGCCCGCGACACGGCGTCCTTCCGAAACAGACTTTCCTGCCGCATGATGGCGAACAGCCAGTCTTCCGAAATCTGGGTCTCCTTGGAAGCGTCCGACACCGATGCCGCGTAGGGCCGCGGGTAGCGCAGCGGCACGTCGTCCCATTCGCCGGCAACCGCCAAGGTCGCGATGGTTTGCGCATACCAACCCCAGCGCGACGCGAGTCGCGCGGCCTGAATCTTCGTGGCCGGTTTGGCGGGCCCCACGACGAGCGCCCATTCGGCGCCGGCTTCATCCGCCATGTCGCAGTCGAATAGTGCGTGCGCTCGGAGCATTCCGGGTTCCGACGACAGCGCGGCCTGCGTTTCCGGGTCGTTCGGCGCGGGATGTATGTTCAGGTTGTAAGCCTCATTCAATCGGTCGGCCGCGAGATAGCCGTAGTAGTCGCGCTGGCCGGCAATCTCGGCGAACGCGGAAGCGGCGGCGGCCGGTCCCGAAATCGCGGCGACGGCGCGCGCGCGCCAGTAGCGCCAGCGCGGCTGGACGGCGAGACTTGACGGCATGGCGTCGATCCACGCCAGCGCTTTCGCAAAGTCTCCGGCCCAGACGGCGGCCCGCACCCGCCATTCCTGCACCTGAACGTCGCCGGGGTCGGCCGCCAGGACAGCGAAGGCGGCGACGGCATTCGGTGCGCGGGCATAAGCGGCGCCGAGTGCGGCCGCACGCTGCAGCCGGGTTTGCAAAACCGGCGTAAGATCCGGCCGCTTGACGAGGCCCGGCAGCAGCGCCGCCGCCGCCATCGAATCGGCAATGCTCAAACGGGTGAACCCGGCGATCAGAGCTTCGGGTTCCACCGGCATCTCCGGGTTCATGGTCAATAGCGCAATGACAGCGCCCGGCGATTCCAACAATTGGATCCATTGCAGCAAGGGAGCGGAGCGCGGCGACGGCACGTCGCCGACGAAATCGCGGGCCAACCGGGGGTTGTCGACGGCAAGCGCCGCGCGCGTGCGGGTTTCCGCGAGCTCAGGGGTCAACACGGATTGGGTGTGAAGCCAGGCGAAAACACCGGTGCATTCGTCGGGCTGCTTCTGCGCAATCATCCAGCGCGCCAACGCCTCTTGCGCAAGGCCCCCGGTATCGCCGAGGGCGAGGCGGCCTTCCAGCCGGTCGCAAATCAATTGCGGGTCGGTCGCGTCCGCGGCGCGGGGTAGGAACCAGTCCCAGCGTTTTCGGTCGGCGAGGCTCTGCAGCCAATCATGCTTGAGTCCGTGGATTACCGGCTGCCCGGAGTGAGCGTGAAGAAAATCGTCGATGGTGCGGTCCAAATCCTCGCTGGGGTCGGCCAGGTTGCGGCGCAGCCGGGCTGCGACCAGATAATCGTGGATGACGTAGGCGCCAAGGCCGGGCGAATCCGGCGGCTCCGGGAGGCGCTGGCGGACGCGCTGCATGGCCGCCCGGAACTCCGTCTGAACCTGGTCTTCGGCCGACGGCTGAGATTCCACCGCCATCGCGCGACAGGGGAGCGCCGCCAGCAAAAGCGCGACGGCGCAGGGAAGGATGCGGTTTTTCATCGCGGCAGTCTAAGGCGTAACGCACAGGCGAGTCGCGCAAGTCACCCGCCGCGAGCCGCCGCCGTCAGGATGCAGACGCCCTTGCCGGTGCGCCGTCCTATTGCCGGCCTGCCATCCGGGTTGCCTTGGCCGTTGCCTTGGCCGTTTCGTATTCGGCGTCAGCCTGATCCTTGCAGGCTTGCATCATCGAGGTCTGCAGGGTTTGGCACTTTTCCACGGCGACGTTGTGATCGCCCTCGGCCTTGGTCATCGCGATATCATAGGCAGCGGTCGCCTTCGCTTGCGCGATGTCCCGCGGATTTCCGCCGCCCGTCTTGGCGGCGCTCTTGACGTCCTTGGACGCCTCCGCTCGTGCCTGCTCGACTGCGCGCTGTGCCTCCTGCTTGGCCGCTTCGACGTCCTGTGTCGTGGCCTGCGGGGTCTTGTGAGGGTGGCACGCGGCAATCACCGCCAGCGCCGCAATCCCGGCCGCAAGACCGGCCCCCCTGGTTTTATTCAATTTCATCGGTTACCTCGGCAGCCTCAACAGCTCCAATATAGACGACGCGGATTGCGGCGCCACCGCGAACGCCGCTGCCCGGCGTCGGACGAGTCCTACACCAATTCTGCGGCGAATTGCTGGGGAGGAATGTCAGAGGGCCGGAGAGAATGTCAGAGGGCCTGTCGGCGAATTCCTGCACCAAGGAGGGGCAATAACCCTAACGAGCGGCCAGGGTCGCGCGCACTAAAGTCGCGCATGCTCATTCAGCCGCGCGAGCCTTCCATCGAGAAGTACTTCCGGGACATCACCGGTCTCAGCGATCTCACCGATCTCCATATTCCCACCGGCGACCGGGAGGCGTTCAACCGCAACCCGCAGCATCAGTGGATCTACAACCGACTGCTGCTCGCGCAATCGCAGGGGCTGTATTGCGGCCTGCATGACGAGCGGCCCAGGCGGTTTCCCGTATTCTGTACGGCGCTGTCGAACTTCGATGATCGGGAAAGCGGCGGGTGCGTGTTGTGGAGCGAGCGGGACTTCCTCGAACGTTGCGACACCGGCAAATTTTGGATGCAGCTGCTTACCGGCGAGCACCTGAGCACCGACGCCGCGGTGGTTGCGGGTGAAATCGCCTGGTGCAGGCACGCGTTGGGCATTTGGGGCGCCGCCGGCTCATTCGATTATTGGGTCGTGGAAGAAGCAACGCGCCCGCGCCTCGAACGTTTTTGCGCCGGCTGGATTCGTGCGAATCTGGCCGGGTATACGGGCATGGTCAACCTGGAAACCATCGGCGGACGGATCAGTACGGCACGCTTGCGGTTTTCCAATCAGTGGCCGGACCTGTATGGGCGAAGGTGGCTTTCGGCGATCATCCGACTGCATCAACACGGCCGCTGGGATTTGATCGACGCGGAAAGGGCGGAGGGCTACAGCCTCAATCTGACGGGGACACTTGGTTCGGTGTCCGCCCATCCGCACGCGGACTCCATGCGTGCCTACGAAGCGACCGTCGGCGTGAGCTCGATCCGGCTGCCATCTTTCGACGAGGATCCCGAGAAACCCGCGGGCGGATGTCGCCTCGCCGTCATCAATTGCTTCAATCTGCAGGTGGGGATGCGGGTGCGATCCGCCTTGGCGCGCGAATTCGGTTTGCCCGCCGGGAGCTACGGCCGTCGCAACTCTTGAGCCAATCGCATCGCCAGGTCGCCCAAGGTTCCGCTATAGGCCCGCGCGATCGCCGCGTAATCGTCGCCGCTGATGGCGGTCTCGAAAGAGCCGCTGCCCAATTCGTCCACGCCCGCGGTCGGATCGACGATGCGCCAATGCGCTTCGATATTCGCCCGCCCGCCTCGCCGGGCCGACATGCGCACGATGTCGACCTTCACCGTGACCGGCGGCGCGGCGGTCCGGTCGAAGCCGCGGTCGCCGACCAGGATGTCGCTGCGCGTCTTTTCCATGTCCCGCGCCAGGGTCTGGGATACCTGATCGGAAAGCGGAGCCGCCCAGCGCTCATGGTCCAGTATCAGGATGCCATTTTCGCCGTTCTCGAGGACCATTTCGTTTCGATCCACCATCGATGGGATGGTCACTTGAAGCCGCACTTGAATCGCGGGCGCCGGCGCGCTTCGTGCGGGGGATGTCGTGTTCAACGTCGTGTTCAACGTATAGAAATGATCGGCCGGGCTCACGCAACCAGCGCTGACGCAACCGAAGAGCGCCAGGCCGCAGGTCAGCAGGCGTGAGGCTGTCACTTCGAGTCTCCCGGCTTGCCCCGCAGCAGCGCTTCGGGATGGCGCTCGAGGTAGTCGACCAAGGCACTCACGGATTTCGCGGCGCGCGACAACTCCAGCAGCGTTGCGCTCAAATCGCTCTGCAGCGGCGCATCCTGACCCAGCACCTCCCTGGCGTTTTTCATGGCGCCTTGCGCCTCCTTCAATGTATCGCTGATCTGCGGAGCCACGGTGCCGTCGAGTTGCTTGACCAGACGATCCGCGTTCTTGAGCGTGTCGTCCAGCGTCGCCATGGTGGCCATGAGGCGTGCCGTGATTTGATCGAGAGGAAGCTTTCCGAGCTTCTTGGCGATGCTTCCGACCGAGTCCTGAATCTCGTCGAGCGCGCCGGCCGCGGTCGGAAACACCGGAGGATTGGCGTTCCAACCGACATGATCCGGGGGCGAGTCGGTGTGAAAGTCCAAAGCCACGTATTTTTGTCCCGTGAGGAGACTGCCGGTTTTGAGCTCCGCGCGCATGCCGTGCGCCACCAGACTGTCGATCAGCGCGCGCCCGGTGTCCTCGGGTTGACCCGCGGGCGGATGGTCGCCGTGCCGGACGAGCCCGCGGATTCGTTGCGGGAAAATGTCCACTTCCACCGGAAAGCGCAGCCGGCCTACATCGCGCTCGTATTCCACCGACAATCCCTTTACTTCGCCGATGGTGATGCCGCGCAGGTCCACCTGCGCGCCGGCCGACAGCCCGCGCAGCGACCCTCCGAAGTACATGACGAATGTGCGCACCTCGGTATCGGCCTGACGCAGAGCGCGCTCCTGGTCGCTGAACAAGGTATATGCCGTGTCCGCCGGAGCGGGAACATTCGTGGTGCCCGGCAGGGCCTGGAATGCGACGCCGCCTTCCAGGATGGAGGCAATCGATTCGGTGCGCAATTTGACGCCGTCCGAATTGACCGACATGTCGATGCCGCTGGCCTGCCAGAATCGCGTGGCGGCGGTGACGTACCGGTCGTAGGGTTGATAGACGAACACCTTGATGGTGACGCTGGCGCCGCCGGGATCGAGCGTGTAGGCCACCACCTGTCCGGCCGAGATATGCCGATAGAACACCGTGGACCCCACGGAAAGCGACCCGATATCGTCGGCGTGCAGCACGAATTCGCGGCCCGGCAGATCGGAGGTGACGATGGGCGGCACTTCGAGACCGTCGAAGTTGCGCCGCTCGGTGCTCGAGTGGCCGACGTCCACGGCGATGTAGGCGCCGGAAACGAGCGTGCCCAGCCCCGAGACGTTGCCGCCCGTGAATCGCGGCCGCACCACCCAGAATCGCGTGTCGTCGACCAGGTATTCGCGCGCGTCGCGGTGAATGCGTGCCGTCACCACCACCTTCTTTCGGTCCTTCGAGACATGGATGTCGGTGACGTCGCCGATGTCCACGTCTTTGTAGCGGATCTTGGTCTTGTTCGCCTCGATTCCTTCGGCCGCCTGGAAATTGATGTCGACGCTCGGTCCCTCGGCGAGTTTCTGCTGGATCACGACGATGCCCGCGACGACGATCACCAGCACCGGCAGTATCCACACGAAGGGCAGGTGCTTGCGCTGCGGCGGATCGGCGACCGCGCGCGGCAGATCGTCGGGCAACTGCGGTGGCTCAGCCATCGGAATGGGAGTCCCACAGCAGGCGCTCGTCGAACGACTGCGCGGCCAGCATGGTGAGCACCACCACGGCGCCGAACGCGAGCGCGCCCCGGCCCACGTGGATGGTCGCCAGCGCGCGAATTTGCACCAGCGCCACCAGCAGCGCGATGGCAAACACATCCAGCATGGACCATCGGCCGACGAAATCCACCAGCCTGAAAAGACGGGCCTTTTGCAGCGCATGGCCGGGCGACCGCCGCGCCGCCGAGATCAGCAGCCATCCCATCGCGACCAGTTTCAGCAGCGGCACGACGATGCTGGCAACGAACACCAGCAAGGCCAGCGGCCATGAACCCTGCTGGATCAACGACAGAACGCCGCTCATGATGGTGTCGTCCTCGTCGCTGAGGAAGGTGTGCATGTGCATGACCGGCAGCAGATTCGCCGGCACGTACAGCAGCGCCGCGCTCGATATCAGTGCGGCCGTTTCCGCGAGACTGTGCGGCCTTCTTTCATGTACCCGGGCGCCGCACCGCGGGCATCGGGCCCGGGTCCCCGGGGCCGCGCGAACGGTTTCGTGGCAATGAGTGCAGACGAGCAGGCCTACGGTGCGGCCCATCACGAAAGCGCTCACTTCTCCTCCCCATCGACCCACCGCCAGAATTGCTCCGATGGCGTGACGCTGGTCAGCGCGGCCAACGAGAGCATCAGGGCACCGTAGGAGTACAACGATACCCCGGGAATGACCTCGGCCAGAGCGGAGAGTTTGACCAGCGCCACCAGTGCGCCGAGCATGAAGACTTCCGACATGGCCCAGGGACGCAAGTACGTCAGTGCGCGGAACAATTCGTTCCGTCCGGGAGCGCGCCACTTCGCGCGCAGTGGCACGAGCACGTACAGCAGGCCGGCAATCTGGAAGAGCGGGACCAGCAGCGTCGTCAATAATACGAGCGCGCCGACCAGCGCGTATCCCTGTTCATACAGGCCGATCGCGGCTCCCACGAGCGTCGTCGCCCGGACGTTGCCGTTCAGCTGCAAGGCGACGAGGGGATAGACATTGCTGAGCACCAGCAGCACCGCCGCGGTCACTCCCAACGCGACCGCGGTATCGATGCTCGCCGAATTGGTTCTGTACAACTCGGCGCGGCAACGGACGCAGCGTACCCGTGCCTTTTCCGGGATGACATCCCGGCGATGCACGAGGTCGCATGCATGACAAACGATCAGCGATGACATCCCCGCCCCGCATCGCTCCTCTTTCGCAGCGCCAACCCCAACATGTCAAACAGCATAATTCCCGTAAGGGTATCACGCCCAAGCCGCACATCTCCTCCGTGCCACGACCCATCCCCCGTAGGAGACGTCCCGCGCATGGGCAGACGCGGCGCTTCCGCCGCCGGGCACCGCCGCGTATTCGGCGCGGGGACCGGGCGCCAAGGCGTGTAAACTCCCGATCGAGATGCGTGCCCGTATTGCTAGAATCCGTGTATTGATTGCGATGACCCTGGGCACGACGATCGCCATGACCCTGGGCGTTACGCTGACGGCCGTCGCGGCCGATCCCGTGTCGTACCGCGTCGACCTGGACTCCACCGGAGACGGTGCCATGGATTCGACCTTGCGCGCGACCTCCGAACTCGTGTCGCTTCGCGGCGGCGCTCCGGTCAGTCCGTTCGGTTTGATCGCCCGCGCCCGGGGTGAAGTCGAGCGCCTGAGGACGGTGGTGGAAAGCTACGGCTACTATCAGTCGGCCGTCACCATCACGATCGAGGGACAGGGACTCAGCAGCCCCGGCCTCGCCGAAGCGTTGGCGGCGCTTCCCAAGGAACAGGAGGCACGCGTAGCCGTCTCCTTCAAACTCGGACCTCTCTATCATCTGCGCAAGGTCACCGTCGACGGAACGCTCCCGGAATCCGCGGCCAATTCGTTTACATTGCAGCCCGGCGCACCCGCAGTGGCGGCCGACGTGCTCGCCGCCGGCGCCCGCCTGTTGACCGCGCTGCAGGATCAAGGATACGCCTTTGCGAAGGTCGATCCGCCCGTTGCCTATGAGGATCAGACACAGCCCGTGCTCGATGTGAGCTTCCATGTGGACCCCGGCGCACGGGTCAACATTGGAGAAATCCGGCTGGTGGGCCTGAAGCGCGTTCATGAAAAGCTGGTGCGGCGCCGGCTCACGCTGCACTCCGGGCAACTGTACAATCCCGCCGCCATCGAGGCGGCACGCCGCGATTTGACGACATTGGGGCCGTTCGCGGCGATCAGCGTCGAATTGGGGACGGCGGCCGACGCCACCGGCGGGGTGCCGGTCACGTTCGTCGTGCGCGAGCGGCCGCGTCACGCGGTGACGGTCAACACCGCCTACTCCACCGACCTCGGCGGCAGCGGCGGCGTCACGTGGACCGACCGCAACGTATTCGGCAATGCCGAGCAGCTCAAGCTGGCGGCCTCCGTCATCAACCTGGGCGGCAGTTCCACGACGGGAATCGGGTACGACACGAGCGCCAAGTACACCGTTCCGGATTTCGGTCATCGCGATCAGTCGCTGCAGGTCGCCGTGGGAGCGCTCAAGCAGTCTCTGCTGGCATACGATCAGAAAGCCATCACGACCGGAGTCACGATCAATCGCAAGCTGTCGACCGTGTGGAGCGCGAGCGCCGGAGTCGCCACATCGAAGGAGGAAATCGTGCAGGAGGGGGTCCCCTACAACTACACGCTGCTGATGCTGCCCCTCGGCGTCAACTACGATTCCACGGATCTCGCGGCGCCGCTGGATGATCCGACGCATGGAATGCGCGATTCCTTGAGCGTTGCGCCGACCGTCGCCTTTGGGCATCCGAAGGCCACCTTCATCATCAGCCAGATCAAGCTCGCCACCTATTTCGATCTGCATGAATTGGGCTTGGGCGCTCCGGGACGCAGCGTGCTCGCCGCCCGCGCGTTGGCGGGTCTGGCATCGGGCGCCGGTGAATTCAGCCTGCCGCCGGATCAGCGATTCTATGGCGGCGGTAGCGGGACCATACGAGGTTTCCGCTACCAGGGGGTCGGGCCGCAATTCTGCGTCAAGAACTATGTCCCGGGGCCCAACCCCTGTCCGGTGGACGGCAACCCGATCGGCGGCACCGCCATCATCGCGGGCACGCTCGAGTGGCGGCAGCGCTTCGCCCAAAATTTCGGCGGCGCCGTCTTCGTCGACGCGGGACAAGTCAGCGCCAGCCTGAAGCCGCTGCCCAACGACTTTCGCGTGGGCGTGGGCGCAGGCGTGCGCTACTACACGCCCATCGGGCCGATCCGCTTCGA
>Ga0070730_10005235_pt1 | contig 11217 bp, 11 predicted proteins | sample Coa_R1_3_FD_66447 | JGI IMG/M metagenome (GOLD analysis project Ga0070730, IMG submission 66447) | Surface soil microbial communities from Centralia Pennsylvania, which are recovering from an underground coalmine fire - Coalmine... | ecosystem: Environmental > Terrestrial > Soil > Unclassified ... | reverse complement strand
CCCTGACCTCAGCCGAGGTGGAAGCCTTCCGCACCGATTACCAGGGCGAGAAAAGCTTTCGCGCTGATTATGTCAACATCATGATGATCCTGGTGGCCTACCTCTCGCGCATGATCGTTGAAGTAGACGAATATAACCAGAAGACCAGCTCGGCCTATTTGTGGAAACCACACGTTGATTCCCTTGGCTATCTGCTGACCACGCTGGACCGGCTGGGCATGGAAGCCGACCAGATCAGAAATATCGCCAGACAACGTGGTTTGCAGGACAAAGCCTCAGCCATTGAGGCTTCTCTGGCAAAGCTCAAGGAATATGCCCGGACCGTTTCCCAGACCTTGCAGTCGGTGGACAAAAACGCCACCTAGAATTTGTTGCAGAACATTTCTTGCCGCAGATTTGCGCGGATCAACGCTGATCGAAACCTTCGAAATCGCGCTTTTGAAATCGTGTTCTTGGGCGCAATTTTTTATCGTGAGACAACAGGATTCGTTAAATCATTCTTCTCTGCCCCTGTCCTCTGCTCTCCCTGCGGCCTCTGCGGTGAGCTTTGACTTTGATTTCCTTCGTGTTCCGAAGCCTGTCCTTGAGCGTAGCGAAGGATGTCCTCTGTGGTTGCTTTGGTGTTGGTCTTTGGTTGTGGCTCTGCTACATCCTCAACCCTGTTATCATTTGCTGTTTTAAAAATGGTGCCGGGAGTTCTCTACCATGAAAAACACAGCTCTGGTTTTTGTTTTTAGCGCAATCGTCTGCCTGCCTGGATATTCGCAGCAGGAGCAAGCAACCCATTTTGACGGAAAGACCTGGTGGGGCTACGTAAAAGTTCTGGCTGCGGACAATATGGAGGGCCGTGAAACCGGCAGCCCCGGTCTTAAGAGGGCCCAGGCTTATGTGGTGGAGCAACTCAAGAGCAACGGCCTGCAGCCCGCCGGGGTCAACGGATTTTACCAGCCCATTCAATTCGAGTCGCGGGAAATTGTGGAGAAAGACTCCAGCCTGGCCCTGGTGCGCGACGGCAAAGTTGAGCCGCTCGTCTTGGGTGACGATGCCATCTTCGGCACGCGAATTGACCTTGCTCCATCTGCAGAGGGCCCCCTGGTATTTGTAGGTTATGGGTTAACGGTTCCGGAGAATAACTATGACGATCTGGCCGGGCTTGATCTGAAAGGCAAAATTGCCGTGGTGTTCGCCGGCTCGCCTGCGGAGATTCCGGGAGCGCTGTCGTCGCATTACCAGTCCGGCGGAGAACGGTGGAAGGCGCTTCACAAGGCAGGCGCAATCGGCATCGTTACAATTCTCAATCCTGCCTCCATGGACATCCCCTGGTCTCGCATTTCCATCAACCGTACTCATCCCAGCATGGCCCTGGTGGGAGCCGAGTTCGATGAGACCGCAGGCCAGAAACTTTCCGTTACCATCAATCCGGAAAAGGCGGAAAAGCTTTTTCAAGGATCCGGCCATAGCTTTAGCGAGGTCCTGGCCATCGCCAAAGACCGGAAACAACTACCTCGTTTTCCCTTGGCAGTTTCCCTCAAGGCCAAAGCCGTAATGTCCAAGAAGAAAATTGAGTCTTCCAACATCATCGCCAAACTTCCGGGCAATGATCCTGCGTTGAAGGGTGAGTACGTAGTGCTCTCGGCGCACATTGACCACATCGGGATTGGCGAACCCATCGACGGCGACCGCATCTACAACGGAGCCATGGATAACGGCTCCGGCAGCAGTGTTCTTGTGGATGTTGCCGCGTCGCTCAAGAGGTCGCCGGAAAAACTCAGGCGATCCCTGCTGTTCGTCTTTGTTACTGCGGAAGAAAAAGGCCTGCTGGGATCGAAATACTTCACTGCCCATCCTACTGTCAAACCGGAGTCCATGGTTGCAAACATCAATATCGATATGTTCCTGCCCATTGTGCCGCTGAAGATACTGCGGGTGCTGGGCCTGACTGACTCAGACCTGGGAGATATGGCACGCGGCGTAGCGCAATCCGTGGGAGTCCAGGCGGCGCCGGACCCTGAGCCGCAGAGAAATTCATTTATACGGAGCGACCAGTACAATTTTATTCGTCACGGAATTCCGGCCCTGGCCATGAGCGTGAGTTATGCCAAAGATTCACCGGAGCAGAAAATCTTCAAAGAATGGCTGACCAAGCGCTACCACGCCCCGTCCGATGATCTCGACCAACCCGTAGACCTGTCAGCGGCGGCCAAGTACGAAGAGATTATTCGCGCCATGATGGTGCGCGTGGCAAATGGCGATCAGCGTCCGCAGTGGAAACAAGACAGCTTCTTCCGCCGCTACGCCGAACCCAGTTCCGGGCAGTAACGGAAAACCTTGCTCGCTGATGTGAGCTGACCTGAAGCTGTTAGCAAGCCAACGCATTAGGTGAACTATCAAGAAGACGCTGTAATTCTTGCAGCAAAGCCTCTCCTGTCGTGGCGATTACATCCACGGCATCAGGGATCGCCATCTCGCGAGAGTCCTCTAAAAAAAGAACAACAGGAAGTTCTGGGCAGAGGCTCTTGAACGTCTGGGCCACCGACCAGCCTTCCGCTGTCAAGAACTCCGAACCCAGCACAACTGCGGCTAACGCGTTGTTGATGCAAAATGCAACCGCCTGATCGGCGGCAAGGGCAGAAACTATCTCATATTTCGTCGAACTTAAGATAGAGTGGAGTCTCTTGAGATTCATGGGGGAATCAGTAACATAAAGGATTCTGTGGTGGTCTCGCCTCGACATGCCCGAGTGTCTCCTTCCGGGCTTCAGCGGCAAACGGGTCTAAGCAAAGGTATGTTGCCAAGGCAGGCGGAATCGCTACAAAAGCTCACAGCAAGGATACCACGTTTATGTTCGACATCAGACATAAACATGAACATGCAGATAAAGACCTGTTTCAGCTTGCGTTTGCAGGTCGCGATGTTTCATTCGTTGCTTGACCCGGCGAGGTTGCCTCGAAAAGCATACAATCAGGTTGAGATCTTCATACGCACGTCTGCCCGCCAATGTGGCCGGTTCATTTGCGCATCCAGATGCCGTTTCATCGGCGAAAGGATTCAGCATGAACCTGCCTACCCATCAATACAAAAACCGAGTTTTGGCATCTCTACCCAAAGCTGAACTGAATCGCCTTGCACCTTATTTATCAGCAGTAAAGCTCAAACAAGAGAAAACACTCATCGACGGAAAGGCCCCCTATGCCTACTTCCTGGAGAGCGGGATCGCTTCGGTTGTGGTTGCCGTCGAAAACGGCAGCACCGTTGAAGTCGGCGTGATTGGGATCGATGGCGTCGTCGGCATTCCCATTCTCCTGGGCACGGGCAGCGCTCCGGGACGGACATTCATCCAGATCGAGGGCTCCGGATCTCGTATTGAGGCGCAGATACTGAAACGGGAATTTGAACGTCCTGGAGAGCTGCGCCATCATCTGCAGAAATATCTCCAGGCGTTCATTGTGCAAACCGCGCAAACCGCGGTTTGTAACCGGCTGCACAACATTGAGGAGCGGCTTTCGCGGTGGCTGTTGACCTGCCGTGACCGGATGGATTCTGACCTGCTTCGGCTGACCCATGACTTTCTCGGTCAAATGCTGGGTGCGCCCCGGACTACGGTTACCCTGGCCGCAGGGCTCCTTCATCGCGCGGGCTTCATCGACTACACCAGGGGCATTGTGACTATCAAGAGCCGCGCTGGCCTCGAGAAAACCACCTGCGAGTGCTACCAGATCGTGCGCGATGAATTTCGTCGGCTGGCGCTGCTTTAACTGCGGCCGGTCTCCTGGTTTCTAGCTGCTGGCGTGACCAGCCGGTGGCCATTGGACTGGCTAAAAAGCCGTCGGCTCTTCCATGGGTATCGGGGGTATCTTGAACATCAACTGTGAAACCTATCTGGGTCTGCTGCCAGACAGACAACGGTGATCCTGAAACGATATGTTTTTGAACACCTGGAAACAGCGAATGTGATTCGACTATTTTGCCTCTCTATCGTTGTCTGAGGCCGATAGGATCGCGTACCCAGAAATCGCTTTGCGCACGGCGAAAGGAATCACAATAAATCCTCCCGCTCAACACTTCAAAAACCGGGTATTGGCATCTCTGCCCAGAACTGAAATCAATCGGCTTGCTCGCCACCTGTCAGCAGTAACCCTCAAACAAGGGCAAAGCCTGCTGGATGGAAAAGCCACACACGCTTACTTTCTGGAAGAAGGCATGGCGTCGGTGGTTATCACTGTCGCCAACGGAGACACAGTTGAAGTCGGCGTCGTTGGAATCGATGGCGTTGTCGGAGTTCCTATTCTGCTCGGCACCGGCAGCACACCCGGGCGGACATTTATTCAAATCGCCGGCTCGGGTTTTCGCGTCAGCGCCAATGTTCTCAAACAAGAATTCGAGCGTCCGGGCGAGCTGCGGCGATATCTGCAACGATATCTGCAAGCCTATTTCGTGCAAACCGCACAAACGGCGGCTTGCAACCGGTTGCACCGTATCGAGGAGCGCCTGGCCCGCTGGCTGCTGACCTGCCACGATCGCATGGATTCTGACCTGCTTCGGCTGACCCATGACTTTCTCGGTCAGATGCTGGGTGCGCCCCGCACGACCGTCACCTTGGCAGCCAAGCTACTCCAAGAGGCAGGTCTGATCGACTACTCTCGTGGTTTGGTCACGATATTGGACCGCCTCGGCCTTGAGAAAACTGCCTGCGAGTGTTATCGGACCGTGCGGGATGAGTTTCGGCGTCTCGGATTGCTTTGAACTCGTTGCGATGAACGCGCTGTGTTTTGGCCCTGGCAATTTGGTAATTAACACCCTTTAGGCTGCGATTTTTGTAGGGGTCCCTCATTCCTCGGAACTTAGAACCGGGCTCCTAGGCTGCTGCTATCGAGGCATGTTTCGCTTCCATCAAGCTGCACACGGTTTCCTTGAGCTGCGCATCCACTTCGTCGGCAATGGTCATCACGTCCAGCAACACCCGGCTCTGATCGAGTTCGTGCTGATGAAGCTGTAATGTACGGAAGGTGGAGACTTGGAACACCCTCGATTCCTCAATGAGCATGGAGGCAGAGTAGCCTTGCTGAAAGCGCACCTTTCCGTGCGCGGCAGCAGCGACGGAGATGGGCGGGGTGGCATCCGTGGCAAGGCGCAGGCGGCAAATCAGGTCGTTGAACAGCTTGGGCAGATGGCCGGTGCGGTCTGCATCACTCAGCGGAACCCTGGCCAGGTCCGGGACAAGGTTCACTCGTCTCAACCATTCCTTGATCGTAGGTTCGAGTTCCCGCTCCAGGATGTTTGCTACGCTGTCTGTCTTCTTCATTTCCACCATTGTTAGTCCTAATAGGCCTATGCCTCATAACATTTGTCGCAGGTTACGATTCACGAAACTTGTCCAGAATTGAACGATCATCCTTGCCGGTGGACCGATGAGGTTTCCACGGGACGGGCCATCTCTTTCTTGACCTCTGTGATCGTTGTCTTAGCGGATTTCTTACCGTTCTTCTTCTTGATTGCCATAAAACTCCTTTTGGCCCGGACCGGTGTTCACGTAAGGATCGCTTCCTCAGGCAGCGCGCGGCGAGGGAATCTGCTCGTCGCCTACGTAACTGCGTATGGCTTGCATGAGCTGCCAATCCACCTCGTCTGCAATCACCATCACGTTGATCAGCAATAGGCTGAAATCCACCTTGCTCAGATTGTTTTGCAGCGTCTGGAAGATACTGACCTGGAGCATTCTTGACTCCTCTACGATCATGGCAGCGCTATATCCTTGTTGACGCCGCAATGTTCCGTGCTCGCACGCACCCTTACAGGCGACGCGTCCGCTTTCCAGGCTTTGTGGCCGGCGAAGGCGGAGAACAAGGTCTTTCATCAACGTCGGCAAATAGCCGGTGCGCTCCTCGGCGGTAAGTGCAACGTGGGCCAGGTCCGGGCTGCCGCTCACTCGTTCCAGCCACTGCGCGATGGTGGCAGAAACGTTGTCCTCCAGAATTGTAGCTACAGTATCTGTGAGGTTAGTACGCGGACTCTCATGGTTCGCCAGCTTTTTCCTGATGAGATCAAGAAGCGGCTGGATTTCAAGCGGTTTCATCAGGACGTGGTCGGCATGAAGCAGGATGGCGGCCGCAGCCTCGGACATCTCCGGGTATCCGCTCATCACCAGGGTGATGGCTTCGGGATGGGCGTGGCGCAAAGCGCTTGCAACGATGAGTCCGTCACCACGGCCGGGCATGTGCAAGTCGCTGAGCAGCACATCAAAAGGTTCAACGGCCGTCGCAATATGCTTGAGGGCCTCATTCACATTTGCAGCGGTGACTACCTCAAAGCCGTTGGATTCGAGCACATCCTGCATCGTCGTTTTCACGACTTCATTGTCATCTACTAACAGAATTCGAGCCCCTGGCATGGCAACAACCTCATCGCTTGTCTACTTCACCAATGCTCTCATACGCGCGGGTTGCAAGTCTGATCTCAATTGAACACATGGCCACATCCCCAAACAAACCCTTCCGCGGATTACACGGATGCACGCTGATTTGGAGGGCTGCATTTGGCAATTAGCAATTGTCGCTCGGCCAGATAAGCGCGGTTAACCTGATTTTCACAATTCGGCGACTTGCGAAGTCAGTTCTTTGCTTTTCTGTCGCTTCAAAAGGGGTTCGACAGAGGAACCACCGGCATCTCGACAAAGCTGGCCTGGCCGGGTGCATGGTAGATGCGCTGCACGGCTTTCCGATAGTTTTCCGGTTTGGCCCAGAAGATATTTGGCACAAAGCTCTGCGGATTGCGATCGTACAGAGGGAACCAGCTCGACTGGATCTGCACCATGATGCGGTGGCCGGGCAGGAAGACGTGATTCGCCGTAGGCAGGCTGAAACGGTAGAGCAGTGCCTTGTCCGCCTCAATTGGTCTGGCGGTCTCCAGGCTCTCGCGATAGCGTCCGCGAAAGATGTCGGCGGACACCATCAGCTGATAGCCGCCCATTTCAGGTTGGCCAGCCACTTCGTCGGGATAGACATCAATCACTTTGACCACCCAATCGGAATCCGTGCCGCTGGTGGAGGCCATCAGGTTGGCCACCGGCTGGCCGCTGATCTTCACCGGCGCGCTCAACACGTCGGAGACAAACGAAAGCACATCGGTACGCCCCGACGCCTCGCGCTGGTCATCAACCAGCCATTGCGCCCAGGTCAGGCCATTGGTGTAACCGATAGGCTGAATGGGACGCGCGCGGAACGGCACCGGCTTGGCCGGATCAGAAACATATTCGTCAAACGACGCGTCGCCGGCTTTGGGAGCGGTGAAGCTCAACTTAAGACCGGCATTGAGATAGAGCGATGCTGGTGCCTTGCAGCCGTTGGTGCAGTTCTCCGGCCATGCCGAGAGACGCCGCCACTTGTTCGTGCCGGTTTCGAAGGCGTTCACCGGCGCGACGTCGCGATTGCCGGACTTGGGCGCGTCGTCCTTAAGGTATCGATCCAGAAAGGGACGCAGTATCTCGCGGCGAAAGTAGAGCGCGGTGTCGCTGTTGAATTTCAAAGCGCCGAGCGTGCTGCCCTCATCGATCTCCTGTCCGTGATGCCACGGGCCCAGCACCAGATACACCTTGTCGTTGTTCGTGTCTTTAGGCTTGATCGCTTTGTAGACGGCGATCGCGCCGTAGATGTCCTCCTGGTCCCAGAGGCTGTCCACCAGCATCATCGGCACCTTCAGGGGCTGGCTGGCAAGCACTTTGTCCATGGCCTGGTCGCTCCAGAAAGCGTCGTAGCTCGGATGCTCAAGAAGTTTCCGCCAGAAGCCAAGCTGTTCCATGCCGTGGCGGCGACCTAACTCGCCCGCTGACCCGGCTTGCATGAACACGTCGTAATCATCGAAATGGTCGGTCCACCACTTGGCCTCGGATTTGCGCGTGGCCTCCTGATCATAGATATAGGCCATATTCTGTTGCCGGAAAGCGCCGTTGTGGAACCAGTCGTCTCCCATCCAGCCATCGACCATGGGATTCATCGGCACCGACACTTTGAGCGCCGGATGCGGATTCACCACTGCCATCAAGGGCAGGAAGCCGTCGTAGGAAATACCCAGTATGCCAACCCTTCCGTTGCTCTCCGGGATATTTTTCACCAGCCAGTCAATCGTGTCATATGTGTCGGTGGCGTGATCCACGGGTGTGGGATTCTGCGGACCGTGCAGAGGACGGTTCATTACGTAGTCGCCCTCCGAGCCATATTTGCCGCGCACATCCTGGACCACGCGAATGTAGCCGCCCTCCACGATCACCTCGGTGGCGTTGTCGTAACCAGTCAAAATTGGCCCCAGGTGCGCGCTCTGGGCGTGACCGGTGAGCACGTCGGCGCTGTAGGGCGTACGTGTGAGCAGTATGGGTGCGCCTTTTGCCCCCTTGGGCACAAGGATGACCGTGTGCAGCTTTGCTCCATCACGCATGGGGACCATCTCCTCGCGCCGGGTGTAATCAAAACTATCGGCAACGGGCTCGAACTTAGAGGGCGTTTCGCTTGGCAAGTTGGGATAGGTAGTGGGCGTCTGCGCGCTTGTAATGTCCACAAACAACGACGCGCCCAACATCGGCGCGAACAAGGTCAGCATAAGAAAACGGCTCATCATCTTCATGGAGAACGCGATTATATCGTCGCAGCAATGAAAGACAAAACCGAAGACGAATTGCGGTAGTGGTAATTTTGCCTGAATACATGTAACAGGACACGAGACTTTGGAAGTTCAAAAATGAGCCACTACCTGAATTGCAGCAGGGCCGCAACAAAATCTCAAATGCTGATGCTGATATGAACTGGAGTTTTAAAACATATCGTAATACAGAGGTAAGAAGATAAAGATGAAAGCCACTCTGCATTCAGAACCAAACTCAGGCCACAGAGAGAGGCGGAAAAACATCAGAGGAGTTAGAATTCTTTCGCAAACTGGAACACTGCAAAGGAGAAACAAATGGCAAATCGTCAAGAAAACAGAGTGCTTAGCCGTATGGGTGCTCGCCTGTTGACGGAAAAAGAGCTGAATTGCGTAGCCGCCGCCCGCGGCACCACCACGAAATGCAGTCTCGATCCCCGAACGGGGCAACACGATGGAGACCTTGGGGAGTGCTGAAAGAGGGTGCTTTTTTGGCGGTAAATGTGATAAAAGTTGGGTCCCGAAATGGGTCCGAAATTTGAAAGGAGAAACAAATGGCAAATCAAGATAACCGGGTAATGAATCGTATCGGCGCTCGCGACCTGAGCCACGAGGAAATGCTGCGCGTGAGCGCTGGCGCGACGCTGAGTACACTCATGCCTTGTACCTTCGACGGTGTGCGTACCGATGGAGAATGCACCCCAACCTAAATGCAACAGCACGGACGACATTTTTGAAGAATCTGTACCAAGCCTGGGCCCAGTATATGGGTCACAATGGAAAGGAGAAACATAATGTCAAATCAATATAGAGTACTTGGCCGCATCGGCGCCCGCGACTTAACACCTGAAGAAGAACTGCTGGTGACCGGCGGAGGCGGGTCCAAACGAACGCTCACGGTATGCACGAGCCCCAACGTAACATCAGCCACTCTTGATGGCGACCTGGGAGAGTGCGCCTAGTCTCGAGCGGGCGGCGCATCCATGCGCCACCCGCTTGCTTTTCGGAAGCAACTTCACAACGGAGAGAAACTAGATGAAGATCGTAGTTTTGGCCCATGCCAACGACAACCACACCGCCCCCATCAAATGGGCTGCGGAGCAGGCCGGATTCAAAGTGGCCTGCTGGGGTGGACTGTCCTGGAAAGAGCAACAACAGGCGTCCGCATCGTTCAACGGAGGCGATTCCCTGACTTTGGGACCGCACTCGGTTGATCCCGGTGACGTGGTATGGGTCCGTAGGCCCCAGCCTTCTGAAATCAACCCCAAGGTGTCCGAATCAGACAAGGCGTTTGCCGAAGGCGAATACCGCTGGTTTTACTATGCGCTGGTTTACCTGATCGAGGCCCTGCCGGTCAGGGTGGTGAACAAGTACTCCGCCTCCCGCTTCATCAACAACAAGTCGGTGCAGCTCCTGCTGGCAAGAAAATGCGGAATGCACGTGCCTGAAACTCTCATGTCGAACTCTCCCGCCGAGGTGAGGCGGTTCCTTCAGCAAAGCAGCAACCGGACCATCTGCAAGGCTTTCTTTCCACACGTCTGGAAAAAAGACAGCGGCGGTGTGGCCGTCACTGAGACCTTCGAAATCAAAGTGAATGACCTGCCTTCCGACGAAGTGCTCACCTATGCCCCCGCCATTTACCAGCAGATGGTAGTCAAGAAATTTGACGTAAGAATGGTTGTTCTGGGCACCACCGTCTATTCCTATGCTCTCCACAATCCCAAAGGCGCGCTCGATTGGCGGCAGGATGCCGGCCAGGGACTGGTTGAGGTGGAGATCATTGACACTCCTCCGGAGGTTGAGCAGGCCATGCTGGCCTTTGCCAAAGCGGGAGGAATCACCTTCGGCTCGGCGGATTTTGCCATCGACAATGAGGGCAAATGGTGGTTCCTGGAGATCAACGAGCAAGGCCAGTTCCTGTGGCTTGACCAATTCAATCCCAAGGTAAACATGCAGCAGAAGTTTCTCGCGTTTCTGACCCTGCCCGAAGGAGCGCCGCGGCAGCAGATTGAAGAGCGTCAGTCCATCTTCCCCTCCATGAGTGACTATGATAAGACCGGCCTCCACGAACAACTCGAACCCGAAGTCCACGCAGGAGCCGGATTCATATCCACAGAACCGTGATAGAGAATTGGGCAATTGGGTAATTTCGTAATTGGGTAATTGTCGCGATAGGTCCACTCTGGAGCCATCAATGATCTGTTTCCGTGCTCGTCTTGTCTTTTTTGCTCTTGTTGCTTTGTTCGCTTCGATTGCAGAAGCCCGCGTCGTCCGCGTTGAGATCACCTCTCGCGCCGACATTCAGGAGGGCAAACCCTTTGGGACGGCAGGAACCTACGAAAAAATCACCGGCCGTATATACTTCGCTGTAAATCCAGCGAACCTGCACAACCGGCAGATCGTCGACCTCGATAAAGCCGAACGCAACAGCCAGGGCGAGGTTGAGTTCTCGTCTGACTTCTATCTCCTCAGGCCCAAGGAAATGGACAAGGGAAACGGCGCTGTGCTCTTCGAGGTTTCCAATCGCGGCGGCAAGGGGATTCTTCGCATCATCAACGGAGCCAGTCCTTCCCCGGAATTTGGCGACGG
>Ga0070730_10005234_pt1 | contig 11217 bp, 8 predicted proteins | sample Coa_R1_3_FD_66447 | JGI IMG/M metagenome (GOLD analysis project Ga0070730, IMG submission 66447) | Surface soil microbial communities from Centralia Pennsylvania, which are recovering from an underground coalmine fire - Coalmine... | ecosystem: Environmental > Terrestrial > Soil > Unclassified ... | reverse complement strand
CACCTCGGCCAGCAGGTATTCCGCGACGGTCCGCTCGCTGCCGGAGAACTCGGCCGCGAACCGGTCCGGATCCGGGTGCCCGGCCAGCGACAGCGCAGCCAGCCGGAGCCCCGCCGCCCAGCCCTCGGTCCGCTCGTACAGCAACCCGAGCGCCGAACCCGATAGCGGTATCCCCGCCGCCTCGAACAGCGCCCGCGCCTCATCGAGGGTGAAGCGCAGATCGGCCGCGCGGATCTCGGTGAGCTCTCCCTCCAGCCGCAGCCGGTGCAGGCCCAGCCTTAGATCGTGGCGGGTGGCGAGCACGAACCGCAGCCCCGCGGGCGCGCGCATGAGCAGCAGTTCCAGCTGGCGCATCGCCTCGGGCGAGCGCAACTCGTGCACGTCGTCGATGACCAGCCAGACCCGGTCGCCGAGCTCGCCGAGGTCGGTCAGCAGCCGCTCGATGACCGCCCAGCCGTCCAGGTCCGGAGCCGCCGTCAGGGGCCGCACCAACCTCGACCCGGCGGCCGTGCCCCGCAGCGCGCCGAACACCGACAGCCAGAACCGCTGCGGGTCGCGCTCCTCGCCCTGCACCGCCACCCACGCGGAACGGTCCGCCAGGCCGCGCTCGCCGATCCACGAGCGCAGCAGGAGCGTCTTCCCGCTTCCCGCGGGCGCGGACACCTCGGTCACGCGCCCGGCCCCGCCGAGCAGCCCGAACAGCCCGAATCGGGAGACGACTCCGTCCCGGGTGGCCAGCGCGGCCGGAGGGCCGGCCGCCCCGGACCAGTGAGCAGGCCCCACGGCGCCCTCCTCGACAGGCCCCCCTTACCTTACTTCTCCGCGTCAGGATCACCCGGCCGGGTGACGCCGGCTCACCCCGCAGGACCCGAGGCTGGTGCCGTCCGATGGAGACGAACCGGAACGGAGCCGCACGTGAGTACCACCAGCACGGGTCCCCCGGCGAGCTACCAGATCCTCGTCCGCGGCCACCTGGGTCCCACGACGCTGCGCGCGTTCCCCGGCCTGCGGGCCGAGACCCGGGACCGGGACACGCTGCTACGAGGTCCCATCACGGACCAGGCCGCGCTGCACGGCGTCCTGGCCCAGATCGAGGCGCTCGGACTCGAACTGCTCGAGGTCCACCGCGTGCCGCCCCCCAGCAGACCATGAGCACCTACCTAAGGAGAGGTTTCCGATGAACCAGAACACGCAGGACCAGGCGACGCTGACGCGCCCGGCGCCCGCCACCGACGGCGCGGGCACCGTCCCGCCGCGCCATCGCGAACAGCACCACCATGTCAACTGGCTGCGGGACGTGATCCTGGGCGGCCAGGATGGCCTGGTCAACATCCTGGGCATCACCCTCGGCGTCATCGCCGGCGGGGGTTCGCAGACGGTGCTGCTGGCGGCCGGATTCGCGGCCGCCATCACCGAGTCGATCTCGATGGGCGCGGTCGGGTACACCTCCGCGGTCTCCGAGCGTGACTACTACCAGGCCGAACGGGCCCGGGAGCGGGCCGAGATCGAGGCCACCCCGGAAGCCGAGCGGCAGGAGATCCGCGACATCTACGCCGCGAAGGGCTTTTCCGGCGAGTTGCTCGACAGCGTCGTCGACACGATTACCGCCGACCGCGAGAACTGGCTGGCCACGATGATGGACGAGGAACTGCACCTGCAGCCGGTCCAGACCCCGGACATCACCCGCAGCTCGGTCGTGATCACCATCGCCACCCTCATCGGCCACCTGATCCCGCTGCTGCCGTTCATCTGGCTGCCCCGGTCCACGGCGCTGGTCACGGCCATCGTCCTCAGCGCCGGCGTGCTGTTCGGGGTCGGCGTCTACTCGTCCGTGACCCTGACCGGAGACTGGCGGAAGAACGGGCTGAAGATGGTCGCGATCGGGCTCGGCGCCGCCGCGGCCGGCTTCCTCATCGGCCTGCTGTTCCACACCGCCGGAGCCTGATGCCCGTCAGCGCGCACGCGGCCGGGGATCGCGGTCGTGGCCCGCAGCCGGGGGCCGGAGCACGGCCGGGCCGAGCCAATGGGCAGCCAGCAGCGCGAGTTCCACGTCGCGCCGCCGATCGCCCACTGGCCGCCCGAGGCTCTCCTCCGCCTTGCGGATCCGGTACTGGACCGTGTTCTTGTGCAGCGTCAGCTGTTCGGCGGTCATCTTGTAGCTGCCCCCGGACTCCAGGAAGACCAGCAGGGTGTCGCGCAGCCGGGCGTGGTGCTCGTCATCCGTGGCCAGGTCGGCCAGCACGCCGAACACCCAGGACCGCAGCAGGTCAGCGGAGGCGAGCATCATCGCCACGGGCGCGACCTGGCTGAACAGCACCGCCCGCGGCGCGGCCGCTCCCCCGGCCAGCGCGACCGCCTGCGCGGCGATGGCCTGCTGGTGGGTGAGGCGGAACCCCGCCGGGCCGCGGGCCGCGTCGCCGAAGGCGAAACGGATGTCGGCGTCAACCTCGGCCGTGCCCGGCGCGGAGTCAAACGTGTCCCGGATCCCCAGCGGCAGCCAGGCCCAGGCGGACGATTCGTCGCGCGGCACGAACACGGGATCGCCGCCCGCGGCCACCTGGGCCGCCACGTGGGCGACGGCACGCTCGAGCCGGGTGATCTCGTCGGCGGCCCGCGCCGCGTCGCCCGCCCAGCACACCAGCCCCACGTGGTACTGGCGCAGCCGGTAGCCGAGCGTGGCCTCCGCGGCGCCCACGTCGGTCCGCTCGCCCGACAGCAGCTCGCGGACCCGGGCGGCCCGCGCGGCGCTGCGGTTCCGCAGCCAGTTCTCCCGTTCCTGCGTATAGGCCGCGACCATCTCTTCGGAGACCTGGTCGATGTACCCGGCCACGATCTTGGACATGCTCAGCGTGGTGACGGTAATCATCTCGGCGTCGGCGGCCTGCCGGGCCAGCTCCTTGAGGAGCCAGTCGGCGAGGCAGGTGTGCCCGACCCGGTAGGCGCGCAGCAGCGCGGTGAGCGGCGTGCCCCGCTGCGCCAGCCGGCGCGCGTACTCCACGGCCGCGGCCGGCGCGGCCACGGCGGCCAGGTCGATTCGGTGCTGCATGATCTGCAGGCAGGTGCCGACGTTGCTGTCGACACTCGAGGCGAGCAGGGCCAGCACCGGCTTGTCGTTACGTAGCTCCGGGATCTCCCTGAGGATCACCTCGTAGACATCCGCCGACACCGCCTCGACCTGGCGACCCACCGCCGCCGCGACGTCGGACATCAGCCCGACAGTCGCGGGTCCATCCGTGTCCACCCGCGGATTGTTACACATTCCCGCGAGCTTGCCGAGGGCGTCATGTGCCGTGGCGGCCCGGCGAGGGCCCGGCGCGGGCAACTTCAGGTGCGGCCTGGGGGACGTTGGCGGTAGGCGATCCGGACCAGCAAGCCGCCGGTCACGCTGCTAGCCGTCTTGACGGTGTGGCCCGCCGGGGCACCGGTGAAGCTGAACCCATGTTGCAGACCGGTCCCGCGTCTTCGGTTGCCGCAGGGTCAGCCTCATGAACGCGGGTGACACCGCCTGGGTGCTGATGAGCGCGAGCCTGGTCCTGGTCATGGTGCCGGGGCTGGCGTTGTTCTACGGGGGCCTGGTCTCCAGCCGTAACGTGCTGGTGATGCTCCAGCAGAACATCTTCCCGCTGGGGTTGATCAGCATTCTCTGGGTCCTGGCCGGATTCAGCCTGGCGTTCGGCCCCGACGCAGGCGGCGGGATGATCGGTAACCTGGCCGCGTTCGGACTGCGCAGCCTGGCCCAGGGCCCACCGGCTGGTATGCACGTCGTGGCGCCCGGGCTCGCCATTCCGGGGCTCGCGTTCGTGGCCTACATGATGATGTTCGCGATCATCACCCCGGCCCTCATCACGGGTGCGACGGCGGACCGGCTCAAGTTCGCAGGCTACGCCGTCGTCATCGGGGTGTGGTCCCTAGTCGTCTACGCTCCGGTAGCGCACTGGCTCTTCAGCCCGAGCGGCTGGCTCGCCAGGCGCGGGGCACAGGATTGGGCGGGCGGGCTCGTGGTACACGGGACGGCGGGCGCGGCAGTGCTCGCCCTGCTCCTGGTGATCGGGCGCCGACGGCGGTGGCCGAACGCGGCGACCCGTCCCCACTCGATTCCGCTGGTCGTGCTGGGCGCCGGCCTGCTTTGGTTCGGCTGGTTCGGCTTCAACGGGGCCGACGGCCTGCGGGCGAACAATGTCGCGGCGCAGGCGGTGATCAACACCCAGGTCGCTGCGGCCGCGGCGATGCTCGTCTGGCTGCTGAGGGAACGCTTCACCGACGGGCACGCCACCGTGCTGGGCGCCGTTACCGGAGCGATCGCGGGGCTGGCCACGATTACGCCGTGCGCCGGGTTCGTGGACACGTACGCGGCCGTCATCATCGGCGCACTGGCCGGGCTGATCTGCAACTTCGCGCTTCGCCTGAAGATGCTCCTGCGCCTCGACGACGCGCTCGACGTTATCGCGGTCCACTTCGTCGGCGGAGTCCTCGGCACGTTCCTGCTTGGCTTCTTCGGGGACAAGAGCATCAACTCCACCGGCGCGAATGGCCTCTTCTACCGCGGAGGCGGCCATCTGTTGGGGGAGCAGGTGCTCGCGATCGTCGTGGTCGTGGCCTTCTCGTTCTGCCTGACGTGGATAATCGCGGTCACCGTGGCTAAGACGATCGGGCTGCGCGCCTTGCCTGCGGACGAGAGCGACCTCGACCAGGTCCAGGAAGCTCTGTCGGCCTACGCAATCAGCCGCCCGGCCGGCGTGATGCATGCCGCCGAGGACTCGGTGCGTCCCCTGCTCCCAGCGGTGCCGACGACCGGAGAGATGAAGTTGATCACTGCTCTCGTCGATCATGAAGACGCCGACGAACTCCGCCGCCTCCTCGTCGAGGCCGGCGCGGTCCAGATCGTGTTGTCGGAAGCGAGCTTGTACACCAAGGCATTGCGCACAGAGATGTTCCGGGGTCAGCCGCGACTGGTGGAATTCGAGCCAAGGCTGCGGCTCGAGGTGACCGCCGCGGAGTCCGACGCGCCGCGCGTGATACAGGCGATCAAGCAGATCGCCGGCGCCGCTACGTCCCTGCAGGTCATCGACACCCGCCTTCCGGAAGCCGCGGGCCGAAGCCCAACACCGGGAACCTGAAGGCGGCAACGGTGGCGGCTAGCGCAGGGAGCGGGTTCAGCTACACGAGCGGACCGGGACGCTAGGTGCTGCTGACGGTTCTGGGGTTCAGCGGTGGCCTCCATCGACGCCATCGTGGTAGGAATCGCCCTGCCGGCCATCGGCCACGATTTCGGCGCCACCCTGACCGCGCTGCAATGGGTCATCACCTCCTACACCCTCACCCTGGCCGGGCTGTTGTTGTTCGCCGCGACGCAAGGCGACAGGTACGGCCGGAAGCGTGGTAACCGCCCGGCCTTCTCAACCCGCTAGGACGCGGTAGAGCTGGCTGCGGGAGCTCACCCCGAGCTTGGTGAAGACCTTGCCCAAGTGGTACTGGACGGTGCGTGTGCTGATGAACAGGCGAGAGCCGATCTCTGGGTTGGACAGGCCGTCGCGGGCCAGCCGGGCCACCTGCGCCTCCTGGGCGGTCAGCGGCTCGTCGGCCTGGCCCTGTACTCCATAACTCCCGCGGGTGGTGGCGTGGACGGTTCGCTTCCGAGTTGCCCCGCCGACATTCACCAGCTCTCGGCGGGCCCGCTCGGCGAATGCCTCCATGCCCATCGCGCCCAGCATCTCGCATGCCGTACGCAGATGATCGCGCGCGTTGGTGCGGCGGCCCTGGCGGCCCAGCCACTCCCCGTACAGCAGGTGCGCGCGGGCCAGCTGCGCCCGGACCCGGGTCCGGCTCAGGTGTTCGATCGACTCTCGGTAATGGCTATCGGCCTCCGCGTCTTCGCCGAGCAGCGCGCGGACGAGGGCTTCGATCCCCAGCACCCACTTGGTGGGCGTCACTCGGGTACGTTCGGACAGCCACTCCAGTGCGGCGCTGAGCAGCGCGACGTCACCGGTCTTGGCCGCCGCCTCAGCGAGCTCGGGCACGACCAGTGGCCCGTACGCGAGATGGGCACGCGCAAAGGCCCGCCGCGCGCAATCGCGTGCGGCTCCGTGCCAGCCGAGACCGTTGTACAGTACTGAGCTCGCGTAATCCGCGAAGCTGACCAGCCTGCCCTGACCAGGCACGGCTGCCTCTGGCGCAGTGGCCTCGATTATCCTGGCTGCCTCCGGCTCGCGGCCTCGCCAGGCCGCTAGCATCATCTCGTTGAGCGCGACAGGTGGGTTCCCGGTCGCTTTGGCGAGGAGACGCTCCTCCTCCACCAACCGCTCCGCTGTGGCCAGCTCGCCGGCCAGGAGGTGCGCTCTGGTCAGGCCATCGAGCGCGAAATGCAAGTGCGCGAGGGCGCCCGTGTCGCGAGCGAACTGGGCCTGGCCGACCACCAGCTCGTGCCAGGAATCGAAGTCCCAGAGCTCGAAAGCGATGATCCGGCTGACCCTCCCGCCGACGAAACGGAGCCAGCGGCTCGCCTCGTCGGTACCGAAATCCAGCGTGAGGAACAGGTCGAGAGCCCGGGTCAGCGCCGGAGCAGCCGCCGCGTAGCCTTTCGTCAGCCGGAGCGCGAACGCGTCGAGCAGGACATCGACCGCACTGGGCGGGCCGGGGCTGGGCGGCATCGCGCGCGCGGCCTCGGCGGCCTCCCGCACACCGCCGGCCATCTCGCGCTCGTCAGCCGACGCGGCCGCCTCCCATAGGGCCTCCAGATACGCCTCGCGGGCCAGGCCGGCGTCAAGTAGCTCGAGACGCCGGGCCGCGCTGAGCAGCAGTCGGGCCGCGTCGCTGCCGCGGCGCTGGTACAAGGCGATCTGCCCGCGCAGGCGCTCCACCTCTGCGGCCTGCAGTGCGTCCAGCGGGCCGGATCCTTGAACCTCGATCGCGACCAGCAGCCCCAACGCCGCATCGAGCTCCCCAGCGTCGCGCTTGGCCCGAACCGCCGCCAGCTGCCGACGCGCCCAGCGGCCCGGGTCGGGAGTCAGCATCGCCGCGCGCTCCAGGAACGCGGCCGCCGCGGCTAGCCCACCGCGGGCCTGCGCCCGGCCGGCCGAATACTCTAGCTCGGCGGCGATGTCCTCGTCGGGCCCTGGCGCCCCCTGAGCTCGGTGCCAGGCCCGGCGGTCTGGATCGGCCGTCGGATCGGCGGCTTCCGCCAGCGCGACGTGCATCTCCCGCTTCTCCTCCAGCGACGCCGACCGGTAGGCGGCTGAGCGCACCAGCGGGTGCCGGAACCGCACATACGTACCGAATTCGACCAGGTCGGCCTCGAGCGCGGGTGTCAACGCCTCCGCCCTGATCGCGAGCCTTCCCGCTGCCCGCCAGACGAGCAGCGGGTCACCGGACGGGTCGGCCGCGGCCAGCTGCAACAGCCGCCGACTGGCGGGCGGCAGGGCGTCAAGTCGCCACAGGCAGCTCTCCTCAGTCCGCACCGAAGGCGGGATGACAGCGGGAAGCGCGAACCCGCCCGCCAGCTCGCCCGGCGTCACCCCCTGCGCCAACTCGAGCAGCGCCAAAGGGTTCCCCCGCGTCTCGGCCACGATCCGATCCCTGACCCGCGCGTCGAGCGGCCCGGCCAGCGCCGAGTCCAGCAGGGCCCGCGCGTCACCCGCGGCCAGTCCCTCCACCCTCAGCTCTGGCAAGCCGGCCAGTTCCTCCCCCGGAAGGCGCGCCGCGAACACCAGTCCGACTGGCTCGGCGGCTAGCCGCCGCGCGACGAACCCCAGGACCTGCGCCGACGCACGATCCAGCCACTGCTCGTCATCCATCACGCAGATCAGTGGCTGCTCCGCAGCCATCTCCGACAGCAATCGCAGCACGGCCAGCGCGACCAGGAACCGGTCGGGGGCCGGATCGGCGCTGAGGCCGAACACGGCCCGCAGCGCTTCCTGCTGCGGTACGGGAAGGCGCTCCAGCCTGTCCAGCAGAGGACCGCACAGCTGATGCAGCCCGGCGAACGCCAGCTCCGTTTCCGACCGCACGCCGATGGTGCGAGCCACCCGGCAGCCCGACGTCTGCCCGGTCATATAGTCCAGCAGGGAGGTCTTGCCGATGCCCGACTCACCGCGCACCACCAGCGCCCGGCTCTCACCCGAACGGACAGCGCCGATGAGCCGGTCGAGCAAGCCGCATTCCGCGCGTCGACCGAGCAGCCCCGTGCCGTACCCCGAATCTGGCGCCCGCACGCGGAGGGTACCCGCAGGCTCGGCTATCAACTGCCCCCCGGTTCGAATCCGGGCCTGAACCAGCGCCCGATCCATCTGCGTCATGACAACTCCCTCGGATTTACTGCAGTACGCGATGGCATGCACTAAGACGAGCCTGCCCGCCAATGTTCGCGCCCGCCAATTGAGTGACCTGCAGTTTCACGGCTGGAGGTCTCCCGACCACTACGTCGGGTTAACCCGAGCAGGAGGTATCCGGAGCCGCCCGCGATTGTGGGGTTAACCCGATTGCCGTCCGTCCGCCCGCCCGCCAGGATTCAGACTGTGGTGAGAAGGATTCTGATCGTCGATGACAGCCAGCGCTTTCGCCAGCTGGCGGCTGAGTTGCTCGCGACCCACGGGTTCGAAGTGTTCGAGGACGTTGAGGACGGCGAGCAGGCGCTGGCCGCGGTGGTCGGCGAATGTCCGGACGGGATACTGCTGGACATCAACCTTCGGGGATTGGACGGGTTCACGGTGGCGAGGTCGCTGGCGGCGGCCTGCCCCGGGGCCAAGATCGTGCTGGCCTCGGCCGCTTTCGACTATGTGCCGGCGGACATACTGAAGACTTCTGCCGTAGCGGCGTTCGTGCCCAAGGACGAGCTAGCCCTTACCGATCTCGGCGCGCTTTTTGCCGCCTAGGCCTTCAGGTACGTGAGTACTGCAAGAACCCGGCGATGCTGGTCGGGTGACTGATTGAGGCCGAGCTTGTCGAAGATGCTGGTCACGTGCCGTTCCACCGCGGCCACGGTGACCACCATCTCTCGTGCAATACCGGCGTTGGACCGGCCCTCGGCGATCAGGGCCAGCACCTCCCGCTCGCGCGGCGTCAGTTGGTCTACCGGGCTGGCTTTCCGCGTGCGCCCCACCAGGCGTGCCACCACGTCGGGATCAAGCGCCGACCCGCCCGCGGCGACGCGCCGCACGGCATCGGTGAACAGGCCGAAATCGCCCACTTTCTCCTTGAGCATGTAGCCGACGCCCTGCGCACCCTCAGAGATCAGGTCGAATACGTAACTGTCCTCCAGGAACTGGGACAGGACCATCACGCCCACCCCGGGATTAGCGGCGCGGATCGCCAGCACCGCCCGGAGCCCGTCGTCGGTATGATCGGGGGGCATCTGGATGTCAGCTACGACGACGTCCGGGCCGTAGGCGTCAGCCATCCGGACCAGGTCGCGGGCGTTGGCGGCCGTGCTCACCACATCGAATCCGCTGTCCTGCAGAACGCGGACGATCCCCTCCCGGACGAAGGGCTGGTCTTCACCGACGATGACGCGAATCGGCTGCGGCGAGCTCACGGCATCACGCTAGCGTCGCCCGCCAGGTCAGGCGGTAGCGGGATCCATGCGCGCAGCACTGTGCCGCCTGCCGCCGGGCTGGCGATGTCCATGGAACCGTTGAGCGCTCCGATGCGGTCGCGCAGGCCGATGAGGCCGCTGCTTTCCGACTGCGGGCGGGCACCGCCAATCCCGTCATCGCTTACCTCGACCGTGCACCGTTCGTCGTCTGCTGTGACTCTCACCCAAGCGGAGTCGGCGCGGGCATGCTTGACCACGTTGGTGAGCGCCTCGGCGCAGAAGAAATAGATGCTCGCCTCGACCGCATCCGGCAGCCTCCGCCCGGGCAGGTCGAGCTGGACCAGGACAGGGAGCCTGCCAGCCAGGGCAGTAAGAGCCGCGCCCAGGCCGCGCTGGGTCAGGATCGCCGGGTGCATCCCCGTGGCTATCTCGCGTAGCTCGTCGAGCCCGCGCTTGGCGTCGTCCAGGGCGAGGTCAAGCAACTCCCGCGCGCGGCCCGGGTCCGATCCCCACTTCTGGCTGGCGATCTGAAGGCTGATGATGGTGCTGACGAACCGCTGCTGAGCGCCATCGTGGAGGTCCCGGGTGATCTTCCGACGCGCGGCATCGGAGGCGGCGACCAGACGCGCCCGCGACGCCAACAGTTCCTGCGCCGCGCGCTGGCGGTCGGTGATGTCGCGGACGTATCCGGTGAACGCCGGTGTTCCCGGCGGGCCGGTCCGGGTGACCGTCAGCTCGACGGGAAACTCGCTGCCGTCGGCGCGCATCCCGACCAACTCGAGCCGCCGGCCCAGGATCCGCGGTTCGCCCGTATCCAGGTAGCGGCCGAGGCCGGCCCGGTGCAGTTCTCGGAGCGACGGCGGGAGGATCGCTTCCGCCAATTCCATGCCGGTCACCTCGTCGACCCCGTACCCGAAGATCTGCTCGGCGGCGGTGTTCAGGTAGGTGATGCGGCCTTGCCCGTCGATGCTGATGACGCCGTCCAGCGCCGCCTCCAGGATCGCGCGCTGGCGAGCCTCGCTCGCCGCCAGTTCCGTGGCCCGGGCCTGGGCGACGTCACGATCGCGCGCCGTCTGTTCGGCAGCCAGCCGGGCGGTCATATCCGTGAACGCGACCGCGGTACCGTAGCCCTCCGGCGTTACGATCGGCACGGCCGTGCACGTGACCGGGATCATCGATCCGTCCTTGCGGACCCACCAGTCCTCAGCGAGATAGAGCGGCTCCCCGGTGGCGCGGACCTGCGCCACCGGGCACTCCTCGACCGGGAACGGCGACCCGTCAGGCCGCTTGTAGTGAGTGAGCCGGTGCCCGTTCTGGCCGAGCATCTCGGAGGCATCACCGAAGCCCAGGGTGGTGACCGCGGCCGGGTTCACGTATCTGATCACTCCCTCGTGCGTCGTCACCCAGACCGGTTGCGCTAGCGCCGAAAGGATCGCGTCCCGTTCGCGAAGCGTCCGCTCTGTTCGAAGCCGTTCGCTGATGTCGGTGAACGACACCATGGCGCCTTGGCCGCCTGGCATGTCGACCGGAACCGACCAGTACTCCACTGGGATCGTCGACCCGTCCTTGCGGACCAGCCAATCCTCCCCGTGTACCATCTGCCCGGACGGCCGCGACGGCACTAGCGGGCACTGCTCGACCGGGAAGGCGGGCCCGTGCTGGTACTTGTAGTGGATGGTCTGGTGCCTCGG
>Ga0070730_10005233_pt1 | contig 11219 bp, 4 predicted proteins | sample Coa_R1_3_FD_66447 | JGI IMG/M metagenome (GOLD analysis project Ga0070730, IMG submission 66447) | Surface soil microbial communities from Centralia Pennsylvania, which are recovering from an underground coalmine fire - Coalmine... | ecosystem: Environmental > Terrestrial > Soil > Unclassified ... | reverse complement strand
GAGCCATGCGGTTTGCACGTCGCGAACGATCTGATCTTGCAAATCGCGAAGAAACTGATTCTCCGCTTGCGCGCGCGATGCGGCTTCGCTTTGCAAGGCGCTGAACAAACGCCCGTTGAAGATGGGGATGTTGACGTTGAAGCCCGCGGCGGCATATCGGGGAGCAAGGGGAGCTTCATTGTAGGGAACAAGGCCAGCCGCTCCCAGGGCAGAAATTGTCGGCAGCTTAAGGTCTCGCTCGGCGGTCGCATAACTTTGCGCCGACTTTACCGTAAGCTGCTGGCCTACCAGTTCGGGGCGATCTTTCAAGGCTTGTTGAATCAGGGCGGTGGGATCCATGGGCAGGGCGGGAGGCATAGGTTGCTCGACTAACTCGAACGTTCGCCGGTCCGAATAGCCCAAGGCGGCGGACAGCCGCGCGAATGACGATTGCAGGTCGTTTTGGGACTGGATCAAGAGGAGCTCGGCCTGGGCCAAGTTAACGTTCGCAAAGTTGACGTCCAGGTCTGACTTGATTTTGTTTTTCGCAAGCTCGGTAACCTGGTCGGAAGCAAGCTGCCGGGCCTTAACGGTCTCTTGGGCCACAGCGAGGACGGCCTGGGCTTTGAGCGCAGCGAAGTATGTCTGGTCAACCTCGAGCAATACGTCGGCGCGTGAGGTTACAACGCTCTCTTGCTGCGCTTGAGCATGCAGGTTCGAACTCTTGACGAGCTCGTGGGTGCGGCCGAAATCGGTGATCAGTTGGCTGACGGTGACACCGTTGGCGTAACGGTCGAAGATAATCGGATTGTTCAACACTCCGGCAGCGATTCGGCTATTGCTTTCGGCATCGACTCCGGTGAGGCTCCCGTAAATGGTCGGGTAATAGGCAGAACGAGCTTGCGTGACTTGGGCCTTGGCCGCGGAGGCCAAGTGCATCGCCGCCTGGATGCGCGGGTGGTTCTGAATAGCGGTCTGTTCTGCTTCCTGCAGAGTCAGTTTTTGCACGGCCTGCGGAAGGGATGAACTAGCCGACACTGCGCAGGCAGCGATCAGAACAAGCAGGCGGAGTTGCGTTTTCACTGGGCCTCCCCGGTTAACACGGGCGTCTGCAAATCGGTGCGGCGCTGATAGATCCAAAGGTAGGCGGCGGGAACCACGAAAATGGTCAAGAGAACAGAAGCGACGAGGCCGCCAATGATGACACGCGCCAACGGTGCGTAAGCCTCGCTTCCGGTTTCGAGCTTCAAAGCCATCGGCAATAAGCCGACGATGGTCGCCAGAGACGTCATCAGGATGGGCCGCAGACGAATGCGGCAAGAATGCGCTACCGCGTCGCGCACCCCGCGCCCTTCCACGCGAAGGCGATTTGCGAAATCAACAATCAAGATGCTGTTGGAAACCACCATGCCGGTCAGCATGACGATACCCATCAGCGACTGGATGTTGAGGGTGGTGTCCGTAAACGCCAGCGTCAGCATTACGCCGACAAGGCCGGTGGGAACGGCGAGAATAATTAGGAAAGGGTCGACGAAAGAAGAGAACTGCGCGACCAGGACCAGATAGACCAGCAGAACCGCGAGGAAAAGTCCTAAGCCGAAACTACGAAACGAGGACTGCATGGTGGTTACCAGCCCGCGCATGTTAATGCGCAGGTTCGATGGGAGCGGCGTATCGGAAATAATCTTGGAGATCTGCTTTGCCGGAGTGGCCAGATCTTCGCCGGAGGGCGCCACGTAGACGTCAATCGTGCGCTGCAACTGGTAGTGATCGACTTCGGTGGGAGTGAGCATGGGGGTTATGTCCGCGACCTGGTTGAGATAGGTCGGCAGTTTCAAATGCGGGGAGCGCAAAGGCATGGCCTTCAGATCCTCCAGGGACCTGACCTGATTCTCTGGATACTGCACGGTGACGAAATAGTTGTTGCCGCTCTTGGGATCGACCCAATAACTTGGCGCAATCATGGCGTCGGAGGTGAGCGCGGTGATGAGGTTGTCGACGACTTCCTTGGGGCTGAGTCCGAGTTGGCTGGCGCGTTCGCGATTGACGTTGACCTGGAGCGCCGGGTAGTCCATGTCTTGCGGAACATAGACGTCGGAGACTCCGCGTAAAGCCTGGAATTGCCTGGCCAAATCCAGAGCGATCTTGTTGGCGGCTAACATATCCATGCCGCTGACCTGGACGTCGATGGGCGCCGGCATCCCCTGATTCAGGACCGCGTCCACCAATCCTCCGGATTGAAAATAGGTGCGCAGCTCCGGCAATTCGTTCACGACCCTTTTGCGGACTTTCGCCATATAGACAAAGCTGCTGACCCGATGCTCTTCCTTGAGGCCGACCTGAACGAACGCTGTATGCATGGCGGAGTTCGGCGTGGACAAAGCCGACAGGTCCGACATCACGCCGATGTTGGATACAACGGAGTTTAGCTCATCGTCGGGCACAACCTGATGAACGATGTTCTCGACTTTTTTTACGTAGGATTCGGTGACTTCCAGCCGCGTGCCGGTCGGAGCCTTCACATTAATGACGAATTGCCCGGCATCGGTGCGCGGGAAGAATGAGAAACCGACAAGCGGGTACAGCGCGAAGCTCAGGAGGAAGACTCCGAGAAAACCAACGACCACTTGCTTGGGGCGATCCAAGACCTTCTGGATCCAGCGATCATAGGAGGCCAGCATATGCTCAAAGCGGATGTTGAACCAAGTATGGAATCGCGCCATCCATGATTGGGGTGTGGCGTCCGTTCCGTCGGCATGGTGGACGATTCCGCGGAGGACTCGGGCGCAGTAGAGAGGGACAACGGATACAGCGACAAAGTAGGAAGCGAACAGCGAAATGACAACCCCGAGCGCGAGAGCCGTGAACAGGTACTTGCTCACGCCGAAGAGAAGGGTCACCGGGAAAAATACGACGACGGTAACCAAGGTTATGGCGAGCACCGCCAAGCCGACTTCGTTGGCGCCGCGCTCGGAGGCCACGGCCGGGGTCTCACCCAATTCAATATGGCGAAAAATATTTTCCAGCACGACGACGGAGTTGTCGATCAAGCGGGAAAAGGCCAGAGCCAATCCACTGAGCACCATACTGTTGATGGTCTCGTCGCCGGTGTGCAGAAAAAAGAACGTGGCCATTACCGACAACGGAATGGAAAGGAAGACGGCCGCGGTCGCTCGCGGGCTGCCCAGGAAAACCAGGATCATCAAGGCGGTGAGGCAAAGACCGATTCCGCCCTCGCGAAGCACGGTGGAGATGGCCTGTTTGACAAATAAGGATTGGTCAAAGACCACATGGGTTTTCAGTTGTGCAGGAATGTCCCGCAAAGTCTTGATGGCTTGCTGAATGCCATCGACGACCGCGATGGTGTTGGTGTCGCCGCCTTGCTTCAGAATGGGGACGTAAACCGAGCGCTGTCCATTGACGCGCACGATGTTGTATTGCAGCGCAGCCCCGTCGACGGCGTTACCCACGTCCGAGACAAACACAGAATTTTCTCCCTCGGTCTTAAGTGGGATGTCATTGAGAGCCCCTGCGTTTGGGACCTGGGCGTTGGTGTAAAGGTTGTAATCAGTGGGCCCAATGCGGACATCGCCAGCCGGAAGAATCAAATTCGACAAATCCGTGGCACGCACAACATCCATAGGACTCAACTGATGCGCCTGCAACTTCAGGGGGTCGACGTAAACCATAATCTGCCGGTAACGGCCACCGTATGGCGGGGGAACCGTTGCTCCGGGAACGCCGGCAATCTGATTGCGAATCGAAAATTGCAAATAGTCGTGGAGTTGCGTCTCGTTAAGGCCCTGACCCTCGACCGTCAACAGGCACACGGGAAGACTCGAGGCATCCATACTCATTACCACGGGGGGAAGCGTGCCTTGTGGAAGACGCCGTAAGTCGGCCATGGCAAGGTTGGAGATCTGGGTCACGTCGGCGTTGGCATCCGTGCCGGGCTGAAAGTAAATTTTGATAAGACTCACACCGGACATCGAACGTGATTCCATGTGATCGATGCCGCTTCCCAGGGTGAAAAATCGCTCGAAGGTGTCCGTGATGTCCGCTTCGATTTGCTGCGGAGGCATGCCGCTGTAAAACGTGGCTACCATGACCACGGGGATATTGATCGGCGGGAACATGTCGACGGGCATTTGCGCCAGTGCGGTAATGCCTAAAACGCAAACGAAAAGGCATACGACCACGATGAAATAAGGGTGCCGCAGGGAAAACGATGGCATGCTGCTCCTACTCCATTTCTGACGGCACTACAATTTTTGGCGCTACCAGTTCGCCTGGCTTGTACTGCGACTGCTCTCCAAATATGACCATCTCATTTTCCTGGAGCCCCGATAGAATCTCCGTATCCGTCGCGGTCTGCAGACCCAAAACCACATCGCGTTTTTCGATTTTGGAGCTGCCATTCACGACGAGCACGCTGCCGTGGCCTCCCGCGGAAGTCTGCACCGCTTGAGTGGGTATGGTCAGAACGCCTTTGGCGCTATGCAGAGGGATTTGCACCGTCGCATACATTCCGGGAACAAGCTGGTACTTCGGATTGCGCACGTCCACTTCGGTGTGCATGGTGCGCGTCTGTGTGTCGATTTGGTCTGAGAAGCGGACGATTTTTCCTTGGAACGTCTGGTTTTTGTTCGCTACCTGCACAGCGACACTGTCGCCCAGATGAACGTCCCCTACGGCCCTCTCCGGGAGGGGGATCACCAGGCGAAGCAGATCGATCTCGGAGAGATGGCAGAGCGCTTGATCGCCGTTGGAAGACGTTCCGGCTGGAAGCAGCGCTCCCGAGTAAGCGTCGATCCGGGTCACGACTCCATCGAAGGGTGCGGAAATTCGCGCATACGCGTACATGGCCTTGTCTTTCTCGAGCGATGCTTGCGCGACTCTCAGTGCTTGTTCGGCGGCCGCCGTGGCGGCTTTGGCGCCAGAAACGCCGGCTTGTGCTTCGAGATTTTTGCCGCCGGCTACGTCCACGTCCTCTTGAGCAACCAAGCCGGGGCGCGTCTTCATCACGGTCGAAAGCCGCTTGTAGGTCAGGTCGGTAACTTCGAACTTGGATTCGGCCTGCCTTTCATCCTCGTGCGTTCGGGCCAGATCATGCTCACTGCGGCGGACCGCGGCCTCATCCAGTTCAAGCTGCTGCTGAAGTTCCGGAATCTCGAGAACCGCAAGAAGCTGCCCTTTGTGAACGTGCGTTCCCCAATCCACGTACAGCTTTTGGATGTAGCCGGAGACCTTCGCATACACATTCACCTCCTGAAAGGGCAAAAGCTCGGAGGCAATCTGCAAGTTGTTGGAGAGATCTTTGCGGACCACCTTGACGGCTGCGACTTCCGGAGCGCTCGCAGCCTCCGGGTTAGTTTTTCCCGATGATCCGCAGCCCTCGAGAAGGCACGCGGCTAAGGACAACATCACCCATGATTTGGGGGTCTTCCAGGGGCGCTCGCTCCCAGTCCGAGGCCAGAACGCTGTGTTCATTGTCATGAGGTTCCTCAAAAGCGAGTCGGAGGTCGCCCTGGCGCAATTTCTTGTTTTCATGATTTGAGGTCCGGTTGGCGGATTGCCGCGCGAAGTCCGTCGAGAGAAAAATCGCTTGCGCGGCACAAGCCAATTAATTGCTGTCTCCGCTGCGCGATTTTAAGCGCCGCGGCCGGCACCTTGTCGGCAATGTCCAGCGGTACCGTCTGAACGCCGTGGCGATCACCGTGGAGCAGATCACCCGGACGAATCTTCAGGCCGCCCAGCTCAACCGTGCCGCCAAAATCGAAGATGTGGGAATACGCATGCGATACGGACACGCCGCCCGCGAACATCTGAAATCGCGTCAGACCAATCTGATCGACATCGCGCACCGATCCATTGGTGACCATTCCATTGCATCCCAGAGCCAAAAGAATGTTCGCGTTCACTTCACCCACGAACGCTCCCAGTCCAGCCGGATTGTCGACATCTTCAATCACAACAACGCGGGGCGCCGGAACGCTAAGAATGTGCTTCCACCAATCGGTGCGCTCATAATAATAACCCTCGCCGGCCATGGGCGGATTCGCGCTTCTCATGCGGGCCGTTGCGGCATAACCGATGAGCGGCAGGCGATCCTTGAAAATGCAGCGAATGCTGGAATTCGCGAAGCCCGAATTTGGCAATCGCACCCGGAAAGTTTCAATCGCGCTGGCAACAATACATGTGCTCAGCCTTCGCAATTGCTCAAGATCAGCGTGCTGAAGTTGTTGAACGGTCATCGAACTCTCCCGTAATCAAACCTTGCTATTCGCCTACAAATCACCGAGCCTCCTCCGGCATCGCAACTGCACCCATCATTGCTCGACGCCGATACATCAGCAGATATGCGGCAGGAACTACAAAGATCGTCAGAACAATCGACGACATCAGTCCGCCGATGATGGCGCGCGCTAGCGGCGCGTATGCTTCGCTGCCGGTTTCAATCTTGAAGGCCATCGGCAACAATCCAACTACGGTGGCAAGTGACGTCATTAGAATCGGCCTCAGGCGGATGCGGCAAGCTTGCACCACGGCTTCGCGCAGGCTGCGTCCTTCGCTTCGCAGCACATTGGCAAAATCCACGATCAGAATGCTGTTGGAGACAACCATACCCTGCAGCATGACAATCCCCATGAGCGACTGGATGTTGAGAGTTGTGCCGGTGAGAGCCAGGGTGACAATCACGCCGATAAGTCCGGTCGGTACGGCGAGCACGATTAGAAAAGGATCAGCGAAAGAGCTGAATTGAGCGACGAGAATGAGATAAACCAGCAGAATCGCCAGCAGCAATCCCAACCCGAAACTCTTGAACGAAGAACGCATGGTCACGACGAGTCCGCGCACATTGACCCGGATGTTCGGCGGGAGCTTGGTTTGCGAGATGATCCGCGAGATTTGTTTTGCTGGGCCGCCGATATCTTCGCCGGTGGGTGCGACGTAGACGTCAATGGTCCTTTGCAATTGGTAATGATCTACTTCCGTCGGAGTGAGGGCCGGTGTGATGCTTGCGACCTCGTCAAGATAGGTCGGAGCCTTGCGGTCGCCGGCACGCAGCGGCATGGTCCTTAAGTCGTTGATCGACTTCACTTCATTTTCGGGATATTGCACCGTAACGAAATAATTGTTTCCGTTCTTGGGATCGACCCAGTAGCTCGGAGCGATCATGACATCCGATGTCAGCGAAGTTATGACATTGCTAACCACCTCTTTGGGGTCCAGTCCCAGTTGTGCCGCGCGCACGCGATTGACGTTAACCTGCAGCGCGGGATAGTCCATATCCTGCGGGACATACACGTCCGACACGCCCGGAAGCGCTTTGATCTCCCGGGCCAGCTCTTGAGCAATATCGGCGCTTTTGCGCAGATCCATGCCGCTGACCTGCACGTCAATCGGAGCCGGCATTCCCTGGTTGAGCACGGAGTCCACTAAGCCGCCCGACTGAAAGTAAGTGCGGAGTTCAGGCAGTTCCATCGCGACGCTCTTGCGGACCTCATCCATGTATACAAAGCTGCTGATCCTGTGATCTTCCTTGAGGCCGACTTGAACGAATGCCGTATGCATTGCCGAATTCGGAGTAAACAGGGCGGATAAGTCGGCCATCACGCCGATGTTCGAAACCACCGTATCTAAATCGTCCGGCTTGACTACCTTCTTGACGATGGCTTCCACACGCTCCACGTACTTCTCCGTCAATTCCACGCGCGTTCCCGTCGGGGCTTTGACATTGATTACAAATTGCCCCGCATCGGTGCGCGGAAAGAAGGAGACCCCGACGAAAGGGATCAGAAGGAAACTCAGAAGGAACAATCCGACGAATCCAAGAACCGCTTGCTGTGGATAGTCGAGCGTCTTGCCGACCCAGCGCTCGTAAACGTCGAGCATCTTGTCAAATTTCGCGTTGAAGCCGGCATGGAATCGCGCACCCCAAGATTTCTTGCCGGGTTGCGTTCCGTGGGGAACCGATTTGAGAACGTAGGCGCAATAGAGGGGCACGACGGTGACGGCGCAGAAATAAGAGGCAAAGAGAGCGAGAACGACACCGAGCGCGAGAGCCGTAAATAAATACTTGCTCACGCCGAAGAGGAAGGTCACCGGAAAGAATACGACGACCGCGACCAGCATGATGGCGAGTACGGCAAGAGCCACCTCGTTGGCGCCATGAATAGCCGCAACATGGGGTTCCTCGCCCAGTTCTACGTGGCGGAATACATTTTCGAGGACCACAACGGAATCGTCGATGAGCCGGGAGAAGGCCAGCGCCAAGCCGCTAAGGACCATGCTGTCGATTGATTTGCCGGCGAGATGGAGGATAAAGAATGCGATCATCACCGATAGGGGAATCGAAAGAAAGACTGCTGCTGTTGCCCGAAGACTTCCCAAGAACACCAAGATCATTACGGCCGTGAGAAAAATGCCGGCTCCGCCTTCGCGCATCACGGTCGAGATTGCTTCTTTGACGAACACGGACTGGTCAAATACCACGTGCGTCTTCAGCTGCACGGGAATATCGCGCAGAGTCTGAATCGCCTTGCGGATTCCGCTCACCACGGCGATTGTGTTGGTATCGCCTCCCTGCTTTTGGATCGGCACATACACGGAGTTCTGGCCATTCACGCGGACGATGTTGTATTGCAGATAGGAACCGTCCACGGCATTTCCCACATCCGCGATAAACACTGACTTCTGCCCTTCGGTTTTCAAGGGGATCTGGTTCAAGGCCGCCGCGTTTGGAATCTGCGCATTGGTATAAATATTCTGATCCGTCAAACCTAGGCGGAGATCGCCCGCGGGTAGAATCAAGTTGGAATCGTTCGTGGCTCGCACCACATCCATCGGGCTCAGGTTGTGAGCTTGGAGTTTGCGCGGATCGACGTACACCATGATTTGCCGGTAGCGGCCCCCGTACGGCGGGGGAACCGTCGCCCCGGGGACGTTGGCGATCTGATTCCGAATCTGATACTGCAAATAATCGTGGAGCTGGGTTTCGTTAAGGCCCTGGCCTTCGACGGTCAACAGACAAACCGGGAGATTCGATGCGTCGGTCTTCATCACCACCGGTGGCAGGGTCCCCTCGGGCAAGCGCCTCAAGTCGGCCATCGCCAGGTTGGAGATTTGCGTCACATCGGCGTTGGCGTTTGTTCCAGGCTGAAAGTAAATCTTGATCAGGCTAACGCCAGACATCGAGCGAGATTCCATGTGATCGATTCCGCTTCCCAACGTAAAAAATCGCTCGAAGGTATCGGTGACGTCCGCCTCGATTTGCTCGGGCGGCATGCCATTGTAAAACGTAGCGACCAGCACCACCGGGATGTTGATTGGCGGGAACATGTCGACCGGCATCTGCACTATGCTCGTGATGCCGAGCACGCAGATGAACAGGCAGAGCACAATCACGAAATACGGGTGTTTTAACGAAAACGTCGGCATCGAGAATCTTTGTCCCTAGTGTGATGTCCCCGCCACAAGCGTTGGATGCATTATTATTTGCCGAAGTTCTATTGATGCTGCGTTGCAGTGACGTCAGGCTGTCGCATTCATTTTAAAAGACGCACACTCTTGTGAAAGAGGGGATTGCCTTCTCGTGGTCCGGCTTTGTTATAGAAAGAAACCAAATAAGTCACAGGTAAGAACTCTTACGCCTGCGTATAGCCCCTGGAGGCCGATTCGGTTCGCAGTAGGTGGGAGCAGCATCTAGCTCTCGATACCGCATGCAGTGCAAAACATCCTCCTACTCACAGATAACGCGCACTCCGATAAGCAGGCTGCAGGAATGCAGTTCCAATTCCAACTCATCTAGCAATCGCAGCAAGTCCGGTTCTCGTGAGAGTGCCCCGAAACGGACGACAAAGAATAAAGAGAGTTTTCACGTAAACGACAGAAACGAAGTAATTTGCAGGCGCCAAATTTCGCACGCAAATCCGAGGCCGCGTCAAATAATCTTTTGACAGCGCACGTACGAGTGCAGCAAGCGTCGTCCGAGTGTTCGCTTTTTTCACAACTTCTGTGGCGATTTTACTCAATTCCCGACGCTCACGTGGTATCTGTTGCTCTACTAGCAACCTGTGGTCGGCAATTTAGCCAGCTCCAATGGATCGTACGTTTTCTTTACGCAAACTGTTCGGTCTTTGCACATCGGCACGCAGCGCACCAGTTTCGGTTTACCCGACCTCGTCTTTGTTGAAGAGCCGTCAGGATTTAGCGTGAATCGGAATTCACCAAGGCGTGGAATTCGGTTTGCATACGTTACAGATGCCTCACCATTTTATCGCCTGGTTGCTAAGGCAGATCAAACTTGAGGAGCCGGACGAATGCCTAGAATTTCTGCGTACGGCATATTTCGGTTCGCCTTGCTGTTCGGAGTGAGTGCCGCGTACTTCATGTTTTTCGCCTGACCAGCGGACGGGGGCTGCCTGCTTGCATTCGATCTGGCGAAGAAACAGGTCAGACACTTTCGGCTTTCGGGCTCGTCGGAGGACGTGATGCATACTCTAAGCGGAACAATCATTGAGTATTTGCGCGACGCAAATGGACACGTGGGCGGCTTAGTTTCGGATGGCGGAGAGGAAATTCTTATTTCGGACGATCAATTCACTTTTGTGTCAGTGGTCGTCACACCGAATTCAAGATTCCGAATCAGTGGTGAGCTCCAAATCGCGAGCAATGGGCAACAATTTCTAATAGCTGCGCACATCACGAACCTGGATTCAAAGCGATCCGCAAGTTTGCAGGGCCCGGTGCGCCTGCGCAAACCAGGGATGCCCTCGGTCGCCACCCCGTCAACGATGGCATCCTTGGCCAATCTTAAGACGGAGGAAGGCCAATCGGCCAGCACCGATCCGAAGGGCGAGGCAAGTCTGCATCCTAATAATCGTCCCCCTGAAAAGATGACGGCTCAACCTCCGCCACCACTACACGCCACGCATCGAGAGCAGTTGGGCCATTTGCGGCCTCCACGTGCAATGAGATGTGACGCGGCTACTGAAATTGGGCACGCTTATGACAGTTTGCATCGTAATCAGGCAATTCTGGCGTACCTAAATATTATGAAGCGTCAAGTTCACGGTATGAGCCAGATGCACGAAGAGGCCAAGCATACCTACGAGCAAGCACTCTCGCGGCACTCGGCACGGGACTTTGAGGGAGCACGGGAGTTTGCCACGGCCTCCGGATGCCTTTCCCGCGTGGTTGAAGGCGTCATCTCTAGAACCCTTCGCTCGGACAGCGGT
>Ga0070730_10005232_pt1 | contig 11219 bp, 12 predicted proteins | sample Coa_R1_3_FD_66447 | JGI IMG/M metagenome (GOLD analysis project Ga0070730, IMG submission 66447) | Surface soil microbial communities from Centralia Pennsylvania, which are recovering from an underground coalmine fire - Coalmine... | ecosystem: Environmental > Terrestrial > Soil > Unclassified ... | reverse complement strand
CCCGAGACCCTTCGCGCACCTGCCGGCTCTTAATATCTAGCGATTGCGGCCGCTCTCAGGGTGACACGCTAGGCGTGCACTATTAGAACAAAATGTCATTGCGTCGAAACACGCAACGCGCGCCTGCGGCATGAAATACTCAGGGTGACACTTGGCGCGGCTTGAGCGAAATGTCATAGCGTGGAAACATGCCGGGAGGCCCATCCCCAAAGGGGCGCTACGCAGTAGCGCACCAGCCGGCGTGTTTGATCGGGCGATTGCGGCCACGCTTCGCGGAGCACCCCTTTGGGCAGGGTAGATACTAACAGCGGGTGGTTTTCTACTTGGAAATGTGCTTCTCCAGGATCGCCATCTGCGGCCGGTCGGCGCCGCCGCTGGGCTCGAGGGTGAAGAGGTATTCGCCCCACTTGGGGCCGGCGGCCCAATAGGTCCAGCCCAGCCACACATCGGTGTTCTGATCGATGTGGCGCAGCAGGTCGTCCAGCGCCGCGTAGCAGGTGGCGTTGCGCGCGCCGGCAAACTCGCCCAGGAAGGCCTGGCGGTGGTTGGCCCGCAGCCAGGCGGTGAAGACACTTACCTGCTCCGAGCCGATGGTTTTGCTGACGCAGTCTTCGTGCGTGCCCGAGAAATCAGAGTCGAGGTATTGGTGCACGTCATAGGCATAGTGGTTCAGCGGGTCCACCACGCCCAGCATCGCGTCGGCGTTGGGCGTGCCATACCAGGTGTCGCCCCAACTGTGCGCGCCGGTCCAGGCATTGCCGGGCACCAACAGCAGGTTGGCGGCGCCGGTCTGCCGGATGGCGGCGATGGCGGCGTTGGCATCGCTCAGCCACAGCTCGGTGGGCATGGTGTTGGGCTCGTTCATTAACCCAAAGATCACGCGCGGGTTGGCTTTGTAGTGCGCCGCCAGCCGGCTCCATAGGTCAGCCAGGGCGGCGGCGGGCACGTCGGTGCCTATCAGCTTGTTGTAGTAGCGGGCATAGTTGTGCGGGTCGATGATCACCCGCGCGCCCTGGCGGGTGGCGTAGCCGACAATGTCGTCCAGCCGCGCCAGCTCATCGGGCTGGAATTCGGCCATAGCTTTCTGCTGCAAATTCTCCCAGTTGAACGGCAGGCGGAAGATGTTCATGCCCTTGCGCACGAAATAATCCACCTCGGCGTGGGTGGGATAGAAGTAGTCGACGCCATAGGTGCCCGGCCGATGATCGAGAGGAGCGAAATCGGCGCCGGCCAGGTTGACGCCGGTGAGCAGTCGCGGCGCGTCCAGGGTCGGCGATGGCGCCGGGGTGGGTGTGGGGGAAGGTGTGGCGGTGGGGGTGATGGTGGGCACGGGCGTGACCGTTGGGACTGACGGGGGCAAGATGCCGTTGCAGGCGACGGCCAGGAGCACGAGCAAGATGGGGCTAGCCTTCAAAAGATTCATGAGACGCTCCGGGCTCTGACAACGAAACTTTGATGGTCGCCAAGATCATTTGCAAATCAACGTTGTAACCACCAGGGAGGAAAGGCTGGCGAATAAATTCGCGCCTCGTGGCGCAGGCAAAACCGGTCCGCGCCGGTCGCCCACCTAGGTGGGCGATACCTTTTAGCCCCGCTTATGCTCACACTCAAGCAGGTCCGCGCAGGCGGACGTCCGGCGGAAGGCCAGCAAGCACCGAATTCATTCGACGGCGTCAGCCGTGGGACAGCCAGGTTTTGGTATTTCAGAGTCAATGATCATGCTGACCCTCATGAGCGTTGACGACCAACATTGGTAAGCGGCCAATGACCATCGCTGTAAGGGCGGGTCTTAGACCCGCCCCTACCATGCTTATTCATGGATGACAGTGCCAGTTCGGGTAGGCTGCGCGGATGAGACAGCGTGTTCCAGGTTACCAGTTTTGGTCGTTAAAGTTCATCAGGGTCTCGGATGATAATCACCGGCCCCAACGCTTTCTTCAGAAAATACCGGCTGTGCCCAATGGGAAAATCATCCAACTGCCCCCAGACTTCATAGCCATGCTTCAGATAAAACGGCAGCGCCTGGAAGCTCATGGTGTCCAGGTTGGCGTGGTGGCAGCCGCGCCGCACCGCTTCCTGCTCGGCCAGGGCCAACATGCGCGAGCCATAGTCCTGCCGGCGGGCGGCCTCGGCGATCCACAGAATTTCCACGTACAGCCAGCCCCAGTAGCAGTAGGCCAGCAGGCCGCCGGCCAGCGCGCCCCGCTCGTCACGCAGGAAGATGTTGAGCGGCCCCTGGGGGATGTTGGGGATGAACGGCTGGTTATACTCGCGCAGACCGGCGTGCACCGCGGCGATGTCGGCCTCGGAGGCATTGGGGTCGAGGGCGAAGGTGTAAATCATTGAACCCGCTTGCCCATAATAATATCCGGCTTGCCGCGGCCGTTAGCATCCGGCACCACGCCGATGATGGTGTAACCCAGCTTTTGATAAAACTCGTACGGGTGGCCCTTAAGGTTTTGAATGTGGGCGATGCGGTCCCACACATGATCGTACAGGTCGCGCCCGGCCAGGGAGGTCATGCCGTCCTCGTCATCCGAGCCCAGCATAATGGTCAGCCCGCCGCGGCTGGCCACCTGCTGTTCAAAGTCGGCCACCAGGGCCCGGCCGATGCCTTGGCGCTGCAGCGCCGGCTGCACCACCAGCGGGTGCAGCTCCCACACGTTGCCGTCATATTCAGGCAGGCCGCCGATCCAGCCCAGCACCTGCTCGCCGGCGTCGTCGAGCGCGACCCGAATGAAACCTTTGGCAAGGATTTCATCGATCTCGGCGAGAGCCTCCTGGGTGGTGGCCCAGGCGGCCCAGTGTTCTCGAAACCCCAGTACCAACTGCTCGGCCATCTGGTGGTGGAGGGCGCTGTCGCCGGGGTCATTCACGATTTGCATAGCACGAGCCTTTTGTTCTTCATGGAAATGTCTTCTCCGAATGGAGCCGCGCCGTCAATAAGTGACGGCGCGGCTCCGTTTGGAGAGATCGGATGCCTTCAGGCATCGCGGATGACCGCGCCCCGGCCGCAGGCCAGTAGGTGCGCGCTGGCACCCAGGAGGCAGGCCTCGCCCTCCAGGGCGCGCACCACCGCCAGCAGGCGCTCGCGGCGCTCGGGCTGGTCGAAAGCTTGGTCCAGGTTGGGCAGCATCCAGCCCGGCCCCTCAATGGCCAGCGTGGCCTCGTGGCGCAGGCCCGCGCTTTCCATTTCGCCTTTAAGCTCGGCGGGGTGATGCAGGTAGGCGGTGGTGAAGTAGTGCGGGGTGGCGGTGGGGTTGCGGTGCTGCCCATCGGCCAGATCTTGCTGGGCGATGGCGGCAAAGGCCGGGTCGTCCATGGCGCCGGTGAACAGCCCGTCGAGCGTGGAGGCAAAGCGGCTGATCACTGCCGCCAAAACGGCGCCGCCCGGTCGCACCACGCGCCCGGCCTCGCGCAGGGCCGCCACGCGCTCGGCACGCTGGGTGAGGTGATAGAGCGGCCCCAACAGCAGCAACGCGTCCACACTGACATCGGCGCGCGGCAGGCGGCGGGCGTCGCCCACCTCGGCGCTGGCCAACGGGTGCTGGGGCTGGCGAGCGGAGGCCTGCCGCGCCTGTTCCACATGCAGCGGCATAAAGTCCAGCAGGTGCACTTCGTAGCCCAGGGCGGCCAACCAGCAGCCATACACGCCCGCGCCGCCGCCCACGTCGTAAACCACGGCCGGGGCCGGCGGCAAATAGCGCAGCAGCAGCTCCTGAGTGCGCGCCAGCTCCAGCCGGCCCGCCCCGTGCCCCAGGCGCGCCGCCTCCTGCCCCAGGTTGTAATATGCCGCGATGTCGTCTTGCATTGGCCCCTCGCCGCCGCGAACTCGCCCGCCGGGCGCCGGCGGTGAAGCGCCGATTATAATATTTGTGCTAATTTTCCAGAAATGGGGCGGGCCGGCGCATCGTGTTGCGCAATCGGCCGGTTTGAAGCACACTGCGCCCAACGCTGCTTATTGCAGCGTGTCGCTGCCCACATGCCCACCGAAATCGTTGCGGAACGCCCAGACACACCGGATGCCAGCCAGCTGATTGCCGAGCTGGAAGCCGTTCTCAACCCCCTCTATTCGCCGGAGAGCCGGCACGGGTTAAGCGTTGAGCGGCTGCTGCGCGAGGCGGTAGCCTTCTTTGTCACACGGCGCGACGGCCTGCCGGCCGGCTGCGGGGGCGTGCAGCTTTTTGGCACGGAGTATGGCGAGGTGAAACGCATGTACGTGCGGTCGCAGTTTCGCGGGCTGGGGCTGGGGCGCCTGATGTTGGACCACCTGGCCGCTTACTGCCAGCAGCGCGGCGTCTCGTTGCTGCGGCTGGAGACGGGCATTTATCAAGTGGAGGCCATCGGGCTGTATGAGCGCTATGGCTTTCAGCGCGTCGCGCCATTTGGCAATTATCGCGTCGATCCGGTGAGCCTGTGTTACGAAAAGCGGCTGGGCTGAGTCGATTCGATTGAGAGATCTCGTATGAACCTACCCGGCTCGGAAAGCCAAGCGTCCGCTATGCCTATAGATCGTTCGTTTGTCGCGCTGAACCGCGCTGCCACCGAGCGCATGCGCGCCCTGGCCGCGCGCCTGACCGACGCGCAATTGCAGCACCCGGTGGGCGAGCACTGGACGGTGGCCATTACGCTGGCGCATATTGCCTTTTGGGAGCGGCGCGCCTTGCAGGCGCTGGACCTCACCCAGCACGACGGGGCCGTCAACTGGCCCGAACTGGATATTTTCGTGAACGACGTCTCGCTGCCGCTGTGGGCGGCTGTGCCCCCGCGGGCCGCTGCCGCCATCGCCCTCGAAACGGCTGAGGCGCTGGATGCGCGGCTGGAGGCTTACCCGTCGGCCTTGCTCCAGCAGTTGAATGACATCAGCCCCCGGCTGGTGGTGCGGGCCCTGCACCGCAATGAGCACCTGGATGAGGTGGATGAGGCGATCAATTCGGAGACACTCCAATGACTGTGGATCGCTCGTTCGTGGAACTGAACCGCGCCGCCACCGAGCGGCTGCGCGGGCTGGCCGGCCGGCTGAGCGACGCGGAGTGGCAACGCCCGGTGGGGCAGCATTGGACCGTCGCGATCGTTTTCGCGCACCTGGCCTTTTTGGACCGGCGGGCACTGTGGGTGCTGGATGCCACCCAGCGCGAGGGCAAGGTGGTCAACCCGGAGTGGGGCATCTTCGTCAACGACGTGTCGCTGCCGTTTTGGGCCGCCATCCCGCCGCGCGAGGCGGCGCGGCTGGCCATCGAAACGGCCGAGGCGGTGGATAAGCGTCTGGAGCGTTATCCGGCGGACCTGCTCGAGCTGATCCACGACGAGTACAGGCGGTATGTCTTTCGCGCCAATCACCGCAATGAGCATCTGGATGAGGCCGACGCGGCGCTTCGCCAGGGGTGATACAGCCGCGGTCACTGCTCAGCCTACCGCTGAGTGTCTTGAAAAAACGCATGGAGGCGGGCCGACGATGAAACCAACTGCGATCCCGAGCTACTGGCTGCCACGGCCCACGCTGCCCCTGGATGCCGCCACACGGGCTGGCTTTGAGCGCCTGTATGCTGAGGCCGTCGCGCCGGGCACGGGCGCGGCCATTGCTTACTACCAGGCCGCGCCCAAGTGGCAGTTCCTGGCCTACCTGGCCGATGAGCACGGCTTGATGCTGCACGGCTCGGGCCAACCGGATGTTGCCGAGTTCGAGCCACGCCAATCGAATGATACGGAGGCCTTTGGCGCTCAGCGCGCGGTGTATGCCGCCGCCGATGGCCTGTGGCCAATGTATTTTGCCATCCTCGATCGCGACCGTTACCCGATGAACCTGGTCAACGGCTGCATTCGGGTCGCCGTTGGGGACGGCCGGCCGGGCGAACCGTATTACTTTTTTTCCATCAGCCAGAGCGCCCGGCTGCGCGCGCCCTGGCGCGACGGTTTTGTTTATTTGCTTCCGGCGGCCGGCTTTATGCGCCAGGCGCCGCTGCACCTGGGAGGGTTGGTCGTTCACCTGCCTCAGGTCGCCAGCCTGGCGCCCGTCAAACCGCTGGCGAAGTTGGCCATCCGCCCGGCCGATTTTCCATTCTTGGACCAGATCCGCGGCCACGACGACCAGGCCCTGGCGGCCCGCGCCGCCGCCGACCCGGATGGATTTCCGTGGCTCGATCCCGAATAGAACTCCCAAAAAGAGACAGCCCCGTCACATCGTGACGGGGCTGTCTCTTTTTGGGCTGCCCTTCGCCGGGCGATCAGTTGCCGCCCGCATTCACCTCGAACACGCGCGTGCCCCAGTTGCGGCGACCATCGGTGGTCTGGCTGGCCGCGGGCGGTATGTATTCGGTGGCGAACCACAGGCCGTGGCCGCTGGGGTCTGGCGCGGCCCACGAGTAGTCGCCCCAGCGCCCAGCGTTGGGATCATACGGCCCGGTCCCATTGGCCGCGATGTGGATCTCGCCGAACGCGCTGTGATCGTTGCTCATTACGGCATAGGCGGCGCTGGCGAACTGGTTGGGCCCGGTGATCGTAAAGACCATCGCCGCCAGGCCATCCGCGCCGGCTGCAATGGCCGGGTACAGCAGCGAGTTGCCCGCCGCGGCCAGGTAGCCCTGCCCGGCAATGCTGGCCGAGCCCAAGGTCTGGCCAGCCAGCGCGGGATGCACCCGGAACCAGGCGATGCCGGCCCGCAGGCTGGCGTCATGCCTGAGGCCCACGGCGGTGTCCAGCTCACCCCACAGCTCCCCGTTGATAAATTCCGTTTGCTGCATGCGGTCGTCGCCAGCATCCAACAAGCTGGTGGCGCCCTGCTGCGGGGCGCCGGGCGGGATGCTGTAGGCTTCCGAAGCTATGACCAGGCTTGACAAGTTGGGCACGCCGCCCTGCGCCACCGCCTGGGGATTGGTCAGCGCCCACACGCCCAGGCGGTTGTCGCCGTGACCGTTGGGATCGAGCGAATTGAGGAAAAATTCGGCGCCGGTGCTCGAGTAGGTGAGGGCCGGCTGCACGGAGAAGGCCGTGCTTCCCCCGAGGCTCAGGTTCTCAAACATCACGAAATGGGCGCTGCTGGCCGCGACCAGCTCCGCTTTGGTAATGGCGTAGATCTGGGCGCCATTGGCTTGCGGGCCAATGATGGCAAACTCATTGGTGCTGATGTACAGGTTCTGGCTGTCAATCCCCAGCAGAGGCTGATCGCCAAAGCAGGGGCAGCCCCGGTGCGCGGGGGTGCCGTTGCTGCCGTCGTCGGTGGCGTCCAGGCGATAGACGGTCCACAGGCCGGTGGGGTCGCCAGTGGTGCTGACGGCAATCTCTACGCGCCCGACGGTGTTGTCGTCGCTGATGAAGGCGATGATCGCGAACCAGCGGTTGGCAGCCTGGTCATAGACGCAGCGCGGATCCGTGGTGAAGGCTAGCCCTGGATCGCCAAACAGGTCGTTAACATTGAATGGGCCGGCGATCAGCGAGCCATCGCGGTGGTAGAAGGTATAGGCTGAGTTGACCGGCTCGAGCACGACACCGTTGCCCACACACAGGCCCTGGTCGGGCGGCTCGAATTCAAGACCGAAATTGGTCACGGCGCTATCGAGACTGCCCACGCCGTTGAAATTCTGCTGCAGCCCGCCAGCGGGACTGGCGTCCAACCCGCCCGCGTTGACGGATGGTTTGCCGGCCGTGGCCGCCCCAGCGAGCTGGGCGCTCAGGCGTTGAATGCCTTTGGCACGCGTCTTGGTCTTGGGGGCGGCGGCCAGGGCCGCGCCGCCCGCGGGCGGGTGTATCGGATCAATCGTGCCGGCCGGCGTGAGCAGGCCGGTGCGCGTGTGCGGCGCGGCGGAAGCCGGGCCGCTTACAGCCGCGGCCTGCACGCCCAGCGAGGGGAACAGCGCGCTGCCGGCAATGCCGGCGGTCAACAATGAAAAACGGGCCAACTGCCACACTTTGGAGCGAAACCCAGCAGACATAAAGGTGCCTCCCTTAGTTTTCAGGACGATGCCGGCCCGATGGGATGATTGTAAACCCGAAATGGCCAAAATTGGCGCAGGGGCGGGGAGACCCCGCCCGATTTGGTCCGGTCCGTTGGCCGACGGCGGGCGGCGGGCGGGCGGCGGGCGGGCGGGGAGACCCCGCCCGATTTGGTCCGGTCCGTTGGCCGACGGCGGGCGGCGGGCGGGCGGGGAGACCCCGCCCCTACGTGGATGGATTGGATTGGGCCGGGTTTTCGCTGTCCAGGGTCCATGCGGATGGATTGGTATGAATATATTGTCGGACGCGCTCCAGTTCGGCGGGAGTCCGGATAATGTGCTCGTAGTAATTGCGTTGCCACAGCGAGGCGCCGGGCGTTTGACGGGCGATATTGAATTGCTTCGTGGATTGATATTTGAAATAGGCGATGATCTGTCCCAAGGTCGGGCGGGATTTCCCGGCCCAAGGTTGGGCTGTCCTGCCAGTTGCTGAATTGGGTGCCGCTTCGTCGAAAATGACAATAAGGCCATGGATGTGATTGGGCATGACGATATATTCGTCAATATCAACCGACGGGAAATGGGTCGGAATGTCGCACCACCACTCCACAACACGCTGGCCAAAATCATTTAGCCGCATGCCGTCATCAACGTCGCCGAATAGACACGCTCGCTGTTGGGTCGCGACTGTCACGAAATAGGCCCCGGCACGGCTGTAATCATAGCCAGCCAGACGTATCGAACGTCGGTGGTGTTTATTTGCGTCGTATGCCATGATGTTTGGCGTAGGGGCGGGGAAACCCCGCCCGATTTGGTCCGGTCCGTTGGCCGACGGCGGGCGGCGGGCGGGCGGGGAGACCCCGCCCAATCCGTTCCGTTGCCCAACACGGGCGGGGAGACCCCGCCCCTACAGCGCTGTCACACTCACCTTCACCTCCAACGTCTCCTTGGCCTGGCCTTTGAAGACGCCGCGGGTGGGGGGCACGTCACCATAATCGCGGCCGATGGCCACGCGCACGTATTGGCCAGTTTGCTGGCGGTTGTGGGTGGGGTCGAACGACACCCAGCCCGGCCCGGGCACAAACACGTCCACCCAGGCGTGGCTGGCAGCGGTGTGGCCATTGTTATACAGGTAGCCGCTCACATAGCGCGCCGGCAGGTCGAGGCTGCGGCAGGCTGCCAACATCAGGTGGGTGAAATCCTGGCAGACGCCGCGGCCGAGCGCCAGGGCCTGCTGGGCGGTGGTCTGCACGTCGGTGACGCCTTTTTCATATATCAACGCGCCGTGCACAGCCGCGGTCAGCGCCAGCGCCGTGGCCAGCGGGTCGCCCGGCACGGCCTGGGCGGCGGCAAATTCGGCCACCGCGCTGGAATAGGGTGTGTAGTCGGTGGGCCGGCAATAGTCAAACTCGTCCAGTTGCCCAATCTCGTTGGCCTCGGGTTGAAAGGCGTCGGGCGTCAGCACGTGGCTGGCGGCCGTCACCACCAGTTGCCGGTGCGAGCTAAGCACGTCGAAATTGTGCACCCCGTTGCCGAAGCGGTCCACGTACTGGCGCACTTCCTCGCGCGGCTGGGGCGTGAGGGCGAACGACAGGCAGCGCTGGCCGCCGGCGTCCAGCGGGCGCAGGCGCATCTCGGTGTAGGCTTCGCTGATCGGTTGGTCGTAGGTGAAGATAGTGACGTGTTCGATTTGTAAGCGCATAATGGTTTACTGCTGTTGTTGTTGCTGCTGCTGCCGTGGCCGCTCGTCCGCCAGGATGACGCGCGTGTTGAAATAGGTGCGCGCCACGTCGGCGCTGCTGGCATTTAGCCGCAGCAGAAGCTGGTTGAGAAAGGCCTCCATTTTGTCGCCCAGCACGTCGTTGAGGTCGAGATATTCCAGGTCGGCGCTCAGCCGGCCCAGGCTGCGCAGCGGGTGGTCGGGCCTGGGCTGCTCCAGGCCCGCCTCGGCGGCATTCCCCAGCCGGCCCACGGATTGCAGGCAGGCGTTGACGCAGAACAGCACCGCCCGCGGAAAGGTGCGGCTGAGCAATAGATATTCCACCACCCGGTTGGTTTCCAGGCTCAGCCCGGGCGCGCGCCGGAAGGGCTCGAAGGCGCTGCACGAGCGCAGCAGCGCGATGAGCTGCAGCGCCGTCTCGGCCGAGCCATCCGGCAGGCGGCTCACGTCGAGATACTTGGCCTCTAGCAGCCGCACGGTCTTGTCGGTGCGCTCCAGGTGGGTGCCCAGTTGGATAAACTCAAAAGGCTCGTCATGGGTGAGGGTGGCCTGGGTAACGCCCTGAAAGGCCTGCGAGCCATCGCGCACCTGCCGGAAAAACTCGTGCGGGCTGCGCACCACCGCGGCCCGGTCCACCTCGCGCACCATGAAATACAGCCGGTTGATGTGCTCCCACATCTCGCTGCTGATCCTTTCTCGCACGCTGCGGGCGTTCTCGCGCGCATGGGTGACACAGGCCGTGACGGCATTTGGGTTGAGCGGGTGCCACAATAAGAACTCGATCACCGCCTGGGCGTTGGCCTCCCCGTAAATTTCGTGAAACAGCGCCGCGTCGCCGTTCATGGTGACGATCGGTTCCCAGCCGGCATAGCCGTCGACCGAGGCCGTGTCGAGCAGGGCGTTGAAGTTCACCGCCAGCAGGCGCGTCACATCTTCGGCGCGCTCGATATAGCGCGCCATCCAGTTGAGCGATTCGGCCACCCGCGCCAGCATGGATTATCCCCGTTTCCCTGACGTAGGGGCGTTCAACTGAACGCCCCTGCTGAACGCCCCTACTCCCTCAGCACCCAGGTGTCTTTGCTGCCGCCGCCCTGCGACGAGTTGACCACCAGGCTGCCGCGCCGGAGCGCCACGCGCGTCAGCCCGCCCGGCACCACCGTCACCTTGTCGCCCAGCAGGATGTAGGGCCGCAGGTCGATGTGGCAGCCCTCCAGCCCGTCATCCAGCAGGGTGGGGTGGCGGCTGAGGGCCAGGGTGGGCTGGGCGATATAGTTGCGCGGGTTAGCGGCGATGCGGGCGCGAAACTCGTCGCGCTGCGCGGCGGTGGACTCGGGCCCGATCAGCATGCCATAGCCGCCGCTCTCGTTGACCGCTTTCACCACCAGCTCGCCCAGGTGGGCCAGGATGTGGTCGCAATCATTGTCGCGCAGGCCCAGGAAGGTGGGCACGTTGTGGAGCAGCGGCTCTTCCGACAGGTAGAAGCGGATCATATCGGGCACAAAGCTATACACCGCCTTGTCGTCGGCCACGCCGGTGCCGATGGCGTTGGCCAGCACCACGTTGCCGGCGCG
>Ga0070730_10005231_pt1 | contig 11219 bp, 9 predicted proteins | sample Coa_R1_3_FD_66447 | JGI IMG/M metagenome (GOLD analysis project Ga0070730, IMG submission 66447) | Surface soil microbial communities from Centralia Pennsylvania, which are recovering from an underground coalmine fire - Coalmine... | ecosystem: Environmental > Terrestrial > Soil > Unclassified ... | reverse complement strand
GCGGCAAGGATCGCATCATGATCCTCGGCGGCGGACCCAACCGCATCGGCCAGGGTATCGAGTTCGACTACTGCTGCTGCCACGCCGCCTTCGCCCTGCACGACCTGGGGCTGGAGACCATCATGGTCAACTGCAACCCGGAGACCGTCAGCACCGACTACGACACATCGGATCGGCTTTACTTCGAGCCGCTGACCAACGAGGACGTCATCTCACTCGTCCGCAAGGAACAGAGCCGAGGCACGCTTCTGGGCTGTATCGTCCAGTATGGCGGACAGACGCCACTCAAGCTGTCGCAGGCGCTGGCCAAGGCTGGCATTCCGATCCTCGGCACCTCGGCCGACGCGATCGACGTCGCCGAGGATCGCGAGCGTTTCCAGCAGCTTCTGCATCGTCTCGGCTTGCGTCAGCCCGAGAACGGCACTGCCCGGTCCGCCGAAGAGGCGGAGGAGATCGCCGAGCGCATCGGCTATCCTGTGGTCATCCGACCCAGCTACGTGCTTGGCGGCCGCGCAATGGAGATTGTCTACGACCGCGCCGGGCTGCATCGCTACATGCGCGAGGCGGTGCGCGTCTCCGGCGACAATCCCGTGCTGATCGACCGCTACCTGAACGACGCGATCGAAGTGGACGTGGATTGCATCGCCGACAACGAGACCGTCTATGTCGCAGGCGTGATGGAGCACATCGAGGAAGCCGGCATCCATTCCGGCGACAGCGCCTGCTCCCTGCCGCCGTATACGCTGCCGCCCGCCACGGTGACCGAACTGAAGGCGGAAACCGAGGCGATGGCGAAGGCGCTTGGCGTGGTCGGCCTGATGAATGTGCAATACGCGATCAAGGACGATGTCATATACGTGCTGGAAGTGAACCCGCGCGCCTCTCGCACCGTGCCTTTCGTCGCCAAGGCCACTGGTGTCGCTGTTGCCAAGATTGGCGCACGCGTCATGGCCGGTGCCCGCCTTGCCGATTTCCAGCTCGACGATATGGGGGTGGCGCCACACGTCGCGGTGAAGGAGGCGGTATTCCCCTTTGCCCGCTTCCCAAACGTGGACACCATCCTCGGGCCGGAAATGAAATCCACCGGCGAAGTCATGGGACTAGATGTCAGCTTCGAGCGCGCTTTCGCGAAATCGCAGTTGGGCGTTGGCATCATCCTGCCAGATGCCGGGACGGTGTTCCTCTCCGTGAAGGATGCGGACAAGCGCGGCCTGCCGGCACTGGCGCGGCGCCTCACCGAAATGGGCTTCGCCATCATGGCGACGCGCGGCACCGCGGCCCGCATCCGCGATGCTGGCCTTCCCGTTTCGGTCGTTAACAAAGTTCTGGAAGGCCGTCCTCACTGCGTGGACGCTATTCGTTCCGGTGACGTGCAGCTTGTGATCAACACCGCATCGACGCCGCAATCGGTTGCCGACAGCTTCCTGATCCGTCGCAGCGCCCTCACGCACGGCGTTCCGCACTACACGACAATGGCCGGCGCGCGTGCCGCCGTCCACGCCATCGCGGCCTTGAAGTCCGGGCCGCTTGAAGTCGCGCCGCTCCAGTCCTATTTTCGCGGTTCGTTCTGAACCCATCGCCACGGCCGGGCGAACACCCGTCGTGGCGTATGCGCTTGGCTGAAATCCAAAGGACGGAGAGACGTGCAGAAGTTCCCGATGACCGCCCCAGGGCTACAGCGGTTGAATGACGAGCTTCGCCAACTCAAGGCGGAGGAGCGTCCGTCAATCATTCGCCAGATCGCCGAAGCGCGTTCGCACGGCGATCTCTCGGAGAACGCGGAATACCACGCCGCCCGAGAACGGCAGTCCTTCATCGAAGGCCGCATCGCCGAGCTCGAGGAAATCGTGTCCTCGGCCGAGGTGATCGATCCGTCCTCGCTCTCCGGCGAGCACGTGAAATTCGGCGCGCATGTCTGGCTGGTCGATGAGGAAACCGAGAAGGAATCCGCCTACCAGATAGTCGGCGTGCACGAAGCCGACATCAAGGACGGCAAGCTGTCGATCTCATCGCCGCTCGCGAAAGCGCTGATTGGCAAGAAGGTGGGCGATACCGTTTCGGTGCCCGCGCCCGGCGGCGATCGCTCCTACGAGATCCTCGGCGTCAAGTTCATCTGACGTGCTGCGCTTTGCCGACGTGACGGCGGCTGCCGAGCGGATCGCCGGCCGTGTGTTGCGCACGCCGGCCTTGCCGAGCGAGGCGGTATCGCGCGCAACCGGCGCTGACGTCGTGTTGAAGCTCGACAATCTCCAGGTCGTCGGCGCGTTCAAAGAGCGCGGTGCGGCAAATCGCCTCGCGCTGCTGACCGACCGCGAGCGTGAACGCGGTGTGATTGCCATGTCGGCCGGGAATCACGCACAGGCTGTGGCGCGCCACGCGCGTCTTAGCAACGTCGGTGCCACCATCGTCATGCCGAAGTTCACACCGGCCACCAAGGTCACGCGCACCGCATTGTGGGGTGCCAACGTCGTGCTCCATGGCGAGACACTGGCGGAAGCGGCTGCGCATGCGCTTGAGCTTTCAGCCGAAGGCGGCCTGGTGTTTGTCCATCCATATGACGACACAGGTGTCATGGCAGGGCAGGGGACGCTTGCCCTCGAGCTGCTGCAGGACATTCCTGATCTCGACATCCTGGTGATCCCCGTCGGCGGCGGCGGTCTGCTCGCCGGCTGCGCCACCGTGGCGAAGGCGCTCAAGCCAGGCATCAAGGTGTTCGGTGTCGAGGTCGCCGCGTACTCTGCCATGGCACAACGTCTTGCAGGCGAGACGGTATCGGTCGGTGGTCCGACGATTGCCGAGGGCATCGCAGTGCGCGACGTCGGCGAGCAACCACTGGCGATCATCCGCGAGCTTGGCGTCGAAGTCCTCGTGGTTCCGGAACACACGATCGAGCAGGCGATCGGCCTGCTGGTCGAAGGTGCCAAGATTGTCGCCGAGGGCGCCGGTGCTGCTGGCGTCGCCGCGCTGCTCGCCTATACGGAACATTTCCGCGACAAGCGGGTCGGTGTCGCGATCACTGGCGGCAATATCGACACCCGCATCCTGTCGAATGTCCTGTTGCGCAACCTGCTGCGCGACGGGCGCCTGCTGCGGCTCCATCTCCAGATTCCGGACCGGCCCGGCGTGCTTGCAGACATCGCCGGCAAGATCGGCGAAACTGGCGGCAACATCATCGAAGTCTCCCACCAGCGCCTGTTCGCTGCGTCGTCGGTCCAGGCGGCCGAGCTCGAAGTCATGGTGGAAGCCCGCGATCCCGTGCACGCCGACGCTGTCATCGAGTCGCTGGAAAAATCCTACGTGGTGCGCAGGGTCTGACTGCTCGTCATACGACAGCGGCTCTCGCCTCGCTTTCCTGCCATTCACGTATCCATCCGAGGAGCCGCCGCCCTCCGTCCTTCGGCGCTGTATCCACAGCGTGCCATACCAGATAGGCGCCACCCTCGGCTCCCAGCATCAGCACGCCATCCATCGCCTTGGATCGCCGCAACGCCTCCAATGCCTGCTGTGGCGTCTGCACGATCGGACCGGCGACATTCAGCGACGTATTGACGGATGCCTCGACACCGGAGTGCCGTCCCATCGCTCGTAGATAGGCATGGGTGAACGAGTCTGTCTCCCGGCGCACGATCTGGATCCTGCTGGTATTGTCGCGATGGATCACCGCCGGAATGACACGCGCCGCCCCTGCGCGGGGCCGCACCGTCAGCACCATGTAGTTGTAGGCATTATAGTCGTCGTCCGACGCGCCATGCTGCAATTCGAACCAGCGCTGCGCAGCTTCCAATGTCAGCATCGGTGCCAGCGGCCGGAATGGCTCGCGGAACTTCACCAGCCGGTTGATCGTCTCCAGTGACTGCGGGTTGCACGGATTTGCCAGGATCGAGCGATGACCGAGCGCGCGAGGCCCGGTCTCTGCCGCACCTTGGAACAACCCCACCACCCCATCCCGGGCAACGCAGAACGCCAGCATATCGGCGATCCGCTCCGGCGGGTCATCGAATGCGTGCCAGCCAATGTCATCGTTCGCGCGCAGTGCCGCTTCGATCTCCGCGTTTGTCGGGGCGTTCCCGCAGTAGAAGGTGTGGTGCAGCCGTTCGCCGAGCGGCGCGCCGTGGGCCAGAGCGAAGTGATACGCTGCTCCGACCGGAACGCCGGCATCACCTGGTACGGGTGGCGCCCAGACATGCAGCCCGTCGAAGTGGTCCATCAGCCGCATGTTGGCGATCGCATTCAACGCCGTGCCGCCGGTCAGCACCAGCTTGCGGCTGCCGGTCGTGCGGATCAGGTGGCCGACGATGTGGAACAGCGCATCCTCGAACACGAGCTGAGTCGCCGCCGCCTTATCGAATCGCTCCTGCGCGTCCACGGCGTTGGATCCGATATCGACGCGCATCACCGCATCGGGATTCCACATTTGGGCCAATGGTATCGGCGGTCCAAGAACCTCCTGCAGGGCCTGCGTATACGGCTTCACCTGCAAGCTGCGTGGCCAGTTCGCCAGTGCCCGGTTCAGCCGCACCGTCCCATCACTGCCAAAGTGCAGTACTTCGCGCAGCCGCTGGTAGTAAGGGTTGGTCAGGCGCTCGCCGTCGCCCCACGCAGCGGACCCCATGTAGCGGCCTTCACTGCTCAGGATCGTCCAACCCCCCTGGGTCGAACTGATCATGCTGTAAAGGCCGCCCAATGAATCGAATATGTCACGGTTACGCTGCACCAGCGTCAGTTGGTCACCCTGCGCCAGGTACAGCGACATCGCACCGTCGTCGCCGATGCCGTCCAGCACCGTGATCATCACCGGCGTGTCGCTGCCGGCGAACGGTGACGCCGCATAGGAGAAATACGCGTGGTTATCGTGATGCCGCATACCGATGATCGGCCGCCCCAACCGTCGCGGCGATTTCAGGGCTCGCGTCACGTGCCGCGCATTCAACGAGGCAAAGTTTGCCGGGTCGAAGAATACCCAGCTGGCGGGCAATTCTTCCGCGATGCTGCGCAACAGGGTCGATGCCAGCGTGATGTAGTCCCAGCTCGCGACGAAAGCGTGGATCTGATCGGGCGCGACGCCGCTCTGGTCAAGCATGGCGAGTGCCGCATGCAGGCTGCGTTCCGGATAGTTGGTGCAGTGGCGAATGCCGGTGTAACGCTCTTCCTCGTTGTTGCAGATCAGCCGGATGCCGCCGGCCTGCGACGCCTCTATCAACGCGACGCCGCTGTTGTGTCCGGATGGTCCGATGCCGGCGATGTAAACGCGCTCGCCGCGCCGCAATTTCTCAGCAAACGATGCGCCCCGCTCGTGCGCATAGGCGCTGTCCGGTCCGTGGAAGCCATAGTGCCGTGCATAGGCGCGTAGCAGCGGCCGGCTGACGCGCTCAGTGAACGCGCCGAGCAACGGGTGCGTCGCACCGTAGCGGGCGTAACGAGTGGCCACTGTTCCCCTTATCGCCAAACCAAGGCAGCTTGCCCTGACTGGTGATTCCGTTCCAGTGGCGCCACGGGATCACGGGCCGGAGGGCCGAGCCTCGACGCATCTCCTGCCAGGACTGATCAACCGGAAACGATCTCTCCCGATCGGTAGCCCTGTGCGAACAACAGGGCGCGCAGGCCCGCATGATCCACTCGCGCACGAGCGGCCGCCGCCACGATCGGCTTCGCGTGGAACGCGACGCCAAGTCCCGCCGCGTGCAGCATGTCGAGGTCGTTGGCGCCATCTCCCACGGCCAGCGTATCGCTTGGCGTCAGGCCTTGCTTGGTGGTGAGGCCGGTCAGCGTGGCAAGTTTGGTGTCGCGATCGAGAATCGGTTCGGCGACCCGGCCGATCAGCGCGGCGCCATCGTCCAGCAGGGTGTTGGAGCGGTGTTCGTGGAAGCCGCACAGCCCCGCGACGCGGCTCGTGAAGAAGCTGAAGCCGCCGGACACCAGTGCGGCATAGGCACCATTCGCGCGCATCGTCGCCACGAGATCACGGGCGCCGTCGGTGAGCTGCACGCGTTCCCAGGTGCGCTGCAGCGCGTCCAGCGGCAGGCCTGCCAGCATTGCGACCCGCTCGCGCAGCGCGGCCTTGAAATCGAGCTCGCCGTTCATCGCGCGCGCGGTGATCTCGGAGATGCGCTGCTTGAGGCCAGCGAAGGCGGCAAGCTCGTCGAGGGTTTCGCCGGTGACGATGGTGCTGTCCATGTCGGCGACCAGCAACCGCTTGCGACGGCCGGGTTCGGGGGTGGTGATCGCGTCGATTGGGGCGCCTTCGAGGGCAGAGCGAACAAGCGCGTCGGGCGGGATGGACGTGACCGGGATGTCAACGGCTTCCCCCGTACTCAACACGTCCGGCGCGCCGCCATTCACCGCGTCGCGAACGCGGCCAATGGTGCCGTCGGACAATGTGGTGACGGTCCGCGCCGCGATCAGGGTCAGAATGTAACGCATTGGAGCAGGAGACCGTGGCAGTAACCTGCGCTCGATGGAAGTGGGAGGACTTCATGCTGGTAGCTACGACGGAAGGCGTCGCCGGGCATCATGTCCGCCAGACCCTGGGCCAATGCTTTGGCGTGGTCGTGCGGAGCCGTGGTCTGGGTGGGAACATCATGGCAGGCCTGCGGAGCATCGTCGGCGGCGAGATTCGCGAATACACGCAGTTGTTGGAGGAGGCGCGCCGCCACGCCGTCGATCGCATGGTGGAGAACGCCACGCTGATGGGCGCCAATGCGATCATAATGATGCGGTTCGATTCCGCCGAGATCGGCCAGACTATGAGCGAGATTGTCGCATACGGGACGGCTGTGATCCTGGAACCGGCGTGACGATGCGGATAATCCTGCTCTGGGTAGGGGCGCTGGGGATTGCGGTTGGCGCGGGCGTCTCTTTTGCGTCTGGGGCGGGCGCAGGCATTGGCCTGCTCATCTTTGGCTTGGTGCTTCTGGTTGCGCTGCTGATCGAACGGCACCGGTACAAGCGTATTGTGGATGCTGCGCCGGGGCCGGAGTGGGAGCCAACAGGAGAGCGGTTCATTGAGCCGGGGAGCGATATGGCGGTGCAGGTGTACAGTCATCGGCGTAGCGGCAAGCGGATCTACGTGCGGCTGGATACGACGCGGCAAGTCTGACAGGTTGCTGAAGGTGTACCGTTCAGGTGTCGATCTCGCTGCAATTACAAAGGGATATAGCTAGCTCCACCCTTGACCTCTGTTTGGACGTCATGGCCCTTGGAGGAGATGCGATTGATGCAGCAGGTGCAATCGAATTTGCAGCCGTCGGAGCATTTGGATGCCCGAACGACGCACGAGAGGCGCCCTATTTCGCTGCATCTGCTCCTTAGTGAACTGCCGTCGTGTTCCTGATGTGTTCGCACGGGTTCGCGCAAGCGCGATGATGCAATGCGCCAGGCGAACTGAGCCTATGAATGAATGAGATTGTTAACTCGCCCCCTAATGCCGGAGATAGCGCCCGCACCCCAGTGAGCCGAGCAGAAACGACACCCACCCAAACCGTTCCGTTTGCCGTTATCGTCGCGGGTCCGACGGCCAGCGGCAAATCGGCATTGGCGTTGGCACTGGCCGAACGGCTAAACAACGTGAACGGGCTTGACCCGGTCATCATCAATGCCGACGCGATGCAGTGCTATCGCGACCTGCGCATCCTGACTGCGCGGCCGACGCCAGACGATGAGGCGCGCGTTTCGCATGCGCTGTATGGCGTCCGTGCGGCTGATGAACCAGGGAGCGTGGCCTGGTGGCGTGACGCTGCGCTCGGCGTCATGGCGGAAGCGCACGCATCCGGCCGGCTTCCAATCCTGACAGGTGGCACCGGTCTTTATTTCTCCTCGCTGACTGAGGGGCTCGCCGCGATCCCGGACCCTGGCCCTGGGGCGCGGGAGGAAGCACGGCGCCTGTTGAAGGAAATCGGCCCCGTGGCGCTGCATGCCCGGCTTGTGGTTGCCGATCCCGATACCGCTGCTCGTCTTCGTTCTGGCGACAGTCAGCGTGTCGCCCGTGCCTGGGAAGTGTGGCGAGGCACCGGGCAGGGCCTCGTCGCGTGGCAATCGCGTGCCGCGGAACCGGCGCCCTGGAGGTTCTGGGCTGTCCGACTGGATCCGCCGCGCGGGGAGTTGCGGGCGGCCATCGCCACGCGGCTTGCTGCCATGCTGCGCGGTGGTGCGATCGAGGAGGTACGCGCGCTGCTCGCGCTGGACCTCGACCCCGCGCTGCCGCTCATGCGAGCGCACGGGGTGCCGGAACTTTCCGCCCATCTCCGCGGGGAGATCACGCTGGAGGAGGCGGCGCGGCGGATCGAACTGGTTACCGGACGATATACCAAACGGCAGGCGACATGGTTCCGTCACCACGTTCTCGCCGCTCCACGTCGCGTGCATACGATCCATGCGCGAATTGGCGATGTGGAGCAATTTTCGGAAAGAAATAGCCCCGAGTTTTGGGAATTTATTAAAAGTATGGGTTGACGCACCGCACCATCCGTCCTATCGCTCCGCCCCCTCATCACCTGGAGCAAGGAAAATGTCGGCCGACGCCACACAATCGGGAGCAGAAGTTCTCCTCCGCGCTCTGAAGGACCAGGGCGTAGAGGTCATCTTCGGATACCCGGGCGGCGCGGTACTCCCGATCTACGACGCGCTGTTCAAGCAGAATTCCATCCGCCATGTGCTCGTCCGCCAGGAGGGCGGTGCGGTACACGCTGCGGAAGGCTATGCCCGATCCACTGGCAAGGTAGGCGTGGTGCTCGTCACCTCCGGTCCCGGCGCGACCAATGCAGTCACCGGTCTGGTGGATGCACTGATGGATTCCATTCCGGTGGTTTGCCTGACCGGCCAGGTCCCCACTCATCTCATCGGTAACGATGCGTTCCAGGAGGCGGATACCACCGGCATCACCCGGCCCGCGACCAAGCACAACTACCTGGTCAAGCGGGCGGAGGACCTTGCCCGCGTGGTGCATGAGGCATTCTACGTCGCGCGCTCCGGCCGTCCGGGGCCGGTGGTGATCGACCTCCCGAAAGATATCGTCATCGGCAAGGCACCGTATGTGCAGGCCGCCACGGCGCATCCCAGCTATCGTCCGCAAACCGAGCCGGACCACAGCCAGATCAACAAGGCTGTTGCCCTGCTGAAGCACGCAAAGCGGCCGATGATCTACGCCGGCGGCGGTGTGATCAACGCCGGCCCCGCTGCCTCGGCTGCGTTGACAGAGCTCGTGCGGATGACCGGCTACCCGATCACCAACACGCTGATGGGGCTTGGCGCATATCCCGCGTCTGATCCGCAGTTCCTTGGCATGCTGGGTATGCACGGAACCTACGAGGCCAATCTTGCGATGCATGGCTGCGACGTGCTGCTGGCGATCGGAGCGCGCTTCGACGATCGCGTCACTGGGCGGCTGAACGCGTTCAGCCCGGGATCGAAGAAGATCCATGCCGATATCGATGGCTCCTCGATCAACAAGAATGTGCCGGTCGATGTGCCGATCATTGGCGATGCGGGGCGTGTACTTGATGCGCTGATCGCGGCCTGGAAGGCCGACCCCATGCAGCCCGACACCCAGGCGCTTGCTACGTGGTGGCGTCAGATCGACGAGTGGCGGGCCAAGGACAGCCTGAAGTTCGCGCAGGACATGAAGCCAGGCGCGATCATCAAGCCGCAGTACGCAATCCGGCGGCTATATGAGCTGACGCGTTCAGTACAGAAGGAGATCTTCATCACCACCGAGGTCGGCCAGCACCAGATGTGGGCCGCGCAGCACTTCCGTTTCGAGCAGCCGAACCATTGGATGACGAGCGGTGGGCTGGGCACGATGGGCTATGGGCTACCGGCCGCGATGGGCGTGCAGGTGGCGCATCCCGATGCGCTTGTGATCGATATCGCCGGCGAGGCCAGTGTGCTGATGAACATCCAGGAGATGGGTACTCTCGCCCAGTATCGGCTGCCGGTGAAGGTATTCATCCTGAACAATCAGTACATGGGGATGGTGCGCCAGTGGCAGGAGCTGCTGCATGGCGGCCGCTACTCGGAAAGCTATAGTGCAGCACTGCCGGATTTCGTGAAGCTCGCCGACAGCTTCCACGCGGTTGGTCTGCGTGCGGAACACGTCGGCCAACTGGATGACGTGATCCGCGAGATGCTGGCGACCGATCGCGCTGTGATTGCGGATATCGCGGTGGATCCGAAGGAGAACTGCTTCCCAATGATCCCCTCTGGCGCAGCGCACAACGAGATGATCCTCGGTACCGAATCCGAGGACCAGGCTGCCGGGATCACCGACGAGGGTCTTGTGCTGGTCTGACGTTGCTTGTGATGGCGGGCAGAGATTCGCCATCCACGTCTTACTCTTCCTTGACGGGAAACCGATGCCCGATACAAGTTTGCGTTTCGCAACTATCTCTGTCCTGGTCGAGAACGAGCCAGGTATCCTTGCGCGCGTTGTCGGTCTGTTTTCAGGCCGCGGCTACAACATCGACAGCCTTACCGTGGCGGCGGTCGAAAGTGGCGGCGGCCGCTCGCGCATCAATATCGTGACGTCCGGCACCGAGATGGTGATCGAGCAGATCAAGGCACAGCTCGATCGACTTGTGCCGGTCCACCGCGTCGCTGATTTGTCGCGTGAAGGGCCGCACATCGCGCGGGAAATGGCGCTGATCAAGATGGTGGGCATCGGCGAAAAGCGCGTCGAGGCGCTGCGTATCGCCGACGCCTTCCGCGCCCGCGTGATTGATGCGACGCATGAGAGCTTCGTATTCGAGCTCACGGGTGCAACCGATAAGCTGGATGCGTTCATCGACCTGATACGCCATCTGGGCCTGGCCGAAGTCTCCCGCACCGGCGTGGTGGCGATAGCGCGCGGCGTGCGGACCATCTAGGGTTCGTCAGGGAAATGCAGGCCTTAAATGTTGACTGACATCACGACGGGCTCCGCACTACGGCCCGTTTCCAACCACTATGCCTGGCGGCCGATGAAATTCGAACCGACCGCTGCCGAAGTTCCCAGTTAGCAACAGCGAGGAAGCTATGCGCGTTTACTACGACCGCGACGCCGACGTGAACCTGATCAAGGGCAAGCGTGTCGCCATCATTGGCTATGGCAGCCAGGGCCACGCCCATGCCAACAACCTGAAGGACAGCGGCGTGAAGGAGATCGCCGTCGGTCTGCGCCCGAAATCGGGCGGTGTTGCCAAGGCGGAGGCGGCGGGGCTGAAAGTGATGGACCCGGCTGACTGCGCGAA
>Ga0070730_10005230_pt1 | contig 11220 bp, 9 predicted proteins | sample Coa_R1_3_FD_66447 | JGI IMG/M metagenome (GOLD analysis project Ga0070730, IMG submission 66447) | Surface soil microbial communities from Centralia Pennsylvania, which are recovering from an underground coalmine fire - Coalmine... | ecosystem: Environmental > Terrestrial > Soil > Unclassified ... | reverse complement strand
TCAATGCTTTTAATCCCCGTTCAATCCCGAAAATCGGCCATTTAATGTTTCTTACTTTACCGATCGAATAAACCCATGCTACCGTTCCGCATGCATTCGACTCCCATCCTCGCCTGCTCCCTTACCAACGTTTCAGCCGCTTCCTGCTCACCGCAGGAAACTATCTTTGACGTTGACTTCGCCTCGCCCCTAACTCTTTTGTTTCCTGTCCAATGGTTTCAAGTCGTGTATTTTCAAAGGTTTGCGCACTCTTTGGTGCGATGGCATTCAGCTATCTCACGCCAATTCAATAGCTTGCGCACTCTTTCCCTGTCAATAGGGGGTGGCACCCTCAAACATGCGGAAGCATCGCGCCCCAATTCCCGTCACATCGGCTCAAGTGCAACGTCGACACCCTCTGCACATCCAAGTATCATTGCTTCAAAGAAGTTAAGGTCCCAGGTTCATGGATGAAGCCGCCAAACTCGCTCCACTTCCGCTCGTCGGAGATGCTGACCCCGTTCCCCCTAGCCTGTTCACTTCCCATCCTGAACAAGCCAATACGCTTACGCTCCTTTATGAGGTCAGCCGGGAAATCACCTCCATTCTCGACCGTGAAGAGCTGCTTCGCCGCGTCGCTCAGCGCGTCAAAAAGCTGGTCAATTATCACGTCTTCAGCGTCATGCTCTGGGACGAGAAGTCCCAGCACCTCGAGACCGTCTTCGCCATGCGCTATGGAGGCGCCGTCACCACGCGCCTCCGCATTCCACTCCATCAGGGACTCACCGGCGCCGCCGCTACCGAGCGTCGCCCTGTTCGCGTCACCGATACCCTGACCGATCCTCGCTTTCTTGCTTGCGAAGTCGATACCGGAGTGGCCGTGCGCTCGGAACTGGTTGTCCCTCTTCTCATGCAGGACCGGCTGATCGGCGTTCTCGACCTGGAAAGTGCGGAAACGCAAGCCTTTACCGCCGAGCACGAGCGCATGCTGGTCACTCTCGCCTCCTACATCGCCATCGCCCTAGAAAACGCCCGGCTCTATGAAGAAGCGCGCCAAACCGAGCGCCGCCTCCAGGAAGACCTGGCCACCGCGCGCGAGATTCAGCGCCAGTTGCTTCCCACCGGTGCGCGCGACGTTCCTGGGCTGGATCTCGCCGCCGGTTACTGCTCCGCGCGTGCTCTCGGCGGGGACTTCTACGATTTCCTTCCCTATGGCAAGGGACGGCTGGCAGTCGCGCTTGGCGACGTCTCCGGCAAAGGCACGGCCGCAGCGCTGTTTGGTTCGCTTGCCATCGGCACCATGCGCGAACATATCGTCGAGCATCCCTGCCCGCCCCCGGAAATGTTGGCTTTGCTGAACCGGCGCTTGCACGGCGCGCGTCTCGATGCGCGTTTTATCGCCATGGCATTCGCGGTATACGATGCCGGCGAGCGGCGGCTCACCATCTCCAACGCGGGAGCGCCTTACCCCATCTTGCTGCGCGACGGCAAAGTGCAGCAAGTTTGCACCGCGGGCGTCCCGCTCGGTCTTTTCGCCGACACCGAATACGACCAGGTTACTGTCGACCTTCGTCCCGGTGATGTCGTGCTGTTCGCCTCCGACGGTATCCTGGAATCCGAAAATGCCGCGCAGGAAGAATTCGGTTTCGCGCGCATCAGCTCTCTCCTCCAGAGCATCACGCCGCAGCAATCCGCCAGCGAGATCTGCCAATTTGTGCTGGACGCGACCGATGCCTACAGCGGCGGCGGCTCGGCTCCCAACGACGATCGCACCTTGCTGGTGCTGAAAATCACCGACCACACTTCCGGCGATTTCTCCAAGATGCCGATCATCTACTGATTGGAAGCATGCCATGCCGACGGTGGGAGATACACGGGACAGGACCGCTTGGCTCGCTAACTTGTCGGCGATGGCTGAGACGTTGGTTAGTTGCCGGTGGACAGGAGCTTTAGGTTGGGGCGGCTGGCTTGCGCTTGAGTTTGGTTGGCGAAATAATTTTGTTCGCGCAGGCGGCGATAGATGCGACCGGCCACTAATGCGGCGGTGGGGCCGATGACTTGGCGAGAACTGCCGCGAAGCAGAACGGCTAATGCGATTTTGGGGTGGGCCTCGTCGGCATAGGTGACGAACCACCCTACCCGGGACGTGGGATCGTTGCAGGTGCCGGTCTTGCCGAGAGGCATTTCGTCTCCGCCACTATCGAAGCTGCGCTTGCCGGTTCCGTAGAGTACGGCGGCCAGCATCCCTTCGCGAATTTCCGGGAGAACGGTGGCGATATTCAGATCGCGCTTGACGCGCGGAGCGAAATTCTGGATGTCATCGGAAGTGCGCGGATACTGGAGATAGTAGAGGGTGCCTCCGTTGGCGAAAGCGGAGGCGAGGGAAACCAACTGCAGCGGCGTAATCTGGATCCCTTCGCCAAAACTGGACATACGCGCGACGCCTCCATGTGCAGGCGGCTGCATGGGGAAGGAGCCCGGATGCTCTTCCGGGAGGTTGTATCCGGCGAGTTCGCCGAGGCCGAGGAGCCGGGCGTAACGGGAAACGGTGTCAAAGCCCATGCGGCGGCCGAGCTCTTCAAAGAAAGCATTGTTGGAGTGGGCCATGGCTTCGGTCAAATTCATGAACTTGCGGCGGCCGACCTTGAGCATCGTGTCGCGGGTGATGACGTTTTCTTCGAGGGCGGCGAGGGCGACGGTGGGCTTGATGGTGGAGCAGGGAATATAACCGGAGCCGAAAGCGATTTTCTGATTGACCACGGTGAGGATGCGTCCGGTGTTGGGATCGACGGCAACGACGGCGCCGTTGAAGCGGCCGAGGCCTTCGACCGCGGCGGCGCGAACGACGGGATCATCGAAGGTGCCGATATCGGCGAGAGTGGAATTGGCGAAGGTGGGGACGCCGCGAAAACGGGTGACCCGATGCATCGATGACTTGGCCGCGGCGGGCGCGGCGGGCATCGGCACAGTTACTGTTACAGCGAGGACTGCGGCCAGGAAAACACGTCCCAATTGCTTCACCGTTTGCTCCAGAAAACTCTATTGCCCGACTCGAGCTTGCGGTGCAGGTTTGTCCGATGCTGCTAACCCGGTCAACCTGTCCTTCCGCGAAGCGTCCCCCCGGAAAAGCTTGGTGGGAACCGTCGAACTGCGCAATCTAAATGCATCCCAGCGGCCAAAAGAGCGGCCGCACATTTGACGCGACTTAGCGCCTAATGGTTTTGCTGCAGTGTGCCTGAAAGAAACACTACAGCTCAAGATGAGACAGATTCTATGGATTTAGGGGGACGGGGGCAATAGCCAAAGCGCTCCAGTACGGAGTTATGTGCTTTATTTTGAACGGCTGACCAGGAGGGCACGATAGGGACAGGGGCGAAGGTGGGGACTGACCGAAGGGACGGGGAGGGCGGGCGGTCGGAGCGGTGTGTCGCAAGTTGAAACTGAGCGTGTTCCGTGGAGCGCGGCGAGTGTGCGGGTTATTTGCGTGGGGATGGCAAACGGCGGAAGAGTACGCATCCGGTTCGTGAGAATAATTGTTCTTGACCGGGCTATTGGTAAGCAGTAGCTTACGGTTCGTGCAGACTTACGTACAAGCGGGGATGGAAGCGCTGGGAGATCCGACGCGCTTTGCCATCCTGCAAAGCCTGGCGCGGCGGCCGCTGGCGGTGAGCGAATTGGCAGCGACGCTGCCGGTAAGCCGGCCAGCAGTGTCGCAGCATTTGCGAGTGCTGAAAGATGCGCGGCTGGTGAGCGATCGCAAGGCGGGGACGAAGAGAATTTACAAAGTGAATCCGGAAGGGATGGCGCTGCTGCGGGAACATTTCGAGAAATTGTGGCAGCAGGCGTTGACCGCGTTCCAGGCGAGCGCGGAGAAAACGGAGGAGAAGAGCCATGGCCGAACCGGTGGCAGCAAGAGCAGGCGCCGTTCAAAAAACGCTACACGTTGAAGCTCCTATCGCGGAGCGGATTGGGAGAAGCTGCGCGCGGGCGTGGATTCGCCCGGCGGTTGGAGCGCGATCCTGGAGCAGTTTACCAAGGCAGCGGCAGCCTAGAGTTTTTCGGGCGCGCTTGGGAAATTTAATCGCTATGGGAGGACGTATGCAAAATATGGCGAAGGTAGCGAAGAACGTAGTCTTTGCTTTGATATTGCTGCTAGCGGGAGCTGCAGTGGCGCAAACGCCGGGAGAATTCCCGCAGGGGGCGAATATCCCGACGAATATCAGGCCGTATTTCCTATGTTTGCTGGAGAAGGGAGAGAAGTGGGCTCCGGTGCAGTTTGCGGATCCGGCGATGCAGGAACATCTGGCTTATGTTCGCGAGCAGGTGGAGGCGGGAAAGTTTGTGGTGGTGGGGCCGGCGCTGGACCAGGGACGGTTCGGCGGGATGGCGATCATCCATGCGAGTTCGATCGAAGAGGCGCAGAAAATCGTGAGCGGAGACAAGATGGTGCAGAGCGGGAGATTCTTGGTGGAGATCCATCCGGTGATGCTGGTGGACCTGTCCGGGGTGCATTCGGAGTATCCCGCGAAAATACAAAAGTAAAGAGTAAAAAGTAAAAGAGACAACGGAGAAGGAAAAAGCCTTTGGTCCCGGCTATGCGCCGGAGCCAAAGGCTTTTTTGCAAGGAGTACGGACAATACTCAGGTCGAGGCAGGGCCCGAAGTTGAAAGTTAGAAGCGAATGTACGGTCCGAAGGAAACTCGCAGGTTATTGTGCGTTCCATGGTTGAAGTACATCTCATCGCCGATATCAGCGCGCAGTCCAATGGGACCAAGGTGTCCTTCCAAACCGCCACCGGGATACAGAACGCCATTGACGTTATTAGCGCGGAGGGAATCAACGGTGCTGAAAAAGGTGCCCAGGGTAGCCGGTGCATTGCTCAGGCGAAAATTGATAAAGCCGCCTTTGAGGGTGACGAAGGGGTGAACGCGCCAGTGTTCCCCGAGATTCACTTTAGGCCCGAACTCGCCGTGGAGGGTGCGGAAGTTGGTGCGAGCGACGGTGACGGAGCCGGTAGTGGTGTCCGTGAAACTCTCGGTGAAAGCGCGATTGAAATCGTAGCTCATCTCGCCTTCGAGCTTGACGGCATGGAATGCCACGACCCCCACGCGGGCGCCGATACCCGCGAAGTTGGTGTCGGTCTGGCCGAGCCGCAGGTAATCAAAATAGGCCCCGACCTGGACGTGTTCCGTTTCCTGAGCGGATGCGAGAGGCACGAGCCAGCCCGCTAAAACAAAAAGAAATGCAAGGCGCTTCATGGATGGCGTTCTCCTGACGAAAATTAGAGGTTTAGAAACAAGCAGCGGGCTGGCTTGCGGACTGGGGAGTCTGCGTGGAGTTGGATGCCCCTTAGCGACAGGCAAGTTGCGAGCAATCAGCGAATTGAGGGGGAGTGAAGCGCGAGACTTGACGGGCTACATGGCCCGGAGGCGCGTCCATACAGGGTTTGCTGTACGTAAGGCGCGAAATTCCCAATAAAAATGGACCTTTTTAGCAGCCCGCGGTTGTTCCGGGCGACGCATGCGGATACTATGTGCGCTCAGGGTTGTCCAATCCAAATCAATTCAACCGGCCCACGGAGCCGCAGGCGAGTGAACGATGGATAAGAATGGAAACGGCCACGCAACGGCGAACGCGTTGGGCCTGGCAAAAACCCGCACGGGCATTGCGGGTTTCGACGAGGTGACCAACGGCGGAGTACCCGAGGGGCGACCGACGATTGTGTGCGGAGGGCCGGGCTGCGGGAAAACAATGTTCGCGCTGGAATTCCTGGTGCGGGGAGCCACGGAGTACCACGAACCGGGCGTGTTGATGACCTTCGAAGAAACATCGGAGGAAATGACGAAGAACGTGGCGTCGCTGGGCTTCGACTTGAAGAGATTGGTGGCGCGAAAGAAATTGGTGCTGGACTATGTGCGGATCGAGCCTGCGGAAATTCAGGAGACAGGCGAATATGATTTAGAGGGATTGTTTATCCGGCTGCAGCACGCGGTGGATTCCATTGGAGCCAAGCGCGTGGTGCTGGATACGATGGAGGCGATTTTCTCCGGATTCTCGAACACGGGGTTGCTGCGCGCGGAAATTCGCAGACTGTTTCGCTGGCTGAAGGATCGCGGGCTGACCACGGTGGTGACGGCGGAGAAGGGCGACGGCGCTCTGACGCGGTATGGATTGGAAGAGTATGTATCGGACTGCGTGATTTTCCTGGACCATCGGGTGAACGAGCAAGTTTCGACGCGCCGGCTGCGGGTGGTGAAGTACCGGGGGGCTCCGCACGTCGCCGACGAAATTCCATTCCTCATCGATGAGCGGGGATTTTCGGTGTTGCCGAGCTCGTCGCTGAAATTAAATCACGCGGTGTCCAATCAGCGGGTTTCCTCGGGAGTGCAAGATTTGGACGACATGCTGGAGGGGAAGGGATTTTACCGTGGCGCGTCTGTGCTGATTTCTGGAACGGCGGGAGCGGGAAAGTCGAGCTTGGCGGCGCATTTTGCGGAGCGGACGTGCCGGGACGGAAAGCGATGCTTGTACGTAGCGTTCGAGGAGTCGCCGGCGCAGGCGATGCGCAACATGCGCTCGGTCGGAGTCGATCTGGAGAAGCACGTAAAAAAGGGCTTGCTGCGATTCGAGGCTTGGAGACCGACGCAGAGCGGGCTTGAAATGCACTTACTTCGGATCCACAAGCTGGTGGAGGAGCACAGACCCGAGGCGGTGGTTATCGACCCGGTCACGAATCTGCTGGTGGGAACCCCGCAGGAATTGCACTCGGTGTTGATGCGCTTGATCGATTTTTTGAAAACACAGCAAATCACGGCTTTCTTTACGGCGCTGACGCAGGGCCGCGACAAGGAAATCGAACAGACAGATGTGGGAATCTCCTCACTGATCGATACCTGGATTTTCGTGCGGGACGTGGAGTCGAACGGGGAGAGGAACCGTTGTATTTACGTGCTGAAGTCGCGGGGAATGGCGCATTCGAACCAGGTGCGTGAGTTTGTGATGTCGAAGAAGGGAATACGGCTGCTGCCGGTCTATGTGGGGAGCGGGACGGTGCTGACGGGCTCGGCAAGGTTATCGCAGGAGACGCGAGACAGGTCGGAGGAACTGCGGCGACAACAGACCACGCAAGAGCAGCGGCGCGTTTTGGAAGGCAAAAGGAAAGCACTGGAGGCGCAGATTGCGGCGATGAGGTCGGAGTTCGCGCAGGAAGAAGCGCGGGTAGCGCTGCTGACGCGGCAGGAAAAGCAGAGGGAGCTCCAGACGTCCCAAGACACGATGGAGATGGTGAGTCTTCGCGGAGGCACGCGGCGGGGTGCGGCCGCGGGAGGAAACGGAAGAATGGGGGATGAGCATGAAAGCTAAGGCGGACGCAACGCCGAAGAAGTCGAACGGAGGCAGAAACGGCCGGATGCTGGAGTTACGGCTGTACGTCGCGGGGCAGACGCCAAAGTCGCTGGCGGCGCTGGCAAACCTGAAAAAGATTTGCGGGGAGCACCTGGAAGGGCGATACCGCCTGGAGGTGATCGACTTGGTAAAGACGCCGCAACTGGCGCGGAACGACCAGATCCTGGCGATACCTACACTGGTGCGGAAGTTACCCGCACCGATGAGGAAGATTATCGGTGATTTGTCGGATGTGGATCGTGTGCTAGTCGGGCTGAATTTACGGGAAATGGAGATTTGAATGACCTTGTCTGGGGAAAAGGCGGGAAGCAATGGTAGTAAGAGGGCAAAGGAGAAATATTTGTTGCGCCTGTATGTTACTGGGCAGACGCCCAGGTCTGTAAAGTCAGTCGAGAATCTCAAAAAACTTTGCGACAAATACCTGAAGGATCGATACGAACTAGAGGTCATTGACGTCTATCAGCAGCCGGCCTTGGCTTCGGAAAATCAGATCATTGCGGCGCCCACGCTGATCAAGAGGCTGCCATTGCCGCTACGCCGGCTGGTGGGAGATTTTTCCAATCAAGATAGAGTAGTGGTAGGGTTGGATTTAAGGGTCGCCTAGAGGTGGGAGCGGTGAAGAAGCAAAAGAAAGGGATCGTCCGAAAAGAAGGCGCGAAAGAGTTAAAAGCACGCATCGCGGAGCTTGAAGAGACGCTGCGCGCGATCCGCACGGGGGAAGTAGATGCGCTGCTGGTGTCCAGCGCGCACGGGGACCAGGTGTTTACGCTGCAGGGCGCGGAGCATCCGTATCGGCTGCTGGTGGAGACGATTGATGAAGGGGCCGCGACGCTCTCCGAAGACGGCACGGTGTTGTATTCGAACAAGAGCTTTGCGGCATTTTTCGGGGTAGCGCTGGAAAAATTCATTGGGGCCCCACTGTACAATTTCGTTTCTGGAAACGACGCAGAATTTCTGAAGACGCTGATCCTGGGAGCAAAACTGGCCAGCACACGTGGCGAAATCCGGTTGCAGGGAAAAAATGAGAAGCCAAGAACGATCCGGCTAACGCTGAGCCCGAATCACGAACTGGGACTGGAAGCGCTGTGCGCGGTAGCGACGGAACTCACCGAAATCGTGGATGCTAACGAAGCGTTGCGGGTGACGGAGACGTCGCTGCGCCAATTATCGGCGCGCTTGTTGCAGTTGCAAGACGAGGAGCGCCGGCGCATCGCGCGGGATTTGCACGATGTGACTGGACAGAAAATCGCGGTGCTGTCGATGTCGTTGGATCGACTGGCGAGGCTGACCGAGCAGCGCAAGCCCGAGGCACAGGAGTCGATTAAGGAAAGCCGGGATATCGTCAGCCAGATTGGGGAGGAAATTCGCACGTTGTCCTACATTTTGCATCCGCCGTTATTGGACGAGTGCGGGTTGGCGTCGGCGGTGCACTGGTACGCGGAGGGTTTTGAGAAGCGCAGCGGCATCAAACTGGAAGTAGTGGTCGGGGAGAACGTGCCGCGGCTGCCTATTGACGCGGAGACTACGCTATTCCGGGTGGTGCAAGAGAGTTTGACCAATGTTCACCGTTATTCGGGAAGTTCCAAAGCCAAGATCGCGATTTCGCAGGATTCCGGCGAAGTGCGATTGGAGATTCTCGATTATGGCAAGCCGATCAAAGCGGGGAAGGCCAGGTCAAAACTGGAAGGCTCCGCCCCGCTGGGTGTGGGGATTCCCGGAATGCGCGAGCGGCTGCATCAGTTGGGCGGAGGGCTAACCGTTGACTTCGGCACGAACGGCACCCAAGTGATGGCCAGGCTACCGGTTCGGAGAAGTGGAGAAGGCGAGAATGAAGATCCAAGCTCATTGAGTTTCGCGGTGCGCTCAGCGCAGGATGAGCGGCGGCGTATTCTGATAGCGGACGACCATGAGTTGATGCGGCGCGGGCTGAGAGGATTAATCGAGAGCCACGACGAATGGGCGGTGTGCGGAGAGGCCGTGGAGGGCAACGAAGCGGTACGCAAGAGCACAGAGCTTGATCCGGACCTGGTGATAATGGACGTCAATTTGCCGGGGCTGAGCGGGATTGAGGCCGCGCTGCAAATCCGGCGGGAACGCGAGCATGCCAAGATCCTGTTTTTTACGGTACACGATTCCGATGAAATGGTTCGCGAGATTATGGAGGCCGGCGCGCACGGATATGTGGCGAAATCGCGGGCGAGTCAAGATCTGATCGAAGCCGTACGGCTCATACTAGATGGCAAAACATTTTTCCCGACACTAGCGGTAGCCGCCGGGGGCCGAAGATAGCACCTCACGGACTAAACTTTTTTCGAATCCTCGAAGTGCGGAGCTTGCTTTGCTAATTAGCGAGCGAGGCTTTCGTTAGATTCAACGCGGTCGGGCGTGTCGATTCGAATATCGGTGAGGTCGGAGAGCAAATTAGCGGCCCAGCGGTACACATTGTGCTCACGAACCGAATTGCGCATGTGCTGCATGCGGGCAGCTTGCTCTTCAACGGGCATGGTTAGGGCGCGATGGACGGCGCCGGCTAATTGCTGGACATCGTAGGGATTGACCAGCAGCGCATCCGTCAACTCCAGCGCGGCGCCCGCGAAGGTGCTCAGGATTAAAACCCCGCGATCATCCTCACGGGAGGCGACGAACTCCTTGGCGACCAAGTTCATGCCGTCGTGCAAAGAAGTGACCAGGCACAAGGAAGCGGCGCGGTAAAAGCGGGAAATTTCCTGGTGGGAGTGGTGGCGCTTGAGGAATACGATGGGCTTCCAGCGGCCGGCCTGGAAACGCGCGTTAATGCGGTCGGCTTCCGCGGCTACTTCGTCGAGCAGGGTCTGATAGCGATCAATATTGGTGCGACTGGGAGCGCCAATCTGGACGAACGTGAAGTGGCGCTGGTAGGACGGATAGAGCTCGAAGAACAGTTCGATGCCGCGGAATCGCTCGAGAATGCCTTTGGTGTAGTCGACCCGGTCAACGCCAACTCCGAAGATGGTGGCGGTGATGCCGAGCTCATGGCAGAGGGCGGCGCTTTCTTCAGCCATGGCGCGGGCAGGTTGTCCGCCCTGCCCATTTTCCTGAGGGGCCACACTGATAGGATAAGGACGCACGCGGGTAACGTGTCCTTGGCGGTTAACGGAGAAGCGATCCCATTCCGTGAGGGCCTCGACCGCCCGATCGACGGTGGAAAGAAAATTATTGCAATGAGACTGGATGTGGAAGCCTACCAAGTCTGCGCCTAGCAGACCCGTGATCAGTTCCCGTTGCCAGGGACAGATGCCGAAAACTTCGGGATTGGGCCAGGGAATGTGCCAGAAGATGGCCACGCGAGCGTCGGGCCGGGCGTCTTTAATCATGCGCGGAAGGAGAGCGAAATGATAATCCTGAACAAGGACAATCGGTGATTCCGTGGACTCCATCTCTTCGATGGCAGCATCAGCAAAACGGCGATTGACTTCCTGGTAGGCGACCCAATCTTCGGGACGGAAAACGGGGCGAGTGTGAGCGATGTGGCAAAGGGGCCAAATGCCTTCGTTGGCGAAGCCCTCATAGTAGCCCTTCTCTTCTTCGGCACTGAGCCACACGCGGCGCAGCGTATAGGTTGGACGGTCCGGCGGCACGCGAAGATGATCCTTAGCGTCCACGTTTTCACGGTCGGCGCTGCCGGAGCCATGGGCGATCCAAGTTCCGTCGGTGGCAAGGAGCACCGGCTCCAGAGCGGTAACCAAGCCGCTGGCGGGAACAATCACCTGAATATTTCCGGTGTTGCCGTTGGAGTGGACGTGCATGTAGGGCTCGCGGTTGGCGATAACGAAGAGGGGTTTGTTCTGTAACTTGTTG
>Ga0070730_10005229_pt1 | contig 11221 bp, 3 predicted proteins | sample Coa_R1_3_FD_66447 | JGI IMG/M metagenome (GOLD analysis project Ga0070730, IMG submission 66447) | Surface soil microbial communities from Centralia Pennsylvania, which are recovering from an underground coalmine fire - Coalmine... | ecosystem: Environmental > Terrestrial > Soil > Unclassified ... | reverse complement strand
ACATCGGCGGTGCCCGGCAACTGATCGGCAGCATCTTCTAGCGTCGCACTGCGGGGATCGAGAGCGGCCCGCTCCTCGGCAGAGCTTACACTCACGTTGATGCCCCGATTCATGCCCTCGACGTCGTAGGTGAGGCTGCGTCCTGCGTAATTCATGGGAATGGTCTTCTCGACCACATCCGTGGCGCGGGCGGCGGTGCTCCAGTTCCAGCCGTTCCCGCTGACTTCACCGCTGTCATAGAAGTTGTCGATGGTCACAAAGTGGCGCGCCAGATCATGGTGATTGGGAGTGATGGGCTCCTTGAACAAAGTAATGGAGGGATCACCATTCCCTTTTTCCAGATCGCCTAGTATCTGGTCATAGGTACGGTTTTCCTTGACGATATAGATCACGTGCTTGACGTTCTTGTGAAGGAACGAGAAAAGAGGATCGACCGCATCCGGTTGAACGGAAAAATGATTGTTGCGGGCCACCTGTTGCGTGAGCCGCTGCAACTCCGAGTCATCAGGACGCGGCACGGCCAGGAAGCCTCCCTTGACCAACTGCAAGATGTATTGCTGGGACGACACGCACGCGCCGCGCTCCCCGGCCAACGAATTGCGGCACGCTTTGGGATTGGGCCCGGAATTTCCTTTTCCGTTGACTACATAGAGCATCGATCCATCGCGATTCAGGCTTATTGAATCTGGATACCATCCGGTGGGAATCAGGCCTTGAACGCGGCTCTCGTCTAAATCATGCGCCAAGGCGATCACCGCCACCGAATTGGTACCTCCATTGGTGACATAAAGCGTCCGCTCGTCAGGAGAGAGCGCCAGGCCATTGGGGTTGCTTCCTTTGAAACGGGCCTTGTTGGGAAAGATTTTTTCCGGAGCGGTGGCCTTGATGGTGGCGACCACTTTGTCTGTATCGGTGTTGATCACCACTACCGAATCGCTGTTGTCGGCTGCCGCAAAGAGCAGCGTCTGCGCTTTGTTAAGGATGAACTTGTTGGGCTGGCCTTGTATCTTGATCCTGCCGGAAACGGAGGGCGAAGTGGAAAGATCAAGCACAACAATTTCCCGGTCGCGCACGCTGGAGACATAGGCTTTGCCGTCCCCTTTAAAAATGGCCCAAAAGGGATATTCGCCACCGGCAACACCGCGCTGTTTGGGATCGCTCTTTCCCGGCCGCAAGTCCAGCTCCGCAATTTTCTTTCGGCTAGCCATGTCCACGAGCGAAACCGAATCATTTTGATAGTTGGCGGCCAGAAGGCGCGTTCCGCTCGGGTTGATCGCCAACCCGGCCACCACCGGATGGGCTCTTATTCCCAGAGCGTTCTCGTGCCCCAGGGCTATCGGTTCGACCGACTCGCTCCATTGTCCATCGGCCTGCGCATCTTTTTGGAAGACGTGAATGTTGTCATTCCCACCGCCCGACACGTAGAAGCGGGTTCCGTCAGGGTTCCAGGCGATTCCAGCAAAGGTATTCGGAACCTTCAACACCTGCTTCTTGACCGGAGGTTGCTGACGAATGTCATAGACAAATATGTATTCGTTCGATTGGTCAGCAATTCTCTTCCCTTCCGGATCAAAATTGCGGTTGAAGCCGCTGGTGAGGACCAGCAAGGTATTCCCATCCGGGCTAACGGCTGTAGAGACCGGATGGTCGGCGGTAAATTGAGGAAGATCAGGCAAGTCCGGATTGAGAGGTTGGAAGACTGAGCCTTTAGCAGCAGTGGGCGTGATGCTCATGCCTGTGGGGAGGAGTTCGCCCTCTGATGCAGACTGTTTTTTAGGACGAGCAGCCTGGGGCGCCGCCAGCGAGAATGCAGCTAAGCCAACAATCACCAGCACGAGCATTACAGCCCGCATGTTCATCTTTGCAGACATTGATCTCTCCTGACTTGGCATTGTATCGGGGGTAAACCGTTTCGTGCATCCGATCTACCCGTGCTAGTCTCTGACCCTAAACAGTATTAGGACTACCCTGCTTTTCGTTCGCGCATGAAAAACGCGGCAGTCGAAACTGCCGCGTCTGGCTGAGACCCAGAAAACATCAGAACTGGAAGCGAGCTCCCAATTGGACCTGTCTGGGTGAATAGATGAAGTTGCTGTTGGAGTTGTTCACTATGTTGAATGCGGGGTTGAAGTTCAGCGTCGTACCACTGATGATGTAGCCGGTTTGGGTCACACCGGTCACGTTCTGGTGGTTGGCAACGTTGAAAACATCGCCCGAGAATTCCACTTTGTACTTGTCGTGGAAGCTGAATCGTTTGGCGATCCGCATATCGCCAATCCAAGTATTGGGCAGCCGGAAGGTGTTGCGGCCAAGAACATCGATACGGTTGGCGCCGCCCGAACCATTGATGCTCGATCCCAACCCACCCGCCGGTGAACCGGCAGTTGAGAGCGAGAACGGAAGACCGTTTTGGAACTGGAAGATCGGAGCGAACTCCCACTCATTGGCCAGGTAACCTGCCCATCCCGGCACTTTCCAGGGTGAGAACATGACGGCATTCAGGGTGAAGCGATTGGGCACGTCGTAGATGGAATTGCCATACTCCGCCTTGGCGTTGCCGGGAACCAGGAGATCGTTGGTGTCGCTAAAGGTCGTGCCATTCACTCCCGTATCGATCGCATGGGCCCAGGTGTAGTTGGCGGAGAATTGAATACTGCGGCTGAGGCGGTGGTTGACCTGAACGGCCAGCGCCTGGTAATTGCTGATGGCTCCACTGAAAATGTCAGTCATGGAGCCGAAAGCGGGGTTGATGCGGTTGGTAAAGAGCGGCTCGGTCAAGGTTGGAACAGTAAGCGGCCCTCCGCCTGTGACCGTATAGGTAATGTTGCTGGTTGATGGAGCTATGTTGGTATCAGCAAAGTTGGGCAATTGGCGACCGAAGCTGCCCAGGTAGCTGACGGAAAGCACGGTCCCCCAACCAAGCTCACGTTCAAGCGTCAGGTCGGCCTCGCGAATTTGCGGATTCTGGAAGTTCTTGTCAAAGAAGGTGACACTCGGCTGGGCTCCCGGACAGGCTGGAGGCGCGGACAAAACCACCGGGAAGGGCTGCACGCACGGACGGGTGATGGCCGAAGTCGGACTCAAGCTAAACGACAGTTGACTGCCGGGCATGGCCGTGCTGGTAAGTGCAGAAAAGACGGTTGAGTTGATGATGCGGCCGTAGTAAACGCCATAGCCGCCCCGTAGCACGGTCTTGTTGTCGGCAAAGGGCGACCAGGCAAAGCCAACGCGCGGCCCGAAATTATTGCCATCCTGAGGCAAGGCGCCAGTCTGAGGGACGGCCGGATTGACCAGATTCGCAAAAGCCCCTGGCAACATCTCATTCTCGTAGCGGACGCCGAAATTGAGGGTGAGACGCGGGCTGATTTTCCAGTCGTCCTGCGCGAAGAAGGCAAAATCGCTGGTATTGAACTGGAACCCCAGTGGGCCAAACGCCTGGGTGAAACTCGAATAGCACGGAACGGCTTTGGCGGCTGATACACAGGTGTTGGGCTTGTTGAGATCGGAGAAGTAGTTCAAAAGGCTGCTGTAGCTGAAGCTGGCGAACTGATTGCGCAGATTTTGAGAGTTGTCATGAACGCGGCTGGCATCCATGCCGAACTTAAATGTGTGTTTGCCGTGGGTCATGATGATGGTGTCGGCAAACTGGATGCGGGTCTCATCCGGGAATTTGGGGCGCAGCAGGAACGTAGGAGTACCAAAGCTGAAGCCATTGGTAATCGAGACGTTCGGAGGAATGCCCAATGGGTTGGTGAACGTGGGAGTATTGAGCAGATTGGCTACTTCATAGGGCGTCGGCTGCTGATTGTTCTCATATTCGAAGTCGCGGCCATAGGAAATCCGGGCTTCGTTAGAAAAAGAGGAGCTGATTAAGGAATCAACTTTCAATACGCCCCACGTATCTTTCACAAAGTCGTTGCCGAAGCTGGCGATACCATTGGTGTTGGTGGCCTGGGTCTGGATGCCGGCCGGCGATGACCAGCGCATGCGGTTCAACGAGAACGAGACGTGGTTGCTCTGATTTACCTGCCAGTCGATCTTGGGGAAAAACAGGGTTTGATCCCCGGTACGCGGCACCGGACCCAGCATGGTCACGAGGCCGGCCAGATCGTTGTTATAGATCGTCTGCGCCTGAGCGGGCGTTACGCCAATGCGGGTCGCCAGAGTGTTGATGGTGGCGGCAGTGGGCGTGGCAAAGAACACATTCGGACCACTGGTAACTGCCGTTCCAGGAAAGTTACGGTGAAAGCCATCCCAGGCGAGGTACCAAAAGAGCTTATCTTTAATCAGCGCTCCGCCTACACCGAACCCTCCGATGTAGCGCACGTCCTGAGGCTTAAAGTTGACCGGCGTGAAGACACCGGGAGCGGTCTGGGTGGCGATGGTGGTAAAACCGTTCCTGGCGCCCCAGTTTTGGTTGCGATCATAGAAATAACCTTCGCCATGAATCGCGTTGGTGCCGCTCTTGGTGACGGTATTCACCACGGCGCCGGCCGACCGGCCGTATTCGGCCGAGTAGTTCGACGTGTTGACTTGGAACTCTTCCACCGCCACTTTGGGAGTGGAATAGCCAACGCGGGTCCGCCCACGCTCTTCGGAGAAGAAAGCTTGGTTGTTGTCCGCGCCATCCACTGTATTGTTGTTCAGCAGCGTGCTCATGCCACGAAAGCTGATCAGGCCGAATCCGCTGGAATCGCTGACTGCACCGGGCGTGAGCAAGGTGAATTCGGACCACCGGCCGCCGTTGATCGGCAGATTATCGATCGCCAACTGGTTCAGCGTGGGCGCAAAATCGGCTGACGTGTAGTTGATTTGTGGGGCATCCGTAGTCACGTCCACCGTTTCCTGACCGCCACCGACTTTCAGTTGGGGCGTCACCTCGGTGAGGCTTCCAACCTGGACGATCACGTTTTCCGCCTTGTACGTGGCAAAGCCCTTTTGCGTGGCCGTCACGGTATAAGAACCGGAGGCCAGGTTGGTGGCACGGAAATAGCCGGAAGAATTTGCCGTGAGCGTCTGCTCGGCATTAGTTCCGTTGTTATGGACTACGATTTGCGCGTTGGGCACTACAGCACCGCTGGAATCAAAGACGGTTCCGCCGATTGCGCCCTCGGTCGTGGACTGCGCAAAGGACAACGCACAGGCCAGACAACACAAAATACAAAGACTGATAGTTTTTCGCATTTACCCCTCCCCCTACGAGACAGGCGATATTAACGCCTAATTATTTCAGTTATATGAAATTGCCGTTAAAATCTACGTGGACTTTGGAAGCTGGAGATCAAAAGAAATCCGACCGGAGAATACGTCAGCGGAGACTGGGAATTCAATCTTTAAATTATTGTGGAGAACTCTGTTATCTGTGGAAAACCGGTATAAAATCATCGTTTCGAATGCACGTAACGGAATGCGGAACGAAATTTTGGTGTAATTCCTCTAATGTGGCTCCCGTGCAAAGTCTCAATATTTTCGATCATCTACTTTGGTTGTTGGTTCTCTCGTAGTTTTCCTTAATTGGCTTACTCCAGCTTTGAATCCAGGCACTCTCGGCATTTATGGCAATTTTGGTAATCCCCCGCCGAGTCACAGATTTATTCAAATCCGGTTCACCCGGAGGCGGGGCTGCTCTCTTTCGTTAACAAACCTTTACTCCTCGAAAACAAAACTAGACCACATATTTTTCCCCCATGGGGTTCATACAAGTGGAAAGAAAAGTAGCTAAGACCTGACCACTCGAAACGAAAACAGAGACCGGCAACGGGCCTGGCTGGAAAAGAGGCAATTTATGAACCGACTACGGATATTTGCGATAGCAACCGCTTTGATAGCAGGCAGCTCTGCCCTGGCCACCGCCGAGACCCCAAACCATGACCGCGACCGTGATCGTGACCACAACGGCTATGTTTACCAGAATGGGGGAGGTTACTACAACAACGGATACTACAACGGTGGACGCTACAACGACCACGACCGTGATGACCGCTGGCGGCGCGTGGACCGCGACGACCGCTGGAGAGGCGACCACGATAATCGCTGGCGGCGCGATGACGATGACCGGCGCGGAAAAGGCTGGGGGTATCGAGGCCATGACCGCGACTAAGTGAGGTTGAAAAAAGAGACATGCCGCTGGGCATGTCTCTTTTTTTGCTTGCAGCCTTTTCGTGATATGGGTTTGCCTGTTAAAGATAACTTGCATTCATTTCAGCATCCGACTCTAATGGTTACGTTCGCCGCTTCTGCTTTTCAATCCATGTCCAGTCCAAAGAAAGGCATCAATGGATAGCCACAAACTCAAAAGCGGAATCTCCACATTCCTTGTGGTTTCGTTACTTCATCTAACCATATTCCTGCATGCACAAGAACGAAGCACCATACATCAAAAGAGGGAACATGGGCTTCGCGAACCACAGCTAGCAGATAAAGAAATGGCCAAACTGGTTCGAAAGAAGATCAAATATGTCTTCGTGATCTACCAGGAAAACCGTTCTTTCGATTCTTATTTCGGCACATTTCCGGGCGCTGAAGGACTTTTCACGCACAAACCAGAGCAAACGCCCGGTTTTTACCAGAAACTGATCGACGTCGACGGCAAAGAAACTGTGATTCATCCTTTTCGTATTCCGCTGGAGCTATTTCCAGCAGATACCGATGACATCGACCACAATCATTCTGTGATTTACGCGAAAATGGATTCTCATGATGGTGTCGCCAAGATGGACAAGTTTGCCGTAGAAGAAGAACTGGCGCACCGCCGTAACGGCCAATCCTCGCTGCAAGCCAAACAGTTTGGTGAACTTGCCATGGCTTATGAAGACTGCGACACGGTCCCCCTTCTCTGGACGTACGCCAACAAGTTTGTGCTATTCGACCACATCTTTCAGCTCATGACCTCGCCTTCTACACCAGGGAACCTTGCCATCATCGGCGCCCAATCGGGCGTAACCCAGTGGGTCCTTCATCCCGATCAAGCATACAAGGGTAACGGCGACCATGGTCCGGGTGTTCCGGTTTTGAACGATCAGCGCCCATTCTGGGGATCGGCCAAAGACCCCACACCGGAGAAAGACCAACTACCTTACAATCCAAAAGACAAGCGCGACGATCCTCAGGTCAATCTTACCTTTGCCACCCTTCCGCTTACCCTGATGGGAGGAGAACTTCGGAGTGTAGTTAAGGCTGATCGAGACTCCGAAGGCGACTTAGAAGATGTCCGCGAGGATGTGGACTTTATTTCGAATCTGAAGAAAGCTTCCGTGCCATTCGGCTGGTATCAGGAAGGATATGACAACAAGCCGGTCTCCACGGAACCAGGCTGCAAAAACGACCCCGTTGACGCCAACCGAGTTCACGCGTCTTATATCACCCACCACAATGGCCCGCAGTATTTTGGCTATATTGCGAATAATCCCAAGATGCGCGAGCAACTTCACGGACTCGTAGACTTTCATGATTCACTCAAGAATAAGACTCTTCCCCAACGGGGCGGGGTCTTTTACGTGAAGGGTGGATACAGAAATATCTTCGACCTGCACCCGGCTCACCCTTCCCCGAAAGTACAATGCAACTTCCGGGGCGACGACGATCATCCCCAATATTCAGACGCGCAAATCAGTGAAATCATGGTCGCCAGGACCATCAACGACATCGCCGCGAGCCCCTATTGGCCGCAAAGCGCAATCATCATCACCTGGGACGACTCGGAGGGCGACTACGATCATGTCCCACCCCCATCTCGTGCCACCGGGCCAGACGGTTCGGTTGCCAGCGACGGGCCACGAGTCCCTCTGATTCTGATCTCACCCTACGCCCGCACACATACTGTTGCGCACGAACAGGGAAATCATGCTTCGGTGGTGAAGTTCATTGATACAGTGTTCGATCTGCCACGGCTGGCTCGATTGCCCGATGAACACCGTGCGCGCGAGATAGCGGAGAAAAAATTTGGCCAAAAAGACCTGGGGCCGGAAGACGACATCACACCCGGCGTAAGCGACCTGCTGGAAGCATTCAGTCCTTCGCGTCTTACGGGAAAAACCCGTGCCTTGCCTTCCAGCTATGTGCACACAGATGAATCATTATTAGAGAAGCTGCCACGATCAAAGCCTTACGGCTGCAAGGAACTAGGGGTCATCACCACCGACCGAGGCGTCATAAACCAGGTTCCTGATGACTTCAATCCTCGGCCTTTGACTTGCCCTACCTCTCTGGATTCGGAGCATCATCCGATTCCCGGAGGCAAGGATGACTGCCAAGTATCGAGGCCCTGATTCATTCGGCAATTATTACAACGACCTTCGCAAGAAATTTACCTGGACTTAATCATTCTTAAATGTTCTTTCCATAGGGTTCTCCTTTTGTTTACTTGTTTGCTGAAAATGGCATTCATGTGAAACGGAGGAGAACAATGGTTAGCTGGCGACATCTTTTTCTATTAATTTTGACTGGTCTGCTCATTTGTCCAATCTCTGCCATGTCGCAATCTACGTTTGGCGACATCAGTGGAACGGTCACGGATCCATCCGGGGCCGTGGTTCCGGGAGCCACAATCCATGCGACCAACCTGGATACAAAGAGTGTCCACATCTCAACTACCGATGGTGAAGGGGTTTTTCGCGTGGTGAATCTTGATGCGGGCAGATACAGTCTGGAAGTCACCGCCAAGGGCTTCAGCACGGCCAAGCGCGAGGACTTTTCTCTTCTGGCCCGGCAATCGGCGCGCATGGATTTCCGGCTCAACGTGAGCGCGGCCGGAGAGACAGTTGAGGTGCAGGCAGCCCCCAGCCTGAGTGATCAGTTGACGGTTTCCGATTCCAAGACCGGAGACCAGATCAATTCGCTAGCCTTGAATTTCCGTGCCACCAACAACACCAGCCCTATCAACGTGGCCAACCTCACGCCCGGCGTTCAGCCCGATCGCGGCGGCAACATCTCGGTAGCAGGCGGGCTGCCTTACTTCACCTCCTTTTCGATTGACGGAGTCACTACCGCAAATGTCCGCTTCAACGGTCCCAATAAAGACCTATTCCCCTCTGTGGAAGCGACCTCGGAATTCAAGGTAAACACCGCCAACAACAACGCAGAGTTTGGCCAGGTCAGCGACATCACCGTGGTGAGCAAGAGCGGGACCAACAATTTTCATGGCGGGGTTTACTGGTTCCATCAGAATTCTGCGTTGAACGCCAAGGACCCGTTCGCCCTAACCAAGCCGAAGCTGGTTGCCAACGACTTTGGCGTTTATACCGGCGGACCTATCTGGAAAGACAAGACCTTTTTCTTCTTCGACTATGAGGGCACGCGGCGTCCGCAGCAGGTCACCGTCAACCAGATCCTGCCGCCCGTTCCCTGGCGCGCCGGCGACTTTTCGAGCCTTCTGCCGGCCGTGCAGCTTAAGAATCCGTTCAACGGATCGCCGATTCCCAACAACAATCTATCAGCTGCAGGGTTGGTGAATCCCGTCTCCACTAAGATCGTAGGCGCCCTGTTTGCAGCGCCCAACAGCGCGACGAACACCAACGTCGGCGCTCCTGATTTTCAATCCAACGTTCCCGGCAATTACACGCTGAACAACTATGACGGGCGCATCGACCACACATTTACGTCCAATCAAAGAGTCTTTGTCCGCTATACCCACAAAGATGTAACAGCCCTGGGGACGGGCGGCGATCCGAACTTCAACACTCAGTTAGGCAGCCTCTCGAACGTGAGTGAGTTGCGCAACCTGGCGGCCTCTTACAACTGGGTGGTCAACTCCAATATGGTGAATGAAGTGCGCGGCGGCTTCACCTTTGCGAACTTCGTAAACACCTATCCGTTGTCGGCGCAGGGAGCCTCCCTGGTCCAGAGCTTCGGCCTCAACGGTCTGCCGCCTGCGCCAAAGTCCGGCGGTATTCCCGATATTTCCATCGCCGGCTTTATCGACACCAACGGGGCGGGCAGACCGCGGACGATCCAGAACCATACTTACCAGCTAAGCGACAACTTCACCTGGCTGTGGCATTCGCACGCTCTCAAGTTTGGATTTGAGTACACGCGTCTTTCTTTCCAGGATTTCCTTACCTTCACCAGCGGAGACGAATTCGGCGATTACTCGTTCAGCGGAGCGCTCACCGGAAATTCTTTCGCCGACTTTCTGACGGGTCTGCCCTCGAACACCGACTTCGCCCAGAACGGACCGGACACCAAACCTTTTGCCAATCAATATGCGTGGTTCGCCCAGGATGAGTGGAAGGTCAACACACAGTTCGCCGTGAATTACGGATTACGGTATGAAGTACGTCCGCCGTTTGACGATGCGACGCACCAACTGGCGCAGTTCGACCGGAATTTTCCGGGCGGACGGGTGATCGTGCAAGACGCAACCGGCTTGAGCCTGGTTTCGCCCTTCTTCAAGTCGTCCATCGGCAGCACGCCGTTGGTGCTGGCGCAGGCCGCCGGACTGCCTCACTCTCTGCGCAACACCTATTATGGTGATTGGCAACCGAGGTTGGGTTTTTCCTGGCGTCCTTTCAACTCTTCTAAAACCGTGGTGCGCAGCTCTGTAGGCGTGTACTCCGTGCCCCTGGTTGGATCGGTTCTTTACTCACTCGCGGGCGTGGCCACCAGCAATTTCGTCAACTTTACCCAGAACATCTCCGGCGGAGCGGCCTCTCTGCAGTTTCCCAACGTATTCCCAACCGGCGGCGGACTGCTACCTGTGTGTCCTCCGGCCTGCCAGGGATACCGGCGCGCCAATCAGATCGACTTGAAAGATCCTAGAAATATTCAATGGAGCTTTTCGGTAGAGCGCGAGTTGGGATGGCAGACAACCGCGCGGGCAACCTACACCGGCTCGCACACCACGCAACTGATATACAGCCCCGATCTTAACCAGGTTCTGCCCAATACAGTAGGCTATGCCGCGCTTACAGCCACGCCTGCGCTACGCCAGGCCAATCTGAGATTTCCTAATTTCAACGAAGTCCTCACGCGCGACAACGGCCCCAGCGCCAAGTACGAAGGACTCACTCTGGAGCTGTCTCGCAGGTTCGCCCACGGCGTCGGCTTCCAGAACTCTTACACCCTGGCTTACAATCGCTCCAATGCACTTGGCTCCGCTCCCAGCAGCTTGATCGCCCAGGGAAGCGGCGGCGAAAATGGCCCGAATACCCAGAATTTTTTTAACATCAACGCCGACTACGGCGACGTGATTTATACACGGCGGCATAGGTTCGTCAACACTCTG
>Ga0070730_10005228_pt1 | contig 11222 bp, 10 predicted proteins | sample Coa_R1_3_FD_66447 | JGI IMG/M metagenome (GOLD analysis project Ga0070730, IMG submission 66447) | Surface soil microbial communities from Centralia Pennsylvania, which are recovering from an underground coalmine fire - Coalmine... | ecosystem: Environmental > Terrestrial > Soil > Unclassified ... | reverse complement strand
GGTCAGTAAACAACAATTCAGTTTACACTAACTGCGGTGCGCCGAAAAAATTTCCGTTCCCTTCTGTTGTAAAAAATGCATGCCGCGTACGCGAATCCATTCGCCTGCGTATGGAACCCGCGCTATCTTCTGCAAGTTGCTATGGCCCTTTTGCTGCGAATGCCTCACTGGTGACGCGATGCCGGTACGCGAACAACTTCTCCAGCTTTCGTTTCACGAACCATCCCGCAAAAAAGTTTCCGGCCGCGCCCATGGGCAAATCGTACTTGATGCTATCTTCCAGCCAGCAAGCCGCGGCGCCGTCCGGAATAAATCGATGCGTATGTTCCCAGCGGCGGAATGGGCCCGAGCGCTGAAAATCCTGAAACTCGCGCCCTTCCGCGTATCCGCGGTGCTCGAATTCCCATCGCACGCGGAACGGCCCCATGCGCACTCGGAATGCGCCGTGCGCGCCATCGCGAATTCCCGCGGCGGCCTCCAGAATTTCAATCGGCTCCCACGGAGGCGTCAACCGCTCGAGCGCGCCGGGCTGCGCGTGCCACGCGAAGACCTTCTCCGCTGGAACCTCGATGCGCGTTCGTCGAACAAAAGTCTCACTCACGATGGCGGAGTCTCAATCTGATCGGAAGCTTCTCGAAAAATGATTATCGCACAACGAAGCTCGCACCAAGAAGAACACGGAGGCGCGCGACCGTCCTCGGAACAATCGTCGCAAACGATCAGACTCTACATTGCCGCCGGGGACAGAGTGTCCAGTTGTTGTTCGCCGGCCAATTCCGCGCGTTCCACGCGATTTCGTCCCGCGTGTTTGGCGCGATACAGTGCCGCGTCCACCATGCGCAGCAATTCGTTGACATCGTGCCAGCCGGAGCCGCGCGTCACCAAAACGCCGAAGCTCGCCGTGATCGCAATTTCCCCTTCGGGAGTTCGCACTGGCACGGCTTCCATCGCTTTGCGCATTCGCTCCGCCAACCGCAGGATACCTTCGTCGGTCGAAGCGGGAAATATCATCAGGAACTCTTCGCCGCCGTAGCGTCCCACGCAATCATAGGGACGCGTACATTTGGTCATGCGTCGCGCTATTTCCTGCAGCACCAAGTCTCCCGCCATATGCCCGTATTTGTCGTTGATTGTCTTGAAATGATCAACGTCCGCCAGAACAATACCCACCAGCTTGTTTTCGCGATGGGCGCGCGCCAGTTCACGGACCAGAAATTCGAACGCCGCGCCGCGGCTCGCCACACCCGTCAATACATCATGCGTCGCCTGGAAATGAAGGGCGTCCCGCGCCGCGATCAACTCGTCTTGCACTTTCAGAATGCGTTCGCCCACTTGCAAACGCGCCCGCAATTCTTCCGCATCAAAAGGTTTGGAAAGATAGTCATCGGCGCCCGCCTTCAGCCCGGCGAGCAGGTTTTGCTTGTGGCCGCGCGCGGTCAGCAAAATCACATACGTGTACGGACGCCCGCTCCTCTCGCGAACTCGCCGGCAGATTTCAACGCCCTCAATTCCGGGCATCATCCAATCGAGAATCGCCAAGCGCGGCGGATCCTCGGCTTCGAGCAGGGCCAGCGCGTCATCTCCTTTGGCTACGGCGACGACTGCATAGCCCCACTTCCGCAGGAACGCCTCTAAGAGTCTTCGTGAAACCGGCTCGTCTTCCGCAATCAGGATCTTCATAGTCATTTTGTGCTAATTGATCACCGTCTTCTCCGCGGTCACTGCCTCGACCGCCGGAATGCGAAACGCCTCAAGCGCCGCCAGCAACCGTTCCAGCTCGCCCTCGACAACAGCAAATGCCTGCGCGGTTCGTGTCAGATTGCTTTCCTTCGCGAGCTTTTCCATCTCCTCGACCGCGCGGTAAGCTCCCCGGCGCGCAAAATTTCCCACGGATCCTTTTAAAGCATGCGCCATGCGGGCCACTCCCGAGGCATCCCCTCGCGCGAGGGACTCGCGCAGTCCCTGCAAGACCGCCGGTAATCCGGTCGCGAAAAGTTGAACGATTTCCGCCAGCAACTCGCGGTCACCCTGCACCTGTTCCAGTAGTTCGGCCGCGTTCAGTGGATCGGAGATTGCGGGCGCAGTCGCGCGGGGCTCGTTTTGGCGGTGCGGAGTCCGTAGTCGCTCGATTGCAGCAAACAGCATCGGGGCATGGATCGGCTTGGGAATGTAATCATCGGCTCCGGCCTCGATGCATTTCTCCCGGTCGCCCTTCATGACGTGCGCTGTCAAGCTGATGATCGGCAGATGCTGCTTGGATATTTTTTCGTTCGACCGAATCACGCGGATGGCCTCGAGCCCGTCCATTTCCGGCATCTGCACATCCATCAGAACCATGTCAATCTCCTCGCGTTCCACCGCTGCCAGCGCCTCGATTCCATTCTTCGCGATCACCACCATATACCCGCGCTTTTCAAGCAGCCGCTTGGCCAGTTGACGATTCACGAGATTGTCTTCCGCAAGCAAAATGCGCATGCCATTTCCCGTATCCGAAGTTTGTGGAACTGACTGCACATCGTCCCCATCCACCGCCATTTTCTCCGTGCTGCTCATCACCCCCAGAATCGCATCCAGCAATTCCGAAGGTTGAACCGGTTTCGTAAGAAAGCCCGCTAGCCCCGCTTCGTGACTGCGCGCGATGTCGCCCGATTGCATGGTCGAGCTGAGCATGAACATGCTTAACGCGGAAGCCTCGGCTGTGTTCTTGACACGCTCGGCCAGGGCAAATCCGTCCATCTCGGGCATGTCCGCATCGATCAGCGCGAGCCGGAACGGGGCGCTTCCGTGGCTCTCGCTCGCCAGCAACTTCAGCGCTTCGTTGCCTGATGCCGCTTGCTCCGGCGCCATGCCCCATTGGCTCAATAGCTCTGTCAGGATTAACCGGTTCGTCTGATTGTCGTCCACCACCAGCGCGCGGAGCCCGCGCAGCGCGGCCGGCTCGACTGCGGCTGGCGGAACAAAACTTGCCTCGGGAACCTTGAGCCGCGCCGTGAAATGGAAGACGCTGCCTTTCTGTGGCTCGCTTTCCACCGAGATACTGCCGTTCATCAGTTTCACCAGAGCCTGCGAAATCGTCAGCCCCAGTCCCGTGCCGCCATATTTCCGCGTGGTCGAGCTGTCCGCCTGCGTGAACGCCGCAAAAATCAGATCCCGCTTTTCAGCAGGGATCCCGATTCCCGTGTCGCGCACGCTAAAATGCAGTTGGACTTCTTCCTGCGTCTCGCTTCCCACCTTCACCGAAACAACCACTTCGCCGTGTTCCGTGAACTTGATCGCGTTCATCACCAGATTCACCAGTATCTGCCGCAAACGTCCGCTGTCGCCCACCAGCCACGTCGGCACCCCCGCGTCCACGTGCCACGCCAGTTCCAGGCCTTTTCTGTGCGCCAAATGCCCCAGCGCTTTCAGCGCTTCTCCGATGCTTTCGCGCAGGGCAAATGGCGATAAATCCAGATCGAGCTTCCCCGCCTCGATTTTTGAAAAATCCAGAATGTCATTCAGCAACGTCAATAGGGAGTCCGCCGATGATTTCACCATGCCAAGATATTCGCGCTGCTCGTCGTTGAGTTTCGTCTCCAGCGCAAGCTGAGTCATTCCGAGGATTCCATTCATCGGCGTACGTATTTCATGGCTCATGTTGGCGAGGAACTCGCTCTTGGCCCGGTTGGCGTCCTCGGCTTGTTCTTTCGCGACGAGCAAAGCCTGTTCGTAGCGTTCTCGTTCGGTAATATCCTGATACAGGATCAGGAAGCCGACATGTTCACCATTGACGTGCAAAGGAGCGCCATACATCTCGACATCCACCAGTGTTCCGTCGCTCCGGCGGCGCTGTGTTGTCACTTGAACGTCTTCTCCAGCCGCGAGCCGGCGGACAATACCCGCTGATTCTTCGCTCCGCTCGGGGGGTGTGACCAATGCGGCCAGGTTCGCGCCGGTCACTTCCGCCCGAACGCATTGAAACAGGCGCTCAAACGCGGTATTGCAAATTCGCACGAGTCCCTGTGGGTCGGTGGTCACAATCCCGAGGGGGCTGGTTTCGATGAGTGTGTTTAGGTAAGCCGTGCGCTCGGCTACTCGCTGTTCGAGTTCAGCGCGCGCTCGCTCAAGTTCCTTATCGCGGTCTTGAATTCGGGCCAGCATGGCGTTGAACTGTTCATAGAGAAAGCCAATTTCATCTCCGGTTTTCGAAACCATGCGCACGGAGTAATCCTTGTCCAAGGCTATCGCGAACGCCGTGCGCGCCAGTTCAAGAATTGGGCCCGAGATGGAACTTTGCAGCCGCGATCCAACCAGTCCCGCCAAGAGCAGCGAAACAAGCAGCGCAAAGCCCACCATCGCGGCGAGCCATTCTTCCCGCGCCGCGATGGCGCTCAGATCAGATTCAAGGTAAATTGTCCCGGCGGGCTTTCCATCCAATTCAACGGTGTAAAACGCGACAATCTTGCCGGCTGCAAATCGCGCACCGTCCGTTTCGACCGGTGGGGGAGCAAAAGCAGTTCCTCCTGGGTCGCGGCTGTAAACGGCGAGCACTTTCCCGTCCGGCATGTACAGGGCCGCGTGCGTCAACTGTTTCTCCGCCCGTAATGATCGCAGAATCTCCCGTCCCGCTTGTTCGTCGCCGAAGGTCAAGGCCGCTACGGAGTTTGTCCCGGTGATTTCCGCAAGTGTCGTGACGGCCTGAAGGCGCGAATGTCGGACCGCGCGAATATCGTATATAGCGAAAATCGCGCACGCAGACACCACGGCCAGCCCGCAGGAAATCAAAATGATGCGTGTCAGTTTGCCGCGAATCGATTGATGCTTGGGAGCCGCCGGCACCTTATCCGCCACTCTTACCGGCGCCATCGTGAATCACCCGCGCCAATGCAAGTAAAGCCGCTCGAATTTTCAAGCCCGCTCTGCCAGCCGCATCCACATTAATCAAAAAGTTGACGCGGTCGCCCTCCGGAACGAACTGGATAATGCCGCCGCTCGCAGCGAAATCGCTTGTTTCGCCGACCGTCAGCACCGCTGAGCGGTTCAATCGATTCAGAATTTTTGATTGGAGTTTCGTTTCCGAGGAACTCACAAACAACACATCGCACTCGCCCAAATCTTCAACCCGTTTGCCGCGCACCAACGTCGGCGTGCGGTCGCCTACCGGATGCCCCAGGATAAATTCGTCCAATGAAGTTCCGAATGGGTTTTGGCCCAGGACGCAAAAGTTGATCGTTTGGCTTGCCGCCTTATTCCCGCCGTTCGGTGGCTGTGGCCATTCCACAAACTCCGCAAAACGGTGCAAATCCTCGGCTTCAGTTCGATAATTTGCCGGACTCTGCGCCAGTCCTGGCAAGGAACCTCCTGCCAGCCCGCACGTAAGCGCTCCCAATAACAGGAAACGGGAAATAATTTGCACACTTCGCATAACGGATCGAAATCAGCAGGAAGGTGGCCAAACTGCCACAGGCTGTCGGATGCAACACTCCTACAATCAGAACGCGTCTCGACGGGCGGCCTTGCTTATTCGAGTTTCCCTGTGCCAGTCTCAACCGCTGTGCCGGATTGGAACGCGGGAGTACTACCCCCCATTCCCTATGCTAGACTCCGCCGTCAGTTCGCGAATGTACTTAAATGCAGGTTGCCGAGCCTGAATTCCGCGCGAGAGGAAACGAAAAATGAAGAGATTTGTCATCGCAACATTATTGAGCCTTACGATTCTCTGTTTTGCCGGCGCGAATGCGCAACAGCCGTCGCCTTCTTCAGCTTCAAGCCACAACACTTTTCAGCTCAAGCCCACGCCGAAGACAGTCTCTTGGGGCTTTTACGCTGCCAGCGCTCCGCCTGTCCTTCGCATTCATTCCGGCGACACGGTTGAAATGCAAACGCTAATTACTTCCAGCCCGAAGGCTTTGCAGGGAGCCGGCGTTCCCGCGGATCAAGTCGAACAATCCCTGCGCGACATTTTTGATCAGGTGAAGGACAAAGGCCCGGGCGGTCATATCCTGACGGGCCCCGTCTACGTGGAAGGAGCGGAACCCGGCGATGTTCTGGAAGTGCGCATCCAATCCATTCGTCTCGCAATTCCGTATGCTTACAATGCCTTTGGCCCTGGCCGTGGATTCCTTCCCAACGATTATCCCTACGGACGAATGAAAATCATTCCTCTCGACGCGCAGCGTATGGTTGCGCATTTCGCTGACGGAATTGAGATTCCTCTTCATCCTTTTTTCGGCAGCTTGGGAGACGCGCCGCCGCCCGCAGCCGGACGCATCAGCAGCGCGCCGCCGTGGATGCATGCCGGAAATTTGGACAATAAATATCTCGTCGCTGGGACAACGCTTTACATCCCCGTGAACGCCGAAGGCGCGCTCTTCTGGGCCGGAGACGGCCACGCGGGACAGGGCGACGGGGAGGTGGACATTACCGCGCTGGAGACTTCACTCATCGGCACGTTTCAGCTCATCGACCGCAAGGATATGCATTTGCTCTGGCCGCGCGCCGAAACGCCCGATTACTACATGACTATGGGCATCCATGAAGATCTCAACGAAGCCACGAAGATGGCCGTTCACGAAATGATTGATTTCCTCATGCACGACAAACATCTTTCGCGCGACGATGCTTATATGCTTTCCAGCGTCGCCGCCGATTTGCACATCAGCGAGCTCGTGGACGGCAATAAAGTCGTCAGCATGATGCTGCCGAAAGCGATTTTCACTCGCCCCGACAATCATTAACTGGGATGTTCTGTACGCCCCGACTAAGGACTAAGGTCGGGCCTGACGCATGTCAGGCATTTTGTCGTTGTCTTGAAAATTCCGGGGAAGGTTTCACTCGCGACTGAGCGCAGTCGCCTCGTCGGCCGCAATATCCAGCACGGAATCAAGATGCGCCACTTTGATAAGCTGTAAAACTCGCGCCGTTGGCGAAAAAAAGACGCAACGCCCTCCGCAGCGCCTTACTTCAGCACAGTTTCGCACCAACGAGCCCAGGCCCCAACTGTCCATGTCGGACACGCCGGCGAGATTAATGGCGATTTGCCGCGCGCCTTCGTAAAGCAGTTCCTTGAGCTTGCGACGAAACTCCTGCTCACTTTCGCCCACCATCAGCGGGCCATCGAGATCGAGAATCGTCGTCGCGCCGAATTTGCGAATCCTGATTAACACGTAAACCTCGTGAACCGCACGCTATTGGAACTCGCTGCTCCAGGCAAGCAAAGCCTCGTTCCTTCGCGCGGTGCGTTGCCCCGCGAAATGCCATCCTCATCGACACGTGTGCATTGATGCGTATTACTTGCTGCGTGTTAATGGATGCGCGTTAGAAGCTCTGCGTTCCCGATAACTTTATATCCTCGCAGCCGCCCCACAACGGAAGTTTGCAGAAATTGCAGCGCTGCGACGTCGAAAGCAAACCAAACCATCGCTCGCGCGCGAATACGCGGCCACAGCGCGGACATGGAAAGTGGCTCACGTTATAACCAGTCACCCAAAGCATCGCCATGTACGCCAACAGAAGTTCCACAAATCCGCCCGTCCCCAATCCCAACAAACCCTTGATCGCGAGGCCGAAAAACAGAATCGGAAACAACCCCGCGAAGAGGATCCAGAAAGCGGCGCGCAGACGGCGAAATCTTCGCCATTCGCGGTCGTAACGCGCCTGCCGGTCGGGCTCGTGCGTCGTCATTTCCTTTTCGGCGGCAAAAACTTCTTGTCGATTTTCGCGATCACCACGTAATTCGGATCCACCATTTCCGAAACGCGGATTCGCGCCACTTTCGAAAGCAATTCGTACGCATCCAAATCGCTGAGACCGTAATCCCGATGAATCCAATCGACAAGCTGCGCGAAGGCGATGCGCAGCGAATCGTCGAGGGGGCGCGTGATGCCCGCGGCCATCAACTCATGCTCATTTTCAAACCGCGGCCAGGCGATTTTCCAGTGTTTAATCACGCGTACTTCAAAACGCACGCGCAGCGGAACTTCAATCGCCGTTCCCGCCACTTCGCCGTCGCCCATGGCCGCGTGCCCATCGCCAAAATAAAGCAGCGCGCCCGCCACGTTGACCGGCAAGTAAAGCGTGTTGCCCACGCTCGCCTCGGGCGAGTCCATATTGCCGCCAAAATCCGCGGGAACGACCGAACTGCGCGATTCGCCGCCCGCGGGGGCGACGCCAATGCAGCCGAGAAACGGATGCAGCGGAATTTTCGTTGTGAAACTCGAATCGTCCGCTTTGAAGGTCGCGGTATTCGTCACCGGATCGATGGGATAAAACCAGATGCGCTCGGGCAGCGGCTGATTGATCATCGGCGTGAAATCGGTGGGGTTCAGCGCGCCAAATCCCGGAGCCAGCGCGCCGATTCCCTGTTTTCCGTTCACTTCGAGCGAAAGAAAACGTATCGCCAGCGTGTCGCCCGGTTCCGCGCCGTCAATATAAAACGGGCCCGTCAGCGGATTATCGCCCTTCGCCATTGCCAGCGTGTCGCCGGGATGCTGGATGGCGTCGCCAAAGCAATCGAGCGTGTTCGCCTCGATGATGTCGCCCGAGTGGACGTGCGCGACGGCCGGTGCCACGCAGTAGTCATATTTCACATTGTCATTCGTGGCGTGATATCTCACCACACGCGTTGAATTGGTCGCCGTTTGCGCGACCGCTCGCGTCGCCGCCATCGTCATCCCGATGATTGCCAGCACCATCACGCCGTACCGTTTCGCAATTCCCATCCCGACCCCCCCATCGCGCGCGCAGGTATCCGCGAAACGCCGATTCTAGGCTACCAAGACGCTCTTAAGAAGCATTGTCTTTCTCCGGGATGTCCTAACACACGGAATGAGGAAAGATTGGCGCTGTCGGGATATAATCTGAAAAGAGGGAGTATGGCCGAAAACGAAATCATCTTTGCAGTTGCGGAATCGCCCGAAGGTGGCTACGAAGCGCGGGCGTTAGGTCATCCCATATTTACGCAAGCTGACACGCTCGATGACTTGCGCGCTGCTGTCCGCGACGCAGTCCGCTGCCATTTCGAGCCGCCGGTAATGCCCAACGTAATTCGCCTTCACTGGGTCCGCGACGAGGTCATTGCCGTTTGAAGCTTCCCCGCAATATCAGCGGGGAACAGCTCGCACGCGACTTGCGCCGCTACGGATACGAAATCACAAGGCAGACCGGCAGCCATCTCCGGCTTACATCAAATGTCCGAGGTAGTCAGCATCACGTTACCATCCCCGCACATCACGAACTTCGCGTCGGCACTCTCAACGCTATATTGTCCGAAGTGGCCGAATACCTGAGGATGACACGCGAAGCTTTGGTAGCACATCTCTTCGAGCGATAATACCTAGCGTCAGACGATTTCGAGCATGCGGTCGATTGCGCGGCGAGCGCGGCGGGCGGTTTCTTCGGGAACGCAAATCTGCGGCTCGAGAATTTCGAGCGAGCGCAGGATCCGATCCAGCGTGATGGTCTTCATGAATTCGCAGACCGCCTCTGGATTGACGGGACGAAATACCTTTTCCGGGGCCATCTTCCGCAGCCGATGCAGCATTCCCACTTCTGTACCCACGGCGAATTCGTCCGCCTTCGATTCACCGATGTGCCGCATCATGCCTTCGGTCGAAAGAAAAAGCGTGCGGTCGCGTGGCAGCGTGCCGTCCGCAACGCGCGCCATACACGAAGCGACGCAGCCGCACTCCGGATGGATCAGCAATTCGATGTCCGGATGCTCGTTCATCATGTTCACCACTTGCTGGGGACGTATCGCGCGATGCACGTGGCACGAACCGGGATATGCGATGATATTCGGCCGGCCGGTTTCCCGCGCCACGAACGCCGCCAAAAATTTGTCCGGAATAAACAAGATCGGCCGCTCCGGCGGAATCGCGCGCACGATTTTCGCGGCGTTCGCCGATGTGCAGCAATAATCGCTTTCCGCTTTCACTTCGGCGGACGTGTTGACGTACGCCACCACCACAGCATCGGGGTAGCGCGCTTTCCATGCGCGAAGCTCGTCGGCGGTGATTGTTGCGGCCAGCGAACAGCCCGCGCGCAAATCGGGCAGCAGCACGATTTTCTGCGGGCACAAAATCGCGGCCGTTTCCGCCATGAAGTGCACACCGCAAAAAACAATCACGTCCGCGGGCGTCGCCGCGGCCTGTTGCGAAAGCCCCAGCGAGTCCCCGACAAAATCAGCGACCTCCTGCACTTCATCGCGCTGGTAGTTGTGCGCCAAAATCACCGCGTTGCGTTCTTCCTTCAGCCGCGTGATGCGCTCCTGTTTCAGGCGAATTTCCGCGGGCGAGTCCTCAATCAACTCGACGGGCGGCACGGAATAGCGCGCCTCAAACGGAATAGGATTTGCAGCTTCGCTCACGCGTGAATCACTTCGCCTCGGGAATAATCTTTGCGCTCAAATCGAGCGCGCGCACGGAATGCGTCAACGCGCCGATGGAAATCGCGTCCACGCCGGCCGCCGCATAAGCCGCCACCGACTCCTCGGACACATTGCCGCTCGCTTCAACGAGCACGGCGTCATGCAGGCCCGCGTCACGGAGCGATTGCACCGCGCGCCCGGCATCCGTCGCGGAAAAATTGTCGAGCATCAGAATGCACGGACAGGCTTCGCTTGACGCGTGCAATTCGCCCAGCACGCGCGCCACGTTGAGCGCCTCTTCCATGCTCGTCACCTCGACTTCGAAAGATGCCGCCGACTTCTTCCGCTCCCACGCCCGCCGCAGCATTGCATCAAGAGTCGCCCCGGCCCGATTTGGCGTCGCGTCCGATACCTTATTGGATGCCAGCCGCAGGTGATTCGTTTTGACCAGAATCGCATCGCCCAGGTTCAGCCGATGCGTCCCGCCTCCGCCGCAGTGAATCGCGCGCTTGTCGAGCAAGCCCCACGCCGTTTTGCGCGTGCCAACCACATGCGCCGTCGATGACGCTTGCCGGGCGGCCGTCACCAGCTTCTTCGTGGCCGTAGCGATGCCGCTCATCCGCTGCATCAGATTCACGACTGTGCGCTCCAGAGTCAGCAGACTCCGCGCGTCGCCCGTTATGCGCATGATCACATCGCTCGCCGCAACATCGCTGCCGTCAGTAATAATCGGAGTGACCCTTTGGCGCGAGCGCGCGTAAATCCACGTCGCCTCGGCAATTCCCGCAACCACGCCCGCTTCCTTGGCGCGAATTTCCACGGTGCAAGGGCGCGCGTCGATTTCCATCGCCTCGACCGTTAAATCCGAGGGCTCCGT
>Ga0070730_10005227_pt1 | contig 11223 bp, 8 predicted proteins | sample Coa_R1_3_FD_66447 | JGI IMG/M metagenome (GOLD analysis project Ga0070730, IMG submission 66447) | Surface soil microbial communities from Centralia Pennsylvania, which are recovering from an underground coalmine fire - Coalmine... | ecosystem: Environmental > Terrestrial > Soil > Unclassified ... | reverse complement strand
GCGCCAGCAGACCGCGGGTCAGGTCCAGCGCCTCGGCCACGGTCTTGTTCATTTTCCAGTTAGCAGCAACGACAGGTCGACGCATGTTGTCTCCAATTTGGCAGTGGCGCGCTGCGTCTTAATCTCATCCAGATCACAGCGCGATTCGCGGATCATCCAGTCGGGCACCACCCCGTTGGCCAGGCGCACCTGCGCCACCAGGTTGTATTGGTGAGTGGCCTCGAGCAGTTGGCCGCGGGCCAGATAATAGTCGCCCAGCACCAGCCTGGCCAAAGCGCCCGGCGCCGTGTCGTTAGCGAGACTGGTTAACTGCGCCAACGCGCCCTGCCCATTGTTAAAGAAGATCGCGTAGCGCTGTTGGGCAATAAGCGGCACGGCGGCAGCGGCTGTAGTCGTCGCAGCCGCGTCGAGAAAGGTGCCGGCGCTTTGGTCCGCAGCGGCCACGTAGAACGCCAGCGCGCCGTGCGACTGCAAGCCGGCCGCGTGCGGGTCGGGCGCCGCCGACTCCAGCTTGTTGCCTGGCCCGTAGTAGCGGCGCAGCGCCTCAACCGCCAGCTTTTGTGACAGGGCCAGATCGCCCGCGCGCAGCAGCACCTGTGTGTCGGCAGGGTTCACCCCTACGGCCAGGTCGAGCTGCGCCAACCCCGCGGTGGTCTGGCCGGCCACAAAGTCACGCTCCGCCGCCGCCAAATAGGCTCGGGCCGGATCCGGCGTCCCGGCAGTAGCCGCTGGCGTGGTCGCGATGGACGTCGAGGAGGAAGTTCCGGCCGCGACGGTCGTGGCTGGGTGCGCGGCGACGCCGGTGGCCGCCACGGCGGCAACAGCGGTTTGCGTAGCGCCGGTTGACAGGCGCTTGGCGCGGGCCAAGGCCCCGAGCGTCAGCGTGGCGCAACCCCCCAGCAAAACCACGCCCAACAAGGCCAATTGCCACCAATGCAGCCGGTGAGGTGACGAGGTAGCCGGAGCCGCAGATGGTTGGGTTGCTTCTTTGGCCGGCGCCAACTCCACGAGAGCCGGGCCTGAGGGCGCAACGACCGCAGCGGCCGTTGGCGGGACAACCTCAGCCGGGGGCGGCGCGGGCGCGGGGGTCGCTGCAGCGATGGTCAGCGCGGAGGCAAAGGCGCGGCTGAGGTCAGTCTTGGCGGGCGCTTCCGCCAACGTGGGTTCCAGGGCGCGCCGCAGGTCCGCGACCATCTCGCCCACCGTGGGGTAACGGTCGGCGCGATCCTTGGCCAAGGCCTTAGTCAAAATCGGTTCGACGCTGGCGGGCACGTCCGGGTTAAGGCTGCGCGGCGACGGCAAGGGTGTAAAAATATGGTCGTGGATGACGGCGTAGGGGGTGTCGGCGCTAAATGGAACGCGTCCGACGATCAGCTCGTAAATCACAACCCCAAAGGAATAAATGTCAGTCCCGGCGTCCAGCGCTTTGTCGCCGCGCGCCTGCTCCGGGCTCATGTAACTGGGCGTGCCCAACAAGGTGTCGAACGACAACGTGCTCTCGCCCGCCCCAGCCATGCGCGCCAGGCCAAAATCGGTCAGATAGATCGCGCCATCGCTGGCCAGCATGATATTGCTGGGTTTGATGTCGCGGTGCAGCACACCCTGGCCATGCGCGAACTGCAGGGCCGCTCCGACAGCCTCCACAACACGCAGAATTTCAGACGCGCTCAAAACGCTTTTGGCCAGACGGGCCTTGAGCGTGTCGCCGGGTATGAATTTCATGACCAGATAGGGCGCGCCCTCGTGCTCGGCGTAGTCATAAATGGGCACGATATTGGGGTGCTCCAGCCGGGCCACCACGCGCGCCTCGCGCTGAAAACGGGCCAGGAAGCTGGAATCGGCCGTGAAGGCTGGGTGCAGCACTTTGATGGCCACGTCGCGGTCGAGGGCGGCGTGATACGCCCTGAAGACGGTGGCCATGCCGCCCTGCCCGAGTTGTTCGACAATGCGGTACGGGCCGACCGTATCTCCAACTGTGAGCGGCATGCGCGGTTAGGGGCCGAAGTAGACGCGGAAGGCGATCTTGCCGAGGCAGATTTCGTCGCCATCCTCCAGCGCTACCGGGATTTCGGAGTAGAGGCCGGCGCCATTCACCCGGCTGCCGTTGGAGCTTTTCAAGTCGGTGTAGTAAAGCCGGCCGTTGTCGAAATGCAGCTTGCCGTGACGGCGCGAGACACCCAACTCCATCCCCTGCCATTCCGCCAGGTCGACATCGGGCTTTGAAGTGCGCGTCGGTTCGGAGCGGCCCATCTGGTACTCGTTCTTGCCGCTGAGCTTGAACATTTGGCCGCCGGGCATCATCAACATCACCTGCACCGCGGCCCCGGGCCCCATTTGCTCCGGCTCCAGCTCCTTGGTGATTGGCAACACTTGTGTACCCTCGCGCGGGCGCAAGGGCGCGGTGGGCGGCCGGGGCGGGGCGGCAGCCTTTAGGAAGGCCGCCACCAGGGCTGCCACATCCGGAAAGCGCTGGTGCGTGTCCTTGGCCAGGGCGCGCAGGATCACATCTTCCACCGCGTGGCTCAGCTTCGGGTTAATGGCGCTCGGTTGGGGCGGCAGGCTGAGCAGGTGTTGGTGGATGACGCCGCGCGGGTCATCCGATCGAAAGGGGAGCACACCAGTGAGGGCCTCGAACATCACCACTCCCAGCGCGTACTGGTCGGCGCGGCCGTCGAGTTCGGGCGCATTGCGGGCCTGCTCGGGGCTGACGTAGTTCGGGGAGGCATGCATTAGATCAATCGTACCCAGCCGCGCCACCCCAAAGTCTGTGAGAGAGACGTTGCCGTCGAGCCCCAGGATGATGTTCGACGGCTTCAGGTCGCAGTGGACCACGCCGCGGTCGTGCGCGTGCTGCAATGCGGCGCCGACGGCGCCCAGCATACGCCCGCACTCGTCCAGCGCCAGTGGGCCGCGCGCCAGACGGTCCTTAAGCGTCTCGCCATCGACATACTTCGTGATCAGGCACAAGAGGCCATCAATCTCCAGGAAGTCGAGCACCGGCACGATGTTGGGATGGTCGAGCCGGGCCACCTGGCGCGCCTCGTGCTGAAAACGCACGCGCAGCGAGGGGTCGTCATTCGGCCCCGCCTTAAGCACTTTCAAGGTGACATGACGGTCGAGCGGTGGGTGGTAGGCTTTGTAAACCGTGGCCAGGCTGCCCTCACCCAGCTTGGCAACAATGCGGTACGCTCCAACTGTAGCGCCTTCCGGCAAGACCATGCCCATGCTCCGTCGCGCGAAATGCGTTGCAAGCTCGTGTCGTACTCGAAAACCGCCCCCAAGCTACTTGTCCTGTAACGCCGCCACGCCCGGCAAAACTTTGCCCTCTAACATCTCCAGGCTGGCGCCGCCGCCGGTGGAGATGTGGCTCATCTTGCCGGCCAACCCGGCCTGTTCAACCGCCAAGACGGATTCGCCGCCCCCAATGATGCTGGTGGCGCCGCTGTCGGCCACCAGTTGCGCCACGGCGCTGGTGCCTTTGGCAAAGACCGGGAACTCGAACACGCCCATGGGCCCGTTCCACACGACCAGGGCCGAGCCCTTGAGCGCCTCGCCAAAGGCGGCGACGGTGCCCGGGCCAATGTCCAAAATACGCCAGCCCGCCGGAACGCCGTCGGACACGGCCACCGTACGCGCTTGCGCGCCAGCCTCGAACTTGTCGCCCAAAACCACGTCGACCGGCAGCACCAGCTTGCCGCCTGCCTGGCCCAGCAGGGCACGGGCGGTATCCAGGCTGCCGTCCTCGACCAATGAGTCGCCTACGGCCACGCCTTGAGCCTTAAGAAACGTATTGGCCATGCCGCCGCCGATCAAGACGCGGTCGGCTTTGGTCAGCAAATTTTGAATCACGCCGATCTTGTCCGAGATCTTGGCTCCGCCTAAGATGGCGACATAGGGATGCTTGGGATTCTCAACCGCCTGGCCGAGGTACTCGATTTCTTTCTCCATCAGGAAACCAGCCACGGCCGGTAATAAATGGGCCACGCCCTCGGTGGAGGCGTGTGCCCGGTGCGCCGAGCCAAACGCGTCGTTGACGTATAGGTCGCCCAGCACTGAGAGTTTCTGCGCGAAGCCTGGGTCATTCTTTTCTTCTTCGGGGTGGAAGCGCACGTTCTCCAGCAGGATGACCTCGCCCGGCCGCATCTCGGCCGCCGCGCCTTCCGCCAGTGGACCGACGCAATCGCCTACCAGGGGCACCGGCTTGCCCAGCAGCTCGCTCAGGCGCTGCGCCGCGGGCTTGAGCGAATATTTAGGATCTGGCCCGCCCTTCGGACGGCCCAGATGGGAGCACAGGATCACCTCACCCCCGCGCTCGAGCAAATACTGGATCGTCGGCAGCGCAGCGCGGATGCGCGTGTCATCCGCCACGGCGCCGTCCTTGAGCGGGACATTGAAGTCCACGCGCACGAGCAGGCGCTTGTGGCGCGGGTCAATATCACGGATCGTTTTCTTATTCATATCCTTTAATTACAGTTTCTTCGCAATCATATCGGCCAGGTCGGCCACGCGGCAGGCATAGCCCCACTCGTTGTCGTACCAGGCCACCACCTTGACCATATTGCCCAGCACGAGCGTATCCATGGCGCTGAAGATCGACGAATTCTCGTTGCCCTTCAAATCGCTGGATACGAGCGGCTCATCAGTGACTTGCAGCACGTCCTTCATCGGGCCATTGGCGGCCGCGACCATAGCGGCGGTTACTTCTTCTTTGGTGGCCTCTTTGTCCAGGACCGCGGTGAAATCAATGACTGACACCGTCGGGGTGGGCACGCGGAACGACATGCCTCCGAAACGGCCTTTCAATTCGGGGATCACCAGGCCGATGGCCTTTGCGGCGCCGGTCTCGGACGGCACGATATTTTCGGCCGCGGCGCGCGCGTCGCGTGGGTCTTTGGCGCCCACGTCCTGCAGCTTCTGCGAATTGGTATAGGAGTGAACCGTGGTCAGCAAGCCCTTCTGGATGCCAAAGGTATCGTTGAGCACTTTGGCCACTGGCGCCAGCCCATTGGTGGTGCAGGAGGCGTTTGAAATCACGCTGTGCTTGATTGGATCGTACTTGTCATCATTGACGCCCAGCACGATGGTGATGTCTTCGTTCTTGGCCGGGGCCGAAATGATAACTTTCTTGGCGCCGCCCGAGGTGATGTGAACGCGCGCCTTGTTGGCGTCGGTGAACAGGCCGGTGGACTCGATCACGATGTCGACGCCCATCTGGCCCCATTTGATGGCGGCCGGGTCCTTCTCGGCCGACACGGTAATCTTTTTCCCGTCTACCATCAGGTGGCCGTCTTTCACCTCGACGGTGCCCGGATACTTGCCGTAAGTCGAGTCGCGCTTGAAAAGCTGCGCGTTGGTTTCCGGCGCAAACAGGTCATTCACCGCCACGACTTCCAGGGTGCCAGGATGGCGCGCATTGATGGTGCGCAGCACCAGCCGCCCAATCCGCCCGAAACCATTGATACCAACTTTCGTCGTCATTGCCAGTTCTCCTTGGTTGTGTTGTTCGTCTCAGGCAGCGGCCGATTTGGCTCCGCCTGATGGATAAGATTAATCAACGCTGCCGCCAATTTGGTCGAGTCATGCCGCCACGGCCGCTCGGCATCGGCCACATCCGCTTCCATCACCCGGTGCTGGCCGTTCAGCCCCGGCTCGTTCCTCACCCACTCCAGGCCGGGCAAGAGCTCACCCGCCAGGCGCGAGTTGGCCAGCACGCTCGGAAACAGGCCCGGCCGGGTGTGGCGCTCGATGGCCAGCACATGGTCGCGCACGCTGTAGCCGCTCGTTTCGCCGGGTTGGGTGGCGGTGTTGCATACATACACCTTCTCGGCCCGGCTGGCCGCGATGGCCTCGGTCAGATCGCGCACCAGCAGGTTGGGCAGCAAGCTGGTATACAAGCTGCCGGGTCCCAAAACGATCAACTCCGCTTCCAGGATGGCGCGAATAGCGCCCGGGAAGGCCGGGGCATTGTCCGGCTGCAGGTAAACGCGCTGGATGGCGCCCTCACGCTTCGTGATTTGCGATTCGCCTTCGACCCGGCTGAGGTGCTCGCCAACCGTGCTCAGCTCGCCCACCAACGTCACGTCCTGCAGCGTTGAGGGCAGCACCTGCCCCCGAATTGAAAGCACGCGGCTGGACTCGAGCAGGGCCTGCTCGAAACTGCCGGTCACTTCCGCCATGGCGGAGATGAACAGATTGCCAAACGAGTGGCCGCCAAACTCCGGCCCGGCGCCGAAACGATACTGGAACAACTGGGTGGTCAGTGCTTCGTCGTCGGCCAGCGCGGCGATGCAGTTGCGAAAATCGCCTGGCGGCAGCACGCCCAGCGAGCGCCGCAGCCGGCCGGACGAGCCGCCATCATCGGCCACCGTGACCACCGCCGTGAGGTTGGAGGTGTGCGCCTTCAGCCCGCGCAACAGGGTGGAAAGGCCCGTTCCGCCCCCAATAGCCACGATCCGCGGTCCCCGGCCGCGGCGGCGATATTCGCTGAGCGCCAGACCCAGGTCTTGCCCCGGCCGCAGAAAGGGCGCCAACAACGTGCGCTGGATCCGCGCCAGGGCCCAGGCCATCAGGGCCAGCCCAACGACGCCCAACACCGCCGCCCGAACGAGCCGAGGCGCGAACTGAAGGGTGAGCAGGCTGACGGCCGCTGGAACTTCTACCGTTCGGTAGAGATCCAACAGCACATAAGCGATGCCCAGGCCCAAAAGCGTAGCGCCGGCCAGCAAGAGCAGCAGCCACCGCTTGAGCCCAATGCCAGGCACCAACCAGCGCAGACGCGCCCGGAGTGACCGATTCGACCCGCGCTGTCCCATCATCCCCATTTCTGGCAAAGCGTCCCGATAATAGCAGGGATTAAAGAGCCGGTCAAAGGTAAGGCGTTACAAAAACTGCCGACAAATGTCATGAAAATTGCGCCGTGAGGCTTGGTTTATAATCGGGTCAAGTCAATCTAACGGTTCAGGACGAGGCGACGCATGGCAGCAACCTATAAACTGGTGCTCATCCGGCACGGGCAGAGCACCTGGAACCTGGAAAATCGATTTACCGGCTGGACGGATGTCGATTTGAGTGAACTAGGCCGCCAGGAGGCCCTGGCGGGGGCTAACCTGCTCCGCGACGAAGGCTTCACCTTTGACGTGGCCTATACGTCGGTCCTCAAGCGCGCCATCAAGACCCTGTGGATCGTCCTGGAGGCCCTGGAGCTGGAATGGATCCCGGTGACCCGCGCCTGGCAGCTTAATGAACGACACTACGGCGCGCTGCAGGGTCTCAACAAGGCTGAGATGGCCGAGAAGTTTGGCGAGGCGCAGGTCAAGATCTGGCGCCGCAGCTACGATGTGCCCCCGCCGCCGCTGGAGCTGGACGATCCCCGCCATCCGCGTTTCGACCGGCGGTATGCTGTGCTCAGCCCCGAGGCCCTGCCGCGCTCGGAAGCGCTCAAGGATACGGTCGCGCGCATGCTGCCCTACTGGCACCAGGCCATCGCGCCGGTGGTGAACGCCGGGCAGCGGGTACTCATCGCCGCGCACGGCAACAGTATCCGCGCGCTGGTCAAATACCTGGACAATATCTCGGATCAGGACATCCCGGAGCTCAATATCCCCACCGGCATCCCGCTGCTCTATGAGCTGGACGCCGACCTGAAGCCGCTAACGCACCGTTACCTGGCGGACGAGGAAACCGTTCGCGCGGCCACCGCGGCTGTGGCCAATCAGGGCAAGACAAAGTAGGGTTACTTCAAGCCCCACCACGCCCAGGCGCCGATGGCCAGCGCCTCGATCACCGCCCCGCCCCCGATGACGGTAAAAGCATCTTCCCAAAACTTCTCGGGGAAGAGGCGGATAAAACTATCCGTGAAAAGGAACGTCCATGTGCCGGCCGCGAAAAACACCCCGTGGAACTGGACGAAGAAATCGTTGAAGTCCACTGTCAGGTAGGTGACAATCGCCACCAGCATCACCAGGGTGATGCCCGCCCCGCCCAACAGGGCGCCGCGCAAGGCGGCAATCTGGTGAAAGTAGAGCAGCGCCCCGACCAATAAAACGGTCAGAACACCGGCAATCGCCCACACGTTGAGCACCTTGGTCAGGACGACTTTAACGTCCAGCATGTGCTGCAGCTCGCGGTCGTTATAGAACCGGTTGCAGTCGCCATCCTTATAGTAGATGCAAGATTCGGGCGGCGCGTCGACCCCCGGCGGGAAACGAAAGGCGCGCACGAAATCTATGCCCTGGCTGCCCATGAGATAGTCCATCGACAGGTTGGCCCACTTGATACGGTCGGCCTTGCTCAGTCCATACGGATCGTCGGGAAAGCCGGGCAAGTTGTATTCGATCTGAGGGTAAGCGTGGGTCAGCAGCAGCCGGACGTTCGTCAGCGTCAGAACGATTGGCATGAGCAAGATGATGATCAGACGGCACACGGTGACAAGCCAGACGGGCATAGTTCGCATCAAGCCTCCAGGCAGCAGCAATCAGTGGACACCCAGCTGGGTGAGTTCACCCCCTAAGATAAACCGGATGACAATGGAATTCGTGAGCTGTTCCACCGGCGCCAGGTCATCGGTGAAAACCGTGTTCGAGTGCGGCGTTGGCTGCAAGTTGGCCACCGCGTGTGTGGTCGCGTCGCGCAGCAGCGCCGGGGCATCGGCCGGCAGTAGGGCCAAATTTGCGGCCAGGTTGCTCGCCTGGGTAGGCTGAACGGTGGCATACAGAATGCTGTTGAAGGTAGCGGGTATGTCCACCACATACACCGACGGGAAAACGGCCTCCAGTGTGCCAGCCATGGCGTCGATCAGGCGCCGGTCGGTAAACGTGCGACCGACATTAATCACCAACACCCCGTCCGGGGCGAGATGGGCCCGGACGTCGAGAAAAAACTCTTTCGTGGTCAGGTTCCAGGGAATGTACGGCAGGCGGTACGCGTCGACGCCGATAACGGAATATTGCCGCTTGGAGTGCGCCATGGCCCAACGGCCGTCCTGAATGATCACGTTCAGGTTGGGCTCGTTCATGTCGAATAGCCGCCGGCCGACGTCCACAATGCCTGGGTCGATCTCCATGCCGTCAATCGGGATCGGCCCAAAAGCGGCCGTGTACTGCCGCGCGATGGTTCCGGCCGCCAAACCCACCAGCCCCAGGCTGCTTACCTGGGCCCGCGTGTGTGGCGGAGCGTTGAAAAATGGCGCCGCCAGGAAATAATCCCAGGTGCCAAACGTCTCCAGTTGATTTGGATTGTAGACCGAGTGAATGCCCTGCCCCTCGTTGAGCAGTAAGTAGCGCGTGCCGTCGCGCTCCACCACCTGGATAAAGTTGTAGGCTGATTCGCGCTCCTCAATCAATCCTGCCGTTGGCTTAATTGGGCCCGACAGGCTGAAGCCGGTCAGCACGCCAATCACTATCGGCATCCACAGCAGCAGCAGCGCGCGGCGGCGGTCGGCAAACCACAGGCCGACAAACGCCACCAACATCAACAGACCGCCAAACAGCAGGAAGCTGCGCAATGTGCCAATCGTCGGAACCAGCCACAGCGTCGGCGCAAACGTGCCCACGATCGAGCCCAGCGTCGAGATGGCGTACATGCGGCCGGAGACCTGGCCGGCGTGGCGCGAATCGGTCAGAGCCAGCCGAATGGCAAACGGCGACACGCAGCCGAGCAAGGTGACGGGCACGGCGAACAGCACCAGCACGCTGAGGAACGAGCCGCCCATTACGGCCGCGTCGAAGTTTTCCACGGCCTTGGCAGCAAAGCGCAGCACCGGCTGGGCCGCCAACGGCACCAGGCAGGCGCTGAAGGCGGCCCAGGCCAGCAGCGAATAGAAGGTGCGCGGGTTGGGCGAACGATCGGCCCAGCGGCCGCCGATAAAATAGCCGGCGGTGAGATAGACCAGGATCAAGCCGATGATATTGGCCCACACCAGGTTGCTGGTGCCAAACACATTCCCCAATAGGCGCGAGGCCAACAATTCGACCGCCAGGCTGGTCATGCCGGCCGTGAAGACGGCCAGGGCGAGATAACGGGGATGGTTGGACATGGGCAGCGGCTGCTATTGTAAAGGCAAGCCAGTGGTCAGGCAATGCGCGGGCCGCTGATGAAGGCAAGGTATAATCGCGACGCGGCCGGCAGCTCCCGGCCGCCCCTTGCTTGAGGCCCCGTGACCCATAATCAGCCCATTGCCCGGCGCAACCTGCGACGCAATTGGATGGCATTCTTTGGTGACTATGTTTTTTTTGGCATCGGCCTGACCTTTGCCTCGACCACCACCATCCTGCCCGCCTTCGCCGCCGCCCTAACCAACAACAAAATTGTGATTGGCGCCACCTCGGCTATTTGGACCGGAGGCTGGCTGCTGCCGCAAATCTTTGCCGCCCATTGGCTGAGCGACAAGCCGCGCAAGTGGCCGATCATGTTTTGGGGCGAGCTGATCGGACGGCCTATTTTTGCTTTATTTGTCATCTGGCTTTTGGTCGCCGGCCCGCGCTATCCCACACTGACCCTGATCTTCTTCTTCATCACCATTACCTATTTTGTTGTTACAGATGCAGTAGTGGCGCTGACGTGGTTCGACATGATGGGCAAGGCGCTGGCGCCGGAAACGCGCGGCCGGATGATCGGGATCGGTCAGGTGGTCACGGGCCTGGCCGCGTTAGTGGCCGGCGCCGTCATCCGCTACGCGTTCAGCGCCGGCGGGCCGGCCTTTCCGTACAACTTTGCCCTCATACTGGGGCTGGCCAGCGCGGCTTTCACCCTCTCCGAGATTTCTTGCGCCCTCATCGTCGAGCCGCCCGAAGCGGTGGCCGAGGTCCGGCCGTCTATTCGCGAATATCTGCCGCAATTGGCCCACCTGCTCCGCGACGACCCGGCTTTTGGGCGGATCGTCATGGTGCGGTTGCTGGCTGGCCTGGGCGCCTTAGCGTCCACCTTTTACGTGATCTACGCCACCCAGGTGCTCAGCCTGCCGCCGTCGTCCATTGGCCTGTTCGCCGGCGCCGCAACGGTCGGCACGGCCCTGGCCGGCATTTTGCTGGGTTTTGTTGCCGACCGGATGGGCACGCAGCGCGTGGTGCAGATCGTCAGTTGGTGCCAGTTCGCGGTGCCCGCCCTGGCGCTGCTCTTTCACCTGGGCGTGTTCGGCTCGGCCACCGGCGTCCTGTTTCCGGTGCTGTATGTGCTGCTCGGCATCTTCGATGGCAGCGTGCTGTTGGGTTTTTTGAACTACGTCCT
>Ga0070730_10005226_pt1 | contig 11224 bp, 9 predicted proteins | sample Coa_R1_3_FD_66447 | JGI IMG/M metagenome (GOLD analysis project Ga0070730, IMG submission 66447) | Surface soil microbial communities from Centralia Pennsylvania, which are recovering from an underground coalmine fire - Coalmine... | ecosystem: Environmental > Terrestrial > Soil > Unclassified ... | reverse complement strand
AGGTGCTGGAGATCCTGAAGCGCGCCTGGACGCAGGAGCGGTTCAGCTTCGATGGGAAGTACTATCACTTCGACGATGTGTATCTGGTGCCGAAGCCGTTCCAGAAGCCGTTTCCGGAGATCCGCGTGGCGGCGACCAGTCCGGATACCTATCCGCTGAATGGCGCGCTGGGGAACCCGATCTTCTGTGCGACGCGGCTGGGGGATCTGTCGGAGCTGGGTCCGAACCTGAAGGCATATCGCGAGGCGTGGGCTGCGGCAGGACATGACGGCAAGGGTGGCGTGTTCCTGCGCGTGCCGGTCTACGTGGCGCCGACCGAGGAACAGGCGCGGTCAGAGCCGGAGGAGAGCGTGATGCACTTCTATCGGTATCTCGGCGCGCGCATCGAGGAGTCGGCCAAGCTGGAAGGGGCGCGCGCGATCGAGAACCGGGCGGAGCGGGGGCAGAAGCTGCAATCCATTGACTATAATGAGGTGCTGAAGAGCAAGATCATCGTCGGCACACCGCAGCAGGTGGTGGATCGGCTTGGCGCGCTGCGCGAGGAACTGGGGCTGGATGGGATCCTGGCGGAGCTGAACTGCGGCAGCCAGATTCCGCATCAGAACGTGATGACGTCGCTGCAGCTCATGTGCGAGGAAGTGATGCCGAAATTCAGGGCATGACCTGGGCCGATGTCTCACGCGGCAGCCCCGCAGGATGTCCCGGCGGCCAAGCCGAAGCCGCCGCGTAAGAGCAGGCCGCGAAAATCGCATCTTGTCGTGATGCTTGGATCGCTGGCTGCGGGCGCCGCGGCGGCTGTCACGCTGCTCGATTCATGGGAGAAGGTGGCGGTCGATCTTGGCCTGAAGAAGAGCGAGACGTTCGTGCTTGCCGAGCAGAATGCGCAGGGTGACCTTGTTCGCCAGATGACGCATCTTGTCTCGCAGCGCCTGTTCTGGAGTGCCCGCTATAGCGGCGACGTTGCGGAAGGATTTCCCAAGGAGGATCAGGACGATGCGTGGAAGCATTACAACGAGAGTGTAGTCGTCTGGAACGAGAACTACATGATAAACATCCTGCTCACTGAAAAATATTTTGGAACGGATACGAAGAACAAGCTATCGGACATCAACTGGTTGCTGCACAGGATGAACACCTGCCTGAACAAGGTCCACTACCGTTCTCTGTATGAGCAGAATGATCCCGCTTGCCACCTCGATGAAGGCGATGGCGGAAGTCAGCAGCAGAATCTCACCATTCTCGACAAGACCACTGACCGGGTGAACAAGGCGTTCGGAGACTTCCTTACGGCGCTGTCCAGGTAGGCTGCTGGTCGCGGTCTGGCCATGACAGTCCGGTTCGGTGAACCACGGGCATGCTTTGCCCGCCATGCATCACACGCGCATCGGCATGAGCACGTAAAGCGCACTGGCGTCGGCGGCATCCCGGACGACCGTTGGCGCGGAACCATCGGCGAAACGGAATTCCACGTCGCCTTCGATCTGGTCGGTGATGTCGTTCAGGTAGCGCGCCTGGAAGCCGATCTCCAGCGGGCCGGCCTCGTAGGTGACGTGATCGGAATCCAGTTCCTCGGTCGCGGTACCCTGTTCCGGACTGGCGGCCGACAGCACGAGCAGATCGCGGGCCAACGACAACTTCACGGGGCGTGAGCGTTCCGCTGAGATCGCCGCCACACGGCCGACCGCATCGGCGAAGTCCTTCTTCCCCACGCGAAGGACCTTGTCGTTGCCGCGCGGGATGACGCGCTCGTATTCAGGGAACGTGCCGTCGATCAGCTTGCTGGTCAGCAAGATCGCGTCCGCATGGAACTGGATGCGCGTATCCGACAGTGCCACCTCGACGTTCCCGGTGACCTCATCCAGCAGCTTGCGGAGTTCGTTCACCGTCTTGCGCGGGATGATGACGCCGGGCATCGAACCGGCACCTTCCGGCAGTGGCTCTTCCACGCGCGCCAGCCGGTGGCCATCAGTCGCAACGGCGCGCAGCACGCGCGTGCCTTCGCTCTCCGCCGCGTGCAGATAGATCCCGTTCAGGTAGTAGCGCGTTTCTTCCGTGCTGATGGCGAAGCGCGTGCGGTCGATCAGCCCGCGCAGGACCTGTGCCGGGAGGTTGAACCGGTGAGGCAGAGCGCCTGCCGTCATCGACGGGAAATCCTCCGTCGGCAACACGACCAGGCTGGTGGAGTAACGCCCAGCACGCAGCGCGAGTTGGGCATCGCCGCCCGGATGATCCAGCTCCACCTCGGCCCCGTCCGGCAGCTTGCGCACGATCTCGTAGAGGGTCGTGGCCGGCGCGGTGCAGGATCCGTTGCGCGCGGTGCTGGCCGGCACGTCCTCGACGATGGCGATTTCCATGTCGGTCGCGGTCAGCGTCAGCTTGCCGTCCTTCACCGCGATCATGACGTTGGCGAGGATCGGAATGGTGTTGCGGCGCTCTACCACGCTCTGGACGTGGGCCAGCGCCTTCATCAGGGTGGCCCGGTCGGCCTTCAGCTTCATGGTCTCGATTCCTCAACGGCCGGGTGACAGGCGGCGCCCAGCGAATCCAGGCGCAAGCACTGTAGCAATGCCGCGGCGCGCGGGGGAAGGCCAGTGATAACCGGCCCGCCCGGTCAGGATTCCAGCATTTTCCGCAGGATTTCCACGTCCTCGGCGAAAGTGGCGTCCCGGCTCATCAGTTCGCCCACCCGGCTGACGGCGTGCATCACCGTCGTGTGGTCGCGGTTGCCGAACCGCCGCCCGATCTCGGGCAGGCTGCGCTGGGTGAGCTGCTTTGCCAGGTACATCGCCACCTGGCGCGGTCGTGCCACGTTGCGTGCCCGGCGTGCGGACGACATGTCGGTGAGGCGGATGGAGAAGTGCTCGGCGACGCGCTTCTGGATTTCCTCGATGGTCACGCGGCGATCGTGCGCTTTCAGGATGTCGTGCAAGACTTCCTGGGTGGTCTCCAGCGTGATGGGGCGGCCGAACAGGTTCGCGTGGGCCACGAGGCGGTTCAGCGCGCCTTCGAGCTCGCGCACGTTGCCGGTGATGCGGTGGGCGAGGAACTCCATCACCTTGGCTGGCACGACAACGCCGGCGCGCGCCGCCTTTGCCTCGAGGATCGAGATGCGGAGTTCGAAGGTGGTGGCGTGCAGGTCTGCGACCATGCCGTAGCCGAGCCGCGTACGCAGCCGATCATCCAGGCCGGACAGATCGGACGGCGACTTGTCGGCGGAGACGACGATCTGCTTGCCGACGTCAACCAGCGCATTGAACGTATGGAAGAACTCTTCCTGAGTATTGTCCTTGCCGATCAGGAACTGGAGATCATCGATCATCAGCACATCGACGCTGCGGAGCTGTTCCTTGAACTGCATCTGCTGCTGACTGCGGATGGCGGCGATGAAGCGGTACATGAACTTCTCGGCCGACATGTACGCCACGGCGACGGGCCTGCGCGATGCACCGTTGTTGTTGCGCGCCACCATGTCCCAGGCGATGGCATGCATCAGGTGCGTCTTGCCGAGGCCAACGCCGCCATAAAGGAACAGCGGATTGAAGCCGGGGCTGGATGGCTGCTCGGCCACGCGCCGGGCGCAAGCATGGGCGAACTCGTTGGGTTTGCCGACAACGAACGCATCGAATGTGAAACGAGGATCGATCTGCAATTCGGAGCGATGATCCATTCGGTCCTCGATGCGTTGTGCGACAACAGGGGCTTGCTCGGAAGGCGCCGCGAGGCTCTCGGCCAGTCCGGACGCCGGCAACCCGGTGTTGCCCACCCGCAGCTCTATCCTGCGCACCGACGGGTTCTCTGCCTGCCACAGTGCATTGAGTCGGTCGCCATAGCGGCCACGCACCCAGTCGCAGAGGAATCGTGTTGGCAGCAGAACGGTGACCTCGTCGCCGTCGATACCGGCCAGCGTCATCTGGCGCAGCCAATTGCGATACTCGACGTCACCGACTTCATGTTGCAGACGGCCTCGAATGCGGGCCCACTGTGTCGTCAACTGCGGAGGATTATCCAATCCCATCGGTTCTATCGTCGCGGACAATTCACTTTCCATGAAGTCGCTCCTCGACGCCATGAAGCCCCAGCCCCAACGCGCGGTCTTATTGTCGCCGCCAACTTAACGACGCTCCCCGCCGTTGCCGGCGGTCAGCCTGTCGATCTAGAGACACACCAATCACCGAACGGTCACTGGCTTAGTAATGATTATGTCAGATGCCGGTATGGGGGCAATCTGAATCTGCAGCTCATCGTTGGAAGAAAGTAAAACGCAACAACATTGCCAAACATTCGCGGGACCGATATTTGCCAGGTGACGCGTTGCTGCGAACAGTGCCGGGATTGGACTGTCGATCGTGCAAGGTGCCGATCAAAGTATTCGCTTTCGCGCTGTTCCGGTCAACCGGAACAGCGCAGGAATCAGCCGGCAGGCAGTGCCTTAATGCGCGCGGAAAGTCGCGATAGCTTTCGTGCAGCGGTATTGGGATGCGTCACGCCCTTAGTAGCGGCACGCTGGATTTCAGGCTGTGCCTCGCGGAGCGCAGTCGTCGCGGCTTCCTTGTTGCCGCCGGCAATGGCTGTCTCCACCTTCTTGAGGAAGGTGCGCATACGCGATTTGCGTGACGCATTGCGCGCGGTGCGGGTCTTGGTCTGCCGGATGCGCTTACGCGCTGAAGCCGTGTTAGCCATGTGTCCTGTCGTTCTACCGATGCATAAAAAACCGGAAGCTGCCAGCAGCGGTCCGGAGCGGAAGGGCGGAGTTCTATGCAGCGCCCGCGTTCGAGTCAAGGAATGCCGGGATCATGCGATGAGGCTCGGGGTGGTGTGCTCATCCAGCGGCCAAATGGGCCGATCCACTTGGGAATACGGGATTTTCCGGTAGTCCCGGCTAAGCGGGCCATCTGAGTCCACGTAGATCACTTTGCGTGCTATGGGCCCAAACGCCGCCATGAAGTGGTTGGTCGACTTGACAACCACCAGCTTTCGCTCGGTGGGCTCGATGCCGAGATTGCGGAACAGCTCCAGCCCAAGTGCCTGAGTCCGATTGGAAATCAGCGCTATCTCGATGCCGCCGACGCGAACCGCGGCGCAATCGCCCAGCGGCACCTGTGTCGGACCGAAGCTCTGCCAGCAATCGCGTTGCAAGGCGGCCACAGTGACGAGGGCATCGACCGGCTGGCCGGATGTTGGGCCGATTTTGCCGCCAAATCGCAGCGGGAACTGTGCGCCGAGCCCAGCATCGAAGCACAGCCGGACGGCGATCGGGTCCCAGATCGGTCCGACCGCCGCGTCTCCCACATTGCGCTCGATCAGGCGGCGCAAGATGGAGGTATTGTCGCTCGGCGCACCACCGCCGGCGTTGTCGGCTGGATCGGCCATCACGACAGGGCTCGCGTTGAACGCGAGCGCCGCACTGATGCCTTCGTCCATGGCCAGATAATCCGGTGCCGTTCGACCGCGCATCGCGACGAATTCCTGGCCGATGTCGGTGGCCAGTCGGTCTGCCTGCGCCTTGTCGCCGTCGGTGATGACCAGGATGCGGCCGCCGAGTTCCGGCACGTCGGCGTAGGGGAAGCAGTGTCCAATGGAGACAGACAGCACGCCATCATTGCCTTCCAGTGCGGCGGTCTTATCGACGAACGCTCGCATCAGCGGCAGCGTCGTCGGATAGCTGCCGATCTGGCGGCAATCGAACAGCGACGTGGTGGGCTTGATCTCCTTGCGGATCGTGCGCAGCACGAGGTTCAGCACATCCTCGGCGCGTTCCACGACATCGGTGTGTGGGAATTCTTTGTAGAGCACCGTGATGTCGGCAAGGCGTACGCGTTTCAACGTAAGGTGGCAGTGCGGATCCAGCTCCACACCGATCACGCAATCGGGACCAACGATGGCGCGGGCGTGTTCCAGGATATCGCCTTCCACATCATCGTAGCCGTGCGCCACCATCGCGCCGTGCAGGCCGAACAGCACGCCGTCCAGCGGCAGTGCGGCCTTGAGCTGCGCCATCACCTCATCGCGCATGAACTCATAGTCGGTGCGGTTGGTGGTACCGGCAGGACTGGCCGCGAAGCAGCTGCCTTCGATCAGGGTAAAGCCTTCAGCCGCAGCGCGCTGCCGTGCGATGAACAGCGGGGCGGTGCACATGCGCGGTGCGTCGGTGGGATGCTCACCTGGACGTAGGAAGACGGATTCCCTGTAGGCGTCCAGGCTGGTGGGGAGCGGCGAGAAGGTGTTGGTTTCAGTGGCGATCGTCGCGCTGAACAGGCGCATGCGGTCTTGTCCTTCAATGAGCGCGCAGACGTTCGCCGATGATTCGCGCTTCGTCCATCGTGAGTGACGCAGGCGAGAACAGCAGCACGCCTTCATGCCGCCGCGCGAGCGAGCACTGGATCGATGGCGTGGCGGCTGCGAGCCATGCGGCCAGCGCATTGGCATCGTCTACTGCAACTTCGAGGGTTGGCACGGGGCCGTCAACGATGTGCAAGGTGATGCCCGCGACGTTTCCGGCATTCGAGACAATCTCTGCCAGGATGCGGTGCCACATGTCGTTGCGCACTGTATCATCGGTTCCCGCAAAGCGCTCCAACGCAACCAGCAGGCCGACGATTTCCTCCTTGCCCGCCTTGCAGGAGCGGCCGATGCCGTGATGCGGCAGGCCGGGCAACTGGCGCAGCGGCGCGAACTCGGCTGGTGCACGCCACAGATCGGGAAAGACGTCGAGATCCAGCATCTGCAGCAGCGCTGAACACACCAGGTCCATTCGGCCGCAGAGGATGCCGGAGGCTTGCGGTCCACCGATCGCCTTGCCGCCACTGAAGGCGACGAGGTCCGCGCCATGTTCAATGATGCGCCGCAGATTGTCCGCCGGCGGCAACTGCGCGGCGGCGTCCACCAGCAGCGGGATGCCATGGTCGTGTGCCACTGCCGCTACATCGGTTAGAGACGGCTGCGATCGTGAATGCGCGAGATAGTAGATACCAGCCGTGTTCGGGGTGATCGCGGTGGCAATCTCCCACGCCGACGCATCGCGTACGCCGGGGCCGCTGTAGCGGTCCGGGATGCCAACCTCATTGATACGCGCGCCGGCGACCGCCAGCGCCCGATCGTACATATTGCGCTGGCTGCGCACGACGATAAACTCGTTGCGTCCCTGGGCGACTTCGGGCAGGCGATTGATGCGAGCGGGGTCAAGCCCTGCCAGGCATGCCGCCGCACCCAGCAGGATGCCGGCTGAGGCACCTGATGTGACAATGCCTGCCTGCGCGCCGGTCACCCGGGCGATCACGCGGCAGGCACCCGCCTGCAGTTCCATCATATCCACACATTGCGCCGAGGCCGCCGCCATCGCGGCCGCCACTTCGGGGTGCATATGTCCGCCGGAGAGGCGCGTAACCGTGCCGCAGGCGTTGATGATGGCCGGAACGCCGAAGCGCTCGTAGATGCTCATGCCGCCATGCGAAGTGGCTGACGCACCATGTCGGCCGCTTTCTCGCCAATCATGATTGTCGCTGCGTTAGTGTTGCCGGAGACCACCGCCGGCATGATCGACGCGTCCGCGACGCGCAATCCTTCGAGGCCGTGCACCCGCAGTTCGGGATCGACCACGGCCATGGGATCGATGCCCATTTTGCATGTGCTGGTCGGGTGGAACACGGTGCCGCCGCGATTGCGCGCATGGTCAAGGAGCTGCTCGTCGGTGGTGATCGACGGGCCGGGTTGGTATTCCTCGGTGACGAAGTGCTGCATGTAGGACGTGGCGAGGATTTGCCGGCCGATCTTCAGGCCATCGACAATGGCGCGCCGATCGGTCTCGGTGGCCAGGTAATTCGCGAACATTGACGGCGGGTCTGCGGGGTTGGCGGATTTCAGCTTGATCTCGCCGCGGCTTTCCGGGCGAAGCTGATAGACGGTGAGCGCGAAACCCGACCAGGGATGCAGGCCATCCTGCAACTTGTCGGAACTGAACGGTGCCACGGAAATCTTGACATCGGGCGTGGCGAGTTCCGGACGCGTGCGCACGAAGACTGCGGCGGGGCCGGCTGCAAGCGTGAGCGGCCCGCTGCGGAAGAGGTAATATTGCAGCCCAACCTTCAGCTTCTTCACGTTGCTCTGCATCACGTCGTTCACGGTGATCGGGAATCGGCATTTCAGCTTGATCGGTGCCGAGTAGTGATCCTGCAGCGCCTTGCCGACGCCACGCAGGTTGTGCACGACCGGGATGCCGAACTGGGCCAGCTCGTCTTCGGGCCCTACGCCCGAGAGCAGCAGAAGCTGGGGTGAATTGACTGCGCCGCCGCACAGGATCACCTCGCGCGTCGCACGCACCGTGCGTGGCTGGCCGTATTCGCGGAACGCGACGCCGATGGCGCGCCTACCTTCGAACAGCACCTTCTCGGCCAGGGCGCCGGTGACGACGCGCAGGTTCGGGCGGTTGCGGATGGGATGCAGGTAGCCAACGGCGGTGGAGCAGCGCTTGCCGTTGCGCGTGGTGGTCTGGTGGTAGCCCGCGCCATCCTGTGCCGCGCCGTTGAAGTCATCGTTGCGTGGATAGCCGAGTTCGACGGCGCCCTGGATGAAGGCCTCGCAGATCGGATGACGCTCGGTGATGTCGGAGACGCAAAGCGGCCCGCCGGTGCTGTGGAATTCGCTGGCGCCGCGCGTCTGGTGCTGCGCGCGCTTGAAATAGGGCAGCACGTCAGAGGAGGACCAGCCGGTATTGCCAAGCTGGCGCCAGAGGTCGAAGTCCTCGTGCTGGCCGCGGATATAGACCATGCCGTTGATCGAGGATGAGCCGCCCAGCACTTTGCCGCGCGGCCAGAAGATGCGACGGCCGTTGGCGCCTGGATCGGGTTCGGCTTCGTAGCACCAGTTCACCGAGGCATCGGCGAAGGTCTTGCCGTAGCCGAGTGGGATGTGGATCCAGCGGTTGCGATCTTCGCCACCGGCTTCCAGCAGGACGACGCGGGTTGAGGGGTCTTCAGAGAGACGGGCGGCCATGACGCAGCCGGCGGAACCGGCGCCTACGATGACGAAGTCTGCCTCGATATCGGTTTGATTGGGCATCGCGTTCCCTCCGTGATTTGTCGGGGAGTCTGCGCGAGGCGGGGAGTTTGCTCAAGAATCACGCCGGCCTCGGCTTCCAACGCCAGGTTCCGCTCCCGATCGTCCATGAAGATCTTCGCCTCAGCCCCGCCTGCTGCGCCGACATCATCGTCGAGCGTTCAACGCTCCTTGAGCTGAAGTCTGTCCAACAGCTTCTTCCAGTTCATGAGGCGCAGACCCTGACGTATTTACGTCCGAGCAATTGCCAGATCGCCCTGCTGATGACTCTTGACGCCGTGATGTTGAAGGACGGCCTGCGCCGCTTCATTCCATAGCTTGGGCTAACCAGCTGCGCGCATTTCCGGTTCGGTGCGGAAAGCGGGCATCACTTCCTTGGCGAAGCGCCGCAGATTGTCGCGCGAGGTGCCGCCGCCGTTGAGCAGCACATACTCGACGCCCATGTCGCGGAGCTTTTCGAGCTTGCGCGCGATTTCGTCCGGGTTGCCGTAGAGCGCGCTTTCCTCGCTTGCAGCGCGGGTATCGGAAAACGCCATGATGCTGGCCGTGTTGTTGCCGTCCGGCCGCTGCGAGATGGCATGCAGCCGCCGCTGCGCGGCGATGCGGCGATCCAGCGCTGCTTCCTTCTCGGCGCTGGTGCGCGCCACATAGAATGCGCGCGCGACGCCAACCTGGCTGGGATGGAAAACAAAGCCATTCGCCAGCATCGCCTCTTGATAGATCGCGAACCGGTTGCCCGTTTCTTCGAGTGAGGCGAACTGATCCAGCAACAGGTTATGTCCGCGGCGCGCCACGCGGCGGATCGAATCCGGGTGCCCTGCGCCCTGCCAGAACGGCGGATGCGGCTTCTGGATCGTCGGCGGCTCAACGATGATGTCGTCGTACTGCCAGAACTTTCCCTCGAACGAAAAGCGATCGTTCGACGTCCAGGCCTTGGTGATTATGTCGATCGATTCTTCGAAGCGCGGCTGCGCCTCTTCCATCGGGACGCGGAAGCCGACGAACTCGTTGTGCCGGTAGCCTTTGCCAACGCCGAAATCCAGGCGACCGCCGGAGAGCAGGTCGACGGTCGCAGCCTGCTCGGCGAGCAGAACCGGATTGTGCCAGGGTAGCACAATCACCGCCGTGCCCAGGCGCAAGGTCCGCGTGCGCGCGCCGATCCAGGTGAGCAGGTTCAGCGTCGCGGAGACCTGGCCGAAGCCGGTGAAATGGTGCTCGACGATGAACGCGCTTTGGTAGCCGAGCGCTTCTGCCTCGATCACGTACTCGATGTAGTCCTTGAAGCCGGCGGCGCTGTCCACATCAGGACCGCCACGTTGCGCCTGCGCCGCACCGAAGAGACCGAACTGCATTCACCGCTCCGCTATCTGGGCTGGAAGGCTTGCCGTAGCCAACCGCAGGATTCTGCCATTGCTTCGCCGGCCTTGTCCACGCGGCCGGTCCAGAAGAAGAAGCCGTGGTTCATGCCGTCCCAGCGGGATGTGATGGCGCGCGTGCCCGCCTCACGAAGGCGCGCGGCATAGAACTCACCTTCATCGCGGAGGGGGTCGTATTCGGCGGTGACCACGAGAGCCGGAGGCAGGCCGCTCAGATCGCGTGCACGCAAAGGTGATGCGAGCGGGTTCGCCGCTTCCGACGGCTCGTTCAGGTAGTGATCCCAGAACCAAACCATGGTGTCGCGCGTCAGACCGTAGCCTTCGGCATTCTGCTTGTAGGATGGGGTCCCGGGCGTGTGGTAGTCGGTCACAGGGTAGATCAGCAGCTGGCCGCACAATGGCGGGCCACCTTTGTCTCGCAGCCGAAGCGCCGCCGCCGCGGCCAGATTGCCGCCGGCACTGTCACCGCCAATGGCGATCCGTGTCGCATCACCGTTCAGCTCGTGCGCATGATCGGCGACCCAGCGCGTGGCGAACACGCAATCGTCGAGGCCGGCGGGGAACTTGTGCTCTGGCGCCAGGCGGTAATCGACCGAGACCACAATGCATTGCGCGCCTGCACACAGGTTGCGGCACATGCCATCGTGTGTATCCAGGCTGCACAGCACGAAGCCGCTGCCGTGGAAGAACACGAGCATTGGGAAGGCGCCATCAGCCTGCGGATGATAGATCCGCAGGGCCAGTGCGCCGCCGGGGCCGGCAATAGTGCGTTCACTGACCGAGCTGATCTTCGCGGC
>Ga0070730_10005225_pt1 | contig 11225 bp, 8 predicted proteins | sample Coa_R1_3_FD_66447 | JGI IMG/M metagenome (GOLD analysis project Ga0070730, IMG submission 66447) | Surface soil microbial communities from Centralia Pennsylvania, which are recovering from an underground coalmine fire - Coalmine... | ecosystem: Environmental > Terrestrial > Soil > Unclassified ... | reverse complement strand
TTGCCCCAGGTGAGTGTATGCCTGGCCCAATCTGAAGTGAGCATCCGGCAGGCTTGGGGACAAGCTGAGGGCCGTCTGATACTCCGGCACGGCCTCGGCGTATTTCTTGCGTTGGGAGTAGAGATTTCCAAGCTGGAGATGGGCCTCTGCGGATTTGGGATCAAGGGAGACTGCTTTTTTCAATAAGGACTCAACTTGATTAAGATAGTCGGATGAAGTTTCGGACCGCTTTCCCTTCCACAGGCTCAGCGCGTAGTAAACAGCAGCCTGCGGATCCCGGGGGCGAAGCTCCGCCAAGCGGCGGAAGCGTCCGATCACCTCATCGGCTTGGCTCGGCGAGCGGTCATACGCTTTGCTCAGGAAATCGTAAGGGCGAACGTCGGAGGGATTCAGGTCAATGGCCCGCAAAAGGGATTTCACCGCGTCGTCGAAGCTGCCCTTCAGATAAAGGGCCATGCCTAATCCCACTGCGAGCCGAGCAGAATTGGGATAACGTGTCACGCCAGCGGAGAAAACAGCAATCGCAGGCTCGGGCGTTTGATGGACCAACAGTTCGCTGCCCCAATCGAAAAGGTTGGACTCGCTCGGGTCCATGTGCGCCGCGGTCTCATACTCATTCACCGCCGTCACAAAATCCCCGCTCTGTTCCTCGACCTCCGCCAGCAGGTTGTGCAGCTCGGCGGCGTCTTTCTGTTTCAGAAGAGACTGGAGTTCCAAGCGCGCCTCCCGCAAATGACCAGTCTCCTCGTAAGCCAGCGCCAAGTCATAGCCATTTTCATAAGCTGAAGGGTTCTCACGCTGCCCCTTCTCCAAGTACGGAATTGCCGCCGCGATTCTTCCCAGGCGCGCATAGAACTCGCCCAGGTTGTGATTGGCGCCGTAACTTTCGGGCTCGAGTTCCACCACCTTCTTGAATTCCTTCTCCGCCAGTTCTGATTTCCCCAATCGCGCCAGGTTGGCGGCCAGGTTATTGCGAGCGGGCCCGGACTTCGGCTGCAACCGGACGGCTTGCGCCAAGGGCGCCGTCGCCTTGGCATCCTGGCCTTCAGCGGAATAAACCACCCCCAGCAGTTCCTGTACGTCAAAGCTGTGCGGCAGGGCTTGACTAAGGGCTTCCAGCTCTTGCTGCGCAGCAGCGTATTGTCCGGCATTGTAATGCGCGACCGCGGACTGAAACTTGCGGGTGAGCGCGTCGTCGCCGCTGCCCGTCATTCCAGATAATAGCGCTGGCAATAGAATTACCGCTGCTGCGCATTTGTAGGGCCCAGACATAACATTTTTATCTTATCAGAGGTCATCGCCTTTCTGGCGAGGCACAACGGTGCGCACAGGGGCCAGTCTAAGCAGTTTGGATTCGGCAGGACCGAGGGAAATTCTCAGAGTCCCGGTAGCGGAACCCAACTGTGAGTCCGTCCAGACGTCGGTGACAGAAGCAGGCTTGCCACCTGCAAAAACTTGCGCCACCCGCTCCAGGGGAACCAGCTTCGAAACCGCCGAATCCCCATTGAAATTGAATACGGCGAGGTAGTGGGTTCCGTTCTCCTCCCGGACGAACACATCCGCGGCCTGATCGCCCGTGTCGCCCTCGACCGGCCGGAACGGTTTCCCTGTCGCAGCGAGAGCGTTGATGCGAGGGTTTGTGTAAACCTTGGGGGCGACGTCTCGAGCGGCTGGATCATCGAGGAAAGCGCTGCTATCCAGGATCATGCCTCCCGAAATCACGGCGGAGAGGAAGCGGCTGCGCGCCTCGTTTTCATTTCTTGACCCCTCATTGGCGACCGGCCCGAGCGGAATCTCATCAGGATCCGCGATGTAAACGGATGGGCTCGTCCACCAACCATAGGTGAGCGAATTCAGCATGTATTCCACGGATTGGTTGCGGCCACTGATATGCCCCATCGTATCGCAGGAGATGCGGCGCGCGTGGCCGTAGCCGCCGGGAAAGAGCGGCGCGATGGATAGGCTGATGAACATCTTGTTGCCAATCTCATCGAGTATGAATTTCATGCCATGGTTGTATGCTTGGATTCCCGTCTTCACTGACTTCTCCCAGTGAAGGCCTTCGAGCGTGGCGTGGCTGAGGAAATCCAGTTTCAAGTAGCAGAATCCCAGCGCTTTGAACGTTTGGAAATAGGCGCGGATACGCGCTTGGGTGCCCGGATGCGTGGGATCAAGGGGAGTGCCACCAGCGAGCTTGGGCAATGGCGTGCCGTCAGGCTTTTTCAGCAAAATGTCACGGTAGCGGTACTCGAGGTTCGTTCCCTCGACGAAGCCGTCGAAATTTTCGCCCCATTGTGCGAAGGGCGCCATGTAGATTCCAGCGCGAAACTCGACGCCGGACGTTCGTTGGAGGTTCTTCAAATATTCAAGTGCGTCGCGGAGCTGGCTTTCGTCAAGACGAGACCAGAAAGCGTCCAGGTTAAGGTAAACAACTTTGTTGTGGTTAAAGCCGTTGGGCGCCAGCTTTCGGCTAATGAACTCAGCGGCGCCCACATATTTCGAGTAATCGATTCGCTCACCATACGCCGCCCAACTGTTCCAGCCGAACGGAATTTCTTGATTCCAGATGAACGGAGGCTTAAAGACGGCGTTGGTGCGGCCGTATGCCTCAAGCCCCTCGCGCCAATCTTCGAAATAGCCCACAAAGATGACAGGCGAATTCACACTCTCACCGCTTACCTTGCCGTGCGGCAGCGAGTCGTGAGTTGCCGACTTCAGGCCATCGGTGGCCATGCCCGCGAAAACTTCCAGTTTGTGCAAGCGGCCATTTGAGCCGCTGAAGGCAATGCCGGTTTTCCAGGTATCGTGAGTTACGGAACCAAAGACCAGCCCGTTCCGGCTCACGTTGTCGTAAACCGCTGTCACTTCGGAACTCACATCGGAGCTCACATCGGAGCCGTGGATGTCCATGGCGTTATAGCGGAACCACATGTCGTTATCGAAGGGCACACGCAGCACACGATTCTGACTGACGGTTCCGACGACCGCGGCCTCCGGACCGTCCACCACGACCGCGCCGATATGGTTGGTGCCCAGCCCTTGCGGGCTGCGGATCTCAGTCTGGACAAGAAAGAACGGCTTCCCTTCGTAAAAACTGTAGCGCTGGAGAATGTCCGGCTGACGCTCGGCGCTGTGCACGATCGTGAATCTGCATCCTCTGCCCAGGCCGTCACTCAACGATTTCGGATTTGCTTGATACTTATGCTGGGCATAGTCTGTCGTCCGCAGGAGTCCTTCCCATTGCACTGTGCTGTACGCGCCCTTAACTTTCCGGGCGCCGCCCCATGAATAGTTTGCCAGGCCGGACTTTTTTTCGCACTCGACGGTCACGATACCATTGGAGAAAATCACTTTTCCCGGCCCGTCACGGACGGTGATCCGTTCTGAGCTTGATATGGCTGATTCAGGACCCGGTCCCGGCAGCGCCGAGGCGCGACTACCGGACGAGGGGAATAATGGATGCGCAATTCCCGGCCAAGCTGCTAAACATGCTTTCAACCAGGAGCGTCGCGTCACGCTGGAATTCATCACTGACCTCCGCTTGCCATGGGCATTTTTCCCGAGGTAAAAATCCGAGATCAGAAAGTCAGGGATCATCTCTGCTTTCTAATTTCTGCTTTGGGTCAGCATCGCTATCGCCGTCTGCAAAAACTGTTGGCGTTCTTGGGGCGTGAGTTTCCTGGGAGCAGTAGCCCGACCGGCTTCAGGGCTTTTGGCCAGCATCTGGCGGATATTGTCCACGTTCAAGCTTCCGTGCGGAAACAAGGTGGCAAAGCGGTCCAGAATATCGCGGGCACGCCCAATCTGGCCGGTCGTGTAATAAAAGACGCCCAGCGCGGAATAGCCGGTCTGCCACTCGGGCAGTAGTTCGATCGCTCGGTTGAAGTATTTGGCCGCGTCTTCATTCTTTCCCTGAGCGACTGACAAGACACCGAGTCCCCAGGCGAGCCGCCCTGAATCCGGCGTGCGCGCCACGCCGCGGCGTAGGGCGTTTTCCGCTTCCGTCATCGCGCTCGCTTGCATCTCAGCTAGGGCGTAGGACAGAGTATATTCGTCATTGTCGGGATTTCTCTCTAATGCTTCTTTGTAAAACCGCGCCGCTTCTCCCGCGCGACCGAGATGCAGGTAAGCATCAGCCAAAAGGCTGAAATAGGCATCATCTCTCTGAGCCTTGGAGCCCATCTGTTGCAACACTTCCAGAGCCTGAGAGTAGGCTCCAGACTTGAAATACGCGTCGGCCAAATCGAACCTAGCGTCTTCGGAGCTGGGATCGGCCGCCAGCGCGATTTGAAAGTGCTGGATGGCCTCAGCGTAGTGGGCATAGCGCGCCAGCAATACTCCCGCGCCGATGGCGGTTCGGGGATCTCCGCCGCTGACCTTGTCGAGCTGCGACACCGCCTGGAGCGCATCCTCGGTGCGCCCGAGTTTTAGATAGTTCTCAGCCAGAAGATACAAGTTGCTTGGCCGGTCGGAGTGGAGTTGGGCTTCGTGCTGCAATTCGGCGAGGTCAAGCTGAGCTCTGGCCTGCGGAGGCAATTCGGCCCTCTGACCGACCGATTCGAAGAGATGCTGAAGCGGATAGGGCCCGGGCTGGGGATCCTTGGCGAGGGTTTCGAACACTTTCATGTCGCGCGCGGCCGCCGCGGTTTGATGGAGGCTCCGCTCCGCGACGGCCAGTTTGTAATACGCTTCTCCAGGCCGGGGCATAATCCGCGCCGCCCGGCGCAATAACGGCAAGGCTTCCTCAAATTTCTTTTCGGACATCTTCACGCCCGCCATTTCGTACAGAGCCTGATCATAGTTAGGCTCCGCTTCCAACGCCTGGGCAAGATATTTCTCCGCTTCCGCGTAATGGCCTTGTTTGTGTTCGATGAATCCAAGGTTATAGAGGCATTCCGCATTACGTGGATCTTTCTTGAGGCCCTCGTTGAAATATTTACTGGCTTCGTCAAACTGGCCCTGGTGCCGGTAACTGAGGCCCATGAACGCATAAGAGCGCGCGGAGGGATCGAGATCGATGAGCGTCTGGAATTCCTGGTGCGCGCGTTCGGGTTTGCCGATGGTGAAGTAGCACTCGCCCAGCGCCGCGTGGAGATCGGCCCGCCGGGGAGCAATCTTCACGCCTTCTTCGAGCATCGGAATGGCGTCCTCGTAATAGTCCTGCAGCATGCTCATTCTGGCCAAAAGAAAAATCACATCGGTATTCTCAGGCGCGAGTTTGTGCGCTTCCACAAGCAACTCCAGCGCCTGGACGTTCTTTCCCTGGACGGTGTCAATCTGTGCCAGAAGGTAGAGCGTGTCCGCGGAATTGGGTTTGAGCTGGCGCGCTCTTTGAAGCACCTCTTCCGCCTTGATAGTTTCGCCCGCCCTGAGGCGCGCCTGTCCGAGGTTGAATAAAATTTCAAAGGTTCCAGGATTTAGAGCGTCCGCCAGTGCGAACTCGTGAATGGCATCGGCATAGAGCTTTTGTGCGGCCAACAGAATCCCCAGAGTGAAGTGGGTGCGAACATCATTCTTTTCCCGGTCGGAGAGCGACTTGGCAAGTGCCAGCGCTTTCGATTTCTGGCCGGTGGCGAAATACGCTTGAGTCAGATTGAAAAGCACCTCGGAATCGGGGGGCCGCACGCGATTAAAATAAAGAATTGCCTGCTGTGGATCTTTCCGGCGCAGCAGGACCAGCCCCAGATTGTAATTGGCCTCGCGGTCCGCAGGATGGTAACGCAGAGTTTCGCGAAACGCTTTCTCGGCAGGTCCCACTTGCTCTTGAGCCAGATATGAGTTCCCCAGACTATTGAGCGTGCGGGCGGAGCGGGGATCGACCTTCAGTGCTCGCTCGAAGGCATCGACCGCCTGAGCGTAGTCCTGCTTCGCGACGTAAATGATGCCGACTAAATCCAGCCCTTCGACGCTTCGCGGCTCAAGCTTTAGCCCCTCCTGTGCCTCCGCCAAAGCCGCATCGGCATTTCCCTGGCTAAGAAGCCGCTGCGCTTCCTCAAAGTGCGCCCTGGCGGTTGATTTTTGCATTTGACTTGCTGCCCGCGGCATGCCGGCGCCAAAAAGGAGGGCTGACGTAAGCAACAAGGTCAGAAAGTTTTTCACTTGCCACTTTTCATTCATACGATCTGGCTGAGAACTTGCTGCAAGGTCAAGGCTGAGTTGGACTCGGCATCGCGCGGCAACGTCGATCCTAGGGTCAAAGGTCCGTTGTGGTTTTCGAACCAAACTTGAAAAGCTGCGTTGTCGGCGCCGGACAGTTGACTCTGATTAACCCAATTCAGATACGCGCCCATATCCCTGTCGATGAACGATCCTTCCCCGTCAACCGTCGGTGCTTCTTGGAGATTGGTTATTAGTTCAATCATCAGTAGCTCGCCTTGCCGGAACGCGAATCGGGCTGAAGTCGCAACGACTTACCCCGAAGCCATCCGTTTTACATCTTAACGCCTGTCTATTTCAGTTTATCAACAAACGCCTCACCCGAGAAGGGCGGCGAGAAGTTGAAAGGAATCTCTAATCTTCGGTCGATTGTGACAAGGTCAGCCGTCCTCTTTCGGTGCTTTCCCAACTACAAATAAGAACTCTCGCAGAGTTTTCGTCCATAAGGAAATATTTTCCGAGTACGTCATCCACTCGGAAACATTCCCACCACGGATCAACTGTTGCTGCGCGCGGATGACGCGAAGCTTATTGCGGACGGCTCTGACGCCACCCGATTGGTGTTTCAGGCGACAGACCATTTTGGAGCGCCGCGCCCGTTTGCGGGCGGGCAGGTTACCCTCCAGATCAGCGGTCCCGGCGTGATCGTGGGTGATAACCCGTTCCAACTGGCAGATTGCGGGGGCGCGGGCGCTGTTTGGATCAAGACCTTGCAGGGTCAAGCCGGCCGCATTAAAGTCGTTGGCACCCATTCATCCCTCGGCGCCAAGTCTGTTGAAATTGACGCGTCCCCCTGAGCTTCACCCCAGTCACATCTACTCCATGGTTCCGGTGGATATTTTTGATGAAGAGGCACGTTGGGATAGGGCTCGAGGGTTAACGCTTTTACGACCGGACCCGCCTTCAATTCATAAGCCAGGCCCACCGTTGGTGAACTTCGCCCGCCAGAATCTTTGATCGGCCGGGGTTCATATACTTGCTGGACGCACCATGATACGCACAACCACGTAATCGACTTTGTCCGTCGCGCGCAACTTGCCAAAGCTGCCGCGGAAACTGGATATCATCGTGGGCTACTGCCTGGCCCACAGCCGCCGTTTCGTGAACGTGGTGCCAAGCTTTCGCGAGGAGTGCCGTTACATGCTGGAGGCGTCCGGCGAAGTCTACGGCATTAATGCCCAAGGCTGAGGGGCAGTGTCTGTTGCCGTAGGAACGGCTACGTTTTCATCAGGCCTATAGCCGCCCGGTGATAGATGCTCTGCACGCTTGGCTGAGCGCCCAGTTTGAGGAAAAGTAAGTGGAGCCCAACTCGGGTCTGGGCGAGGCGATTCGCTACCTGCTCATGCACTGGGACCGGCTCACCCTCTTTCTGCGGCAACCGAGAGCGCCGTTGGATAATAATATTTGTGGGATCTTAAAGAAAGCCATTCTCCATCGAAAGAACTCTCCCTTTTATAAGACCGGGAACGGCGCCGGGGCTTGACACGAAGAATGCCTATATGTAAGATTTCTATATATGAAAATGAAGCAATTGAATTCCGGCATCAAGCGGGGTAGTGCGGAGACGGTTATTCTGGCTCTGCTGTCAGAAAGCCCGAGGCACGGCTATGAAATCTCGCGCCTAATCGAGGAGCAAAGCGGCGGAGTGCTGTGTTTCACGCTCGCCTCGCTCTATCCGATGCTTTATAGCTTGGAGCGGCACGGCTGGGTCGAAGGGCGGTGGGAGATCACGCGGGGCAGCCGGTCGCGGCGCAAGTACCATCTGACCCGCGCCGGGCGTAAGCAACTCGCTTCGCTCAGCGAGCAATGGCGCTTGTTCTTTCGTGCACTTCATCGCATTGTGGGGGTGGCCCATGCCTGATTGGGAGACAATTTTGCGAGCGCGAATCGGCCCGCTTCACCTCGACGCTGAACGGGAGTCTGAAATCCTGCGTGAGCTGGCCTGCCATCTTGAAGACGTCTACCAGCAAGCTTTGCAAGAAGGCGCCCTGCCCGAAGAAGCCGTGGCGCGGGCGCTAGCGTCCGAGGAAAACTGGCGCGCGCTCCGCCGTAACATCCGAAGCGTTGTCCGCGGAGGTGAAGCCATGGCGAGTTGGAAGGAATCGTTCTGGATGCCCGGCCTGGTCACCTTTGCTCTTCTTATCCTTGTAAACACATCGTTGGCTTATTACCATTGGGTAACGGCCCGACCCCTCGGCGGAAGGCTCTTCACCATTACTTCGACGCCGCTGGAAATGATCGTAATGCGCAATGTTGTTCCGATTTTGGCTGGCGCATTGGCCGCCTTCCTCTCCAGCCGGATGAAGGGCAGCTTCTGGCAACGCCTGCTCGCCGCGCTCTTTCCCATCATAGCGATGCCGTCTCTAATCGCTGCGTCGATGACGATTGGAGCCTTGCGCGGTATTCCGACCCACCTCTCCAGTGACGTGACTCTTCTTCGTGTTCTAGCCTGGAACTTAAATTTCGTGGCGTATCTGCTCCTCGGCGCGTTCCCCTTTCTGATCTTCGGCGAGCGTAAGGAATCAACTCGTCGACACGTCACCTCTTGAAGCCCTAGCCGCGCGCAGTAAAATGCAAAGAATAAGGAATTTGGTACTTTTGGAAGGAGATGACGTGCTAAAATGAAGAAACATGCTTGGATTATCGCAATGGGCTTAGTTGGCTGCGCTATCGGCGTAACGGCGTTCTTTGCTGTCTGCACGAGATCTCGCTTCGGCGAGAGGCCAGGCTAGCTGGCGGTTCGTTATTGCCCGTTCCTGAGGGCCGCCGGCGAAAGCAGTAAGCGAACGCGATACGCATGTAGGCTTCTCATCGCGAAGCTTTTCGGACGGAGGTTCGACTCCCCCCGCCTCCTCCAACCTTTCTATTTGCGTTCACATACGTTGAGCAGCTTCCGCCTGTACGGGAATTGTACGGTTCAAGATTGGATCGACTCTCTAACCTTGTCTGTTGTCCGACGAAGGGAGTTTGTTCGCGCAAGTGCCCGGCGGACCACCAACTTCCCATTTTGCCAGTGGCGGCCTATGAAGCGCTGCATCTGCGCGTGAGCCCTCCGGTTGAGAGGGTCATGGAATTGTGTAATCTGTTCGATTGCCATTCTAACTTTTAGAATTGACGGGTTCGAACCGGATCAACTCACACCGGCGGACCAGCAGAAACAGGGCGGCGATACTCATTATGGGAAGTGCGCTCCCGGAAAGGAAAACGGGAAGGAAGGAAAATCGATCTACAATCACCCCGGTCAGGAGGACAAGGGTCATGTCAATAATACCTTCGCCGATGCCAGTCATGCCCGTCACGCGAGCAAGAGTCGACTCTGGAAATACGTCGGAAATAATGGCGTAGAGGGCGCACGCCATGACATTTTGGCCGAAGAAGGCCAGACCGACCACGAAATCAGCCTGGGTTACGGAGGTAACTAACGGAACCGCGAAGGTACACAGGGCGCAAAGCACAGCCCCCGTCGTGAAGGTCAGCTTCCTGGAGCGGTCCACACTGACGCCACGCTGGATCATCCAGCCTGAGACGTAGCCTCCTATAATGTTCCCGCTTCCGCCCATGAAATATGCAATGCTCGCCATCCAGGCCATCGTGCCTAAGGATGTTCCCCGTCCCCGAACCAGGTAGATCGGCAGCCAGAACCAGTAAAATTGTGCGATAGGCCCCGAGGTCGCTCGCATCAGTATGACACCCCAGGTTTGAGGCTTGCCGAGCAGGCGGCGAATGGTTGGCGCCTTTTCAATGGATGGCGTCGAAAGGGGCAAGGTGTTTTGTTTTCGGTAAGCCCGCAACCAGGGAATCATCCAAAACATCCCGGCAACACTGGGCAATAGAAACGCGGCGTGCCAACCAAAACGCATGGTAATGAAAACTACCAATGGTGGTGCAATGACCGAACCCAGTATGAAACCGGTGTTGAATATACCCAGTGCTAAAGCACGAAATTCGGAAGGCAGCGTTTCGCCAACAGCTTTCAGACCCCCGGAAACGCTGCCACACTCGAACAGCCCCATGACAAAACGTAAACCGGAAAAGCCGGCCACCGTCCGAGCCGCAGCCTGGAGCATGTTTGCCAGTGACCAGCCAGCCAGTGTGGCGGGAAGGCCAACCCGGACTCCGATACGATCAAGCAGGATTCCCATAGGAAGCTGACCCAGGGTCATTCCCAGCATGAACGCGAATACAATGTAAGAATATTGTGTACTGGAGAAATGGAGTTGGGATTGCAGGACGGGCCCAACGGACGATAACACCATCCTGTCCATAAAGTTTACGGTGGTCAGCAGGAACAACAATGTGACAATCCACCACGCCCGGAAATCGATGGGTTTGCGAGATGACGCAGATTGCTTATTCATGCTTTCAACACTTTTCATTCCATCGCTTCAAATGTCGGCCGGTAAAAAGCGCAGCATGGGCATCCTGCCCGTGACCACTCACGGCCAGCATGGCCGTGCCACGGTTGTCTGCCCCAAAAAAAATTAACCGGCCGCGGAAAAGGAGGCGGAACCTTGCACCGTAAATTCAATGGATCTCCGGTTCTGACGGCGCGCTCGACCGCTCGAGGAAATCGAAGTCACAACCCTGGTGAGCCTGCGTGACACGTTCGGCATACAAGGCAAGATACCCCCTGTCATATTTATGGGGCGGTTGGACCCACTTTGATCGCCGCTCACTCATTTCCTCATCCGGCACAAGAACATCCAGTTTTCGATTGGGAACGTCCAGCAAGATGCGATCGCCGTCACGCACCAGCGCCAGCGGGCCGCCGATGTGGCTCTCGGGTGATACATGCAGGACACAAGTTCCATAAGACGTTCCGCTCATTCGCGCGTCGGAAATCCTCACCATGTCCCGCACACCGCGTTGCAGGAGTTTCTTTGGAATCGGGAGCATCCCCCATTCCGGCATGCCCGGACCTCCAAGCGGCCCGGCATCCCGGAGGACCAGGACTGAATCCTCACCCACGTTGAGATCGTCACGGTCGATCCGCGCTTCGAGGTCCCGGTAATTGTTGAATACGATTGCCGGGCCTGTGTGACGCAGCAATCGCGGACTGGCCGCAGACG
>Ga0070730_10005223_pt1 | contig 11231 bp, 11 predicted proteins | sample Coa_R1_3_FD_66447 | JGI IMG/M metagenome (GOLD analysis project Ga0070730, IMG submission 66447) | Surface soil microbial communities from Centralia Pennsylvania, which are recovering from an underground coalmine fire - Coalmine... | ecosystem: Environmental > Terrestrial > Soil > Unclassified ... | reverse complement strand
CACCCGGCCGCCGAGCTCTTCCGGGCCGCGGCCGGCGGCGACCGCCACGCGGGCATGGTCGTCGAGCGGGCCGCCCGCTACATGGGTCTCGCGTTGATCAGCCTGACGAACGCGCTTGACCCCGAGCTCTTCGTCATGGGCGGCGGGGTGACGCGCTCGTGGGCGCTGGTGCAGCCGACCATGCTCGAGACCCTCAAGTCCTCGCCGTTCATCAAGCCCGCCCGCCGGCCCCGCTTGCTCCGAGCCCGCCTGGGCGACCGCGCCGGCCAGGTGGGAGCGGTGGAATGGGCTCGAATCAACCAGTAGGGCCGTCGGGAGAGGTCAGCGCCACCGAGCTCCTCCGCCTGCTGAAGAAGGCCGCGGAAGAGGAGGCAGTCCGAGCGTGGATAGTCGGTGGCTACGTGCGCGACAAGCTGCTCGGGAAGCCGCATCCCAACCCCGACGTGGTGGTCGAGGACGGGGGCGCCGACCGGATGGCTGCGACCTTCGCCCGGATTGCCGGCGCCCGGCCGCCGGTGATCTTCGAGCGCTTCGGAACGGCGCAGGTGGTCGTCCCGGGCCACATCGTCGAGTTCGTGTCGGCGAGGGCCGAGTCGTACCCGCCGGATTCGCGCAAGCCGGTCGTACGCCCGGCGACCCTCGAGGACGACCTCAAACGGCGCGACTTCACCATCAACACCCTGCTGATGGATCTCGACGGGAACATCAGCGATCCGCTCGGCGCCGGCCGCTCGGACCTCGGGGCGCGCCTCATCCGCACCCCCGCGCCGCCAGAGCAGACCTTCAGCGACGACCCGCTGCGGATGCTGCGGGCGGTCCGGTTCGCCTCGCAGCTCGGGTTCGAGCTCGCACCCGAGATTCCGCCCGCGATGCGCTCCATGAAGGCGCGACTGGCGCATCCCGTCATCTCCGCGGAGCGGGTGGCGGACGAGCTGCGCAAGATGCTCGTCTCCGAGCGGCCGCGCACGGCGATCGAGCTCCTGGACGAGGGCGGGCTGCTCCAGGTGATCCTGCCCGAGGTGTTCGCGTGCAAGGGGGTGGCTCAGGGCGGTTACCACACGCACGACGTCTACGGCCACACGCTGCTGGCGGTCCAGGCGACGCCGGCTGACCTGATCACCAGGCTGGCCGCCCTCTTCCACGACGTCGGCAAGCCTTCGACCGCGACGCCGGATGGCGCCTTCACAGGCCACGAGGAGGTCGGCGCGGACCTCGCCACCGAGGCCCTGGTGCGCCTTCGTTTCGCGCAAAGGGAGATCGAGGTCGTCGCCCGGCTCGTCCGCCTGCACCTGCGGCCGGTCTACTACAGCTCGGCCTGGAAGGACGGCGCTGTGCGGCGGCTGGCTCGGGACGCGGGAGCGCAGCTCGACCGCCTGATGACGCTAGCGCGCGCAGACCTGGCGGCGTCCGCCTATCCCGAGTCCGGCAAGCTGGACGAGCTCGAGCGGCGCCTACGCCAGGTGCTGTCGGAGCGACCCTCACGGCTGCGGCCGCCGGTGGACGGCGAGGACATCATGCGCATCCGGAACCTCCCTGCCGGCCCGGAGATCGGGAGGATCAAGGCCCGGCTGGCCGAGCTGGTCGTGGACGGAGAAATCCCCCCGGAGCGCGAGTCCGTGCTGGAATATCTGAGGGTCCACCCCGAGCTTTAACCCAACCTGAACAGTTCATACGATCGGGTTGCCGGTATGCTGCGCTTGAGGAAGGGCGGCCGGGGGTGGCGCCCGAGATGGAGGGCCCCTCGGCAGCGCCGGGGTTTGGAGGGATGGGAATGTCGGACACCGGTTTGGAAACGATCGGCGCGCCGGCCGTTAACGGCGATCGCGGTGAGCATGTGCAGCCTGCCGAGCAGGCTGTGACCGTGCTGGCGAAGGATGACGTGCTTTCCGGGCGGCTCCAGATCCGGGGCAGCGGAATCGTACAGGGCACCTTCAGCGGCCACATCGAGTGCGACGGCGAGCTGATGATCGGCCCGGAGGCACACGTCGAGGCGGACATCCACGGCTCGCGGGTCACCATCGCCGGCTTTGTTCGCGGCAACGTGGTCGCCATCTCGCGCCTGAAGCTATTGAGCAGCGCTCGGCTCGAGGGCGATGCCCGGGTCGGAGCCCTGGTGGTCCAGGAAGGCGGCGTACACGTGGGCGTGATCCGGGTGCACCCCGAGGGCGTCCCGGAGGCCGTGGACCAAGTGATCCCGAGCAACGCCCCGGCGCAGCCGAGCCGCGCCGGCCTCAACGGCCTGTCCAACCCGGTGGGTCGGGTCAGGAAGCTGTGGGGTGAGTTCTTCTAAGCGTCCAGCCAAGAAGCCGCCCGCGGTCCGCGCCCGCAAAGCGACGAGCGGGCCACCCGCATCCGCCCGCCTGACCATCAAGCCCGGGCCGCCCGCGTCCAGGCCGCGCACGGTCGAGCTGCCGCCGCGGCCCCGTCCCGGCGGATCGCGGCGCTTGAGCGAGGTCGTGCTCGAGGAGGACGAGGTGCTCACGGAGTCCTTTGACGCCCTCCTGGAGGGAACGAAAGTGCGCGTCACGGCCGTGCTCGAGCGCACCTGCGTCTACCTCGGACCTGAAGGCGAACGCATCCTTGTGAGCAAGAAGGATCTTTGGGTTGAAGCCGACAAGCTTCCGATTCGCCGCAGAGGCATCGGTTAGCTTATTTAGGTTGGAGCCCATAGACGGCGGAATCAATCGCAACCTGGCGCTCGAGCTTCTGCGCGTAACCGAAGCGGGTGCTCTGGCGGCCGCGCCCCTTCAGGGGCGGGGCAACAAGGAGGCCGCCGACGGTCGGGCGGTCGAGGCCATCCGCAGCGCCCTGGCGGACGTCGACATGAAGGGGACGGTCGTGATCGGCGAGGGCGAGAAGGACGAGGCCCCGATGCTCTACTTTGGCGAGCAGATCGGCAACGGCCTCGAGCCCGAGGTCGACGTCGCCATCGACCCGATCGAGGGCACGAGCTTGACCGCGAGCGGCCTCCCCGGCGCGATCTCGGTGGTGGCCCTGGCCGAGCGCGGAACCATGTTCACGACGCATGTCCACTACATGGAGAAGCTGGTCGTCGGCCGGCGTGCCCGAGGCGCCATCGACATCGAGATGCCCGTGGAGTGGAATCTGCGGCGCATCGCCAAAGCCGAGGGGCTGCCGGTGCAGGAGCTGACGGTCGTGGTCCTCGAACGTGACCGCAACAAGGACATCATCGCCCAGATCCGCGACGTCGGAGCTCGCATCAAGCTGATCACGGCGGGCGACGTGGCCGGGGCCCTCGAGGCCGCGCTCGAGACCAGGTCAGGGATCCACTGCATGATGGGCTCCGGCGGTGCCACCGAAGGCGTGCTCGCCGCGTGCGCGATCAAGACGATCGGCGGCGACATGCAAGCGAAGCTCTTCTTCCGCAACGACGAGGAGCGAGCCCGAGCGGTCAAGGAGGGCCACCAGCCGGACCAGGTGCTATGCCTGGACGACCTTTGCTCGGGCGACGACATCTTCTTCGCGGCCACGGGGATCACCACTGGCGAGCTGCTCAAGGGTGTTCGTTACGAAGACGTCTACGCCTACACGCAGTCGATGGTGCTCAGGTCGACTTCGGGCACGATGCGCATCGTCGACGCGTATCACCCGATCGAAAAGCTGCGCGCCAAGGGCCTCCTGCCGGAACAGGTCGCAATCCGCTGAGCGCCACCGAGGCGGGACAGTTCCTCGCCGCCGCGACGAAGTCTCTGGGCAGGGCCCAGTGGGAGTGGATCGCCGCCGCCCGCGTGCTCTCGCGCCAGCGCCCCTCGTCGGCGGCGATGGAACAGGAGCTGGAGCAGCTGCTGTCGGGCGCCGACCAGGCCATGGCCAACGCGTTCACCGGCGGGTTCCGGGTGACCCAGACCAAGCTCGCGATCAGCAAGCACCTGACCGAGCCTGCCGCAGGAGCCGCGCTCGAGTCGGCGCAGGTGGTCGCGCTGGGCATCTTGGTCCGCGAGCAGATGGACCCGGCTCGTTTCGCCGACGTATACCGCCCGTTCGCCTCGATTCTGCCCGGGCCCGGTTACGAGCCACCGCCGCCGATCGACAGGCAAATCGCGGTCTTCATGCAGAAGCTGCCGGAGCTGACGGGCGAGGCCAAGGCTGAGGTGATGGCCGTGGCCAGGGTCCTGTCGGAGCCGCCGAAGGCGGGCCCGATCCCCGGGCGCCCGCAGGCGGCGGCGGCCGCCCCGCCCGTGGCGGAAGGGCCCGAGGTCGCCGTGGCTGCGCTGTACGCCGCGGCCTGGAAGGCCGCGATCGACACGGCGCACTCGTCCAGCCGCACCATCTCCTTCCGCGCGGCGCAGGACCTGGCGGAGCAGGCGGCGCCGCACGACGGCTCGGGCATCGTGGGCACGGCCGGCGTGGCCGCGGGCGGGATCTTCATGAGGGACCTGCTGCCCGTCGAGCAGGTGCTCCTGCTCTACGAGCCGTTCGCCGCCGCGTTCCCTTACGAAAGCCTCCGCTAGCTCTCGGCCGACGGCAAAGGGAACTAGGCCGTGCGGACTCCCGCGGCCTTTTCCAGGCCCAGCTCTTCGATCGAGACCTCGCGCATCTTGAACTTCTGAATCTTGCCCGTGACCGTCATCGGGAATCCGTCGATGAACTTCCAGTGGCGGGGGATCTTGTACGTGGCGATCTTGCCCTTGCACCAGGCCGCGAGCTCCTCGCCCGTCGGCCTCGCGCCCTCGCGGAGCTTGACCCAGGCCATGACCTCCTCGCCGTACTTCTCGGAGGGCACGCCGATCACCTGCACGTCGGCGATGTCGGGGTGCCCGTAGAGGAACTCCTCGACCTCGCGCGGGTAGATGTTCTCGCCGCCGCGAATGATCATGTCCTTGATCCGGCCGACGATGTTTAGGTAGCCGTCGGCGTCCATCGTCGCCAGGTCGCCGGTGTGCATCCAGCGCGCGGGATCGATGGCCTGTCGCGTCGCGTCGTCGTTGTTCCAGTAGCCGCGCATGACCATGTAGCCGCGGCTGCACAACTCGCCCGTCTCGCCACGCGCCACGATGGCGCCCGTCGCGGGATCCACGACCTTGATCTCGACGTGCGGATGCACCCTGCCCACCGTGGCCACCCGCTTCTCGAGAGGGTCGTCCGTGGCGCACTGCGTGGAGACGGGAGACGTTTCGGTCATGCCGTACGCGATCGTCATCTCCGGAATGTGCATGACCGTCTGCACCTTCTTCATGACCTCGACCGGGCACGGCGAGCCGGCCATGATCCCGGTGCGAAGTGAGCTGAAGTCGAATTCCTTGAAGCGCGGGTGCTCCAGCTCGCCGATGAACATCGTCGGCACGCCGTAAAGCGAGGTGCAGCGCTCCTTCTGCACGGTTTCCATCACCGCGAGGGCGTCGTAAGCCTCGCCCGGGACCACCATCGTCGCGCCGTGCGTCGTGCACGCCAGGTTGCCGAGAACCATGCCAAAGCAGTGATAGAAGGGCACCGGGATGCAGACGCGATCGTGCTCCGTGTACCTGAGCGTCTCGCCGATGAAGAAACCGTTGTTGAGGATGTTGTGGTGCGAGAGGGTCGCCCCCTTCGGGAACCCGGTCGTGCCGGACGTGTACTGGATGTTGATGGGGTCGTCGAACTGCAGGGCGGCCTCGCGCTCGCGCAGGTCCTCGATGGACGTCTTGGACGCGTCGCGCTGCAGCGCCTCCCAACCGTCTTCGAGTACCAGCGCCTCGCGCAGCTCGGGGCAGCGGCCCTTGACCTCGGCGAGCATCGACCGGTAGTCGGCTTGGCGGAAGGCGGCGGCCAGGATGAAGAACGAGATGCCGGACTGGTTGAGCGCGTACTCGAGCTCGGAGGTGCGGTACGCGGGGTTGATGTTGACGAGGATGGCGCCCATCGCCGCGGTCGCGTACTGAGTCAGGACCCATTCGTATCGGTTGGGCGACCAGATGCCGACGCGGTCGCCGCGGGCGATGCCACGGGTCATGAGGCCTCTGGCGATGACCTCGCACTGCTCGACCAGCTCGCCATAGGTCGCCCGGTAACCCTGATGAGCGACGACGAGCGCCTCCCGGTCGCCGTGCAGCGCCGCGGTGCGGCGGAGATTCTGAAAGATCGTCTCGCCCAGGAGCGGAACGCTGCTGGCGCCGTGCACGTAGCTGAGCTCGTCCATTCTTCAATTGTGCGCGCGGTCGTCCGGGAAATCCAAACCACTTGACATGTCGCCCGGATCGTCGCAATTTGATCGCAGACCGAGCTGGAGACCCGACAGTTCACGCAAAGGTTGGCCTCCTCTAAGAGGCAACGGCCGTAAAGCGGCGCGGAAACCAAAAAGCGTGTCACCCGGGGAGTCAGCTGGAGGCGGTGGCCATGCGGCCCCGCCTCATTTCGTGTCCCGCGGCCGAACAGCCGGGACCCGCCGCGATAATCCACCCCGTGACCGCGTCGCCCCGATCGCCCATGGACAATCGCCGGTTTCGCGGGGCGCTCCTGGTCCTCGCCGCCACTCCCATCGCGGGCCTCTATCTGTGGCGGACGGTCGTCCTCCCGCTGGCGGTAGGCGCGCTGCCCGGGGACTTCAGCGCCAACTACATGGCCGCCGCGGCCAAGATCGCGGCCGGCCGGGACCCCTACGATCTCTGCTCGATCGGGCAGGGACGAGACTGCATCGTCGTTCCCGGAAGCTTCACGCCCCTTCCTCTCGCCGGCGCCCAGTACGTGACGCCGCCGCCCGTGGCCTGGATGCTCCAGCCCCTCCTGCACGTGGCGCCGGCCCTTCAGCTGGCGGTCGTGCTGGCGGTCCTGCAGGTGTCCGTGATCGTCCTGCTCTGGAGCGTGCTCCGAGCGGCCGGCGTGCGCGACTGGCAGATGGCTCTTCTCCTAGTCCTGGTGACAATCGCGTTCGAGCCCGTCGCGGCCAACTTCGACGAGGGCCAGATCAACCTCGTGCTCGCGGCCCTCAGCGGTGTGTGGCTGCTGGGTTGGGTCGGCGGCGACCGCTGGTGGGGAGGCGCGGCATTGGGCGCCGCGGTCGCCATCAAGCTGCTGCAGGGCCCGATCGGACTGCTCCTCCTCTGGGGCAGGCGCTGGCGGATGCTGTTGGCGGCGGCCGTCGCGGGCCTAGGCCTGTGGCTCCTCGCCGTCCCGCAGTACCTGCCGGAATACCTGCTCAAGGTGGCTCCCGTGCTGTCGGCCGGCACGGGACTGTTCGAGAACCACTCGCCGGGCGGAACCGTGGCGCGGCTGTTGGACCCGGGCAGTTTCTTGGGATCCGTGCGCGACACGAGCCCGGTCGCTCGCGCCATCACCTTCTTGATCGCGCTGGCCGTGCTGGCGGCCACGTTCTGGGTGTTGCGGCGGCCGAGCACGGACCGCTCGATCCGGGGCCTCGAGGCTGCGGCCATCGTGGCCGCCGGTCCACTCATCGCCAGCTACTCCTGGGGCACGCACCTCGTGCTGCTGCTGCCTGCGATGCTCGTCCTGCTCGCCTGGGCGATTCGGCGCCGCGACTGGCTGGTGGTCGGGCTCGTGAGCGCCGGCTGGCTGCTGATCGGACCCGGGCACAACTGGTTCCAGACCCTGCTGCTTTCGGGCTACTCCAACCTCTTCGTGCTGCGGCTGATGGCCGAGTTCGGAGTCGTGGGCATCACCGCCGTGTGGGTCGCGAGCCTGATCGCGGTCAGGCGCGCGCGCTCAGCGCACCGACCTGATGCGGGTCACGAAGGCGGTGCCGATGCCGAGCAGCACGATCGCGCTCGAGAACACGACGCGGTAGCCGAGGTTGGGTGACACGGCGTTGAAGTGGTCGAGCGCAGGCCCAGCGAAGAAGGGCACCACGAACTGGGGCAGGGTGAGCGCGATGTGGAAGAGGCCCATGTCCTTCGCGCTGCTCGCGCGGTTGGGTAGCGTGTCGCAGGCAAGCGCCCAGTCGACGGCGTAGTAGAGACCATAGCCGATCCCGTACGCGGCTCCCAGGGCGAACACGACAGGGAGCGCCTTCGGGAAGAAGGCGATGAAAACCAGGGCCACGAAGGCCTGGAAGCCGCCGCTCGCGAAGACGAAGATCTTGCGCTTGTGCGTGCGGTCCGAGAAGTAGCCGCCGGCCAGCCCGAACGGGATCGCCACCAGCAGGACTACGAGGAACCAGTACGAGGTGAAGGTGCCAGGGTCGGCCACGCCGACGACGTCGCGAAAGAAGTTGTTCAGGTAGTACGCGACCGCCGTGATGCCGGCGGACACGAAGAACCGCGTGAATATCACCCAGGCGAAGTCGCCCCCGAGCATTGGACGGAAGAACTCGTGAATCGCAGCTTGCAGCGGCAGGTGCTGTCGCGGCGGCGGTGGCTGAGAACCCTCGCCCTTCGCCGCGAGCGAGGTCGGGATCAGGGTGAGGACCATCACGACCGCAAAGGCCAGGTAGATCCAGCGGTCGTTGTGGGTGCTGGTGAAGAGTCCGTTCGCGAACAGGCCGGCGCCGCTGCCAAGCTGCACCATCGTGGCGAGAAAGCCGCTGGCGCGCCCGAAGTCCTGCGCCGGGACCACGTCCGGGATGATCCCGGCGAACGCCGCGCCGGCGGCGTTGAAGAAGAACTGGACCAGACCGTAGCCGATGACTATCTGCGGGTAGCTGTGCGCGGTGGCGAGCACCAGCAGGCCTGGCAGGGTCAGCAGGGTGGCGCCGATCATGATCGGGCGGCGGCGGCCGATCGGAGTCGAAAGCCGGTCCGAGATGGCACCGACGATGGGCGGAATCGTCATCGCGAACAGGCCGCCCACACTCACGGCCAGGCCGATCGCCGTGCCCTGGTTGGCCTTCGGGACGACCGCGTCGATCTGGTTCTGGATCACGATCGTGGTCAGCGGCTGCCACATGAAGAAGTTGCCGAACCAGAACGCGCTGAGGGCCGTGTGCCTCAGATTTCCAAAGCGTGGCGGTGCGGGCGCCACCGCCACGGCCACATTCATGCGGCAACCCTAAGTTAAGTGGGGTGGCTTTGACGGCCGAAACACGCTAGGCTGATGCCCGCCCCCATGCCGAGTGTCTTTTCGCGTGCCATGCAGGTCTTGGTCGAGGTGCCGAAGCACGGCAAGCTCGCCTACTGCCTGCTGCGTGACGAGCGGGTGCCGTGGGCACCCAAGGCTTTGCTGCTCGGGGCCCTGGGCGTCATCGTGAGCCCGCTTGACCTGCCCGCGTGGGTGCCCCTCGTCGGTGAGCTGGACATGCTCGCGCTTGCGATCCTCGCGGTGCAGACGTTCATCGAGGCCTGCCCCGAGGACGTTCGCCGCGAGCACGAGGCGGCGCTGTCCGCCAAGCAGAGCGTTTTCGATCGCGACTTTGCCGACACCGTCAGCGCTGCCCGCTCGGGAGCGCGCCGGATCGCTCGTCGCATCAGGTCGCGTTTTCAGCGGCAAGATTCATATCCATCGGTAGCGGAGGGCTAGAGAAGTTGCGCGTGATGTTGACCAAGGATGTCGAGCGGGTCGGTAAGGCCGGCGACATCAAGGAAGTTTCGGACGGGTACGGGCGCAACTTTCTGCTCCCGCGCAAGCTGGCCGTGCCCGCGCGCGCGGGGGTCGAGGCCGAGGGCAAGCGCCTTCGCGAGGCGGTGGCGCGGCGCGAGGCCAAGGATCGGGTCGAGGCGCAGGCGCTCGCCGACGAGATCGGGAACAAGACAGTCGTCGTCCGGCTGAAGGTCGGGGCCGAGGACAAGGCGTTCGGTTCCATCACCAACCAGGACGTGGCCACCGCACTAAAGGCGCAGCACCGCGTCGACATCGACCGTCACAAGATCGACATTAAAGAACCGATCAAGACGCTGGGCGAGCACCAGGTGCCGCTCCGGCTTCACCGCGACGTGACGGCTCACGTCAACCTGATCGTCACCCAGGACCGCTAACCGGATCCAGATGGCGACGATCGCGCTGACACCCGGGAGGGTGCCCCCTCACGACCTGGACGCGGAGATGTCGGTCATCGGTTCGATCCTCCTCGATCCCCTTTCGGTCGCGAAGGTGCTCCAGTTCCTGCACCCCGAGGACTTCTACCGGGAGAACAACGGCCAGATCTACCGCGCCGCGCTCGAGCTGTTCGCCGCCGGCGAGCCCATCGACAACGTCACGCTCGCGGCACAGCTGCAGACGATGGGAATGCTCGACCGGATCGGTGGCCGGGCGCAGCTCGCTTCGATGCAGGGGGCGGTGCCGACGGCCGCCAACATCGAGTACTACGGCCGGATCGTCAAGGAGAAGGCGTACAAGCGGCGCCTGATCTCGGCAGGCAGCAACATCGCCGGTTACGGGTTCGACGACTCGGTCGAGGCCGAAGACGCGATCAACCAGGCGCAGTCGCTGGTCTTCGGTGTTGCCGATGACCGCGACCAGCGCGAGCTCGCGAAGCTGTACGACCTGCTCGGTCCCGCGATGGAGCGGATCTCGCTGCAGATGGAGAGCGGGCAGGGGGTGATCGGCATCCCGTCGGGATTCCACGACCTGGACCGCATGACGGGCGGGTTCAAGGATTCGGACCTGATCATCGTGGCGGGAAGACCGGCGATGGGGAAAACGTCCTGGGTGCTGAACGTTGGTCTGTACGCTGCGCTCGAGTCGAAGAAGTCGGTTGCGATCTTCAGTCTCGAGATGTCGAAAGAACAGCTGACCGAGCGTCTGCTCACTGAGCAGGCTCAGATCGACGCGCAGCGGTTACACCGGGGGCTTTTGAGCGAGGCGGAGTTCGACCGGGTTTCCAACGCGCTCGGCCCACTTGGCGAGGCGCAAATCTACATCGACGACACGCCCGTCATGGATGAGCTGACCCTCCAGCTGAAGGCGAGGCAGGCCAAGATGCGGCACGGCGTTGACATGATCCTCATCGACTACCTGCAGCTCATGCATGGGCGCTCGCGCGGCGACGACAATCGAGTCCAGGAGGTCTCTGCCATCTCCAGATCGCTGAAAGGTCTCGCCCGCGAGCTGCGCATTCCGGTGATCGCCATCTCCCAGCTGAGCCGCGCCCCCGAGCAGCGCCCCGACAAGCGTCCGATCCTGAGTGATCTGAGGGAAAGCGGTTCCATAGAACAAGACAGTGACGTTGTAATATTCCTTTATAGACCGGAATACTATAAAGCTGATGAGAGGCCCGGGATCGCCGAGCTGATCGTGGCCAAGCACCGCAACGGCCCGACCGGCATGATCGAGCTCAAGTTCCGCCGCGACCACACCCGCTTCTACAACCTGGAGACGAGGCGACCCGAACCGGGTACCGAGTAGCC
>Ga0070730_10005222_pt1 | contig 11232 bp, 11 predicted proteins | sample Coa_R1_3_FD_66447 | JGI IMG/M metagenome (GOLD analysis project Ga0070730, IMG submission 66447) | Surface soil microbial communities from Centralia Pennsylvania, which are recovering from an underground coalmine fire - Coalmine... | ecosystem: Environmental > Terrestrial > Soil > Unclassified ... | reverse complement strand
CGGGCCCACGGCGGCTCGACGGGCGCGTCCATCTGGGTGCCGCGATCGGCGGGATCGCGTTCTTCGTCTTCATCTTCGTCTTCTACACGTACCGCGACCAGAGCGACTACCTCTGGCCGATCGCGCTCGCGCTCGTCGTGCTGCCGGCACTGCGGGCGCCGGCGATCGCGGTCGTTCGCACGTGGCGGCCGGCCGTCGCCGCGGCGCTCGCGATCGTCGGCGCGATCGCCGTCGCCGCGATCCCTCCCGCGGCCGCGCACCCCGCGGCGAACGCCGGCCCGGACACGACGGTGCTGCAGTACAACGTCCACGAGGGCCTCGACTACTGGAGCGTCCCGTCGGCGCCGGCGCTCGTCGACCGCATCGAGTCGGCGAACGCGGACCTCGTCTCCCTCGAGGAGGTGAACCGCGGCTGGGACCTCTCGGCGGGGATCGACTTCTTCTCCTACCTGCGCTGGCGCCTGCCGCAGTACCACGCGGTCTACGGACGGATGGACACCGCGCTCTTCGGCAACGCGATCCTCAGCCGCTACCCGATCACCGACAGTGGCCACGGCATCCTGCCGCACATCAACAGCGTCCTCATGCGTGGCTACGTGTGGGCGAACGTCGCCGCGCCCGGCGGGCCGGTGCTCTTCGTGGCGACGCACTTCACCGCGTACGAAGGGTTCGACACCGAGCGTGAAGCGCAGGCCGACGCCTACGCCGCGTTCTGGGCGAAGCGGCCGCGGGCGATCCTCGCCGGCGATTACAACGCGCATCCGGATGACCTGACGATCACGCGTCTGGTCGGATCGGGGCTCGTCGACGCGGGCGCGGCCGCGGGGATCGCGACTGCGTTCACGTATTCCTCCGGCGACCCGCACGAGCGCATCGACTACGTCTTCGTGAGCCCGGACGTCACGCCGGTGAGCGCGCGCATCCTCGACGGCACCGCGTCCGACCATCGGCCGGTGCTCGTGGTGGTCCGCCTCAAGTAAACGGCCGACAGGTGACCCGCAGGCTCTTGCAGGCAGGCGCGATCTCCGGCCCGCTCTTCATTGCGGTCGTGCTCATCCAGGCGGCAATCCGCCCGGGGTTCGACCTACGCGTCCATCTCATCAGCCTGCTCTCGCTGGGCGACCTCGGCTCCGTCCAGATCACCAATTTCGCGCTCTGCGGCGTGCTCTGCCTGCTCCTGGCGGTCGGTGTCTGGCGCGCATTGCAGCGCGGCCCGGGCGGCACCGTTGGGCCGGTCTTCACCGCGCTGCATGGCGCGCTGCTGATCGTCGTCGCGTTCTCCCTGACCGACCCGATCAACGGGTTCCCGCCCGGGGCCGTGCCTCCGGGAGCACCGACGCCCCACGGGATCGTGCACGCCTTCGGCGCGCTCTGGGTCTTCCTGACGAACGCCATGGCGCTCGCGGCGCTCAGCCGGCACTACATCGCGCGCCGAGAAGGTCGCTGGGCGGCGTACTGCCTGACGAGCTGCGTGGCCATGTTGCTCATCTTCTTCGGTTCGTTCACATCCCCTACCAACGCAGCCTTGTTCGTGGACGCGGCGCTCGTGGTCGGCTGGATGGGCCTCTCTGTCGTCGCGCTCAAACTGCTCCGAGAAATGAACGCCGGCCCAGGGACGCCCTCCTCGTCGTGAGATCCGGGTCACCATGACCGCCCTTGGCGACGTTGGGCGACAATGGAATGCGCGAGGTTCTTCCGAATCTCGCATGAGAGTGCGTCTGGCCCGGTGGCTGGCACGGTCTTCAAAACCGCTGACGGGGCGTTGCACGCTCCGTGGTGGGTTCGACTCCCATGCACTCTCGCCGCGGACTGGTCGCGATCGGCGGATGTAGTATCATTGTGACTACATGAAGCCTGAACCTATCGGGATCCGCGAGCTGCGCGAAGATCTCTCCAAAGCGATCCGGCGCGTCCGGAAGGGGCAAGTGCTCGAGGTGACGGACCACGGCCACGCCGTGGCGCGGATCGTCCCGATCACGCCTCCGATCGCGGTCATGGCCGATCTCGTCGCCTCAGGCAAGGTCCGGCCACCGCGGTCGGCGGATCCCTTGCCGCCCCCGCTCGATCTCCCCTCCCGCATGAGCAGCGAACGCGCGATCGACCTCCTGCGTGGCCAGTAGCGCTCCGCGGGTCCTCTATCTCGACGCCTCGGCGATCGTGAAGCTCGTCGTCCGCGAACGGGAGACGGACGAGCTCATCGCCTACGTCGGCGATGCCGCGCTGGTCTCGAGCGTGATCAGTGAGATCGAGGTGCCGCGTGCCGCGTACTTGAAGACCGGCGAGAGCGAGACCATCGCGCGAGCCGAAACGGCGATGCGGCGGTTCAGCCTGGTGGAGCTGGATGACGAGCTCCGCCGCGAAGCCGCCCGGGCGCGGCCAGCCGACCTGCGGGGCCTGGATGCGATCCATCTCGCGTCGTGCCTGCGGCTGAAGACCCGTCTCGCCGCCGTGGTGGCGTACGACCGCAAGCTCACCGCCGCGCTCCGCGCGCACGCGCTGCCTGTCGAAGCACCCGGCCCATGAAGGCCGAACGCGAGGAGCTCACCGAAGAGCTCGAAGGCCCGGCCACCGACCTCGCGGCGGACGTCGAGCCGGGGCGCACCTCGGCGATCGCGGCCCTCCGCTACCGCGACTTCCGGCTGTTCTGGTTCGGCCTCCTCGTGTCGAACGTCGGAACGTGGATGCAGATGTTCGGGCAGGGCTACCTCGTCGTGCTCCTCGCGGTGCGCGACGGCGTCCCGCAGCTCGCCCCGCTGTACCTCGGCCTCGTCGGCCTCGCGCGCGCGATCCCCGGCCTGACCCTGGGCCTCTTCGGCGGCGCGCTCGCCGACCGGACCGACCGCCGGCGGCTCCTCACGGTGACCCAGTCCGCGGCCGCGGTCACCGCGGCGATCCTCGCGACGCTCGCGATCACCGACAAGATCAACATCATCGAGATCCTCCTGCTCGGCGCGCTGAACTCGACGATCTTCGCGTTCGACGCGCCGACGCGGCAGTCGATGGTCCCGCGCCTCGTCCCCGAGCGCGACCTCATGAGCGCGATCGGCCTGAACTCCGCGGCGTTCAACGGTCCGCAGATCATCGGGCCGGTGATCGGCGGGCTCATCTATGCGCCGTTCGCGGACCGCCCGACCTTCGGCGCGGGCATCCTCTTCTACATCAACGCGATCTCGTACCTCGCCGTCGTCATCGCGCTCCTGCGCATGCGACCGGTGCCGATCGTCGGGACGAGCGGCGAGGTCTCGATGCTCGACTCGATCCGCGAGGGCCTCGCGTACATCCGGCAGGACGTCGTCGTGCGCTGGATCATCGTTCTCGCGGCGACCACGGCCCTGTTCGCGCGGCCGTACATCCAGCTCCTGCCCGCGGTCGCGCACGACGTGCTCAAGGTCGGCGCCGTGGAGCTGTCGTGGATGCTCGCCGCGTCGGGCGTCGGCTCGCTCGCCGGCGCGCTCGCGACGGCGGCGCTCGGCGGCCTGCGGAAACGCGGCGCGGTCCTCATCGGCGCGTCCGTGGCCTTCGGCGCGCTCCTCGTCGCCTTCACCGCGCAGCGGACGCTGCCGATCGCGCTCCTGCTCCTGGTGCTGCTCGGCTTCTCGACGATGGTGTTCCTCGGGATGGCGAACGGCCTCCTGCAGACGCGCTCGCCCGATCACCTGCGCGGCCGCGTGATGAGCGTCTACACGATGGTCTTCATGGGTCTCATGCCGCTCGGCTCGATGGTCATGGGCTCGATCGGGAGTCTCGTCGGCACGGGCGGCGGCCTCATGGCCGGCGGGGTGGCCTGCACGATCGTCGCGCTGTACGCCGCGGCGCGGATCGCGCCGCTGCGCGGGGCGACCGGCGGCCCGCGGCGGCTGACGGCGCGCCGCGCATGAGGGCGATCCCGCGCATCCCGGCGTTCGTCCTCGCCGTCGCGCTCGGCAATCTCCTCGTGCCGCTCAACTCGACGATGATCGTCGTCGCGCTACCACCCATCGGCCGCGACCTCGGCGCCGACCGCGTCACGCTCGCCTGGCTCGTCACGTCGTATCTCATCGCGATGGCCTCGCTCCAGCCGATCGCCGGCCGCCTCGGCGACCGCTTCGGCCGGCGGCGCTTCATGCTCGGTGCGCTCGTCTACTTCATCGTCGCGTCGGTCGGCGCGGCGCTCGCGCCGAACCTGCTCGTCCTCGTCGCGTTCCGGCTGCAGCAGGCGATCGCGGCGGCGTCCATCGTGCCGAACAGCCTCGCGCTGCTCCGCGGCCGGTCGGTCGAGGGCAAGGCCGGGACGTACTTCGGTATCTCCGGCGCGACGACGAGCATCGGAGCGGCCATCGGGCCGCTCCTCGGGGGCCTGCTGTCGGCCATCGACTGGCGGCTCATCTTCCTGGTGAACCTGCCGCTCGCCGGGATCGCGCTCGCGATCGCCTGGCGCTCGCTCCCGGCCGGCGATCCGCCGCGGCGCACGGCGCATCCCGACGTCGCCGGCGCGGTCGCGCTCGGCGTCCTGCTGTCGCTCGCGGCCTGGACGCTCACCGAGGCCGGCACCTCGAGCGGCGCGATCACGATCGCGCTCCTCGCCGCGGTCGCGATCGGCGGCGTCATCTTCGTGCGCTACGAATCCCGGCACGCCGACGCCGCGCTGCCGCCGTTCCTGTTCACGGTCCGCGCGTTCACCACGGCGAACCTCACGATCGCGCTCTCGAACCTCGCGCTCTACGGCACGTTCCTCGCCGTCCCGGTCATCCTCGCGGGCTCCGGTCCGGATGCGACGATCCGCGGCGGCATCGCGATCAGCGCGCAGTCCGTCGCGATGATCGTGCTCTCGCCGGTGAGCGGCGCGCTCGTCGACCGCGTCGGCGCGCGCTGGCCGACCGCGCTCGGCGGCGCGCTCATCGCCGTCGGCCTGGCGATCCTCGGTCTGTCGGGGCACGCCGCGGATTTCGGCGTGCTCCTCCTCTGTCTTCCGATCACGGGCGCCGGCGTGGCGCTGACGTTCCCGGCGACCCGCATCGCCGCGCTCGACGCCGTCCCCGCGCGCTACGCGGCGCTCGCGTCGGGCGTGACGTCCTCGAGCCGCTACTTCGGCGGCATGCTCGGCGCGCTCGTCGCGGGGCTCGCGCTCGTGGAGGCCACCGAGGCGACGGCCGCGCGATTGTTCCTCGTCCTCGCGGCGTCGGGCCTGCTCGCGGCGATCGCCGGCTCGCAGCTCCCGCGGCACATCGCCGCGCCCGAGGACGCGGAGGTCGCCGCGGCCGGCTAGATCTTCGTCGCCACCCGGCGGACCGTGCCGGCGGTCCCGTCGACCTCGACCAGCTCGCCGTCGATGAGCAGCTCGAGCGCCGTGCCGGTCCCGGTCACCGCGGGGATGCCGAACTCGCGCGCGACGAGCGCCGCGTGCGACAGCGCGCCGCCGACGTCGGCGACGATCGCGCTCGCCATGTTGAACAGCGGCACCCAGCTCACGGTCGTGGAACGGCAGACGAGGACGTCGCCCCGCTGGAAGCGCTCGAAGTCCGCGGGCCCGTTGACCAACCGTGCCGGTCCGCGGCCGCGCCCGGGTGACGCGGCGACGCCGCGCAGGACGTCGCGATCGCTCTGCTCGACCCGGTAGCCGAGATCGCGGATGTTCGACGAGGCGACCGGCGTCGCCGGCGGCGTGCCGATCACCTTCGGCGGGCGCAGTCGCCGGTCGCGCTCGAACTCGCGCCTGCGCTCGGCCAGGAGCGTGTGGCGGTCGGCTCCCGTCGCGAGCGACTCGCGGATCTCGCCGATGTGCAGGTGGAAGATGTCGTCGCGGGCGTCGATCGCGCCCGCGCGAACGAGGACGTCGCCGACGCGCAGGATGAAGCGCCGGCCGTGCGCCTGGCACAGCCGGTCGATCCAGTAGTTGTGCTCCTCGCTGAGCGCGCCGCAGCCGAGCGCCGCCGCGAGGACCTCCTCGAAGCGCGCGAGATCCTCCGGCCGGTCAGCGAGGTCTCGCCGCGTGCGCTCGCGGAGCTCGGCCGCCTGCGCGAGCAGCCGGGCGTGACGCACCGCCGGGCTCTCGGCGTCGGAGCGGGCCAGGCGCGCGAGCTCGACGAGCAGCGATCGCGGCTCGTCCGACCATGACGGGCTTTCGATGTCGAAGCCGGCCTGCCCCACGTTGCCGTGGAGCGCCAGGAATCCGTCGATCGCGGACCGGACCGCCGCGCCGCCCTCGAGCCGCGCCAGCGCGTCGAGATCGCGCAGCGTGGAGATCGCCGCGAGGACCGCCGGCGTCGCGCGGACCAGGGCCGCGAGGTCGTGGAGCCGCTGCTGCAGGTCGAGGAGCGTGGCGGTCCCGCCCTGCACGAGCGCCGGCGCCTCGGTCGCCGGCCGTCCGGTGAGGCCGGCGTAGAGCTGGGCGAGCTCCTCGAGGCATGAATACACCGGCGGCACGACGAGCATGTGCGTGAGCCAGATGTCGTTGATGCGCGGCCAGAACGCGTCCCAGGCGGCGAGCGCGGTCGCCCGGTCGTCGACCGGCACCGTGCGCATCCATTCGAAATGCGCGAGCACGCTCGGCAGATACCGCTCGGGCCAGTCCCGCGCGAGGGTGCGCGCGGCCGCGCGGCGGTTCTTGAGCCCGCTGGCCTCGAGCGCGGGCATCTCCTCCGCGGGCCGTTGCGGGACGCGTGTGTGATACAGGTACCCGTGCGCGGCCTTGTACCGGATGCGCGCCGGCGGGCCGAAGATCTCGTTCGCCTTGTCGAGGCCGAAGGCCGGCGCGTTCAGGGTGAAGTCGCACGACAGGGCCGGGCGGCACTCGTCCATGTGGACGTCCTCGCGGGTCCAGGTGAGCTCCGCGTCGGCGGGGTCGTCCCAGGCGACGTCGAACTCCACGGGCTCACGGAGCGTGGTGATCGGGCGCGACTGCAGCAGGTAGAGCGTCGTGCCGGCGAACGCGCACTCGATGTCGACCGGCGTGCCGTGCGCCGCCTCCACAGCGAGCACGAGCTGCGCGACCTCGCGGACCTGCGCGTCGTCGAGGGCCGCGGCGTCGCCGGCGATCGTCCGCTTCAGGATCGCGACGTCCGACTTGCGCACCGCGAACGTGTCCGGTGTGACGGTGCCCGACGCGATCGCCTCACCGAGGCCGAGGCAGGCGTCGATGACGAGGGTGTCCCGGTCGCCGCTGACCGGATCGACCGAGAACGCGATCGCCGCGGCCTCGGCCGGCACGAGCTCCTGGACGAGCACCGCCACGCGGGCCCGTTCGGTGATCCCGCGCTCCTTCTTGTACGCGACCGCGCGTTCGGATGACGCGGATCGCCAGCAGTCGAGGACCGCGGCGACGATGCCGTCGACGCCGCGCACGTCGAGGATCGTCTCGTGCTGCCCGGCGAAGGACGACTCGGCGCCGTCCTCGCCGATCGCCGACGAACGGACGGCGACCGCGGGTCCCATCCGCCCGGTCAGTGCCTCGAGCTCGGCGTGGCCCGCGGCGACGAGCGCGCGGAGGGCTCCGAGCGCGGACCGATCGCCGGCCATCGCGGCGCCGAGCTCGTCGAAGACGCTCGCGTCGAGACAGAAGCCCGCGGGCACGCGGAATCGGTCGGCCAGCCGCGACAGGGTCGCGGCCTTCGCGCCGACCCGTTGGGCATCGCGGGACGCGGCGTCGCCGAGAAAGGCCGTCTTCATCGAGATCGCGAGTGTACCGAGCCGAACGTAGACTCCCAACCCTTGTGGCGAAGATCACGGTGAAGCTGCACGGCGCGTTCAGCCAATTCGCCGGAGGCGCGCGGAGCGCGACCGTGGAGGCGGGCGACATCGGGTCGGCGCTGTCGGCGCTCGTCGACCGCTACCCGAGCCTCGCCGAGCGCATGCGCGACGAGCATGGCAAGCTCCGCGACCACATCAACGTCTTCGCGAACGAGGAAGAGATGCGCTACCTCGAGGGGGAGCGGACCGCGCTCCGGGATGGCGACACCATCGACATCGTGCCGGCCGTGTCCGGCGGGGAGGGCTCCTGATGGCGCGCAGCGTGTTGGTGCTCCTGGGCACGAAGAAGGGCACGTACGTGTTCCGCAGCGGCGCGGCGCGGGAGCGCTGGCGGGCCGAGGGCCCGTACCACGAAGGGCAGCCGGTCTACCACGTGGCCTTCGATCCGCGCGACGGCCAATCGCTGTTCGCCGGGGTGAACGCGACCTGGGGCGGGCCGCGCGTCGAGGTCTCGCGCGACCTCGGCAAGACCTGGAAGCCCAGCAAGAACCCGGCGTTCCCGAAGGGGGACGAGCGGACGTTCAGCCGGACGTGGCACATCGAGGCCGGGCACGCGAGCGAACCCGATGTCATGTGGCTCGGGACGGAGCCGGCGGCGCTCTTCAAGAGCATCGACCGCGGCGAGAGCTGGGAATCGGTGCGCTCGCTCAACGACCACCCCGACACCAAGTACTGGCAGCCGGGCGGCGGCGGCCTCGGGATGCACTCGATCGTCGTCGACGCGGGCGACCCGAAGCAGCTGGCGGTCGGCATCAGCTCCGGCGGCGTGTACGAGACGAACGACGGTGCGAAAACGTGGACGCGCCGCAACGAGGGGCTCGGCTCGCCCGTGCCGCAGGGCCCGGAGGGCGACTACACCTGAGTGCACCACCTGGTCGGTAGCCCGGCGGTCGCCGGGGCTCGGTTCAATTACGGCCACATCGGCGCGTACTTCAAGGGCGCGGGCGACACGAAGTGGACGGACGTCACGAAGGGCCTGCCCACGGACTACGGGTTTGCGGGAGCGATCCATCCGCGCGACCCGAACACCGCCTACGTCTTCCCGCTCGAGTTCCCGATGCGCATGTCACCCGCGGCGACCGGCGCGGCGGTGTGGCGCACGCGCGACCGGGGAAAGAAGTGGACGAAGCTCGCGAACGGGCTCCCGCGCGGCGCGAACTATGAGGTCATGCGCGAGGGGATGGCCACCGATCGCCTCGATCCGGCGGGGGTGTACTTCGGGACGACGAGCGGTGAGATCTGGGGCAGCGCCGATGAGGGCCGCACCTGGGCCCTTATCGCGCAGCACCTCCCACCGATCCTGAGCGTGGAGACCGCGACGCTGTAGGCGGCTGCGCCGTAAGCGGCTTCGCCGTAAGTGGCGGCTTCGCGGCGCGGGCCGAGCGTCCGCGATCGGCGAAGCAGTGGGCGCAGACGTAGTCCTCGGTGCCGGCCAGGCGGATGTAGGCGTCCTGGCCGCAGTCGACGCACTTTTCCGGACCCTGGTGGTCGATGTCCACGTTCGCCCCCTTGGGCCGTACGGCGCTGCACAAGGTCGGCCAATACCGCTGCCCGGCCCGTGATCTCGCACAACTCTTTAGGGCGCTTGACGGCCCAGGAATGGCCCGTGTATCGTTAGAACATCCGTTCTATGGAGGCCAGGCCAGCGGGACGGAAACGGGGAGCGTGGCGGGTGGGCCCAGCACACACCGCTCTGGCGCAGGCGATCGCGAGCGTCGAAGGACGTTTCGGCACGCACGTGCTCGCGCACGGGGCCGCGAGCGAGCGCCGCGCCGGCGAGCGCCGCATCCGGACGGAGAGCTCGCTCGACGTGCTGGCACCCGGGCTCGCGTCGGGCGCGCCGCTCGCGTTCGTCGGCAGCGGCAGCACCGGGAAGGTCGCGCTCGCGCATCGTGCCGCGGCGGGAGCGCAGCGCGACGGCGGCACGGTGCTCTGGGTCGACCCGAGCGCGACGTTCGATCCGCTGGCCGCGGTGCGCGCGGGGGTGGATCTCGCGCGCCTGTTCGTCGTGCGCACGCGCACGCGCGACGACATGCTCCTCGCGGCCGGCGCGGCCCTGCGGAGCGACGGGTTCCGGCTCGCCGTGGTCGACACCGGACCGCAGCTCGCGTCCGGCGCGCGCATCGACGACCTCGCGCCGCTCCTGCCGATCGTCCGCTCGTCTTCCGCGGCGCTGCTCGTCATCTCCGACGTGCGCGCGATGCGCCTCGCGATCCCCACCTTCCAGGTCACGCGCGTCCGCTGGCAGCAGCGCTTCGGCCGCACCAGCGGATGGACGTCGCTCGTCGCCGAGCGCGCGCTCTTCCATTTCGCCGCGCTCGGCGCCGAGTCACGCGATCTCGGGATGCGCAGCGCGCTGCTGGAACAGACCGGATGAAGAACGAGCGAGGAGCGGCTTTGCCGCGACGAGCGCGTACCACCAGCCTTGAGCGTGTCTCCGACCGCAGGTCGGAGATCGGGAAGACCGGATGAAGAACGAGCAATGAAGGCCTACCTCGCGGTCGCGGTGCCGGAGCGCGCGCCGCGCGCGCGGATCCTCGCCGCGCTCTGCGCGATGCTCCCGCGCGTCGGCGTCGCCGACGACGGCGCGTTCGTCTGCGACCTGCGCGGCACCGAGCGGCTCCTCGGCACGCCGATCCGCGTCGCGCGGAACGCGGTGAGCGCCTGCGGCGCCGCGGGTGAGCTGCCCTCAGGCGGCCTCGGGACGACTCCATTCGTCGCGCGGGTGGCCGCGGCGCGCACGCCGGCGGGGAAGGTGACCGAGATCCCGGCCGGCGACGAGCGCGCGTTCCTCGATCCGCTCGCGCTCGACGTGCTGCCGCTCGATCCGAAGGTCATCGAGGAGCTCGCCCTGCTCGGCGTGCGGCGCATCGGCGACTTCGTCGCGCTGCCGCGTGGCTCGGTGACCGACCGGTTCGGGCACGCGGCCGCGATCGCGTACGCGCTCGCGACGGGCGAGCTCATCGAGGACGTGCGCGGCGTCGCGCCGCGGCGGCGCATCCGCACGAAGCGCACGTGGGACGACCCCGTCGATTCGCGCGAGCGGCTCGTCTTCGCGCTGCGTGCGGCGGCCGACGAGCTCGCCGAGGCGTTGCGTCACGACGGGCTCGCCGCGCTGCGCATCCGCCTCGTCCTCGAGCGCGAGGAGCTCCTTCCGCTCCGGCTCGAGCGCTCGCTGCTGCCGCCGTCGGGCGAGTCGAGCGCGATCGTGCGCTCGCTGCGCTGGGGACTGGAGGAGATCCCGACCCTCGGCCTCGTGACGTCGGCGGCGCTCGAGATCACCGCGGTCGAGCCCGCGCGCGGCCGGCAGATCGGCCTGTTCGCGCCGGATGGGGCGCACGCCGAGGAGGCGATCGCCGTCGCGCAGCTCCTTCGCACGAAGCTCGGTCCGGCGACGGTGCTCCAGGCGCACGTCGTCGACGCCGAGGCGCGGCTGCCCGAGCGGGCCGCCGAATGGGAAGAAGTGGTGAGGTAGGAATGTGAGCCGTCTCTTCGCCGACCCGCTGC
>Ga0070730_10005221_pt1 | contig 11233 bp, 19 predicted proteins | sample Coa_R1_3_FD_66447 | JGI IMG/M metagenome (GOLD analysis project Ga0070730, IMG submission 66447) | Surface soil microbial communities from Centralia Pennsylvania, which are recovering from an underground coalmine fire - Coalmine... | ecosystem: Environmental > Terrestrial > Soil > Unclassified ... | reverse complement strand
CGACGATCCAAAATGCGCTCGCGCGGCTGGCGGCGGATGACGCGGCTGGCGCGCGCGCTTTGTTGGAAGCAGCCATCGGGCAGGATGTGCCGGCCCTGCCGGCGTTCACGGTTGAAGAGACCGAGGAGGTTGAGACATATGCACCGTCTATCGGCTGAGATTGAAATCGGGGGCCGGCTGGCCTCGGCCAGCGTGGCGAAAGTCTGCGCAGCGATCGCGGCCGCGAACGTGAGCCGGAGTTGGGGCGACGCGTTGCTCGTGCCCGAGAGCGTGGCGGATCTGCTGGAGGTCGTGGACGAGGCGGGTCACCTGCACCTGTATTCCGAGTCGGCGCGGGACGGTGAATTCCCGGACCTGGAGGCCTGCCTGGTCCAACTCGGGCTGCCGTACAACCGCAGCGCGGAGGCGGACGGCATGAGCGATGCGGAACTGGCGGCCTTCCGGTCGGGCCGGGCGCTGTGCCGGCTACTGGTCGGGGCCGATCGCGAGCCACGCGTCGAGTTGGAGACCGTGCGGCAGGCCATCGCGGCCATCGAGGGCGGGCGTGGTGAGGTCGCGGTCGCGGCGCTGCGAAGCGCGGCCGGGCTAGACCTGGAGCCGCTGCCGCCGTTTGAGATCGAGGGACAGACGCCTTGACCATCGCTGGTCCGCTTCGCTGGGTCGGCGGCAAGTCTCGGCTCCGATCGACGATCGTGCGTCTCTTGCCGCCGCACACGCGCTACTGTGAGGCCTTCGCCGGCGGGGCCTGGGTATTCTTCGGGAAGGAACGGGCGCCCGAGGAAATCCTGAACGACGTCGACGGAGAGCTCATCAACTTCTACCGGATTGTGCGCGACCGGCCCGAGGATTTCATCCAGTCGTTCGAATGGACGCTGGTGGCGCGGGCCGAGTTCGAGTACCTGCGCGACGTGGACCCCGCCACGCTGGATGAGGTCGAGCGGGCGCGGCGACTGTACTACCTGGTCATGGCGGGGTGGGGTGGGGAGTTGGGCTATCCACGTTTCGCGGTGTCGCTCAAGGACGCCGGCCACGGCAACCGGCTGATCGGCGCACTGGCGCATCTGCGCGCGCGCATCTGGCCGGTCCACGAGCGGCTGCAGGGCGTGACGCTGGAGAACCTGGATTGGCGGGAATGCCTGGCGCGACACGAGAACCCCGAGGCCGTTTTCTACCTGGACCCACCGTTCGCTGGGAACCTCACCAATTATCGTTTCAATATGCGGGGTCAGTCCGACCATGAGGCCCTGGCCGAGCGGCTGGGACAGTTGCTCGGGCGATGGGTGCTGAGCGCCTATGACACGCCCGAAACGCGCGCGCTGTATCACGATCGCTTCATCCAGCCGGTCAGTTTCGCGTCCGGGCTGGAGACGGGCAAGGGCAGCGGGCAGCGCCTGATGAACCGCGAAGTGCTCGTGGCCAACTTCTGGCCGAAGGGCGCGACGCGCGGCCTGGACGAATATCCCGCGGCTGGTAATCCGATGGCGGCGCTGCCAGCCGGATACGGCTGAGGCACGCCGCTGTGCTTGAGCGAATCGACACGCCTCGGCCCTGCCGAGGCGTGTCGATTCTGGCCGACTCATAAAACGAGGCGCGGCAGCACTTGAGTGCCTGCTACGGAGATAACTGTGAGCAAAAGACTTGTCCTGACAGGGCAACAGTTCGGGCAATTGCGAGCGATTCAGCGAACTGGCACAAATGCACACGGGCAAAGCACCTGGCTTTGCGAATGTTCATTTGGAAGGACGATCCAGGCGCCAATAGGAAATCTGCGTTTTGGCACTTCCAAGAGTTGTGGCTATTGTCGGGACCGTCATGTTCCCGGCGTCAATGCCAGGGATTTGACTGGAAGGCGATTTGGGCGACTGTTGGTAATCGGGCGTGTCGAGAAAGTTTGTCCTGGTCCAATCGTCTGGCAATGCCAATGGGATTGCGGCAACGTGCACCAAGCGAGTGGAACCGATCTAATGCATGGCAAAACAAACAGTTGCGGGTGCCTAAAGCGCGAAACAACAGCGGCCGTGCAACGCCGAACGCACGCAACTCATGGGCTGACGGGGACACGGGAATATGATCGGGCCAGAAAGAACAGGCGCCGCGAACGAAAGCGGAACCTTGATGCCGGGTAGACATTCGAGATGGAGCAGGCTCTGGCCAAATTCTATCCTACCTGTGTTGTGTGACGGCAATGATCGTATGAGTACTGAGCACGTTCGTCCACTTTGTATTGGAGGATCAACTTGAGATTCCGAATACATTTTCTGTGCTGGGAATTGACGACCGTCACCAAAGCGGACGCCCTGGAGGCGGTGGCGCACGCGTGTCACCGCACGCCCGCGGAAACGGTCCGGCTGCGGTCGGCGCGCGAGGCGGATGTTCTGGCCGTCGTGGGCCGCGAGTCGCACGTGGACGACGCGCTCATGGCCCTGTCGGAGGCGCCGGCGCAGGCACAGGTCGTGCGCGTGGATGAGTACGACGCGTACCAACTGGGGCGCCTGGTCAAGGTCCTGAGCGGGCGGCGATACGCGAGTCTGCTGCTCAGCACGCAAACGGTCGCCATGGTCGAAGACCCGCCCCTGAGCCAGGCCGAGCGGAGCGCCCAGGAGGTGCTGCGCGCGAAGTTCGCCGACGCAGGGGCGGAGCCGGTCTACGTGGCCCCATGGATCCAGGTGAGGGTAGACGGCCGCGAGCAGCGCGTCGACACGCTGTGGTTGCTGCGCCAGATGGGCGCCAAGATGGTCCGCGTCAACTACTGGCGACTGCCCGTGGCAGGACATGCTGAGCGCGACGACGCAATCCCCACCGCTTGAGCAGAGGCTGACCGGACGGAAGTGGGGTCCGGGGCCCGACCCGGCCGGTCCCATCCAGGTAGCGCAAGCCGCTGTCGACCTGGACACGATCGTCGCGGGCGCGGTCCTGGCCGGCGAGCTGGCCGGCGGGCGCTCGCGCCGGGTCATGGCCGGCGAGCATGGCGCGCGGGCGGTCGTGGTGCAGGCGAACCGCGGGGGCCGACGCTCCCGCCTGGTGCGCTGGACCGAGACTGAGAACGACTTCCTGCGTGAGAACCTCGGGCGGCTGTCCGAAGCCGACCTGGCCGCTGTGCTCGGGCGCACCGTGGTGGCCGTGCACAACCAGTGGCACGACAAACTGCGCCTCGCACCGCCCAGTAAGCGGCCGGAGTTCGAGGTGACCGGGCAGCGGATCGCGGACATGCTAGCGGTGGACTCGCACAGCGTGATGCTGTGGCTGCGCCGCGGCCAGTTGCCGTTTCGGCTGCTGCCCTGCCGCGGTCGTCGCATTCACCTCGTGCCGCGTTTGGCGTTCGAGCAATGGGTGGTGAACCCCGCCAACTGGCCCTACTTCAAGCCGGAGCGGATCGCCGATCCACGGCTGCGCGCGCTGGTCGCGCGACAGGCCGAGCGGTGGGGCGACGAATGGTGGACGGTTGGGCAGTGCGCCCAGCATCACCATGTCGCGCAGCGGCTGGTCGGCAAACACATCACCGACGGCCTGCTGCCGGCAGTGGACGCGGGCAATTACCGCATCCGCCGTAGCGACGTGATCGCGCACCGGTTTGTGACGGGGAAGACGCGGGCCTGGTCGGAGCGGCGCTGGCCGCCCGCCGCCAACGCCTTCCTGATCACAGCCACCGCGCTCGGTTTTTCGCACCGCACGATCGCCCGGCTGATGGGGCGTGGCGCCGAGGATGACGGGGAGACGGTCCGGATTCACCTGAAGATGCTGGAGCGCAACCACCTGGTGCGCCCGATCATCGAGCAGCAGGCGCTCCAGGTGCGCTATGACGCGCGGCGTGGTCTGCTGGCCGCGGATTGGCGCGACCACCGCGACCGGTTCCCCCGGCTCGCCCGGACGATGGAGCGGCTGGCGAGCGGGGGACGGCTGACCGTCGCCGAACGGTGTGATGCGCTGGGGGTGCTGCGCAGCCTGGCTCGCTGGCACGCGCGGACGCCGGCGCAGAAAGCGTTGGCGAAGGCACTGTACACGCTGGGGCGGCGGGACGAGCGCCACCTCCTGGCAGCCGCGGAGGAGCTGGCCGGGTGGGGGGTCAGCGTATGGTAAGCCCCTTGGACACTTTGCCGGACTGTCCGGCCTGCCGGGGGTTTGGGGTTGGCGGCAGTTGCCCGACCTGCGGCGGGGCGGGGGACTGCCCCGAGTGCCAAGGCGAGGCGGCCGTCTGCCAGGCCTGCGGCGGCACCCGGCGCAAGTTGAGCCTGCCGAAAGCGCCAGCGGAGTTCACTGTCCGGGTCTGGCCGGCCAGGAGCGTGGGGCCGGCACTGCCGTTCGCGGAGGTCGTGGCCCGTTATGTCCGGCGCGACAATCACTGGGTTCTGCCGAACTGGCAGATCCCCTTTTGCCAGGCGGCCCTGCGCTGGCCGCAGGTTTGCCTTGAGGCCGTCGCGTTCAGCGGCGACCGGCGACGCGAAATGCGCCTGAGCTTCCAGAGCGCGGGGGCCGAGGCGGAGTTTGTGTGGGTGTCTCTGCGCACATCGCGCAAGGATGAGCGGCGCGCGGCCCAGGCGCCGTTCAATGTCGCTGTCCGGGTCGGAGCAGGAGCCAAGGAGGTCGTGGCGTGAATGATTGGCAGGCGGATACGGCCGAGGCTGTTGAGGTCGATGTCGCGCGCCCCAGCGTGAACGACGTTTACATGGCGCGGCGCAAGCGCATTGTCGCCCGGCTGTGCGCGCTGGAATGCGGGCGCCGGTTGACCGACGCCGAGCGGGAGGCGATGGTCGCCATCTTTCGGGAGGAGCACGCGGTCAGCTCGGACGCGGCGTTCCTGGCACGGAATGACGACCGGTGGGAGGGCGAGCGCTGGCAATACAAGGTGCGCGGCGTGATGGCTGCGGACCCGCATCTGCTGTATCACGTGCTGGGCGAAGGCTGACAGGAGGCTGGCTATGGATCAAACGGTTATGGCGCCCGATGGGTTGGCGGGGGATGGGCGGCGCATCGTGCGCTGGCTGAGGGATGGCAACGACGGGTTGAGCGCCGAGGGCATTACGACCGTGCAGGATCTGTTGAACTACGGCGGCCGCGCGCTGGACAAGGCGTGCTCGTCGGAGATCCTGGGTGAGGTGGTGTTCCAGACCGAGGACGGCGAATGGCAGGTGGCGACCGTCGAGGTCGTGGTCGACCGGGCCAACCCGGAGCTGGTGGCTGAGTGGCTGGCGGAAGCCGAGGCCAATGACGATGCGGCCGGCGACGCGGGCGAAGGGGCGGAGGGCGGGTGAGCACTCAGACCGCTGCCTACACGGCGCGGGTCGCGGTCGTGCACGCGGATCACACCTGGGCCGATGATAGGGTCGATGGCCTGGTTTCGTGCGGCGACCTGGAGACGATCACGCAGGTTACTGTCGCCGAACAGGCGCAGGAGGACTGGCGCCGGGCGAACCCGCCCCAGGTTAGCGACCAGCCAGTCACCGGGTCTACCTGATGGGCTACGACCTGCTGGACGAAAACGGCCAGCCGCGGGCTGACGAGGAGATCGGTCATGACGATGCCGGCGGCCACTGAGACTGCGTCGGTCTGCCCGGTGTGCCAGGGCAGCCGGACGGCGGCCAAATGCCGCCGCTGCAATGGGACCCGCAATCGCCAGTTGGGCATCTCGGTGGGGAGCAGCCAGACCACCCTGGATCTGGCCGAACCCTGCCCGGAGTGCCGGTCGGGCGCGGCCCCCTGCTATGCCTGCGGGGGGACGGGGCGGCTGGTGCCAGCGCCTCACCACGGCAGCTACGAGCTGATCGTGCGGCCGAACACGCATCAAAGCGGCCCGACCTTTGACTCGCTGCGGGAGGCGCGCGAGTCCGACGGGCACGTGTCGCGCATGGAACCGTGGCAGCGCGAGCTGTGCCAGGCGGCGTTCGCCAACCCGGATGTCAACATTACCCTGGAGGATTGGGCCTTCGGGCGGGTGGGGGAATACAGCTGCCATGTGCTGTATGCGTTTCGACGGCCGGGCCCCGACAGCGACTGCGTGCTGGTGTCGCTCAACCGGGGCGGCGAGGAGTGGGAATGGTTTGCCCGCGCGCCGTACACCACGCGCATGCTTTACCAGCGCGATTGAGGCACGTTACGTGACCGACTACTACATTTATCTGGACTTAGAGCGCCGGGACCGCCAGAGCACACTGGTCGGGTACGAAGTGCGTGAGTACCTGTTGGAGAAGTTTGAGCGCAAATGCGCCTACTCCGGCGCCGAGCAGGTGCCGCTGCAGGTCGAGCACATTCGGCCCCGCAGCCGGGGTTGGACGGCGACGCCGCCGGCTGCGGAGGACGCCACGTGAGCTTGGGCGCGGCGCCGCCACGTCCGGCCCGCCCGGCGATCCTGGCCGCCGGAACGGACCAGGCCGCGCTGGACGCTCTTGACGGCGCGGGGCGTGAGGGTTGGCGGACCGTCGTCGGGCGGGTGCCGCTCCTGACGGCGGCCGAGGAACGGCAGCTCGCCCGGCGCCTGGCGCGCGGTGTGCGCGCCCGGGCCCGGTTGGACCGCGGTGGGTTGACGCCTCGCCGGCGGGCCCAGGCCCAAGCGCTGGCCGATGACGGCTGGCAGGCGCGGTGCCACCTGATCGAAGCCAACACGCGGCTGGTCGCCTCCATTGCGCTCAAGTTCCGAGGGCGCGGCCTGGACATGGACGACCTGCTCCAGGAGGGGCTGCTGGGCTTAATGCGCGCGGCGGATAAGTTCGATTATCGGCGCGGTTTCCGGTTCAGCACCTATGCGACCAATTGGATCCGCCAAAAGATTGGTCGGGCCATCCAGGACCAGGGTCGAACCATTCGGCTGCCCGTGCACGCTAGACGTGAGGCGTGGCAACTCGGAAAGACCCGGCAGGCGATGAAGGCGACGGCCGGCCGGCAGCCCAGCGTCCTGGAGCTGGCGGAAGCGCTGGCCTGGCGCACCTCCAAGGTCGAAACCTTGCTGACGGCGTGCCTGCCGACGGTGGCGCTGGAAGACCTGGTGGGTGAGTATGAGGAGACCGAGAGGCTCGACCTGATTGCCGACACGGGCGCGGCCGATCCGGCCGACGAGGTCGCCGCAGCCGAACTGGCCCGGATCATCAACCGCTGGCTTCGCGGCCTGAAGCCCCGCGACGCGGCCATGGTGGCGGATTACTTCGGCTTGGCGGGCCGGCGCCAGCACACGTTTGAGGAGATCGGCAATCTGCAGGGCCTGACGCGCGAGCGCGTGCGGCAAATTGTGGCAGCGACGCTGGAGCGTATCCGGCAGCACCCAACCTATCGGAGGCAACTACGACCATTCCTGGATCAACGATGACAACTGACATTCATGGGGCCGGGCGGCGCGTCAAGGCGTCCGGCGGGGAACACCCGCTCGCGGGGATGCTGTCGGCGCGGCTGGCCGAAGTGGCCCTGATGCCGCTGGCGGACATGCTGCCGGTGCTGCGAGCCTGGGGGCTGCGCCCGCTCATGCAGCCGGACGGAACGCTGGTGATCGAGACCCTGCGCGGCGAAGAGGTGGTTCACCGCACCGCGCTGCGGGAAGAACTCGACCCCACGACGCGGGCGGTGTGCCTGGGGTTTGCGATCGGGGGTTCTTTGTGGCCGATGGTCTTCCCGGGGCTGTTGGACCTCGTGAACTTGGAATGGAAACGACGCCAGCAGGCCGAGACCAGCCGGTTGCTGGCGGCCTTTCAGAAAGGCGAGCAGGCCGAGTGTTCTGTCCCAATTGCGGCGGCGGTCTGAGCGTTGAGGGGGCGGCGGTCGTGAACGCGCCCCGCGGCGAGGCCAGCGTGCAAGCGGTCTGCCCGGCGTGCGGCTTGACCGCCCTGGTGGTTTGCGTGGCCCGGGGCGATCTGGTGACGATGACCCTGGTGACTCAGCCCATGCGGCGGGCCGACTGGCTCGGACCGGGCGGGAACAGGGAACGGGCGCTGGGAGTAGGGCGCCAGTGGGGGATTCAGGAAGATAGCCGGGGCGCGGCCCTGGTGATTGGAGGCGACGATGGCCAATGACGATCAAGGCGTGACAATCTACCCGCCCAAGTATTCTCCCTGGGGACAGGTGGACAGGCATACGCGGCTGTGCGACGGGGTGTATTCCTGCTCGACCCCGAGCCACGGCGGCATCGCGGTGAGCCTGACGGTGGCCGGTGAGTTGCTGAGTGAGCCGGCGCGGGCGCTCGGCGAAGCGTGGGGAAGCTTTCTCTGGTACGAGGAAGATGAACTGTGGACCGTGCCGATGCTGGAGATCCCGCAGGCCTGGCCGGTTAAATTCGGGCGCCGGCCGGCAGCCGAGCAGACCGAGGCCGCCATCCGGGCGGAACTGGTGACGAGGCTCAGCCGGGCCGTGCCCGATTACTTGCTGGCGCGCGGCATCACGCCCGAGCCCGCGGCCTACGCGCGCTACCAGGCGGAGCGGGAAGCCGACCGGATGCGGGCCGCGCATGACCCCGACTACATCGTGTGCGCCGAGGGCGCGCATCGCACCGGCAATGCCGACGTCGTGCTGGTCACGACCGCTGACGGGCGCGAGCATCGGGTTTCAGCGGCGTCGTATCACACGGTCTACCTGCGCAGCCCGCTGCTATTGCTGTCGGCGTGTGAACTCGTGACGGATGCGCCGGCGGCCGTCGGCAGCGAGCTGGTCGCCGCCGGGGTGGGGGGCTGAGGCATGCGGACGGCAGAGCAGGTCCAGGCCGAGATTGATGCGACCGGCAATGTCTGGCTGGGCGGGGAGATGGAGTTTCCTGCGAACCGGGGCTGGCAGGTCGCTTACGACGCGGCCTGTCGGATCGCGCAGGCGTGCGGCTATCTGGTCGCCCGGCAGGGCCCGTCCGGGTTTGACGTCGCTTGGGTGACTCCGGTAGGCCGTTACGTCTGCCGCTGGCCGTCGGCAGAGGCGCTCCTCATGGAGCCGGCGCAGTTCATCGGGGATAGCGCTGAGGGCGCCGGACGGCCGGCTGCTGCCGCGGGGATATGCCGCGGGGCCACTGGCCCAAGGGCGTGGGTCGCTTTGGGGTTGGGCGCGGGCTGGCTGCGCCGACGGCATATGCTCTAAACACCAATCGCAACGACGTGGAGGAACGCAATGACTAATCTGACGAATGGCGCACCGGCAGCGGAGGGCGAGCTGCGCGAGTACCGCTTGCCGGTGTCCTGGACGATGACCGGGACCGTGCGCGTGCGGGCCGCGACGCTCGCCGCCGCGGTGGCGCAGGCGCATGCCCTGGAAGGGCTGCCCGACGGGCAGTATCTGGACGATTCGTTCACGGTGGAGGCGGGGGAGGGGGTCGAGGTGGTTGGCCCCGATGGACAGCGGCGGGCCTGCACCGAGCGGCTGCCGCGCGAGTAGCGGCTGGAAACGGAGCCGGAATGTCGAAATACGAATGGGAGCGAGGGACGCTGGTCATCCCGGAAGGGGCCCGGGACGGATTGCAGCGTGGTCTGGTCGCCGAGGCCAACCGGCGCCAGCTCGGGCTGCAGCAGCAGGCGCGCGACTTATACCAGAGACTGACGGCCGCGGGGAAGGGGCAGGTCGCCGACCCGGCGCGCGAGGGGCTCGCACCGGCCAAGAGGTCGGCGCGGAGACTGGAATGAGCATGGCCGAGATCGAGGCGGAAATGGCGGAGGCGGAGCACAAAGCGTGGGACGCTCTGTGCCGCTATAAGTTTTGGATGTTTGGCTACTGGGCGGCCATCTGGATTCACTTGAATCGCGTATCCGGCGGCGGTCGGGCCAACCCGTTTGGGGACCTGATGCGCTTCGCCCGTGAGCGGCATCGAAGCCCGGCGTGGAGCGCGGGGCAGGGAGGCGTCGTTGCCGCCCCCAAGTAGCCAGGTGCCGCGCCTCCGACACTGGTCACTGGCGTCCATCCTGACGCTCAATTGCACTTGCGGTCGCGCGGCTTGCTACACGGAAATCTGGAAAGCGCCCGACGGGCGCAAGGCTCGCTGGGTGCTCGTCGAGCATCACTGGGGCTGCAGCGCCCATGATGTCTGCGAGTGGCGGGGAGACCCAAGCCTGATCGCCTTTTTGCGGCAACCTCCGACATCTGCGGCGGCCCCAGATACGCAGGTGGACCGCTGAGATCGATCCGAGTCGCTCGCGGCGGCGCACTTATGCGCTGCCGCGTGAAGGAGATCTTGATGACAGTCGCTCTACTAGCAGACGAGCAGGTCGCCGTGCTGGTGCCTGAGATTGAGGCGTTGACGACCTGGCTGGCCTACAAGGCCTTCGCGGACAAGTATTTCGGGCCGGCCGCAGCCCGGCTGAAGGTGGAAATTGAGAACCAGGCGGATCCCAACGGGTCGGGCGAGGTCTTCGGCAGAGTCGCGCAGGTGGAAGCCTTCGGCGGCGACGGGGCGCGATTGGCGCCGGACATGCGCCTGCCGACGTTTGCCGGTCAGGAGGGCGTGTGGGAAGGCGCTGAGCCTGACGCGTTCAATGAGTTCCTCTACGATGCCGTCACCTACTCCGCGCCTGAAGGCGGGAGCTTGAAAGCAGGTGCAAGCTCGGAGGTGACCAGACTCAGTCAGGGGTTCCAATCAGCAGGCGGAGCCCATCGGGCTACGTTAGGAGCGAATCACATAGGCACGTTGGGATGCTGCTCCAGTCCCGACCGCTGCGGCCAACGACTAAACAGGTCTACGGAGTGAAGCCCGTGTCGTTGGCGCGCGAGACAGATCAGCGTCTCGCCAAAACCGCTCCATAACATTGTCGAGGAGACCATGACCGACAAATCCAGATCCACCAAGGACCAGTCGAGTACCCCCTACGGGGAGGGCCAAAGATGCAATACGTTTTCGTACTGAGCACCGACCGGCAGCCGCTGGACCCGTGCCACCCGGCGCGAGCCCGGCAACTGCTGCGGGCGGGCAAGGCCGCCGTCTGGCGGCGCTTCCCGTTCACGATCATCTTGAAGGAAAGAGCGGCGGCCGAGAGTGTCACGCACCCGCACGTGGTCATGCTGGACCCTGGCAGACAAACCACCGGCGTCGCGGTTGTGAATAAGCGCCAGGAAGTGGTGTGGGGCGCGGAGTTGACGCACAAGAGCGACCAGTTGGCCGAGCGCCTGCAAGACCGGCGCGCCCTGCGGCGCTCTCGGCGCAATCGCCACACCCGCTACCGCCCGGCACGGTTCAGCAACCGCCGCCGCCCCGCCGGCTGGCTCACCCCCAGCATGCGGTCGCGGGTCGAGAACACGGCCACCTGGGTCGCCCGTCTGCGCCGCCTCTGCCCGGTCTCTGGGCTGGCGC
>Ga0070730_10005220_pt1 | contig 11234 bp, 7 predicted proteins | sample Coa_R1_3_FD_66447 | JGI IMG/M metagenome (GOLD analysis project Ga0070730, IMG submission 66447) | Surface soil microbial communities from Centralia Pennsylvania, which are recovering from an underground coalmine fire - Coalmine... | ecosystem: Environmental > Terrestrial > Soil > Unclassified ... | reverse complement strand
ACCCCGCGCTGCGCCAGCAGTTTCAGGCGATTCTCCATCTCGCGCGTAGCGTTGCGCAGCACGTTGGAAGCTATCTTCGGGTCGGTCACCACCGGCGCCAGAAGATGCGGAATATTTTCGTAAAGATTGAGCTCCAGCCGCTTCGGATCGACCAGCACCAGCTTCACTTCGTCCGGGCTCGCTTTATACAAAATGGACATCATCAGCGAGTTGATGAACACGCTCTTGCCCGTTCCGGTAGAGCCCGCGATCAGCAAGTGTGGCATCGCCGCCAGATCCGTGACGCGCATGCGCCCATGCAAGTCGCGCCCCATCGCCAGCGTGAGCTTGCTCGGCGAATTCAGGAATTCCGGCGCCTCAATGATCTCGCGCAACGCAATCGTCTGCCGATTGATGTTCGGCACTTCGATGCCGATGGTGGACTTGCCCGGAATGCGCTCGATCAAAATCGATTCCGCTTGCAGCGCCAGGCAAAGATCCTCGGTAAGTCCGATGATCCGGCTGTATTTGATTCCCGCATCGGGCTTGAACTCGAACGTGGTCACCACCGGACCGGGATTGATTTGCGTCACGCGGCCCTGAATATCGAATTCCAGACACTTATCCTCAATGGCCCGCGCGCGAATCTTTAATTCATCTTCATCGAGCTTTTGGCTGCGTTCGCCTTCGCGCAACAGCGAAACAGACGGCAGTTTGTAATTGGCGCCGCCCTTGGCGATTTTCGGTTCGCCCGCTTTCTTGGACAAAGTTTTTTCTTTTTTGTCGGAATGCAGAAAGAGAATGGGAACCTTGCGCGAATCGCGCGCTTTCTCTTCCTCTTTGTCCGTTTCAAAAATGTCACTTTCGTCCGCGACCTGAATCGAGCCTTCCGTTTCAGATGGTGCGGCGGCGGATCCGAACTGGTTCACCGGCTTGCGCCCGGATATGCGCGTTTCTTCCACGCGTCGCCGATTGCGATCTTGCTCGCGCCGGTCGCGCCAATCCTGCCAGCGCGCTTGCGCTTTTTGCAACAAACCCAGTTTTTCCACCGCGCCCAGCGGCCCCTTTGGGCTCTTCGCCCAGGCATGCGTTCCCGCAAACGAGAAGCTCGTGGTCATGAACAGTGCGGTCAGAAAAAACGCAAACGCAATCAGGCTCGCGCCCCAGAAATTGAATCCCGCTTGCAAGCTGCCGGAAAGCAGCGAGCCCAGCATGCCGCCCGGAGGCAAGCCGCGAACTTCCGGAAAGTGCCAAAGCGAGAGCAAGGAAGGCAGCGACAGCAACAGCAGCATGTACCCAAAGATCGTCGCCAGTTGCGAATTGATCCCGCGGCTGCGAAACCACTTCCAGCCGAGAATCAGAATCGCCGCGGGCAGCAGAAACGCCGCGAACCCAAACACCTGGAAAAGGAAATCGGCGCCGTAAGCGCCCACCGGTCCGATCCAGTTGTGGGCCAGCGGGCCGTCCGCGGGCGGAGCCGAAACATTAAACGCCACATCGTGAGGCGAATAGGAAATCAGCGACAGCGCCACCAGCACCGCCAGCGTCATGCACAGGAAACCGATCAGCTCATTGAGCCGCTTGTTTTCAGTTGGAGTTAGAATGCGCACAGGATTCTCCTCAGCTTGTGGGGAAGGCTGAGCTTCGGCATCGGGCACGTTGGCGCTATCGCGCACCCGCTTGGAGAAACGCCAAAACCAGTACGATGATACCAAACACCAGCCGGTAGACAATGAATACTTTGAGCGTGCGTGTTTGCAAATAGCGCAAAAAAAAGGCAATCACAAAATAACCCGCCACTCCGGAAACCAGAATACTGATCGCCAGCGTGGAGAGCGGAAGCTCCAGCCCGCCCACCTTGTGCAGCTTAATCAATTTGGGCAGCTCCGTAAGCACCGCCCCGGCAATCACCGGCGCCGACAGCAGAAAAGAAAATCGCGTCGCGGTTTCCCGGCTGAAATGCCGAAATAAACCCGTTGTGATGGTGATGCCCGAGCGCGACACGCCCGGCCACAGCGCCAGAGCCTGTGCTGATCCGATGCTAACCGCATCGCCCAAGTTGGACTGTTCAAGCTTCCGCGTGAGGTTCGCCCGCGAATCCGCCCACCACATCACTAGCGCCACCACCACCAGCGAAACGCCTATAATCATCGGGGTGCGCAGATTGTCCTCGATCTGGTGATGAAACAGCTTGCCCAGAATCGCCGCGGGGATCGTTCCCACCACCATGTACCAGAACAAGCGGCGGTGCTGCGCCACTTCTTCCGCGGGAGCCGCAGCGGGATACTTCATCCCCAAGCCGCACAAAATCAGCGTGATCCAATCCTTAAAAAAATACAGAATCACCGCCAGCAGCGTCCCGGCATGCAGCGCCACGTCGAACGCCAAGCCGGGGTCCTGCCAATGCAGCAGCCAGGGAAACAGAATCAAGTGCGCGGTGCTGCTGACCGGAAGAAATTCCGTCAGCGCTTGCACCAGGGCAAGGATAATCGCCTGCGTGAGAGGCATCGACTCTACAGTTCCTTTCGTGCGGACTTTTCCTGCGTCACAGGAAGCAAGATTTTGCGCATTTCGTAGGCGTCCAGCTTGCCCAGGTAATACCGCTTGATTGTGGCTGCAATACCATAGCCGTGGTGCTGCCAGAAGGCAACGCCGGCATCATTGTTAGTTGCGGTTTCCAGCAGCACGTGACGCACCCCGCGCAGCGCCAAATTTCGTTCACTCTCCGCCAGCAACGTCGAAGCGATGCGCTGCCCCCGGAATTTTTCCGCCACGTCCAGCGTGATGATGTGAGCCAGCGGCGGATTTTCCTCCGTAAGGATAAATCCCGCGATCTGCTCGCCTTCCATGGCCACTAGGCAATCCGCCGAGCGCAACGAAAGAAAGTAGCGAAGCGTGGTCTTCGAGTAGGAGATCCCAGCGGGGAAGCAAGCCTGATCCAGTCGAAACAGCGCGGTAAAGTCCCGCGGATCGTAAGCGCGAAGCAGCACCGGCATAGCCAAGATTCTACGCCGGAGCAGACGGAGTTTTCAGTAAGCCCAGTAGGGGCCGGTGCCTCCCGGCGTACTCTGTCCCTCAATCGCCGTATAAACATTGCGGCCAAAGAAGAACGGCAGTCCCCAATCGAACGATCCGGCTGTTGAATTTGGCCCAGCGAGTCCATTGATCGCGGCATTATTAGAGTTGGCCGTTAACGTATCGGCGTTGCCCACCACGAAATTGACCGTACCGCTCGCTCCATTCGTTCCTTGGTTGGTTGCAGAAAGATTCTGTGTCGCCGTCGGGCAATACCAGAAAGTGTTGACGCTGCAGGTCGGCAATCCCGTGGTGGTGGAGTCCAGGAAATAGATGCCATTCGACCCGCTGTCGATAAAGCTCGCGTTCGTGCTGGAAACGCCGTTGAAAACCGTAGTGAAACTTCCCGTCGAGGGGTCGATCGTAAAAACCGTCGCGCTTCCTAGCCCGTTATTAGGCTGCGTGCCAATGCCGAAAATCAGCGACCCGCTTACGCTCGTCTCTGCTCCGGTTTCCGCTGGCAATTCGATAATCACGCCATTATTGTCCGTGGCAAATAACACCACCGGATTTTGTACTTGCGCCGAAAGACCCTCTGTCGTGACCACGCAACCCGATGCGGGACATGTGTAATAAAACCCGGGGTTCGATGCGCTCACCGTGCAACCGCCACCGCAGTCCTGCGCAAAGTTCCCCACCCCCAAAATGCCGTTAGCGCCCACGGTCGCAAGATCTTCTTCAGGCGTCCCCTGATTTGTACAACCGGCCGGTATGGTGGAGAAATCGGAACTGCCGATCACCTGAATCGGCAAAGACTTCGCTTGCTCTCCCGCGATCGTCATATCCGCTGTTTGCACCGGTCCCCAAACGATGCCATCGGTAAAAGGCAAGCACTCGACAATGGGATTACCGCTCGAGTCGGTCTGTTGCGGCAGCGCAATCGTTAGTACCGACGACAATATCCTCAGTCCCGAAGACCCCGTATCCACCAAGATCCCGCCGATGGTCTGGCAGCTCGTCGTGCTGCCGGGCACGCACACCGTCACGCTGGTGAACGCGCCATCCACATACGGCGCATTCGTCGGAGGGCCCGCAGCGGGTCCGGTATCGACCGTAATCGCCTGCACATTCGCGGTCGCGGAGCCCGAGCCGCCGCTGCTGCTACTGCTACCGCTGCCTCCTCCGCTGCAACCCCCGGTTGCCGCTAACGCCGTTATCGCCAACGCTCCCGCCAAACCAAATGAAAGAATTGCCTGCAATCGCAATCGGTTCATCGGATGTCCTCTGCATGCACTCCCGCCGGCAACATTTGCGGCACGTACACTCTTCCCCGATACGACCGCATGTGTCCCCCGAGTTCTACCACCAGTCCAGCCTGCTCGATCCGCAGGGGACCGTGGCCGCGGCGGCGCGCCCGCTCCGCTTGCACCGCTTGCATGTACTGCTCAAAATAGGCGCCCAGAAGCTGCCGCAAGTCCGGATGCGTCGGACCTTGCCACGAAACTGCAAACACCTTTCCGGCTGGCGAGACATATTCCTTCACCGCTACGCCAGTCGACGCCTGAATCTCGTGCAACGTAAACGTATCGCCGCTGGTCGACTTCAGCGTGCCTTGCATTTTCTCCCGGTCCGCCTGCACCGAGGTCGCGTCGCCTCCCAACGAGGCCCGCAAGGAAAATGGAAGTGCCAGAATCGCGAACATGCCGGATAGTATTCTCGACTTCATAGCGTGCCCCTCTTGCGTGCGAGCTGTCGCATAATCCAGTTGCCGCCCAATCGAATCACTCCGGAATTCCCGAAATCCATTTCGGGTTGGCGGCTCGCGTCGATGCCGGCGGTGGGGGGAGAGCCGGTATGCCGCAGCAAGCTTCCAAATAACGCCGCGTCCTCACCCGTTTCGCTCGTCACAAATATTGATGAACAATAACGCCAAGCGGTTGCTTGCAAGGGGTTTACTGTCAGGGCATGGTTCAACCGTATAGCAATGTCGTGCTTTTTTGCGTCATGTCGCGCTTCTTCCTTACTTAGAAGGTGGGAGCTTTAGCTACCACGTACGCGCACGCCTCCAACCGGGCTTCAGCCCCTGAAGAAGCGCTCTACTTCTCTTGCGCCGGCGGCACATCCGGCGGCGTGGAATCCGGATGGTCCTTCAAATATTGTTGCCAGGGCTCGTCGCGAAACACCACTCGGAACCCCCGCTGCGTATTCATATCGATGGTTTTCTGCACGTCCAATTCGTCGTAGGGGAAAACGTGCTCGGCGGGCTTCACCGCGCCTTCCTCGAACATGCTGTAATGTACTTCGCCGTTCACGAACCAGTAGTCGGTCACTCCGTACACGCTGCCGTCTTTCCGGTACAGCCAAACCAGATTGCGCTCTTCGCCATACAGGTACACAGGACTTTCGTAACTGGGCACCGTGAAATAATTTTCAAATCCATATCCATAGAACGGTGCGGAATAGCATTCGAATCCCCAGCCCCACGCCCAACCCAAAGCAGGGCCGCAGGCCGGCCACCACACCCGATTGAACCTCCAGCCCGTTCCAAACCGGAAGCCCCGCGGGCCGAAGAACACGCCGCGCCGAAAACCGCCAAAGAGACCGGGCCGAAACCGGAAACCGCCGCGACCCATGCCCACAAAATGCGGACCGGGCACAAATTGGGGCCGCGCAATCGCCGCATGCGCAGGCGCCGTCACGCGCACCCCGCCGCCAACCCGTCCGCCAACGCCAGGATGCTGCGCCAGACCCGCAGCCCAGCAGCAAGCCACCACCCACCCAGCAACAACCAGCGTCTTCGTGAGGATCGTACCGAACATAACGCAAACCCGCAGAACCCAAGTCTAATCCCCTTTCCGTCCCCATTGCATCACGAACGGTTAACCGTACGACAAACACGAGCGTCCCTGGACTATGTTTTGAGGGGATTAAAGTTTGCATTCCTGTGACAATAACCTGACAACATTGGTCACGAAGCTGGACTATCGTGCGCCTCGCCAGGCATGTTGTCCTGCCGGTCCGTAATATAACGCTGAGGCCTCACCCATCCCGCCTGTGAGTTGCCTCATCTCACGCGAGTTCCCTACTTCGAACCGAGGAAGGAGGAAGTGGCGTGGCTTTCCGATCGAGGTTGCTGTATAACCTCAATTTAGAACCCCGTTTCCCCAGCGAACGCCAATCCTAGCCCTGTCAAATACAGTGGAGGTCTTCATCGTATGTCCAGGCACGTCGAAAACTACGAGGTGATCTATGAAAAAGGAATGGGCTCCCGGTGCCCCATTTAGGGACGGGCGGACCAGTACGCGCGAATTATCAAACAACGAAGTAGTCAGCAAACGCCGATATGCATTTGGGGTGCGCCACGTAATATCCCTCGCCGCTGTAGCCCTATCCTTGGGCGCAGCCGGGTATTTCACAATCTCAGTTAAATCCGCGGAGAAAAAGAACGTTGATTGGCCGCGTTATGGCCGTGATCTGGCGAACACACGATTCCAGGATGTGGACCAGATCAACTCTTCCAACGCCGCCAAGATGCGCGTGGCCTGGGTTTTTCATACTGGCGTGCTGGACCCGCAGGCCGAACTGGAAGTTTCGCCTATCGAAGTGGGCGGCCGGCTTTATGTCACGGACGGCCACGACGATGTTTTTGCGCTGGACGCCACCACCGGCGAGCAGAAATGGGCCTACAAGCCTACTCAGATACCCGGCGACATGCCGCCCTTGGACAACGTGTTTGTCTGCTGCGGACGAAATAACCGCGGAGCGGTTTTTGTTCCGGGCCGGTCGCGCGAAGACAACGATGATAACCAAGGCGATCAGGCTTCGGATGAGGATCGCGATGGCCATAAGGGAAAACCGGACATGATCGTTTACGGCCGGCTCGACGATGTGGTGGTGGCGTTGAACGCCGAAACCGGAGTGGTGCTGTGGAAGACTAGAGTTGTTGATTTTCACAGCCGTGCGGCCATCAACATGGCGCCGCAGTTCGCGCACGGACTGATTATCGTGGGCTTGTCGGGCGGAGAATACGAAATTCGCGGACAGGTGATTGCACTTAGGGCTGACTCTGGCGAAATCGCTTGGCGATTCCATACCACGCTCCCTTCGACCTGGGCAGGTGACTCGTGGAAACACGGAGGTGCCCCGATGTGGCAGACGCCGACAGTGGACCAAGAATTCGGTCTTCTGTACGTGGCCACTGGTAACGCCGGTCCTGACATCAATGGCATTGACCGCGCCGGCGAAAATCTGTATTCCGCGTCGCTCGTGGCACTGGATTTGGAGACTGGAAAGCCACGCTGGCATTTCCAAGAGACCCATCACGATTTGTGGGACTACGACAGTGCGCAACCGACCATGCTGTTTGCGGTCGAGAAAGGCGGAGACAGAATTCCGGCGCTCGGTCACTGCAGCAAGAACGGAAACTACTACATTCTGGATCGCCGCGACGGGCATCCCATTTTTCCAGTGAAGGAAGTGAAAGTTCCGGTCAGTCCATCGTGGCAAAACGCGTGGCCCACCCAGCCGCAGTCTTCGGTCGAGCCGCTGACCCCTCTGGACTTTGTCCCGGGCACCATCGACACGAGCAAACTTCCAAAGGGCCTTACTCTCGCCCCCCAGTACAGTGTTCCTCAAGACAACGAGATATTGATCGCGGTTGGCGATGACGGCGGATGTGAAGGCGTTGCCGGCGCGTTCAGCCCGCGGACCAAATTTATTTATTACGGCGCGCGTTACGAGCCGGCGAGGTATCACACATTCCCCACCAACACCGGCCCGGACGCTGGCGGCCTGTTCCTGGGTTCGACGTTTGGCGAAATTATTCCCGGGGTAACGGACTTCGGGATTTTCGGTGCGACCGATTCCACGACGGGAAAAGTGGTTTGGAAGATCAACGTACCACAGCCCGCAAAATCCGGAATGCTGGTCGCGGGAGACCTTGTATTTTTCGGAGAAGGTAACGGGAAGTTTCACGGCGTGGATGCCGCTTCAGGGAAAATCTTGTTTACCTTCGACGGAACAACCGTCCCACACGGAGGAGGCGCTCAAGCCGCGCCTGTCGCCTACGTCGTTAAAGGCAAAGAGTTCATCGTCAATGGCTTTGGCGGAAACGTTCCCGACAGGCAGTTCGCGCCGAATCCCGTCGGCGATGCTGTTATTGCTTTCTCGTTGCCTTGAAGCCGTTTCGCCGTTGGCTCGCCGCCCTGAACGATTCCGGCTGCTGACCGGGCCAATCGGAAGTAATTCACATGCCGACTAACGCGGCGTTCTCGATAGGTCGATGCAACACCACTTCGGAGCCCACGCGCAGGGCTTCTACCAGTCAAGCGGTCGTTCGCCAGCGCTGGCTCAAACGAAACACCACCTTGGCTAGGTCGGATTGAGTACAGCCGGACTGCGACGGGAAAGTCTTGCCGGATTACCGATTAGATGGTGTTGCATCACCGGTGGATCTGGCAGCGCTGATGGGCAACTGGAATCGTCACCCAAACCACTTCGAGGATGGTGCACATTTTCGAGCCTCTGTGTACTTTGCCCCGTTTTGCAAAGGGCGAGTCCATCTAATCCCTTACGACTCTCGTTTCCATTTTCCGACGAGGGCATCGGTTTCAAATTCTAGCCCACCTGCACCTCAACCGTCCCTCCGGTCAGTTGTCTTGGCGTACCCCATGCCGTACCCTAGTCGCGAAATAGGAACGCTGCCGCGGTTCCGTTCGCCCACTTCGAGGCGACCCCGACGCAAGGTCAGATCGGCGCAAAGCGAAAGAATCTCCCGCCGAGCCCGCCAACCGCGAACCCAGCGCCTGACTCCGATGCGCACGCCGCTAAGTCGACCAAAACTCGCCGAACGTAGCTCCTCTACTTCCTCTACCTCCTTTATCTCCTTTACTTCCTTCCGCTTGCGCGCTCTTGAACTCTCTTGCCGCTCTTTTTCCGACTCCTGTCCTTTATTTTCAATAACTTCCGCGCTCTTTCTCAAAAACACCGGGGGTGGCATACCCCCTCAGGACGCCATCCGTCCCGCCAAAGCGCCCTCTCGTGCGCAGAAAGCGCAAAAATGCCCTCCTGTAAGTCCTGTGTTTGCCACTCTTACGCACTCTGCGTTTTGTAAGTCCTTTGCTTGCCACTCATACGCAAACACCCGGGATGACGGTGCCTCACCGCACAAAAATCTAAACCTTCACTTGAAGTCTATGCCGTTTATGGAGTGCGGCGGTCTTGCCGCCGCTTTCACGCTGTCAGCGGCACGAAGCCCGTTCCGCCCCAAGGGTGGGATATAATCGCGCCGCTTATTTCAAATTGGGAGACTTCATGAACCGGATCAATATCACTCGCGCGCTCACTCTGCTGGCGCTGATACTCGGCGGATTTGTTTGTGGCACGTCGTTACGTGCGCAGGGTGCGCCGCAATCCAACCCAACGACACTTCCAAGCGAGACGCCGGCGAAGCTCGAGCCGGTTACCACTGGGTTCGACTATGTGCGGCGCGAAGCGATGATCCCGATGCGCGATGGCGTCAAGCTGCACACCGTGATCCTGGTGCCGAAGGGCGCGAAGAACGCCGGAATTTTGCTGACGCGCACACCGTATGACGCGAATGCGCAGACCGGCCACGGTAGCGCGCATCTCGGGCCGACTCTGAGCGGGTACGACAACGCTACGGAAGTGATTATCGAAGGCGGATACATTCGCGTGGTGCAGGACGTGCGTGGCAAATACGGCTCGGAAGGCGATTACGTGATGACCCGGCCGCTGCACGGGCCGCTGAATCCCACGCCGGTGGATCATGCGACGGACACCTACGACACCATCGACTGGCTGGTGAAAAATATTCCGGAGAGCAACGGCCGCGTGGGCATTCTGGGAATTTCGTACGACGGATTCTTGCCGCTGATGGCGCTAGTGAATCCGCATCCGGCGCTCAAAGTCTCCGTGCCCATGAATCCAATGGTCGACGGCTGGATGGGTGACGACTGGTTCCACAACGGCGCGTTTCGCGAACAGGGCATGTCCTACATCTATGAGCAAGAGGCCACGCGAGGTAACAGCGCAAGCTGGTGGGTCAGTCATTTTGACGATTACGACGAATTCATGGCCGCGGGCTCCGCGGGAGAATTAGGCCGGCAGCATGGGCTGGAGCAAGTCGGATTTTGGCGGAAAATTCTGGAGCATCCGAGCTACGACGCGTGGTGGCAGGAGCAGGCGATGGACAAAATCCTCGGCGCGCGACCGCTCAAGGTGCCGGTGATGCTGGTGCACAGCTTGTGGGATCAGGAGGACATCTACGGCGCCACCGCGGTGTACAAAGCCATCAAGCCCAAGGACGCGGGCAACGATAAGGTTTTTCTGGTGCTCGGACCCTGGCATCACGGGCAGGAAATTGGCGATGGCAGCTCGCTGGGGCCGCTGCGATTTGGCAGCGACACTGGGCTTTATTTCCAGCGCGAGATTTTGGCGCCGTTTCTGGCTCAGTACTTGAAGGATGGCGCGCCGAAAGCGGATGTAGCGCCGGTGACAGCGTTTGAGACAGGAACAAACAAATGGTTGCGCTTGGCGAGCTGGCCTGCGGGCTGCGGGAGCGGCTGTAGCGTCAAGCCAAGCCGCCTCTATCTCGCAAACGGGAACACACTGAGAATTCCAGGAGTACTTTCAAGCGACGGTAATAGCGCGACACCAGCAGTGAAACCGCCAGAGTTCGACGAGTATGTGTCTGATCCAGCGAAGCCCGTGCCCTTTGTATCGCGTCCCGTCCACACCAATGATGCGGCAGGAGGAGAGACTTGGCGCAAGTGGCTGGTCAGCGATCAGCGCGAATCTTCGGGACGGACAGATGTGCTTGCGTACGTGTCGGACGTGCTGACCGCTCCGGTAAAAATCAGCGGCCAGCCCGTCGTGAATCTGATGGCGTCGACCAGCGGCACCGATTCCGATTGGGTGGTGAAAGTAATCGATGTGTATCCGGATGAAGTTGCCGGGCAGCCCGCGATGGGCGGATATCAACTCATGATTTCCGCGGATATTTTCCGCGGGCGCTACCGCGAGAGTTTGGAGACGCCGAAAGCCATCGCCGCGGACAAGCCGCTGCTCTACAAATTCAATCTGCCGAACGCCAACCACGTGTTCCTGCCGGGCCACAAAATTATGGTGCAGGTGCAATCCAGCTGGTTTCCGCTGTACGACCGCAACCCGCAAACCTTCGTGCAAAATATTTTCTGGGCCAAGCCCGAAGACTACAAGAA
>Ga0070730_10005219_pt1 | contig 11234 bp, 10 predicted proteins | sample Coa_R1_3_FD_66447 | JGI IMG/M metagenome (GOLD analysis project Ga0070730, IMG submission 66447) | Surface soil microbial communities from Centralia Pennsylvania, which are recovering from an underground coalmine fire - Coalmine... | ecosystem: Environmental > Terrestrial > Soil > Unclassified ... | reverse complement strand
AAGGACTCCACCAAGACCGCCGAAGACAAGGAAAGTCCCGAGACGAAGTGGCGCAAGCAGTTCCGGGATGCTTATGCCAGCCTGGACCGCGCTGAAAAAGAGCTCGATGTCCTGCAGCGCGAGGACAACAAAGCGCAAGTGCAATATTACAGCGATCCCCAGAAGGCGCTCGCCGAGCAATACAGCCGCCAGGATATAAACGAAAAAGACGCCAAGATCGCGGCCAAGAAAAAGGAAATCGACCAGATCAAGCAGCGCATCAGCGACATGGAAGAGGCCCTGCGCAAATCCGGCGGCGATCCCGGCTGGGCCGCTCGCTGAGCCTGTTTTTTTCCAAACTGCGGGAGGCGGCCACGGACTCGGCCGCCTTTTCACTTCTCCGCACATGGCTCCCGGGTTCTTCCGGCTGGCCGCCTGAATCATGATAAAACCGAAGGAGATGGAACCTCTCCTTCTTGTCGAAGACAAAAATGAATTGCGCGCCATGCTCCGCAAAGCGCTGGAGCGCTCCGGCTATACGGTAGACGAGGCTCCGGACGGCACCGCCGCTATTCAAAAAGTCCGCGCCCGCCGCTACCTGCTGGTCATCACCGATCTCAAAATGCCAGGAGCTTCGGGCCTGGACGTCCTGCGCGAGACCAAGCAAGCCGACGCCACCATCCCGGTGATCCTGTTGACGGCCTTTGGCTCCGTGGAAGAAGCGGTCACGGCCATGAAGGACGGGGCTTTCGATTTTTTGCAAAAGCCCGTCGATCTGGACCACCTCAAGCTTTTGGTGCAGCGCGCCGCGCGCCAGCAGGAACTGCTGCGGGAAAATCTTCTGCTGCGCGAAGAGTACGCGGCCCGCTACGGTTTTCCCCGCATTGTCGGTGAACATGAGTCCATTCGGGAAATCAGCCAGCACATTCAACGCATCGCCGCCACCGATTCCACCGCTCTATTGCTGGGCGAGAGCGGCACCGGCAAGGAACTTTTCGCCCGCGCCATCCATCATTTATCCAATCGCCGCGAGCAACCCTTCGTTGCGCTCAACTGCGCGGCCATTCCCGAAGGACTGGTGGAGAACGAGCTATTCGGCCATGAACGCGGCGCTTTCACCGGAGCCGGGGCCCGCAAGGTCGGCAAGATGGACCTGGCCCATCGCGGCACATTATTTCTCGATGAAATCGGCGAGCTGCCTCTGGCCATTCAGGCCAAGCTGCTGCGCGTACTTGAGGAACGGCGCTTCGAACGCGTGGGCGGCACACAGTTGCTCGAGGTGGATGTGCGGATCGTGGTGGCCACCAATCGCGACCTCCAGAAACTGATGCAGGAAAAGCTGTTTCGCGAGGATCTCTACTTTCGTATTTCCGCGGTACCCATCACCATCCCCGCGCTGCGCGATCGTGGCAACGACGTTTTGCTGCTGGCCGAATATTTTTTGGACAAGTTCAGCCGCGAGTTTGCCAAACCCGGCCTGGAGCTTTCCCCGGAGGCCAAGCAGCGGCTGCTGGAATATCGCTGGCCCGGAAACGTGCGCGAATTGCAGAACACCCTGGAACGCGCCGTAATTCTCACCGACGGGCTCGCCATCGGCGCCGCCAGTCTGCAGCTCCCCTCTCCCAAGCCGGACGCGCAAAGCCTGCCCGGCAACCTGTTGCCCGAAAAATTCAATTGGGAAGGCTCGCTGGAAGAAGTCACGCAGCGCGCCGCCGGGCACGTGGAGCGCGCCATGCTGGAGAACACTCTCCGCGATTGTCAGTGGAACAAAACGCGCGCCGCCGAACGCCTCGGCGTTTCTCCCAAAACGCTGCTGGCAAAAATCCGCACGGCGGGCTTGGAGGAATAATTCCGCGGTGCGGCCGCGCCCGCTATCACGTCACTTTGCGGACTTCCTTCGCCCGCACCACTGCCCATCGCCGGCGCCCTACAACCTAATCCCGGTGTGCAATGCAACCGAACCCAGGGTCCAGAGCTGATACTCCACCCGCTCAAACCCCACCGCGCCCATCAGCGAGGCCAATTCCCCAGGGTGAAAAAATCTCGCCACCGATGCCGGCAAATATTTATACGCCTTGCTATTCCCGGAAAGCAGCCCGCCGATCTTCGGTAAAACCGTTCGGCAGTACCAGCGATACAGATTGCCGGCCCAGCCCGGCGGCGGCTCGGTAAACTCCAGAATCGCCAGCGTGCCTCCGGGCTTCAGCACCCGCCGGATCTCTTGTAATCCGCCCTGGTAATTCGCCAAATTCCGAAATCCGAAAGCGGTGGTCACCACATCCAACGAACCATCCGCAAACGGAAGCCTTAGCGCGTCGGCCTCAAAGAAAGGTATAGGCGCGCCGCCTTCCACTCGATTCCGCTGCGTGCGCGCTTGCTTCTTTGTATTTGCCCGAACCAGCATGGCATGCGAGAAATCCGCGCCCATAACTCGTGCCGAACCGCTGCGCGCCAGCGCAAAGGCCAGGTCGCCGGTACCGCAGCAAAGGTCCAGCACCCGCGCATCGCCGCTGGCCAATATCGGTCGCAGCCGGCGGGCGGTTCGCGCGCGCCACGCACGGTCCAACTGCAGCGAGAGCAGATGATTCAGGAAGTCGTAGTGCGGCGCGATTTCCGTGAACATCTCGCGCAATTTGCGCGATGCGTCGCCTTCGTTTTGCGCGCCTTCCGGCAGCGTTCCCTTCGCCGTCGCGCGAGCAGGGGCAGCCTCAGCCATGAGCCTGACCAGAATCACAGAACAGATGCGGCGAAAATCGCAAAACCCGCTCCACCGCCGCCACCGGAACGTCCCCGTACGATGCCGCCTGGCCGATGCCTGGCGCCAGCACGAAGCGCAACTTCCCGCCGCGCACTTTCTTGTCCGAGCGCATGGCCGCAAGCAGCGAGCCGGGCTGCACCCGCGGCCACGGCGGCAACGGCCCCAAGCGCCGCACCAGCGCCACGATTCGCGACGCGACGTCGGCGGGCGTAACTCCAATCTCGTGCCCTAGCAGCGCCGCCGCCATCATGCCCCACGCCACCGCTTCCCCGTGCTGGTAGCGCCGGTAACGGGTGACGCTCTCCAGCGCATGGGCGAAGGTGTGCCCAAAATTCAGGACCTCGCGCAAACCCGATTCCCTCTCGTCGCGCGCCACAATCCTGGCTTTGATCGCCACGTTCCGGGGAATCAGATAATCCAGCGTTTCGCGCGTGCGGCGCTTCACCCGCTCCAGGTTGGCCTCCAGGTATGCAAACATTTCCTCATCCGCGATCACCGCATGCTTGATGATCTCGGCAATCCCACCGCGAAATTCTCGTTCCGGCAAAGTGTGCAGCAGCTCCGTATCGGAAAGCACCAGCCGCGGAGGGTAAAAGGCCCCAACGAGATTTTTCCCCTCCGGCAAATTCACCCCGGTCTTCCCTCCAATCGAACTGTCCACCTGCGCCACCACGGTCGTGGGTATCTGTACCAGGGCTACGCCGCGCAAATACGAAGCGGCAACGAAGCCGGCTACATCTCCCACCACGCCTCCTCCCACCGCCACCAGCAAAGCCTTGCGCTCGGCTCCCTCTTTGACCAGCTCTCGCGCCAGCAATTCCACGGTCCGCAAACTCTTATGCTTCTCCGCATCCTCCATTATGTGCACCGCATCGATATTTTTTGCTCCCACCCCGCGCTGCACTTTTTTTCCCACCGCGCGCCACACTTTTTTCGAGGACACGATATGCAAGCTGGAGAATTCTCCCAGCCTGGCGATCTCCGTGCCCGCGCAACGGATCGCTCCCGCGCCGCACACCACCGAGTATGCGCCAGCGGTTGACTGGACCTCGATACGCTTTGTTCTCATGGCTCCGGCCCTTGGCAATGTAACACGCCGCCCAAATCGGAATGTAGCCGCCACGTTTCGCCCACCTGTAATCACAATTTGCCCAATTCCTTCGTGCTACCATGGGTCCGCCCGGCGCTGCCGTTGGTCATGACTGCTTCCCCCAAAGCGCATCACGCCGATTACGCTGTCGTCGGTTCGGGTGTCGCCGGTCTCCGCGCCGCCATCGAGCTAAGCCAATCCGGCAGTGTCCTGGTGCTCACTAAGTCCGATCTCGGCGATTCCGCCACCGCCTGGGCGCAGGGCGGCATCGCCGTCGCTCTCAGCGATGAAGATGAGATCACTCTTCACCAACAGGACACGATCAAAGCCGGAGATGGCCTATGCCGCACGGACGCCGTGGCGCTGCTGGTCGAAGAAGGTCCCAAGTACATTACCGAGCTAATAGAGTGGGGCACCGAATTCGACCGCTCGGGAACCAAGCTTGCCTTTACACGCGAAGCGGCCCACAGCCGCTCGCGCATCCTGCATGCCCACGGCGATTCCACCGGGCGGGAAATCAGCCGCGCCCTTCTTTCCCGTGCGCATTGCATTCCCCATCTTCACCTGCGGGCCCATGCGTTCACCACCGAGCTGATCGTCGAATCCGGCGCCGTGGTTGGCCTGCGCTTCATCGACGATCTCGATGGCTCCCTTCACGAAGTGCGCGCCGCAGCCGTCCTGCTCGCCACCGGCGGCGTCGGCCAGCTCTATCGAGAAAACACCAATCCCGAAGTCGCCACCGGCGACGGCATGGCCATCGCCTACGACGCTGGCGCGGCACTCTCCGATATGGAATTCATGCAATTCCATCCCACCGCGTTGGCCGTAAAGGGCGCGCCTCGCTTCCTGCTTTCCGAAGCCTTGCGTAATGACGGGGCTATCCTCCGCAACATCCATCTGGAGCGCTTCATGAAGCGATACCACGAAGCCCAGGAAGTCGCGCCACGCGAGATCGTCGCCCGCGCTATCGTCAGCGAAATGCATCGCACCAACAGCGAACACGTCTATCTCGACATGACCGCCAAGCCCGAAGGCTTCGTGGAAAAGCGCTTTCCTCGCATTTCCGCAACTTGTATGAGCTATGGTGTGGATCTGGCGCGCGACGTCGCCCCGGTCTGCCCCGCCGCGCATTACATGATTGGCGGGGTGAAGACCGATCTCTGGGGCCGCACTTCCCTGCCCGGCTTATACGCCGCCGGAGAAACTGCCGGCTCCGGCGTCCACGGCGCCAATAGACTGGCCAGCAACTCGCTGCTCGAAGGCCTGGTATTTGGCGCGCGCAGCGGGCAAGCGATGCGCAAAGACGCGCCGGTGAAGAAGAAGCATGCCGCCAGCCTTCCGGGCAGCGTCGCCCCCAAGCCTGGCGACGCCCCGCAGCCTCATACGCACAACAACTCCACCACGCACTCGCCAAGCGAAACGCTCAACCCTGCACTGGTAAAGATTCGCGACATCATGTGGCGCATGGCCGGAATTTTGCGCAGCGGGAAGGAATTGACCGCCGCCATCGAGCAACTGCAGTCGCTCGCTCTTCCCGAGGCTAACGCCCACGACCGCGCAGCTTTCGAGCTGCGCAACATGCACGCCCTCGCCCTGGTCATCGCCAGATCCGCCCTGGCGCGCCACGAAAGCCGCGGCAGCCACTACCGCTCCGATTTCCCCTATCGCGACGACGACAATTTCGCCAAACATTCCATCGCCCAAAAGGGGAAGGAAATCCACTTCGAGTCATAACGGGCACCGCCATTTTGGCGTGCGCCTTCCCGGACGGAAGACTTATCTGGATTGAAGCTGCTTTACGCTCTCCAGGAAAACATGCCCGGTAATGGCCAGGCTCTTCGCGCTGATTTTGTCCAGCGTATCCTGTGGCGTATGCCAGTAATACAGATCCCCGCCAGGATAGTTCTGCAAATCAATCACATCCACCGACGGAACGTTCCGCTTCAAAAACGGATCGTGATCGTCCGAAACCTCCATGGCCTCGTCGATGAAAATATTCGCGTAGCCCAGCTTCCTGGCCTCGTTCCAGACCAAATCCACCAGCCATTTCGTCGAATCCGATTCCCGCTTGAAGTGGGGCGTATGCGTGCCCACGATATCCGCCAGCAACAAGGCCTTGACCTTCCGCAGGTCGCCGCTCATGGCCATCTTGGCCGCCATTTGCCGGCTTCCATAACGGCTGTCGGTATCGCTCCATTCCTTCATCGCTTCTTCGCCGTCAAAAAACGTGATCCAGACCGCATCAGCGCCGCGTTTGCCGCACAGCAGTCTCGCCAGCTCCAGCATTACTGCAGTCGATGACCCCGCGTCATCCGCCCCGACAAAATTCGGCATCAGTTTCGTATCGTAGTGGGTGGCGAGCAGGATGATCCCTGGCTTCTCGCCCGGAACTTTGGCCACAATATTTTTCATCGCCAGCCGCCCCACCGGCGTATCCGCTGAAAAAGCATCCACGTCCACCTGGCAGCCGTAACTCCTCAGCTCGCTCTGCAGGTATTCCTGCAATTGCCCGATCGCCGCGGAGCCCGATGGCCGAGGCCCAAATCCCACCTGCTTCACCACTTGCGCGAACGCCCGCTTCCCGTCAAAGCCGCCAGTCTTCTCCGCGGGAGGCGCATCGTCCCCGCCCTGCAGGGGCGCGACAACTGGCGAAGCTGCCGCCACGGCGGAGGGATGCGATGCCGCGCCACCGTCTGCCTTGGCCCCGCATCCGGCCATCACCGACGCGCACAACAGTACCGCCGCCAACTTTGCATGAAAACACATTCAGCGTGCCTCCGCCGTAGCGGCCAACTGCCGCTCCTTCTTGCGCACCACCATGGCCGAGACCCCGATACCTACAAAATACAGTGCCAGCATGGGCGCCATGAAAATCAACATGGTCATCGCGTCCGGCGTTGGCGTAATGACCGCCGCCACGATCGCGATAACCAGAATTGCATACCGCATGTTCCTCCACAGGAACTTCGGAGTAACAATCCCGAAAAGCGACAAAAAGAAAACCAATATCGGCATCTCAAATACCAGCCCCAGTCCCAGCAGAACCATCAGCGTCAAATCAAAATATTCGTTGATGCTGATCATCGGCACCACGGGCCCCTGGAAGCTCACCAGAAATTTCAAGATATAGGGAAGCGTCACAAAGTACCCGAACGCAATACCGCCTAGAAACAAAAACACCGTGGAAAATAAAAATCCGGTAATCGCGCTGCGCTCATGCTTGTAAAGAGCCGGCGCCACAAACAGCCAGATCTGGTACAGCACCACTGGCGACGCCAGCACAATCCCGATATAAATCCCCAGCGTGATGATCAAATTAAAAAATCCCGCCGGATGGGTGTAAATCAGCTTCGGCTCCAGGTGCGCATCGGACAGCGCCTTCAACATCGGGTGGGTCACATAGTTGATCACATACTTCGCGATGTAAACGCCCACAAAGGCACCAATCCCGATGGCAATCAGCGACTGGACGATGCGCTTGCGCAACTCCACCAGATGCTCGAAAAATGTCATTTGCCCGCCGGTGTCCGCGGCGTCTTCGGGGTGCTCGCTCGTCGCCATTTCAGGATTTTCAGGTGTGTCTTTCGTTACCGTGATCCGCTTGTTGCGCCTTGGCCCGCCATTCCTCAGTAGTCGTAGCCGACGCGCCGTCCACCGGAGCGCCTTGCGTCGCTTCCTCGGCCGATTCCCGGGCCACATTCCCTTCGGCTACCGGCGCCACCACCGGCCCTTCCACGCCGCTTTCCTCCGCGGCACGCTCCCTCGTACCTTCCGTCGCTCCCCCTGCTGCTAACTCCCGGCGTCCTGCCTGCGTCTCAGCACCTGTGGACGTTGCCAGGGTTGCCGGTTGCGACGGCGCCGAGGCCGTAGCAGCCGCTGACGCCGCTTCCGCCTTGCGTCGTTCGACCTCTCGCGCCTGTCGCTCCAGGTCGCGCATCTCCTCTTCAAAGGCGGACTTGAAATCAGTGGAGGCCTTGCGAAACTCCGCCATCAACTTGCCCAGCCCGCGCGCCAGCTCCGGCAGCTTCTGCGGGCCAAACACCACCAGCACAATCACGAACACCACAATCATGTGGGGGATGCTTAGCATGATCTCGAGCGACCCAAAAAGGCTCCGTTGGCATCATAGAGAACGGCGTTCCGAAGTGTCAAACGCCGTCATACGCTGTGCTATAATTCTTAAGTCAGCCGGTCACGCGAGGGTAGGATGAAACCAGAGCGTCGCGGGGTTTTTCTCGTCGTCGCAGTACTGCTTGTATCTGCAATTCTGGGTGGTATTTACGGGCCCAACGTCCGAGCCACTGCCGCCTCCACGGACGATTACCAGGGCGCGGTGCGCGACTTTACCCGGGTTCTGGACGTGGTGCAGGCCAATTACGCCGAACCGGTCGACGTCGACAAAGCCGTCTACCAGGGCGCCATCCCCGGCATGCTCCGTATGCTGGATCCCCACTCGAATTTCTTCGATGCCCGCCAATTCGCCCTGCTTCGCGAAGATCAGCGCGGCAAATATTACGGCGTCGGCATGGTGGTCGCTCCCCGCGAGAATCATACCGTGGTCATGGCTCCCTACGTGGGCGCTCCCGCGTATAACGCCGGCATTCGTCCCGGGGACGTCATCACCAAGGTCGACGACAAGTCCACCGACGGACTTACCACCACCGATGTAGCCGATATGCTCAAAGGCGCCAAGGGCACCGTCGTTAAGATCACCATCTCCCGCGAAGGCTACGCCGAGCCCCTGGTGTTCACCGTCATCCGCGACGAAATTCCCCGCCACTCCGTGGATATCGCTTTCCTCCTCAAACCCGGTATCGGTTATATCCGCCTCTCCGGCTTTAACGAGACCACCGATCGCGAAATTGCGGAAGCCTTGAAGCAACTGAACGCCTCCTCGCTCGACGGCTTGATCCTCGACATGCGCGGTAATCCCGGCGGCCTGCTGAACGAAGCCGTAGCCGTCGGCGATATGCTGCTCGACAAAAATCAGCTCATCGTCTCGCACCACGGGCGTGCCTCCGCGGAACGCCGCTATTACGCCATCCGCGGCAACCAGGGCGACAGCGTCCCGCTGGTCATTCTCGTCAACGGCAACTCCGCTTCCGCCACTGAAATCGTCTCCGGCGCGGTGCAGGACCACGATCGCGGCCTGATCGTCGGCGAAACCACCTTCGGCAAGGGCCTCGTCCAGACCGTTACTCCGCTTAGCGAAAATACCGGCCTGGCGCTCACCACCGCTCGCTACTACACTCCCAGCGGCCGCCTGATCCAGCGCGATTACAAATCCATCTCCCTGTATGAATATCATTACGAGCGCAAAGTTCCCGACCATCCCAGCGAAGTGCGGCTCACCGACAGCGGGCGCCAGGTCACCGGCGGCGGCGGCATTACTCCGGACATCAACGTCCCCGCTCCCAAGCCCAACAAGTTTCAGGAAACGCTTCTGCGCTCCGAAGTATTTTCGCCCTTCGACGCGGCCGTCGGCGGGTTCACCCGCTATTATCTCGGCACTCGCCCCAACATCACCAAGAGCTTCGAGGCCGACGACACCGTGCTCCGCGATCTTCGCTCGTACATGAACAAGCACGACGTACACTACACCGAGCCCGAAATCACCGAAAATCTCGACTGGATCAAGCGCAAGGTCAAGCAGGAAGTCTTCCTCTCCGTCTTTGGCCAGCAAGAAGGCTTCAAGGTTCAATTGGAAGCCGATCCCCAAGTCCAGAAGGCCATGGAAGCCATTCCGCAAGCCCGCGCCCTGTACGAAAACGCCAAGAAGATCGTGGCCCAACGCTCCGGCATAACCACTCCCGAGCAGCCCTAATCTCCATCACCACAAACTTTCCTCGGCAGCGCAGGAGCTTCTGGAACGCAGAACGAAGTCGCCGCAGGGCTTTGCATCCTTGTAGCATGTAGCGACGAGTTTACATCGCCCAAAGCAGAGCCCGGCATTCTGCTCTCCCTCACGCCAACCACCACCAGTGCCGCCTCGTTCTCGCGTACGCCAACTGGCGCAACAACACCACCCGCCTCATTGGCTTCCCCACCCAACGTCTGCTAAAATTTTCTCACTACTCGTGGGCGAGTAGCTCACTTGAATTGCAATGATTCGGTGGGACTTAGCCTACAAAATCCCTCGTTTCAGCCCCCTTTGTTTGTCCCAAGTTTTGTCCCAAATTCCGGAGCAGTCCCTGTTGAGCGAAGCCTGTGCTATAAATTTCGCATGACCAGAATCGTCGAGCGGTGGCTGCTCTTCAAGTACATCGGCGGCGAGCTTACGCCGCTTTCGAAGCCCCTCAAGACGAAGGAACAAGCGGAGAAGGCGCGGCTGAAGCACCCGGAACGCGAGCGCAAAACGATTGGAATTGGCGTGATCCGAACCAAAAGGTCAGACTAGCGTACTGCATAACGATTGCTACCATTCCCCGACCTTCGTGACGCGCACGCTCCCGTCTGGCTGCCCGCGCACCGACACCCTGTCCAGCCCAGCAGCGGCATACAAGCCGGAGCGGAATCGGTTGCGGCTCCGCTCGTTTATGCCGATGCCCGGAACGTCGAAGTGCTGACCGACCTTCAGCCTGTGAACGCGAGCCGCGATCTTGCGGTACTTGCCCGGCTGCTCGACGCGTGGACGGACGTAGGCGTGCCGCAGTCCGATGCAGTGTGCGTTGCCGCATCGGGCATCGACAACTTGCCCCGCAGGGACGGCACCGTGCGCGTCAATCCAGTTGCGCCTCCGCCGACCGTAGGCGGTGGAGGTGTTGGCGATCTCCTCGCAGTCGCCGTGTAGCTTTGTTGGTGAGAATCTTCCCATTGCGAACCAAGCGCGGGCGCGGACTTCCTCGCCGAGAATTCTATCAAGACGTCGCTCAGAAAGCCGATTCCACAGCGATTTCGCTGCCCAGAGAGGTTGGGGACGGCTGGGGCGTTTCCGAGGCGGTGGAAGGCTTTGTGACCAGCTTAGCGGGTGGTTCTGTGGCTTGGGCTTGATACCGCCACGTCTGGCGGTGCGATGGGCGCAGCGGCAGACGTGTTGCTGATCGACACGATGTTGCCTTTGGGCAGCCCGGCGGACTCGGGAAGCAAGTCACGAACCTAGCCCAACAGAAAATAAACACAGAGGGGGTATTTAGCAGGGTCAGGGCTGGGAATGCTCATGAAGCTTCTTTTTTCAGACCATTGAATAACCAGCCGCCTTCCACGCTTCGACACCTCCCTTTAGCACCGTGACGTTCGTAAAGCCCTGCGCCTGATATTTGGCTGCCTGACCGACAGCGCTCGCTTCGCCGGGTCAACCTCAATAGAAAATGATTTCCTGTGCCTTCGGCAGTGACGCCGCCCGTGACTGCAAGCTGGCGAAGGAGATGGACCCGTCCAGATTTAGCATCCGGCATTTGGCCTCGTCCT
>Ga0070730_10005218_pt1 | contig 11237 bp, 7 predicted proteins | sample Coa_R1_3_FD_66447 | JGI IMG/M metagenome (GOLD analysis project Ga0070730, IMG submission 66447) | Surface soil microbial communities from Centralia Pennsylvania, which are recovering from an underground coalmine fire - Coalmine... | ecosystem: Environmental > Terrestrial > Soil > Unclassified ... | reverse complement strand
TCAATGCTATTCTTTTTCACGGGTGGTCTCCTTTTTTGCGATTTTGTTATTCAGAAAAAGGATACCACTTTTCGTTCTCTCGCGGCTCATGCCCCCCATATTCTCCGATTGAAGGCGGTCAGACTAGTAGAGACAGAGCCTTGCCTCTGTCTTGGGGTGGGTGCTGGCCTCTGTCTGGGGCGCTCAAGCCTTGTAGTTCTTGAGGATGATGGCATCGTATGGCTTCCTGATCTCCTTGAGCATGGCGTTTTTCCAGGGCATGTAGGGCAGGGTGCGGATCATCTGATTGCTAAACCAGATCCCCGCGTGAGTCGGAGGTATCAGCTGGCTGCCCATAGATGCTCCGCTCTTCTGGTTCAGCTCGACATATTCGCGCATCTCCTTTTCATAGTTGGCGAACGCTATTCGGTAATCGCCAGCCGCCATCTTCAACTCACCTGCCAGCACATAAGCTCCTACCAGCGCCAGGCTCGTGCCCTGACCTGAGAGCGGCGAGGCACAGTAGCCAGCATCTCCCACCAGCGTAACGCGCCCCTTTGACCAATTTTCCATATGGATCTGATCTATCGAATCAAAGTAAAAGTCAGAGGCCTGCCACATGCCTTCGAGCAATCGCGGAATCTCCCAGCCCTCATCTGCGTACATTTCCACCAGCATCTGTTTCTGCTGCTCAGGTGTGAGTCGTTCCAACTTTGACTTTGGGGCGGTAAAGTAAAACATTGCTTTCGCTTCGGTGTTCTGTCGTGCGCTATAGATCCACGCGATCTTGCCGGGCATTCGGTAAATCAATGACTGGTAATTCAGGTTCAGGTAATTGCTAGTAGTAAAGACTGCCACATAGTAGCCAAGGTGACGATTGAACTGAGACTCAGGGCCAAAGGTCAGTGCGCGTACGTTAGAGTGCACGCCATCGGCACCCACTACGAGATCGAATTTACGCGGGTGGCTGCGCTCAAAAGTGATGTGAACGCCGTCCTCTTGCTGCGTGATAGATGTGATGGAGTCGCCGAAGAGGTATTCAGTGCGATCCTGTGTTGCCTTGTAGAGGATGCGCGCCATATCGCTGCGCAAGAACTCAATATCAAGATCGCCGCCTCCCGCCATCATTTCGGGCGTGATGTGCGCCACAGGCTTGCTGGCGCTATCAACATACGTCATTCCTTGCATATGGGTGTGGACCATGCGCATCTCGTCCAGCATACCCATGTGCTCGGCTACCTTCTGGGCCGCTCCCCGGATGTCGATGGCATAGCCACCATCGCGCAGTGCGGGGGCCTTTTCCACTACCGTAGGCTGAAATCCGTAACGGCCCAGCCAGTAGGCCAACGCGGGTCCGGCGATGCTCGCGCCCGAGATCAAGATGCTGCTATTGCTGTTATTCATGTTGTAATATCCTCTTCCTGTATTTTTTAGTGTAGTTTTGTCGCTGTTATAGCGGTGTTCAGATCAACTCTAGAGGTGCCCGAGGGCCGCAGGTCACCCCCTTGCGGGGTTTCATCGTGGCACCCCGCCGAGGGCCGCAGGTCAATCGGCCTCTGGGTGGCTCAATGATTCTGCACATCGCTGTAAGAGAGGCGTTCTCACCTCGCTGTCCTGAGTATAGAGAGAAACAGGGTGTGCACGCGCCCTCCTCCGGGGTGGTTATGTGGGTGGTTCCTGGCCGTTGCCGTTAAATCGGAAGATGGAATGATTGCGAAAAGTGCTGGTCCCGCAATTGTTTCATCGCGTACATTTAGATGAGTTTGAGCCGACGCGCGACTTCGTTTGCTTCCATACGGTTCGTCACGTCGAGTTTGCGGTAGAGATTTTTGACATGCCCTTTGACGGTATTGATGGAGATGATGAGCGTCTCGGCGATTTCCGAGTTGCTGCGGCCAGCAACCAGCAGGGTGAGTACCCGTTGTTCCTGCGCGGAGAGAGGCTCAAGCAGAGGTTGTTCTGCTTTGCTCTCGGGGTCCAGGTTGTTAAAGGTCTGGAGAATGCTCTGGACAGAGGCCCGCTGTGATGTCTCTGTCAGCGTGGGTAGCAGCGCGCGTAGCAGCACCGCGAGAGGCTCGCCTTCATCGAGAAAGATCCTGAGGAAGCCTTCATTACGCGCCTGCGCAAGAGCTTGAGAGATCTGCTGGCGGGCCTCCGATCTCTGTTTATTGGCAAAATGAGCGAGCGCAATCAATAGATGAATTTCTATCACTCGGGTTACATGCTTCCGTGCCTGGGCCCCGGCCAGCAGTTGTGTGAGTAGAGGCAGAGCCGTCTCATCCTCACCGTGTGCCAGGCTCAGACGGACATGCAGCAGTTGCTGGGCCTCCTGTTGCAACGGCAAGAGATCTTGCGCGTAGGTGGCGAGAGCATTGAGCGTATTCTCGGCGCCCTCAAGATCGGCTGCTCTGATCTGCAAACGTGCTTGCCAGATGAGGACCTCTGGCGCGAGGTGCAGCGAATTGGCATTGGCCTGCTGGCGTACGAAGAGCGTGGAGAGCGCGGCCTGGGCAGAGGCTCTCTCCCCACAAGCAAAGAGCAGCAGGATACGCAAAAGTTCTATTTTTGCACGCACATATTCTTCGCCAAAGGAGAAATCGTCTCGATATTTGTAGCGCGATGCCTCACGCAATAGTTGCTCTACTTTTTCTATCTCGTTCCGCTCATAGGCCAGGCGCATCAGCCCGGCAAGAGAGTTGGCGCGCAGGATATTTTCTCCCACCTCATCATCTTCCACTGCAGGCTCGTTCAGCGTCTGCTGGTAAAAAGAGGTGGCCTGATGCAACTGGCCCATTTCACTGCAAACGTCGCCAAGTTGCCAGCCCATGACGCGCGTAAACACACGATCCTGCTTGTGCAGGCTCAGTGTGTAAGCTTCCAACAGAAACGGATAGGCCTGCGCAAAAGAGCCCGCTTGCGAGGCATCCATACCCAGCGTCATCAGGCAGCCACAATGCCACTCAATCCATTCTCCCGGCTGTTTGTCATATGGTCGCCTGGCATCGGGAGGAGGCAGGAGTTGGAGCGCCTGGTGCGCATAGCCAGCTGCCTGGACGGTATGACCATGCAGCAGCGTGAATGTAGCGCGAAAGGCATACAGGATGCCAATCTGGAAGAGGTTGCCCTGCTTCCGCCATCCCTCCTCCGCTACCTGCAGCAGATTTTCCACTGGCTCGATCCTCCATATAGGGCCAGCGTTCTCTTCTGAGAAGAGCCGCGCTTGAGCTAGCAAGAAACAAAGTGTTGGCTGAGCGCGTAGCAGAGGCTCTGGTAGCCGTTCGATCCAGCGCTGCATCGTATGATACTCGGGGAAATAGGTCTGAGCATTCAGCTCCACAATCAAAAGCGCGGCCCGCTCAAAATCCTGGGCGATGAGAGCAGCTTCGATAGCCTCTACTGGCAGGCCGTGCTCCTCATACCAGCGGCTGGCTAGCGTCGAGAGGTCGCGCAGGGCCATCTGTCCCAGACGGCGGGCCGCCTCTGCCCTCATCGTTGCCGCCCAGAGTGCGTGATAGCGATACCATCGTCCAGTGTTATCTAGTGCCTCCAGGAAAATGCCAGAACCTTCGATCATTTGTAGCCACTCGCCGCTGTCATTTCTGCCGGTTAGTGTATCACATAAAGAGCCGGTGAGACGCCTCAGCAGGCTGGTCTGGAGCAAGAAGAGCTGCAGCGGTTCTGGCTGGGCATTGAAAATCTCCTCCAGAAAAAACTCCTGAAGAGCGCGAGGCATCTGATCGGTCGTTCTATCAACGTTAAACTCACTGAGAGCCTCGGAGAGTGCCTGTGGAGTCCAGTGACCCTGCAAACTCGCTGTGAGCAGGCGCATACCGGCTGGCCAACCCTCCAGATGTGCGTAAAGCCAGCGGGCCGCCTCTTGCGAAAAAGCCTGTGGCATCACCTGTTGCAGAAAGGTGGCGCTTTCTTCGGCAGAGAAGCTCAGTTGCCGACTCGCTATTTCCAGCAGGTCGCCCCGAGCACGCCAGCGCACCAGGGGCAGGGGTGGTTCACTACGTGTCAGGACCACTACATGCAGACCGGCTGGCAGATGCTCGATAAAAAAGGTCATCGTCTCGTGAATACGTTTATGTTCGATGAGGTGATAGTCCTCTAAAACCAGCACACCTTGCGAACCTGAGCGTTCCAGGTCATTGAGCAGAAACGTGAGGGCCGTTTCCAGAGATGCAGAAGAGAAAAGCGAGCGAGCGTCCTGGGCAAGATGGGCCAGCGCCGTCTGCCCGATATGCGTGTGGATGCTCTGGCAGGCTGTGATGATGGAGGACCAGAAACGTACAGGATCATTATCGCCGCTGTCGAGTGAGAGCCAGGCGACCGACATTGGTGTGTGTTGGGAGGCTGTGTCTTGCTTCTTCCGCTGGGCGATCCATTGGGTGACGAGCGTGGTTTTGCCGAAACCAGCGGGAGCATGCACTAAGGTGAGCTTCTGCTTTTGCCCGGCATCAAGCAACGCGAGCAGCTGCGAACGCTCAACTAGCAGGGCTGGGAGCCGGGGAGGGTGCAACTTGCTCTCCAGCAGCGGCGTCACGCTGGGATTGGCGTGACTCTGGCGATGAGATGGGGCGCTATGCCGATCAGGTCCTTCCTCGGAAACATCCTGTGCAACCTTTGCCTGCTCCCGCACTCTTTCCGCTAGCGTCCGCGCGATCTGATTCAAGTGAGCCAGGGTCAGATCCTCCGACTTGCCGAGGTAGGCACGATACTGGGTCCCCCCAGCCTTGCGGTAGGCTTTCCAGTACCACCCTCCGCGCAGATTACCCGCCCGTTCTTTGCGTGCCGTATAGGTACCATCAGCAGCATGAAAGGAGAAGATCCGGGACGTTTCCTCGTTCAACCACTCAAACCATTGCGTTGATCCGACGACAATGGAGATTGCCTGTTCTTCTGCATGCAAAAGAAGCACTGCATTTTTTATGGTGGGTGTTGATCGTGTCATATACCAGATACTTGTCTTTACAATCTCGTCATTATTAGGAAACGCATTTGGCGCAAAGCTCCCTAACAACTATATCACATCTTAGAGATCTTCACCTACTCCCCTCCGCAAACAGCGCGAGGCAGACACGACCGATGGATGTTTTGCTTGCTTGTTTTCTCAAGGGTTCGTGTCCTGATGGTCCTCGCTTCTCAGCGCATGGATCAGCGTAGTCAATGCGTCGGCAACGAGCGGACGGGTCGTCAACTCATCCTCGATCCACGTTAGCAGAGGGGCTGTGCTGTCATAGGATGGCCAGGGCGATCCATCAGGATGGCAAGGTACACCGATGCGCGCAAACGCGATCCAGCCAGCTTGCATGGCCTGTGCAACGGCTGCGTCAACGGCATCATAGGCAGCGGTTGGGGCCAGGTTGCCGAACACATAGCGAATCTCTGCCGTGTGTTTGGCCAGTTCGCCGGTCCGGTGCCCAGCAGGAGAGACGCGCGCGAAATGATAGGCATACACCCGCCGTCCCAGGTGAGCAAAGCGTTGGAGGCTGGCAAGAGCGGGCTCCCCCCAGATGGCGGTGGTGAAAAGCCGGTCCAGAGCTTCGTACCATGTTCCCCCTGCACGCTCACACAACGCCAGCACATCATGGCTGCGTGGGCCGCCCAAGACCCTGGCCATCTGGACCAGGGTGTCGTGGGTGTACGTGCCAGTCGGCTTGATAAAGTAGCGCGCCTCATTGGCAACATACCCCAACAGAATGGGGACATCTGGGTCCCATCCGGGAAAATCGTGTTCGGCCACGATGTCGCCATCGACGATTGGGTTCCAGACCAGGTTTGCGGGCGTATGCACCTGGCCAGGCGGAGGAAAGACGCCCGAAAGGGCAAACGACGCATTGAGGACGTCAGTCGCCGGAATGTGCCGAAGCTCACGCAGATCGCGACTTCCCAGATGGTCAAACAAGCGCTCCGCAGCCTGCTGCGCTTGCTGATAGGAGCGCGATGGAACAAACGCGAAGGGTTCAAAGCCTCCACTTTGGAGGACAGCGCGATGGAACAGCCCTCGGGCACGACGAACGGAGAGCAGGGTGCGTACGGCGACGGCTCCTGCCGACTGGCCGAAGATCGTCACATTGTGTGGGTCGCCCCCAAAGGCGGCAATGTTGCTGGCGACCCATGACAGGGCTGCCACCTGATCGAGGACGGCGAAATTGGCTCCGATGCCCTTATGCGCGAGAAAACCGAAGGCTCCCAGGCGATAGTTGAAGGTAACCACAGTGACGCCATGCCGGGCCAAATGCGCCCCATCAAAAGCGTCTTCTGAACCAGCACCGCCGAGGTTTCCCCCACCATGAATCCAGACCATGACGGGGTGTTGGGCCTGGCTGTCAAGCGTGGAGGTCCAGACATTGAGAAAGAGGCAACCCTCGCTTTGTTCCTGCACGCGCAGATCGAAACTGGCACCGCCTTTCTGGAGACAGGCCGGGCCAAAATGGGTGGCATTGCGTACCCCCTCCCAGGCGTCAGGTGGTTGAGGCGGCTGCCAGCGCCGATCACCAATGGGTGCTGCGGCGTAAGGCATGCCCAGAAATGCATGCACTCTACCCATCTCGCTTCCTTCAACGATTCCTTGTTCGATACGAACATGTGCCATTGTTCACTCCTTCTTTGCTGTCATACGGATCACAGTGCAAGCCAGTGGATCAGTTGCGCGAATGTTTGCCTGAGTTCTTCTGGCGGCAGAGGAAGCCTGCTGCCCACGCCCTGAAGAAAACAACTGATCGCCATCGCTGTCGCCTCTGTATCAAGGTGCTGATCCCAGGTTCCTTCTCTCATCCCTGCCTGCAAGGTCTGGATCAGAAACGACTTCTGACCCGTCAGATTTGCCTGCAAGACCCGGTACAGGGTCTCATCACGCCGGGCACGGAGGGCCAATTCCGCCAACACCAGGAAGAGGGTTGGTTCTTCCTCCATCTGGCGTTGAAACCCCTCCAGATACGAAGAAAGTTGCTCGCGCGCTGACCCATGAGAGGAAATCGTTGCCTGAATCAGCCGTTGAACAGCATAGTCAACGACCCCCTGGATCAGTGCTTCTTTGGTGGGAAAGTAGTGGTGCAGGGTGGCGGAATGGATGCCAACAGTCGCAGCAACTTCCCGCGTACGCAGCCCCTCGAAGCCTTTCTCGGCGATACTCTGATAGGCGGCAAGGATCAAGGCGTGCCGACGATCATCGCTCGGGAAGGTGACATCTTCTCGGGTATGTATGGACTCATGCATGGTATGTTTCTCTCCTGAACGTTCAAGTCAGTGCATGATTTTACATGATATGCTATCAAGCAAGTGCTTGCTTGATAGCATGATGAAAGGAATGAAGCATGACCCCAAGGACCCACAGAAGCACCTCGCGTTTGTGCAGGAAATGAAAGAAAAGCTGAAGCAGAAGTACCAACTGACTGATGAGGATCAGACGCGTCATCCCACCATGCACCGTACAGACACCTGCGATTTCAGCGTCGTCGTGTCTGGTGAGATTTATCTGGTGACTGATACAGACGAGACGCTCCTGAAAGCTGGCGACACAGTCATCGTAAAGGGCGTCAACCATGCCTGGAGCAACCGGTCGGACAAGCCGTGCCTGATGATGGGCGTCATGGTTCATGCCCATCCGTTGTCCGAGGGCGATCCCGAAGCCGCTGGTCTTTGAGCCTGATGGTAAATGACGTGAAGAGTGAGCAGGTTTTGAGGGTCATCCCACGCGATATGCAACGAGGTTGGAGAAGAGAGCAAAAAGCAGAGCAATGAGCTTGCTCAATGGGAAAACATGACAGCCGTGATTTTCTCGCTGGAGTTCCCCACCAAAGGCAATTTGTAATACCTCCCTCTCAAAGCCATCACGATCCCTACCCCCCAAGCCACTGCTGCTCCTATATTCAGGATGAGGACACAAAGAACAGCGAGCACAATGATGAAATCGAAGGAGCCAACGTGCTCCTGCTGAACTGGGTGAGAAAGGAGATGCAGCGCGGGCCCGGAAAGAGAAGAAACAATCCCTATGAAAGCGACATTGCAGAGTGTTACTCCCCCAAAGAGAAGCAGAGATTGCAAACTATGAAAGCGCACAAAGCGATCCTTTCGAGCAAAGAGCAACATGAGCAGTCCCGTCCCCCAGAACAGGCTATAGCTGAGGCCAGCCAGAATTCGTGGAGTGGGCGTAAGGCTCTCGATTCGCTGTTCAGCAGAAGCAGCCACTGCCAGGTCAGGAGTGCATGGCTGCGGAGACACCGTCTCATCTTCTCCAAGCAAACCTAAGTCGTGAACCTCCTTGCCAAAGAGGAGGGAGAGTTTCTCTCGGTAATAGGGAGAAGGAGACGAGTACCCACGTTCCCACCGACTCACATTGCCCGCGTCAGTACCGATCTGTTCGGCCACTCTTGCCTGGGACCATCCATGCTGTTCGCGCACCTCTTTCAAACGATAATTCGGCTTCATCGCTCTCCCTCTTTCTAAGGCTTCTCAAACGCTCACAAGTCCCTCCCATGCGCCAGGGCCAGGAGGATACCCCTTCACTGCTCAACTAGGCATTTCCTTCCGTGGGTATTTGCCTGGCAAATGCTCAGTCTTCTCCATTGTACCATAGGACGCGGCCCACTATGCTTGCTTCAGAAGCCTGGTCGAAATACAAGCTGGCGCTTGCATCATCACGTTCTACATAGAGGTCTGGTGGTCCAGCGCTCTCATCTGGTTGCCTTTTCGTGTTTCTCGCTCTCAGGTTTTTCACTACCTTGACTGCCATCTTGTCTTCAGAAGGAGATTTCACCTATGTGGTTGTACACCCCTCACCAGGGATTGGCGCGACACGCACGCTTCATTCTTAGCTCTCTTGTCTTGCTTAGTGTATGGTTTGGCTTCTCGCTGGCGCTTGTGCCGTCAGTCGAGGCTCTGGCAGTGGAACGTTCATCCACTTCCACGCCGCTGGGAGATCCACAGGAACTAGCAACGTTTCTGGACGGGGTGATGAGCAGACAACTGGCTGCTGATCATATTCCGGGTGCCACGGTCTCGATTGTCAAGGATGGTCGCTTGCTCCTGGACAAAGGCTACGGATATGCTGACATCCAGCAGGGCAAAAAGGTCCAGGCCGACAGCACCTTGTTTCGCCTGGGCTCCGTCAGCAAGCTGTTCACCTGGACGTCGATGATGCAGTTAGTTGAGGAAGGGAAGATAGACTTGCACGCAGACGTCAACACCTACCTCAAGACGTTTCGTATCCCAGCTACCTACCCTCAACCGATCACCATCGAGAATCTGTTAACCCATACTGCCGGGTTTGAGGACGGCACGATTGGGCAGTTGGTTCCCCAGGCAAGTGATCTGGAACCCCTTGGGACGTGGCTTCCCAGGCATATCCCGGCGCGCATCTTCCCCCCTGGAGTGGTCACTGCCTATTCCGACTATGGAGCTGCGCTGGCTGGCTACATTATCGAACAGGTAGGAGGGATGCCCTTCGACCAGTACATTGAACAGCATCTCTTCCAGCCGCTAGAAATGCACCAGAGCACCTTTCTCCAACCGTTACCAGCCACGAGTTCGGGCCAGATGTCTCAGGGCTATACCCATAGCGGTGGAGCCTATCATGCAGGCTCTTTTGAGAACATTGAAACCGTTCCAGCCGGAGCGCTCAGTTCAACCGCGACCGATATGGCCAACTTTATGATCGCACAGTTACAATCGGGACGCTTTGGGAACACCCGCATTTTGCAGGAAAACACGGCGCAAGAGATGCAGCAGCAGCATTTTGCGAATGACCCCCGACTGCCTGGGATGGCCTATGGCTTCTATGAGCAACAGATCAATCAACAACATCTGATCGGGCATTCTGGTGATACTAATTTGTTTTATTCGCTGCTGATGTTGCTGCCAGAGTCTCATGTCGGTCTCTTCGTCGCTTTCAACAGTCCTGGTGGGAGTGCAGCCTCTCAAAACCTCTTGCAGGCTTTTATGGATCACTATTATCCTGCCCCGCGTGTAACCTCGACTGCTCCGCTGGCTGGCTTTTCTGAACGTGTTAGCCAGATCGAGGGAACCTACTGGTCAACGCGACGCAATGAAACGACCTATCAAAAGGTGGGATATGATCTGTTTTCCCCTGTTACGGTGAGCGCTTCTGGCGATGGGCATCTGATCATCACGGGAGTGGGCAGTCACGGCATCAACCTGCAAGAAATCCAGCCGTGGGTCTTCCAGCAGACCAATGGATTCTCTGACACGGTCATCTTCCGAAGCTCAGGTACGCAGATAACCATGTTTATCGGAAATCGCCCATATCAAGCCTATCAGAAAAGAGCCTGGGACGAAACGCCCGCGTTTCATTTTGGACTGCTGCTGATCTGTCTGCTGCTCTTCCTGGGAACGGGCCTTTCGGCGCTTGTTCACCTCATAGGTGCGATCAGGAGGAAGTTCAAGGGGCAACCGAAGGGAAACCGATTCCGAGCCGACCTTCCCCGATGGTTGGGATGGAGCATGAGCATTCTCAACGTGGTCGTTCTGATCGGGCTCTTCCTGCTTTTCTCCAGTGATGATCCCTATGCCGTGCAATTCGCCATGTCGCCAGCTCTTGTAGCCGTCATGATACTTGCCAGCATCTCCGCTCTGCTCACACTGGGGATGGTTTTCTGGACCTTCCTGGTCTGGAGGATGCCTTCCTGGAACAGGTGGCGGTGTCTCTCCTATATACTCCTGGCTCTGGCCGGGGTCGCTTTTAGCCTGGATCTGAACTTCTGGCATCTCTTGTGGCTCCCTTAATTGTGGAACCACAACCAGCAGACCTGGCTCGATCCCTTCCAGGGTCCCCATACGAATCGACGAAAGGTAGAGGGTCCACAGCCCTCTGCCTCTTTGCAAGGAGTCCTCATGAGCAGTATCGCTGGTGCGCGCTCGTCACCAGCGAGACCTCTCCCCAATCGGTGCCTACAACCCCATCCTGGATGGGAGAAGTCGTCGCCTTTGCGCAAGTGCTTACCCAGGGGGAATCCTGAAAGCGATCCAGGATCGAGTGCGTTTCGCCCGCGCGCCTGGTTCAAATGGTGACTCCTGATCTCTCTTTGTCCGCCATTGCTCACTTTGAGAGTGGTACAATTAGACAACTATCTAATTAATAAAAGCGGCATTACCGGTATTTTCTTTTCCCCCTCCCTTCTGTTACTGCTCTGACCATCTGAGTCTGTGACACCCCTGTGCAGGAAGAGCAGATGAGTCTGTCTTTCTCTGGACAGCCCCTGTCACATTTTGAACTGGTCAGAGCAGTTACCTGTTAC
>Ga0070730_10005217_pt1 | contig 11239 bp, 9 predicted proteins | sample Coa_R1_3_FD_66447 | JGI IMG/M metagenome (GOLD analysis project Ga0070730, IMG submission 66447) | Surface soil microbial communities from Centralia Pennsylvania, which are recovering from an underground coalmine fire - Coalmine... | ecosystem: Environmental > Terrestrial > Soil > Unclassified ... | reverse complement strand
TTCCGCTTTCAGGATCGTGGCGCTATCGCTCCTGGCTATCTTGCTGACCTGCTTGTCGTGCCTGATCTGCGCGACTTCCGCCCGCGTCAGACGTATGTGGGCGGTGAGTTAGTAGCAGAGGATGGCCGGACGCTCTTTACCCCGCGCCCACTCCCCACTGGCTGGGGCGATACGATTGAGCGGACGGTGCGCCTGAACAATTTCAGCGTTGAGCGTCTGCGTCTTCCTGGCTCCAGCGGGACGGCCCGTGTCATCGGCTTAATTCCCGACCAGATTGTCACTGAAGATCGCCCGATGGAGGCGCAGGCCGTCGATGGATTGCTTGTTGCTGACCCGGCGCGTGATCTGCTGAAGATTGCGGTGGTTGAGCGCTACGGGCATGGCCGGGTCGGTGTTGGGTTGTTGCATGGCCTGGGATTGCGGGCAGGCGCTATGGCTTCCTCGGTTGCCCACGATGCGCACAATATTGTGGTGGTTGGCGCGAATGATGAGGATATGGCGCTTGCAGTGCGCGAGATCGAACGTTTGCAGGGCGGGCTGGTGATTACGCAGCATGGCGCGGTGGTAGATCGTCTGCCCCTGCCCATAGGGGGCATTGTTTCGCCCCTCTCGGCAGCAGATGTCGCTGAGGCACTGGAGCGCCTGGATCGGGTCGTAGCGAATTTGGGCGTGGAGATTGCCCATCCGTTTGGCTTCCTCTCCTTCCTGGCGCTCAGCGTCGTCCCCACGCTTAAAATCACCGATTTTGGCGTGCTGGATGTAGACGCCTGGAAGATTGTGTCCATTCAGTAAGCCATCCTGCTTTCTGGCCTTTCCCTGAAGCATGCTAACTCTGGCAGGCGTTTTAGCGCGGCGTACATAGCCTGGCGCTGCTCGCGTTGCTCCAGAAGGGTATCTATACCGGCAGCCATTGGCAGGTTGGGTTGCTTTTCCTGCTCTAAGTCGGCAGAGATGGGCTGGTCGTGGGCCAGGGTACGTTCTTTAGAGAGGCTCGCCACCCGATCTGATGGGCTGTGCCGTATCAATTGTCGGCGGCGATCTAACGCAATATACCTGGCGCGTATGGTGAGCCAGGTGCGCAGCGAACCACGCTCCGGGTCGAAGGCATCGAACTCTTGCCAGGCAGTGACGAAGAGATCGTTCACGCACTCTTCGGCGTCCTGCGCTGAACCGACCCCTTCCAGAATCAAGCGAGCCAGATAAAATAATTCACGCGAGTATTGGGCAATCAGCGCTTCCAGAATCTGGGGTCGCGCGCGTGCAATCCTTGAATGAATTGGTTCTCATCCAACCAACCGTCTTGCACTATGTCTCTCCTTGTGGAATCTCGCCGGGCGCGCTGGGCCCCGTTGCTCAGCGGCAACGTTCAGGCGCCGTGCCTTGCTGGCGTGTCCGCCTGTGCATCCGGCCTGGTGCAGAGTCTTTCTCAGCACCCTCAGGCAGGGGGTATGGTCTTCATTCTCAGCCGGTGCCCTACCGGGGCGTCCGTTCTTACGATATACGTCATCTCCCTCAAAAACTCACCGCCGTCTTGGACAGTTCGTCATCTCTCTCGGTTGGCTCGCTTCAACTGAGGTTTTGAGGGCGACCATGCGCGAACTCTCGCAAAGGGAACACTGGTTTATTCAATCGCAGCGGGTCGCGCGACTGGCGACGGCAGATGCGCAGGGCCAGCCGTTTGTTGTGCCTATTTGCTACGCCTTCGATGGCCGGAACTTCTACTCGGCGCTGGATGAAAAGCCCAAGCGCGTCGCGCCAACGCGGCTCAAGCGCGTACACAATATCCAGGCCAATCCCCGCGTGGCCCTGGTCATCGATGACTATGCCGAGGATTGGCGCGCTCTGGCCTTTATACAGGTACGTGGGCAGGCTGATCTGCTGCCGGTGGGGACGGAGGAGCATACAATTGCTATCCGCCTGCTGCGCGCAAAATATCCGCAGTACGAATCGATGGCGATTGACCAGCAGCCTGTCGTGCGGATAGTGCCAGAGGCGGTTGTCTCCTGGGGGGAACTCTTCTCCTCTTGAAACAGCTATGTCCCCTGGTACCTCGCTCTAGAGTTCACGCTATCTCTTATCAAGCCGTGCGCGTTTTGGCAATGGCTTCCAGCCCAAGCTCTTTGATGGCCTGCTCACGCAGCACAAACTTTTGCACCTTGCCGCTGGCGGTCATCGGATAGGCGCTCACGAACTGGAAGTAGCGCGGAATCTTCTGGCGGCTGATCTGGCCCGTGCAGAAGGCGCGCAGCTCCTCTTCAGTAATCGTCTCATCTGCTTTGGGCAGAACGACGGCCAGCAACTCCTCGCCAAAAAACTGGTCGGGCACTCCAAGCACCTGGGCGTCGGCGACCTTGGGATGGCGCATCAGGAACTCTTCAACCTCAGTCGGGAAGAGATTCTCGCCGCCGCGAATGACCATATCTTTGAGCCGCCCGACGATATTCACATAGCCATCCTTGCTCATCGTGGCGAGGTCGCCGGTATGCAGCCAGCCGTCTTTGTCGATAGCCTCGGCAGTCTTCTCCGGCATCTGGTAGTACCCAGCCATGACGAGATAGCCTCGGCAGCACAGTTCGCCACGCTCGCCGCAGGGTACGACCTCGCCGGTCTGGGGGGTGATGATCTTCACATCGGTATGGGGCAGCGGCGTGCCGACAGTCGCCGACTTCAGTTCAAATGAATCATCTTTGAGTGTCTGGGTGATCGTCGGGCTGGCCTCGGTCTGGCCGAAAACAATGCCAACATCCGCGTCCCAGTGCTGCTTGACCTGCTCCATGACCACGACAGGTACGGGCGAGCCGCCGCTAAAAACCTTCTGTAAGTGACTCAGGTCCACTTCCTTGCTGTGGGGATGTTGCAGCATGGCGATGAGCATCGTGGGCACGCCACCAAAAATGGTACAGCGCTCATTGGCGAGCGTATCTAGCGCTTTTACTGGATCGAACGCCAGCAGCGGCAGGAGCGTTTCTGCGTTATAAAGGGCCGAAAGCACGCCCAGCACGCAGCCGCCCGTATGGAAGAGCGGCATGGCCGTGCAGAAGCGGTCGTCTTTTGATGTTCCCAGACGGTACGAGACCACCGCGCCATTATTGAGGATGCTGTGATGGGTGAGCAGCGCGCCTTTGGGAAAGCCGGTCGTGCCGGAGGTATATTGCAACTGCGCCGGGTCGGAGGGTTTCACCTCCGTCTGGCGTACTTGCAGCGCCTCATCGCTGACGCTGGCGCCGAGCGCGATCAACTCGCGGAACGGCGTCGGCTGCCAGGGCGCGTCAGCAGGTGGCGGCGGGCCGATGAGAAAAGCATAGCGCAACTTGGGCAGCGTTTCGCTGCGCACCGCGCCAGAGCTTTCGGCTGGCGTGATGCGCTTACGCACTGTTGCTACGCAGTCGTGATCGCGCACTTTCGCCTGGAAGAAGAGCGCGACAATATCGCCCTGGCGCAACGCATACTCCAGTTCGGCGGCGCGATAGGTGGGATTGACCGTTGCCAGCACCAAGCCCACCTTGGCGGCGGCCATCTCCAGGAGCATCCATTCGGGGAAGTTCACCGCCCAGATGGCGATATGCTCGCCTTTTTGCAGGCCCAGGGCCATCAAGCCTTTGGCGACAGCATTGGCGCGCTCGCGGTACTCCCGATACGTCCAGCGCAGATTCAGCGCCGTGCCAAACTCTGGGTACGCCGAATAGACAATCGCCTCCCGCTCAGGATAGCTGGTGGCGCGCTTATCCAGCAGGTCGCCAATCGTCGTATTCAGCAGTTGGAACCCCTCGGCTTCTGCCTCCCAATAGGAGAGGCCATCGTTGCGCATACCCACAGTGGAAATCCCCTCTCTGAAGCGAGATGCTTTGTTAGAATGCTATCGGTACGCTTGATTGGGTAGAGTATACGCCTGTGCAGGTTTGAACGCAATAATGACTGGCAAGCGAGAAATGCCAGGGAGATCACCAGCTATTCATCGACTGGAGCGCCGCTGGCGCTTTCTTCTGCTGGCGCAATCTCCAGCAGCACGGTATCGGCCAGCGCCATCGCGCCGGGCTGATGGGCAATGGCTATGACCACGCCATCATAGGGCGCGCGGATGCTATGCTCCATCTTCATGGCCTCCAGGATCATCAGCGTCTCGCCCTTGCGCACTTTCTGACCAGGGACAGCCAGCACGGCGCGCACCGTGCCCGGCATCGGGGCGCGCAGTGATCCCTGGCTCTCGCGGCGCTCATCCGGCTCCGGCAGCGGCGAAAGCCAGGTGAGCATGCAGGTCATGCCATCGACCTGCACCCAATAGCGATGCTTCGGCGCTTCCACGACGATAGCCTTGAGCGTGTGCCCATCGATGGAGAAGCGCAAGTCAGGCGCGTGATGCTCCAGCGCGCTGACCGTATGCGCCGTTTTATCCCCACGTTGCTCAAGAAGACACTGGAAAGTGGGAAAACCTGGGGGGGCGGTCAAAGTGGGGAAACTTGGGAGATCGGCGCCTTTGCCGGGAGACAACGAGATCAGGCACTCCTGGCCCGCTTCTGTCCGAAAGCGCGTGGTGATCGGCGCGTTGGGATTGTTGCGCCAGTAGCCTGGGGAGTGATCTGCCAACTGCCTCGCTAATGCCGCAGCGAGTATCGCTGGCGCGGGAATAGCAGCCTCTTCTGGCTGTGATGCGAGATGCTGTTCGATAAAATTGGTACTCAGGCGCCCGGCAACATGTTCCGGGTGCAAGAGGACGCGGCGCAGGAAGGCGATATTATTGCGCAGACCCATCAGGGTGGTCTGGCTCAGAGCGCGGTCCATGCGGCGTAGGGCTTCGGCGCGGTCAGCCCCATACGTGATGATCTTTGCCAGCATCGGGTCATAGTAGACTGAAACCGTGCCGCCCGAAAGGATGCCCGCGTCCACGCGCACGCCGTCGCCTGTTGGCTCGCGCCAGAGCAGAATGTCGCCGGTGGCGGGCAGGAAGTGGTTGGCCGGGTCTTCGGCATAGACGCGGCATTCAATCGCGTGGCCGCGAAAGCGTACCTCTTCTTGCCTCAAAGGCAGCGGTCGCCCTTCGGCTACCTCAATTTGCCAGCGCACCAGATCAAGCCCTGTGACGTATTCGGTGACGGGATGCTCAACTTGCAGGCGTGTATTCACTTCGAGGAAATAAAAATTGCCCGCCTCATCGAGAATAAACTCGACAGTGCCAGCGTTCACATAGTCGATCTGGCGGCCAACGGTCACAGCGGCTGCGCCCATGCGCGCCCGCAGTTCCGGCGTGAGCGCGGTGGAGGGCGTCTCCTCGATGATCTTTTGATGCCGCCGCTGGATGCTGCACTCGCGCTCGCCCAGGTGGATGATCTGGCCGTGCTGATCGCCGAAAATCTGAAACTCGACATGCCGCGCGGGCGCAATCACGCGCTCCAGAATGAGCGTGTCGTCGCCAAAGGCGCCGAGTGACTCGCGCCGGGCAGCCGCCAGCGCATCGGGCAGCGCCTCTGCCTCGGCGACGACGCGCATGCCCTTGCCGCCGCCGCCTGCCGCCGCTTTGACCATCAGCGGGTAGCCGATCTTCTGCGCGGCGGCCATCAGCGTGGCGTCGCTTTGATCTTCGCCCTGATAGCCGGGCACGGTGGGCACGTCTGCCGCCTGCATGAGTATCTTGGCCTCGCGTTTGCTGCCCATGCGCCGGATGGCTTCTGGTGTGGGGCCGATGAAGATCAGCCCGGCCTCCAGGCAGGCAGTGGCAAAGTCGGCGTTTTCTGCCAGAAAGCCATAGCCAGGGTGAACGGCGTCTGCGCCGCTGAGCCGCGCTGCCTGGATCAGCGCCGGGATGTTGAGATAGGAAGCGGTGGCCGGATTATCGCCAATGTAGATGGCCTCGTCGGCTTCGCGGACGTGCCGCGCCTGCGCGTCAACGGTGGAGAAGACGCCAACGGTTGCGATGCCCATGCTGCGGCACGCTCGCATAATGCGGCAGGCAACCTCACCGCGATTGGCGATAAGAACTTTGCGAATGATACCCATCTTTATCCTTGTTGGCAGCTACTCAACGAGTCTTTTGCATCTTGAGATAGGCTTCCACTTTTTTCAAGGCGCTTTTTCGTATGGAAGTCGCGTGCGATTCTTCATCCGTCATCTCGGCCCACGTCTTGTCATACCCGGCGGGGATAAAAATGGGATCCCAGCCGAAACCGTTGCAGCCTCGTGGTGTCAGGGCAATTTGGCCTGTTTGAGCGCCTGCAAATGTTTGGAAGGATTGCCCATCATACAGGCAAAATTGCACCTCAGCCAGCGCCGATCTCTCTGGGTAGTGATCAAGCAGATGACAGAGCTTATCTGTCCCTAATTCCGTTAAAAACCATTTGATCAATGGTCCGGGCAATTTCCCCAGGGCGAGAAATCGAAGCGAGGTGTCCTCGATAAGCACTGGTGAGAGAACATGTTGATACGCCTCTCTGGCTTTGTATTCTATGACGGTGGATAGGTCGAGGGATTGGATTTCGATGAGATCAAGCTGTTTATGAATCATCGGAAAGTCCAGGTATTGGCTGAGCAGCCTCACTTTTGCCGGGTTGCCGGTGATAAACGTGACGGCCTCAATCATCCCCGCGCCTCGCTCTGTGATACCCAGCGCGCCGGGCGCTTCTCCAGAAAGGCCCGCATCCCTTCCTGCCCTTCTTCGCTGCGCCGCAGGCGGTTGAGCAGGTCAACCCTATAGGCCAGCGTATCGTTGTTTTCCAGCACTTCAAAGAGCAGCTTTTTGCATTCGGCCAGCGCGTTGGGCGAACACTGCAAGACCTCGCCGACAGTTGCGGCAACGCGCCCATCCAGCGCCTCTTCGTCGCAGATCTCGTGAATCAGCCCGACCTCCTGCGCAGACCTGCCATCGAATTGAGAGCCAGTCAGCATCCACTGGCGTGTGCGCGTCAGGCCAAGGCGCTGGACCACAAAGGGCGAGATCAGCGAGGGGACCAGCCCCAGGCGCACCTCTGGGAAGCCAAAGCGGGCAGTGGCGCTGGCAATGGCGATGTCCGCGACGCAAACCAGGCCGATGCCGCCGCCCATCACCGCGCCGTGAATGCGCTCGATCACCACCTGCGGCGCGCGATTGACAGCGCGCAGCATGACATCCAGCTTGCCGATGGCAGCGCGTTCCTCGGCCTCCGTGCGTGGCGTGCTGAGGTTGCGCACGTCGCCGCCCGCGCAGAAGGTCTTGCCAGCCGCGCGAATGATCACCACGCGAATGTCCCGGTTATCGCGGATGCTCTGAAAGTATGCCAGCATGTCCTCAACCATCTGATGGCTCATGGCGTTGCGCGCCTCTGGCCGGTTGAGCGTCACGGTGGCGACTGGCCCATCAAGGGCCACAGCAATGGTTTCGTAGTCCATTACCCGGTTATTCCTCCCACTCCATGTAGAGTAATGCGCCTGCCATCGACTTGCCCAGAGCATCGATGCGCAGCGAGCGCGTGCCGCCGCCGTCCAGCGCCTCGTGCAGCACAAAGTTGAACGCCTCGATGTTATCCAGCTCGAAGCGCTCAACCGTGCCCTTGACGAGCGACGCCAGATGCGCCTTGACGCGCTCTGGCGTCAGCTTCGCTTTCAATTCAGCATAGGCTTCCGACGAGCGCGCAATCACGCTGACGTTGCAAATATCGCCCTTGTCGCCTGATCGCCCGTAGGCCAGATCATAGAGGCGGCGAACGGGCTGTTCCTGCTTGTTCATACTTCGACCTCGCAGATGTCTATCCTGGGCTGTACCTTGTCGCGGCTGATCAGCGCGGGCCAGAGGCCCAGGATCGGGCGCGGGTCCGCGCCAACCGTCAGGCCAGAAACAGACATCCCGGCGGGGCCACTCAGCCCCAGCGCCATCATCCGGCGCACGGCCTGCTTCAGCGTCTGGGGATCGCGGGCCGTCGCCGTGACGCGCACAGCCAGTTCCAGCGGGTCATCGGGCAGCGCGCCAAGGCTGCCATACAGGCTGTTGACGCTGAGATATGTAAACGTGCAGCGTTCAATCGCCAGCCCCGCCCATGCCTCGCGTATCATACCCTCAAGCTGCTGAACCTTGCGCCGCACCTGCGGCCAGCCGAGGGTGAAGATCAGTTCGCGGCTATAGCCCTCAAACCGCCCGACATTGACCTTCAGCGAATCGGTCCTGGGGCGGCCTGTCACGCCAGTCACGCGCACGCGGTTCGGGCCATCCGCTGCAAGTCGCAGCGTCGTGAAATTGGCGATCACATCCGGCGTAATGTAGGCGCTCGGGTCGTGAATCTCGTAGAGCAGTTGCTCTTTGGCCGTCTCCAGCGAGACCTTGCCGGGCGAGCCGGGCACTTTGGTTAGCACAAACTCGCCGCTCTCCTTGACCTCCGCGATAGGATAGCCCAGGTGCGCCAGCGCGTCCGGCTCGATCTCATCGACGAGCGCGAGGCTGTTGCCGCCCACAACCTGCCCGGTGCATTCCAGCAGATGCCCGGCAACGATGCCCGCCGCCAGCCGATTCCAGTCGTCTGCACCCCAGCCAAAGCGATGAATCATCGGCGCGAGATACAGGCAGGGATCGGCCACGCGCCCGGTAATCACGATGTCCGCGCCCTGGCGCAGCGCCTCGACGATGGGGAACGCGCCCAGATAGGCGCTGGCCGTGACGATGGGCGGGCCATCCAGGCTGAGCGGCGCGCTCGTATCCATGTTCGTGAAACGCTCGCCCTCGGCGATCAGATCGGGCAGCCTGGGCAGCAGATCGTCGCCCGTCACGGTGGCGATCTTCAGTCCGTGCAGCCCCAATTGCGCGGCTTTGGCGCGCACCACCTCGGCAGCGCCGGTTGGGTTCAAGCCGCCGCCGTTGGTAATCAGCGGGATGCCTCGCTTGAAGGCGGCGGGCAGAATCTGCTCGGCGATAATGGGAATATCCCAGGTAAACCCGCGCGCCGGGTTTTTGAGCATATCGTTGCGCAGAATCGCCAGCGTGAGTTCGGCCAGCGCCTCAAAGCAGACGACATCCACATGGCCGCCCTCGATCATCGGCAAGGCTTTGGTGACATCATCACCATAGAAGCCCTGCGCTGAGCCGATGCGCAGCATAGCCCGTCCTCCTTTCAGCAAGCCTCATCAATTCGGAAGAAGAGCGAAGTTCTGCAGGTCAACCTGATCACCCGCGCTCCCCCCTAGCTGAATGCCGATGTTAGTGGTGGTCAGCACTTGCGGCAAACTAGCCGCATACACAAAGGAGCCGTTCAATAAAAAATTGCCGGTAGCGCCTTGCATCCTGATAGCAATCGTATTGGTACGCGAGAGATCAGCGAAAAATCTTTGCCCGCCGCCTTTATTCCCCATCCCTGCTATGAGAGACATCGAGTTATTTGGCCCCAGGGTAAAAGCGAAGAAAAATCCTTGTGTCGTTCCATTGATTTGCAAGATGAGATAGGAGCCGGAGCCGATGAAATGGCTCACATCCAGGCTGACCAGAAAGTTTTGGGGGAACGATTTCAAGGTAAAGATGATCTCGCTGGAGCCGTTCGTATCGCCTTTGAGCGTGAGCCTGTCTGCCTGGCAATCAAGCTGATTGCTGGGTTCAGCGTTGGACCATGCGGCATTGCTTGCCCCACAGGGACCGGGCACCTGTACGCGATAGGGCAGGGTTGGCGGGATTTGCTGGGCAGTGGCAGTGGCGTTTTGGGCAATGGTGGTGGCCTGCTGCACAGTGGCGGTGGCCGCGCTTTGGGCAGATGAAGTTTCAGAGGCGTGCGTCATGGCTGTTCCGGTAGCATCCTGGCTGGCGGTGCGGTTCGCTGCCAGGCTTTGCTGGGCGCGTTGAGCCGGCAGCCAGTACGCAAACAGCAGACCAAATGAGACCATCAACAGTGTCAGGGCGCTCACCGAGAGCAAAAGCGGGCGACGTTTCCGTTCAAGGCGCGAGCGTTTTGGTGGGCCGGATACTGCCAGCGGCTTGCTTTGCCTGGTGGGGATGGTGGCCGGAACCAGTGTTGAGGCTTCAAGGAGCGCCAGCGGGGCGCCAGGCCGGAAAGTGGCCGCCTCTGCTGCTTCCAAAAGCGCCGCGCTGCTGGCCTGGATCGGGATGGTTGGCTCTATTGCTGCCCCGCTGGATCGCTCCACAGCAGCAGCAAATGCCAAGACGGTTGGAAAGCGATCATGGGGGTCTTTTGCCAGAGCGCGCAGCACTGCCGCTTCTCCTTCGGATGAGAGATCAAGCCGCTGCGCCCGCAGCGGTGGCGGCGGCAGATGCAAGTGCTGGCCGGAGATTTCTAGAAACGATCCCTGGAAGGGACGGTTTCCGCTCAACCATTCATAGACCACGATCCCCAGCGCATATTGATCGCTGGCCGGGCGTGGCCTGCCGAGAAACTGCTCTGGCGCCATATAGGCGGCTGTGCCGACGACTTCTTCAGTGCTTTGCGAGCGCGAACTGTGCGAAAAGGTGGCAATGCCAAAGTCCGAAAGCACGACCTCGTTGCGAGCGTTGAGCAGCATATTTTCTGGTTTCACATCCCGATGAATCAGCCGTTGATGGTGGGCATAATCCAGGGCTTCGGCAACCTGGCGCACATAGCTGACAATCGTTGCCAGCGGAAGCTGCGCGCCTTTGAGATGGCGCGCCCTCAGCGTGCCACCCGGCGCGTACTCCATCACCAGATAGGGCGTCTCATCCTGGATGGCGAAATCCAACACCCGCACGATATGCTGATGCGCCAGCCGGGCAACGATGCGCGCCTCACTCTGAAACGTCTCCATCTCTTCATTGTTCAGGCTGGCATGCAGCAGCTTGATGCCGACCTGGGTGTGCAGGTGGACATGTTCACCTAAATAGACCTCGGCAAAGCCGCCTCTGCCTAGCAGCCGCAGCAAGCGATAGCTGCCCAACTGCTGGCCGATGCGATCGGTCATTCTAGATCACCTACTTCTTTGGAATCATCCCCTCAAGCTTGGCGATGATGCCGATCATCACCTCGTCGGCGCCGCCGCCGATGGAGAGCAGCCGCCCATCGCGGAAGCGCCGCGAAATGGGCGTCTCTTCCATATAACCCATGCCGCCGTAGAATTGCAGGCAGGTGTCGTTGATCTCCCGCCCAAGGCGCCCGGCTTTGAGCTTGCCCATCGAGACTTCGCGGGTCACATCCTGCCCGGCCATTAGCATGCGGACGCAATGATAATTCAGTTGGCGCAGCGCCTCAAGCTCGGTGAGCAGTTCGACCAGCTTGAAGTGAATCCACTGGTTCTCAATCAGCGGGCGCCCAAAGGCTTTGCGCTGCTG
>Ga0070730_10005216_pt1 | contig 11240 bp, 6 predicted proteins | sample Coa_R1_3_FD_66447 | JGI IMG/M metagenome (GOLD analysis project Ga0070730, IMG submission 66447) | Surface soil microbial communities from Centralia Pennsylvania, which are recovering from an underground coalmine fire - Coalmine... | ecosystem: Environmental > Terrestrial > Soil > Unclassified ... | reverse complement strand
CCCAGCGAATAGCCCATGACGTCGGCGGTCTTCAGGCCCAGATGGGCAATCAGCGCACCGATATCGTCAGCCATGGTCTCAAATCGCATCGGCCGATCCACATCGGCGGTGCGCCCATGTGCCTGCAGGTCAACCGCGATGACCTGGCGGCCGGCCGCCAGCAGCGGCAGAACCTCGCCAAACATCTCGATCGCCCCCACGCCGCCATGCAGCAGAACCAGCGGCTCACCGGCGCCACGCATGCCATGCGTCTCGTAGTACAGGTTGATGCCGTTTAGGGCCGCATATTGGCCGGAAGGTCGTGCCATCTCATTCGGTTTGGTTGCGTTCATGTTCCAATCTCCCTTTTGGGTGCCATTCTGCTCGCGGGCTGGGCGAATAATTTCGAGAGCAGGCTACCGGGCGCGCGTACGCTTGTTGTCAATCTATAGTCGATTGGCAAGGCCCCAATTCGACAGCCCGTGTTACAGACCAAAGGCGTCTTATTTGCGCGCGGCCCCAATCCTGTCGCGGGCGCGGCAGCGCAACGGCCTTTAGGCCAGTCCCGCCCGGCCTCCCGGTATCGCGAGCGGGTCGCGGCCCCTTGTGGGCGCGGCCATGGTTGCATCCCAGACCCATTCAAGTAAGACGGGGCTGCCCCGGCCCCCTTGGCCAGTCAGGGAATCAGCCGCCGCCGGCAGCTATAATGCCCGGCGTGCCTGAAATCTTGGCGTCCACGCGTCCTGTTCGTCGTCAACAGCGTGCCATGCCTCCGAGACTCTCCCTGCTGCGCCTGCTGGCCGGCATCTGTCTGTTCGTATTGTGCGGGCCGGCCGATTATGTCCATGCGGGCGGCGGCGCAACCGCGCGACCGGCCGCGAGCAGCCCGCTGCCGGTGATGGTGCTGGCGGGTCAGTCGAACATGATTGGATTGATGACCAACGTGAATGATTTGCCAGCCGGTGAGCGCGTCACCCAAAGCGGCGTGCTGTTCTATGGCCCCACCGAAAACGGATCGACCTGGGACTGGCTGACGCCTCCCACCGTGACAAACAATCGCTTTGGTCCGGAAATAAGTATGGGGCAACATCTTGTGATCAGCGGCACATACGACCTGGTGGCGCAAGTGAAATATGCCGTGAGCGGATCAAACCTGGCCCTGGATTGGAACCCGGCCGGGCCCAGCCCCTGGCTGTACCCGCTCATGCTGGCGCGCGTGCAAACCTCGCTCGATGCACTGCGGACTGCCTACCCAGGCCGGCACGTCTTTGTGGCCGGATTTTTCTGGATGCAGGGCGAGGCCGACGGCCTGGATGCCGGCATGGCGGCGGCATATGCGGTTAATCTAGCGCGCTTCATCGCGCATGTCCGGGCCGATTTCCATTCCCCCTGGCTGCCGGTGTTCGTGGGGCGCATCCGTTTGACGACCCCGTATGCCGCCACGGTGCGGCAGGCTGAGGCGGAGGTGGCCGCGACTGTGCCTGACGTCGAGCTGGTGGATACCGACGGGCTGCCGATGGCGTCCGATAATCTCCATTACACCTCGGCCGGGGTGGTGACCCTGGGCAACGACTTTGCGGAGCGCTTTATCGCCTGGCAGAGCAGCCAGCACACCATTTATTTGCCCGTGTTTGATCGCAGCGCCGCGGGAGGGGAATAAAGGGAGCATCCACCATGGAACTGTGGGATGTCAATTGTCTGCTGGGCCGCTGGCCAAGCGCCAACCTGCTCTTTCACGATGTGGACGGCCTGCTGGCCCGCATGGATGAGCTGGGCATCACGTTGGCGGCGGTCAGCCACACCGATGGCTTGCACTATGACCCGGCGGTGGGCAATGCCGAGCTAATGCAGCTGCTGGCCCAGGCCGCCCCCGCCGCGCGCGCCCGCCTGTGGCCGGCCTGGGTGCTCGTGCCGCCCGTCACCGGCGAGCGGGGCAGCCCCACTGAGCTGGCCGCCCAACTGGACCAGCATGATATCCGCCTGGCTCGGCTTTATCCGCGCGATCACAATTACAGCCTGAGCAGCCCAGACGCCGCCGAGCTCTTGGCCCTGCTGGCCGCGCGGCGCACGCTCACGCTGCTCGACCTTGAGCAAAGCAGTTGGGAAGAGCTGGACCGGCTGGCGGCGGCCTATCCCGCGCTACCCTTCATTGTGTGCAACCTGGGCTATCGCGGGCTGCGGCGGTATGCCGGCGTGCTGGCGCGGCGGCCAAACTTGCACATTGACCTGTCCTATCTCGGCTCGCATCAGGGGTTGGAATGGCTGGTCGACCGCCTGGGACCCGGTCAATTTCTGTTTGGCACCGGCGCGCCGCTGATTGACGGGGGCGGGGGCGCCACACGCCTGCTGCTGTCCAGCCTGGGCGAGGCCGAGCGGGCCGCGGTCGCCCACGGGAACTTCCAACGTCTGTTGGCCGCGGCCGGGCCAGCGCCGGCCCCGGCCGCCATGGCGCCAACACGCGCGGGCGAGCAGCCCAGCGAGCAAGTGCTGCGTGGCGAACCCATTCACGGCGATTGGGACGTCATCGATGCACACGCCCACGTTGGCCCCTGGTTCAATTTCTTTACTCCCGAGCCCACCCCCGACTCGATGCTGCGCGTGATGGACCGCTGCGGCGTGCGAATGGCGGTGGTCTCGGCCACGCGCGCCATCAGCACGGAGGTGTTGGCCGGCAACGCCGAGGTCGTCGAGATGGCGCGTCAACATCTGGGGCGCTTCGCCGGTTACGCGGTTTTCAACCCGCACGAGCCGGCCAGCCGGGCCGATGTCGAACGCTGCCTGGACGAGCCCGGCATTGTGGGCATTAAGATCCATCCGGATGTCCAGGCTTACTCGGTCAACGGTACGCTGTACGCGCCCGTTTGGGAATTGGCCGCGCGGCGCAATAAGCCCATCCTGACGCACACGTTCGCCGATTCGCCTTATTCGGACCCACTGCAATTTGACTCGATCGCGACGGAGTGGCCGCAGGTGGTGATCCTGCTGGGGCACTCGGGGGTGACGGGCGAAGGCGATCGCCGGGCGATGAAGGTGGCTGGTTTACACCCAAACCTGTACCTGGAGTTGTGCGGCTCACTCACTACCGGACATTGGATCCGGCAGATGGTGGCGAGCGTGGGAGCCGAGCGGGTGCTCTACGGCTCCGATTTTCCCTTTATCGAGCTGCGCTATGCACTGGGGCGGGTCGTGTTCGCGGGCCTGCCGCCCGATGCGCTGGCGCTGGTGCTGGGCGGCAACGCCCGCCGGATTCTGCGCCTGCCCGCGGCGGCCTGAGCCGGGCCGATTCACGCGCCCGGCGCGAGGGTGCCGGCCACCGCCACCAACGTCTGGTCAATATCGGACTCGGTGCGGGCTGCGATCCAGCCGAGCGGTGTGCAGCCGGCTCATGGCCGCCAGGTCGCGGCGCGCAATATCGCGCGAGTTGCCCACCGACGGCTGATCGGTGTAGTAATTGTTGAAGACTGGGCGGTGTTTGACGGGCGGCGGCCTACAAGGCGTGCGACCGCGCAAGATGGCGCATGATGTCCTGTGCCTAATCAACCCTGGCGCTCTGGCCAGACGCCAAGGAGCGATGGAGGGCATCCAGGATGGCTGTCACCTGGCGCGAGTGCTCTAAAGCAATCAAGGGCGGCTGGCCGTCCAGCGCGCAGTCTACCCAGTGCGTGATCGCCTGGCGAACAGCGCCCTGCGGATGGCCGGTCATCTCTAGCAATAGCAGGCTACGTGGATAGTCGAAACGCTGCGGGCTGGCAACCTGCAGTTGCTTTTGCTGCCGATCGAGCTGGATGACGCCGTGCTCGCAGGTGAGCGCGATCCACGAGTCGACCAGGGTGGGGAAGGTGTTGGGATACACCCAGCCGGATTCGAATACCGCGCTGGCGCCACTCTTGAACTGCACCAGCGCCTGGATGGCGTCGTAGGTGTCGAGGCCGTGTTTGAGCAGCACCTGGCGCGTGCCGCTGGCGCGGACCTCGACCGGCTCGTCTTCCATGTACCAGGTAAGCAGATCGATATCGTGTGAGCTTAGGAAACAGGCGCAGGTGGTCTGCGCCGCCCAGCTGATCATTTCAGTCGGGACCGAAATGATATCGTTCTTGCGGGCATAGGCGGTCAACGGCCGGCCCAGCTCGCCCGAGGCCACGCGCTGCCTGGCTTGATAATAGGCTGGCACCCAGCGGTGGCTGAATAGCGTCATCCCCGCAACGCCGGCCCGGCGCACTTCGGCCACGATGTGGTCTGCCTGGGCCAGGTCGGTGGTCATGGGTTTCTCAATCAGGACATGCTTGCCCGCCTGGGCGGCGGCCACGGCCAGCTCGTGGTGCGCAAAGTCGGGTGTGGCGATAATGACGGCGTCGAGCTCCGGCAAACGCAGCAGCTCGCGGTAGTCGGTAAACATATGTGGCGCCGCGTATTTCTGGGCCAGGCTCGCCGCGGCAGCGGCCTGCCGGCTGCAAACCGCCAGCAGCTCGCTGCGATGATAATCGGCCAGCACCGAGGCATGGTTGCGGCCGGTGATGCCGGCGCCGATGACCGCCGCCCGCAGGCGGCGCGTATCCTTGGGCATCGAGGGATTTGTCATGGTCGCAGGAAAATCTGAAAGTGGTAATGGCCCGAGGCCAACAGCGGCAGCCGCACGGTCTGACCGGCCAGCCTGGCGGCGGGCAGCCGAACGTGATTGAGATAAGCGTCGAACACGTTGCCTTGAACGAACAGGGTTAGCTCCGTCTGCCGAGTGGCCGTCGCTTCGCCGGCCAGGCCTGGCGCGCCGGGCTGGAGGCTGAGCGCCGCCAGCCGGGCAGTGCTTTGAAAGATCGGCGTCTCCCCCAGTTGAAGCGTGGTGGCCTCAAAGACCGCCCACCAGGCCCGCGAGCGCAGCCAGGCCACGCGCGCATCGCTGCGCCAATCCTGAACTCGCACCTCGTGATCAGTTTGTGGTGAGCGGATCAGGAATAAATCGGCGCCCCCAGGGTGCTCGATCGAGCACGCTTCCCCGGCGCCCTCGTCAAAGCTGACGGGGCAGGCTATTACGGCCGCCAAATGAGCCGCGTCGCGAAACGGAAACAGGACGTGCAGGTATGTTGCGCGCGGGTCGCTCGTTTCCTGCACATGGCTCATCCCATGGACCTGGCGGAACACGCTGGCGCCTTCGTAAGCAGGCTGTTCGGCGACGGCCATGAGCCCTGCTACCTGCTCGAAGCGATGGCCGGCCGCCGGAAGCACCGGCAGAACGGCCAACCCCGGCGGCTGGACGGGCGTCAGACGGCCGGCGTCAATCGTAAAGGGCTGCGGCGCATAGATCAGCCAATCCAGGCGGTGGGCTCCCGTTTGGAGCAGCTCGTCGTAAATGATCCAGTACTCGCCCTTCACAAACAAGATGGCTCGCCGGTGCCGCACCCCGCGGGCCTGATAGCCCAGGTGCTCGGCTTCAAACAGATCGGCCGCGGCCGCAGCCGACCAAAACAACAGGTCGCCCTCTTTGCTGTGCTCGTCCGGGTCGGTCTGATCCACCACCACCATGTTGTGCGCGGCGGCACTGCGGATCCAGGTCTTATACAGCGGGTCGTCATAGGAGGTTAAGGGCAGCCCGGCCTCCGCGGCCAGCAACCGGCCAAAACCCGCGCAGACAAAAGAGAGCGCGTCCAGGTGGCTGTGTGACTCGTACTCATGACCCACCAGGGGCCCATAGTTGATGGCCATGAACAGATCGTCGGGCGCGGCCCCGCTGCGCAGGATGGCAAACTTGGACGATGCCAACAGGGTGCTTCCAACCTGGGGCGGGCGGATAGGCAGGCGCGCGTAAAATTGCGCGGCGGCGCCCATGGGCCGATTAGGCAGGCCGGCCAGGGTCCAGGCGATCTCATCGGGGGCTGCGTATTGCTCGGCCAGCCATTTGAGCGCTGGGTCTTCCAATAAGACAGCGCCCTGGACGGCCCATTGAGCCGGCCAGACGATATGCGAGTCGTTGAAGTTGGTTGTGCCGCCCAGCGGCGTGGTTTGTTGCAGCAGCCAGTGATACATGGCCGCGAAACGCGGCTGGGCCTGGAGCGATGGCTGGCCATTTAGCTCGGCGACCGAGGCCACTCGCGCCAGGCAGGCTAACACGTGCTGGTGGTAAGAGGGGGAGCGCTCGCTGTGGCCGCCATCCGGATAAACGTCCAGCTCCAGGTGTTCCAGAATCCGCTGCCAGGCCGACTCGCGCCAGGCCGGCGCTTCCACGAATTCGGGCCACGTCACTCCCAGCTCGTATAGGGCGCAGACGCCGGTGACCTGCCAGTTGCCGGGCAAGAAGCGGTCGTGTTCTTCCGCCAGCCAGCGGGCGGCCCCCAGCAGCGACTTGAGCAGACGCGCCTGCGTCTGGGGATCGAGCAAAGGCGAGTGCCGGAAGGCCACATAAGCATTGGTGAAAACGACCGAACGCTGCGCCAGTCCGAGGGTGTACCAGATGACGTCCAGCGACTCGATCTCGCCCACGACTTGATCGCGGGTCTCGTACCACGTATTGAAGTGACGCACGAAGCCCTCGATGTGGCCCGAGTCGTGATCGATGGCATAGGCCTGCAACAACGGGAGCATCCACAGCATGTAGTGCACGCCATACAAGGGTGTGCGGCCGTGGCTGCGGCCGGTGAAGTCCATGGGCGTCAGGGCGACCTGGCGCGCCTTCGTCAGGATGGGCGCGCCGCGCGACTGGACCAGGTGAGCGGGTAAACCGGCATAGCTGTCAAGTGTCATGACCCCCACCGGCTGCTCACGGGCTGCCAGATAAGCGGTCCAGGCCGGATAAGCCGCGCCCCAATCGGCGTGCTCGGCCGCGGCCCGCGCGGCGGCCAGCCCGGGCCGTGACAGGTCCAACGCCGCAAACAGGTCCGCGTCGGCGATGTGGCGCATCCGGCGCTCATCGACGTGCGCGGGCTTTTCGATGGTGTCAGCAGCGGGCATCTATCAAACTCTACAAAGTATTATCGCTCCGGATATCTGCGGCGCCACTATTTGATTGCTAGCGGCAAGTACAGTCGGTGAGGGCCGGGCGCTGTGCCGTCATGAAAGTAGACAAACCGCACCGACTCGTAATCTCTACCGCTCGTGCCGAGGTCGCCGCAAACATGCTCGGCGTCATAGCCGATGCGCGGGTTGCCGGCAGTATCCAGCGCCAGGGCGGAACGGTGCGCGCCGATCCAGCCTCTGTTCGTGCAGCCCAACGCCGACACCCGGTTCCAATCCGCGTTGAGCTGATCGTTCGAGTCGGCCAGCAACGACTGCCAGGTGGCGAGGCCCGATTCACAATTCAGGTCGCACCAGGCATAGCCCAATCCATTGCCGAGTGTGTGATCCAGCGTCTGGAAAGAGAGCCGCGGGTGATCCTGGCTGTCCAGTGCCAGGTCCGGTTCCTGTCCCGAAGTCTCGAAACTGGCGGCTGGGACGAGACCCACATCGGAGAAATGCCAGTTGCCGCCGCTGGTGCAGGCGCTATGGCACCAATAGTAATACAAGGTCTCGGCGGTACCGGTCGGCACGCCATAATAGGCGAAGCGCGGCTGGCCCGTCTGCGTGATGCGCAGCGACGAGTAGGCGGCGGCCAGCCCGCTGATCGGGCTGACCAATGGGACAGTGGCCCAACTGTTCGCATTCGTGCTGCAGTCGCTCGTGTCGCACTCCCAATAATTGAGGTTTGTTTGAAAAGATCCATCCTGCACCGGCGCCAGCATGCGCGGTTGGCCGGTCGAGTTGAAGGCCAAAGCAGGCGTATTGGAGCCATCCGTGCTGGACGTGCCGTTCAACGTGAGGGTAATCCAACTGCCGGCGCCGATGCAGGCCGAGTTACAGGAGTGATATTCATAGTTAACGCCGTTGTCCACGATGAAGCGAGGCCGTCCTTGCGGATCCAGGGCGAAGAAATGCTTATTGCCGTCAAAGATGAAGGTGAGGCAGCACGAGGTGCCGTCGGCGACCTCGGCGATGTGCCAGTTGGCAAGGTTGGTGCAGCCGCTGTCGCAGGCGTCATAGTAGTAATGATACATAAAGGCCCCCCCGCTATCGCTGGTCACAATCAACACCCGTGGATGGCCCTGAGCATCAACCGCCAACTGCGTGGCGTCCATAATCGTATCGGCAGACGCCACGGTCAAGAGGTTCACGCGCGCCCAATTGGCGGCAACGGCGCAATCTTGCCCCGGCGCGCAGTAGTCATAGTAGGCGTTAAAGTTGCCGTTCGTATCCGTGTAAGAATTCGCGAATGCGGCGTGCATGCCGCCCGCGCCATCCGCGCCCACGCTCATGCTGTTGGTTTGATCGTTAAGAATGGCGGATGGTAACTTGCGCAGGAATACCGCGCCGGTCGTGGTTGAGGCCACACCGGCCGTGGCCGTGAGAGGCAGCAACACCATGCCGATTGCAGCGGCCACTACCGAGAGCCAGCGCAACCACCGTGTGAGGCTTAGAGAGGCCATTTCTATTCTCCTTTGCTCAAATAAAAGGCCATCATCTAGCCAACAGCCTAGCGTCCAACCGTTACGGGTTCGTTACTGGCGGCGGCACGGCGCGCGGGATGAGGAGCGGCAGCGATCGAGAAAGTAGAAAATTCTGCGCGTCGTTGAAAGCGCGGCTCTATTAGGCCGGCAGCCAGGCGGCCGCTGGTTCGGAGCCCAATAGGGCTATCCCTCCGAAGGGCCGCCAGCGGTAGCTGGCGGCTGGTCCCCGATTAGCTCCTCGTTGGCGGTGAGCAGGGCCCAGAAGGCCAGCGGCAGGCCGATGGCGATGAAGCCGTTGGCGGCAATTTCGCCTTGCTGGGTTACCGCCGCAGCATTGTGGCTGGCGGCCAGCCAGTTGACGGTGACGACCGTGAGCAGGGCATAGCCAAAGTAAAGCTGCGCACGCGACATGCGCGGGAAGCCCGGCAGCTCTTCGTTAAGCGCAAAATGTTCGCCGGCCTGCATGACGTTCAGGAAAATGCTGACGCTGATGAAAAACGATTGCGCGCCCAGCAGGCCAAACACCGGGGAGAGCGGGTCCGACAGCCAGGTCTGGGACTCCAACAGCCACAACAGGACGGCGGCGGCCGTGAGGTGGAGCAAGGTGCGGCGCCTGAGGCGGCGCGTGAGACCCGCCAGCAGCAGGGCGGCCAGGAGCACCGGCGCCATCAACGCTTCCAGGTCGTGGTATTGAAAGGACAGGCGTCCCAGCCATTGGCCGCGGCGGGTGAACACCCAATACAATAGCCAGGCGGCAAAGATCCAGGCAAACAACGCCGCGGCCGGCAGCCGCAGCCTGAGCCGGCGGGCGTTTAGCCAGAGCAGGACGCCAAAGACAAAGGCCAGGGCGGCGACGAACACTTCGTTGTCACGCGCGATCCAGGCAAACAGGCCGTTGAAGAGCGCCAGGATGCCAGCCGGGCTGAGGCCGCCGGCGATGAGCGCAGCGGCGCCAATGGCTTCGGCCGAGCCGATCAACTGCACGACCAAGAGCAGCGCATAGAGCAGGATGGCGACCGCGGGGACGACCCATTCCGGCAATCTGCCCACCGTTGGCCGGCGGCGCAGCGGCAGGTACAACAGGCTGCCAATGATGACAGCCAGCAGCGCGCCGCCGCCGGGCGCCACAAAACTGTGGCTGATCAGCGGGCCGATCCACAGGGCTGCAATTCGCCAGGTTATGAATATCAGCAGCGCCCAAAACCACAGCCGGCGCGGCCAGCGGGCCTCGGCCGCCCGGCTGGCGCCCAGCCGGCCGGTGAGCTCGCTGGTCAGGGTCATGCCAAACCCGGCCACGCCCGCGCCCGAAATCAGCAAGAATGGCATCAGAAAAGCGCTGATGGTGTCGAGCGTGTTCGACAGTTGCAGGGCCGTGGTACGGGCGCTGTCCTGGAAGGCCTGGCTGCTCGCGAGCGTGCCGTAGTAGCCGGAAAAGAAAATGAGCGTCATCGTCGCCAAAAGGGCCGGGAACTCAAAGCCGGGCCGGGCCGCACGCCGCCAGCCTAGGGCGAAGAGGCCGAGCAGCAGCACCCAGCCCGCCATGTGCGCCAGCATGGCAAAGATCGTCCAGAGCGCGCTGTCGGCATGCAGGGCCAGCAGGCCCAGTACTTCCGGAATGCTGGTGAGGAGCTGCAAGCTAAAACTGAGATCGAAGATGGCCAGCAGCCCGATGATGAGCAGCTTGCCCCACCAGGGCGCGTGCAGCGCGCCGGCGGCCAAGTAAGCCCAGGCCAGCGTGAGCAGCCCAATGGTGATGGGCACCAGCGCTTGCGGCGCGTAGAGCCCGCTGAGCGAGTCGTTGTAAAAGAGCATCGGCACCAGCGGTGACAGCCGGCGCCAGGTGTCGCTAAACAGCAACGCCACCAGGAGCCCAACCACCAGCACCAGCGCGGCGCGAATGAGCAGCCGAAAGCTGCGCGGGGTGCCTTCGACCGAGACGGACCCGGCGCGGATGTTGCCCCACACAAAAGTCTCCCAAGTGCCGGCCACCAACAGCCAGATGGTCCGGAAGACGGTGCGCGCGGAGCGCGGGGTGGGGGGGGCCACATCGAACTCGCTCATTGGATTTGGGCTGCCAAGGCGTATAGGGTGCCGCCATGCGCCGCGAATACGAAGCCCGGCGCGACCAGCGGCGGGGCATATGTGAAGACTGATGTGCCGGGGATAAAGTTGGTCATGAGCCGGCCGCTGCTGGCGTCGATGGCGTATAGGGTGCCGTTTTGCGAGGTGATCGTTACGACGCCATCCAGGATCTGAGGGTCGCTTTCGAGGGGGCCGTCCGTAGCAAAGACCCAACGCAGCTTGCCAGTGCGCGCGTCGTAGGCGAAGAGCTGGCCATTGCTGGCGCCGGCCAATACCACGCCGGCCGCCGCGTCGTAGGCCGGCCGGCTGTCCAGAAAATTGACCGGATCATGAGACTGCCAGATGGACTGGCCAGTGGCAGCGTCCAGGGCCTCAAACGTGGCGCCCTGGCCGGAGCTGCTGCCGGCATAGACCACGCCACTGTAGACCGCCAGGCTGCCGATGACGCTGATCGGGTCGGAGCGCCACAGGGTTTGGCCCGACCGCGGATCGAGGGCCAGGATTGCGCCGGCGGCGACAATCAGTTTCCCATTGTCCAGCACGGGCTGGGCGCTGCCAGTGGTGAAGGTCTTGGTCCACTGCACCTGGCCGGTGCCGGCATCAAGCGCGCTGACGCTCGAGGCGGTGGTGGTAATCGTGTTGACAAACACCTGCTGGCCCCCAGCCACGGGTCCAAAGCGGATCACGCCGTCCAGCGCCGTTGACCACAGC
>Ga0070730_10005215_pt1 | contig 11241 bp, 7 predicted proteins | sample Coa_R1_3_FD_66447 | JGI IMG/M metagenome (GOLD analysis project Ga0070730, IMG submission 66447) | Surface soil microbial communities from Centralia Pennsylvania, which are recovering from an underground coalmine fire - Coalmine... | ecosystem: Environmental > Terrestrial > Soil > Unclassified ... | reverse complement strand
GAATGAACTGGAGCGGCTGATCGCACTGCACGATGCGTCCACCATTGCCGCCGTGATCGTCGAGCCCATCTCGGGGTCGGCGGGGGTGATTCTTCCGCCCGTGGGCTACCTCAAGCGGCTGCGGGAGATCTGCGACAAGAACGACATTCTGCTGATATTCGATGAGGTGATCACCGGCTTCGGCCGCACCGGAAAGCCGTTCGCCGCCCAGTCGTTCGACGTGACCGCCGACCTCATGACCACCGCGAAAGGTCTCACGAACGGCGCCGTGCCGATGGGCGCAGTGTTCGCGCAGCGCAAGATTTACGAGGCCTTGATGCAGGGTCCGGAGAATGCCATCGAGCTGTTCCACGGGTATACCTACTCGGCGCACCCGGTGGCCTGCGCGGCGGCTTTGGCGACGCTCGACATCTACGCCAGGGAAGGTCTGCTCACGCGGGCCGCAACCCTCGCTCCCCAATGGGAGGATGCGGTGCACTCCATGCGCGGCACGCAGCACGTGGTCGACGTGCGCAATTACGGCCTGATCGGAGCCGTCGAGCTGGAGTCGCGGGCCGGGAAGCCCGGTGCACGAGCGTTTGATGTGTTCCTCAAGTGTTTCGAGCGCGGAGTCATGGTTCGCCAGACGGGCGACGTGATCGCCATGTCCCCGCCGCTCATTATCGAAGAGAAGCAAATCGCCCGCATCGTCGAGACCGTGACCGAGGTGATTCGCGACACGGATTAAAGGGGCCGGTGGACGGGACGCGGGCCGCGGGCCGCAGGGCGCCGAAGACCGCCGACCTCTGCACCGAAGGTTTCAATCGTCGATCGTTGTGCAACTGCTCCGGCTACCGGCTGGAGCGAGGGTTGCCGGTGGGAGTTCAGGCTTCGCCGGAAGGCGCCGCCTCGAACACCGCATACCACTTCTTGCAGGGTTCGACGACTTCCCACGTCCCTTCGAAACCGGCGGGCACGACGAACGCATCCCCGGCGCGGAACTCGTGCCGGTCCCCGCCGGCCGATTCGATGCGCACGCGGCCCTCGAACAGCACGCACAGCTCGTGCTCCGTATAGCGAATCCGCCACTTGCCGCTGGTGCTGCTCCAGACGCCGCAGAAAAACTGCCGGCTGCCGTCGCTGTATTGATTCGACACCCGCGTCCGCGGAATGCCGGAGAGGATTTTCTCGGGGGAGGGATTTGCGGACTCGCCCGTCTGAAAGCGGTCCAGGACGAGGATCTTCGGCGGTTGATTCATCCGCTATCGTAGGCGCGTGTCACCCGCGGAAACAAGAGCGGCCCTGCACGGTACCGTGCAGGGCCGCCTGCTCACTCGTTTTCCGTCACCTGCAGGCTGGTAGCCGGCGTTGCGATGATCGGCGATTCCTGCTTCGGCAGGCCGCTGCCGCCCGACTGCGCGACCGCCGGCTGTTCCTGCGCTTGCAGGGTCAGACGCACGCGTCGCTCGAGGGCATACCCGTCGGCGTCTGCCGCCACACTCTGGCTCTTGCCGTAGGCATTGATTTCGAGCGCCTCCTCGTCGACCCCTGCCGCGACGAACAAATCCCGAACCGCATTGGCGCGCGCCTCCGAGAGTTTGAGATTGGCATCCACCGTGCCGCGCGCATCGGCATATCCGTCGACGCGGACCTTGAGAGCCGGTGATTTGGCAACGGCCTCGGCGAGCACGTGAAGGCCGTTCGCCATCTCCGGAGCGATTTCGGCGCTGCCCGTGCGAAACAGCACGTCGCCCTGCAAGCCGTCGAGCACCTTGGCGGCCTCACCCTGCGCCACCTCGTCGGTGGCGGATTGCGCCGCCTCGATGCTGTGGGACAGCTGATCGAGCCGCGCCGTGAGCGCGCGGTTGGTCTCCGCCAGATCGCCCTTTTCCGTCAACAGCGCGGCATTTTCGGTCCGCAGCTCCGACTCGTTCTTCTGCAGCGCCGCGACCTGTGCCTCGGCCTTGGCGGCTTCGCCTGCGCGATGCACGCGGTTTCCGAGCCATGTCCCGATGCCCGCGCCGACGACCGCGCCGATCGGACCTGCGGCAAATCCACCGATCACGCCGCCCGTGATGAAGCCGGCCGGCTCCTGCGGCGGCGCAGGCTTGTTCTCCGCGGCCAAAGCCGCCGCGCCCATGCCCAACAAGCCCATCGTGCAAACGATTCTGGAATATGCAGTTTTCATGACAGCTCCTCACCGAAGTTTTCGCCGATTTCAGGCGACGACCTTCGCCGCCTTGTGAGAGCTATTTGAATCCGCTATTCGGGCGCACCTCGTTCGCCCGTGATGGCAAATTGTGGCAAAGCGGCGACCAATTGAGCGGTTGGGTCGGACAGTGCACAGCGATTTTATGCGGCCGAAACTCGCCCGGCAGTGACCATGGCCGGCGTGGGCGCGCGTCGCATTGAATCAGCTTATCGCCGAGTGGGCCGGCCGCGCGCTCCGCGACCTCCGTCGAAGCGACGGGCGCGGCGCGGTATCCAATGGAGTCTCGATGGCGTCTCGATGGCGATGTCGAATACCTTGGCCTTGAGGATTCGTTCTACGTAAGGTTCAGGCCTTCAGCGAGAAGGGGGTGAAATTGGTGTCGATGTCGTAGTAGTCCTCGTTCTCCGCTCTCTTCAGGAAAGCCACCACACGGTAGGTCAAGGGGGTCGCGATGATTTCCCAGCCGCTCTTCAGCGCATATTGAGTGAACATAATGGCGACCAAATGCGCTCCCGGAATTCGGCCGTAAAACGCCAGGAAGTAGAAGATCATCGAATCCACGAGTTCGCCGCACAACGTCGAGCCGACGATCCGCGTCCATAACCAACGGCCCCGCGTCCAGATTTTCATCTTGGCGAGCACGTAGCTGTTGACGAACGTGCCGCACAGGAAGGCAATGACCGAAGCCAGTACGATGCGCGGGGTATTGCCGAATACCGCCTCGACAGCCGCCTGGCCGGCGCGCGAGCTTTCCGACGGCGGCAGATGCACGATGATCGCCGCCATGATGGAGGCGAACGCCAGCGCGCCAAAACCAGCCCACACGACGCGGCGATCGCGCCCGTATCCGTACACCTCGGTCAAGATGTCGCCGAAGATATATGAGATCGGGAAGAACAGGACGCCGGCGAGAAAGGTGACCGTCCCGAACACCGGCACCTGGATGGAGGTTTCCTTCGCGGGGCCGATCAGATTCGAGCAGAGCAGGATGCAAACATAGGCCGCCATCACGAAATCGTAATAGCGGTACTCGCGGATGTGCGGCGGTCGGTTCATATGCGCAAGCATACCCATGATATGTCACACGGGCCATGCACCAGGCCGCCGTGTCGCCGATTGGCGAAGACCATCACACCAGGATGAATCTCGGTACGGTAGATATGTACATTCACCCCAAGACAAATGGATTTATGGATCAGGGCAAGCAACGCGGCGCGATGGGTCCCCTCATTGACTTCAACGCCGTTTGCCAAAAAGTGCGTGAGGCCGTCGAGCCCGCGCGCATCCATGCCGTCTCGCTTCACGATCACAAGGGCGAGATCCTCTGGCTGACGGAGGGCTCCATGGGGCCGGATGAACACAACGCGGTGCGCGAGGCGTTCGACGCCTTTTCAAACGTCAACGGTCCGCCGGTTCTGGATTACGATCTCGGCAATTCTCGCTCCGCGGTTCTGTTCCGCGCCGTGAATTCGCGCCGCTCCCTGGTCGGCGCAATCATGCTCATCATGGATTCCCGGGGCCTCAAGCAGATCGACAAGGGCGCCGCCCGGTTGATGAACTCCAAGCTGCAACAAGCATTGTCGGAATTCGCCGGCATGCGCCCGGAGGCCGCACCGCCCGGCGCCGCGGTGCCGGCCGGCGCTCCTTCCCGGCCGGCCGCCGAGCGCGCTCCGGCGCCCAAGACGCAAGCGGCCCGTACGCCCCGTGCAGCTCCGGCGGCGGCAGGAACTCCATCCACCGTGGCGTCGGCAATGGCGCGGGTGGCGCCGGGACCGGCCGACCCGCGAGCCGCTGCGGCATCGGCCGTCTCCCAAGCCGCTGCCGTGCCCGACCAACGCGCCTCGTCGCCGGTCACCCCCGAAATCGACCGGCTGCACGCGGCTTTGCGGCGCAGTCCCATCGCGCTGCATGTGCAGCGTCTCGTGCCATTGGCCAAGGGCAGCCAGCTGCGGCGCTACGAAGTGCTGCTCCGCTCGAAATCCGAGGACGCGCCCAACAGTGCGCCCCACGCGATGCTGAAGGCCGCGGTCGAAAACGGACTCGGCTCCATGATCGACCGGCGTGTCGTCACCGAACTGATCGGCTGGCTGGTGCGCCACCCGGACGTGTGGCAGAAACGCGCGGTCCTGTTTTCGGTGAACCTCACGAGCACCGCTCTGCACGACGAACATTTCATGAAGTTCGTGGAGTTGTGCCTCATGAAGTCGTCGCTGCCGAAGGCGATGATCGCATTCGAAATCGACGTGTCCACCGCGATCCAGCTGGGCGACAAAACCGCCGACGTCGCCGCCGCCCTGCATCGGTTGGGGTGTCCGCTGGTGCTCGATGATTTCGGGATGCGCACCGAATGCTTCGACCTGCTGCGGCTGCCGGCCGTGCGTTATGTCAAGATCGCTTCGGCGATCACGGCGAAAATGCGCACGGACAAATTATCGCAGGCGGCAATCACCGCCGTGGTGCAAATGGCCCGGGTTCTTGGGATGCATACCGTCGCGAAGCGCACCGAGACCGCCGCCGAGCAGGAATGGCTGACCGCGCTCGGGGTCGACTTCATTCAATCGAACGCCTTGTCGCCGCCTGCCGCGATCGACTCGTTATCGGCGGTTCAAAAACCGCCGCCCAGTGCTTTGACCAAATAGACCGCGGTCAAAAACTGCTGACCGCGGATCTGCACGGCTTGCCGCTGATTGCCGAGCAGCGCCTGCTGCGCCGTGAGCACGTCGAGGTACACGGCGAGGCCTCCCTTGTAGCGCTCGCTGGCAATATCGAAAGCCCGCTGCGAACTCTCCACGCTGGCATCGGCGTCGCGCGCAGCCTGATCCAGGGATGCAAGACCCGTGATCCCGTTCTCCACCTCCTCCATCGCCGTGAGCACCGTCTGCCGGTAGCCGGCCACTGCCGCCGCGTAGTCCTGCTCCGCGATACGCGCGTTGGCGCGGTTTCTGCCGGCATCGAACAGGGTCTGCGTCGCGGAGAGGCCGACCGCCCACAATTCGCTCGGTGCCTGGAGCAGCGACGACAGGGCGGAACTTTCCCAACCGACGGAAGGGTCCAAGGGCATCAATTGGATCGTGGGAAAGTATGCGGCGCGCGCAACGCCGATGCGTGCGTTGGCGGCGGCCATCGAGCGTTCGGCGGCGGCCACATCCGGGCGTCGCTGCAGCAGGTCGGAAGGCAGTCCCACCGGCAACACCGGCAATCGGCCTGCCACGGCCACGGCCGGGATGCTGAATCCCGGCGCCGGCGTTCCCACCAGTGTCGCAATGGCATGCTCGTTCTGCGCGCGCTGCACGTGCAGCAGTTCCAACTGTGTCGAACTGCTCTGCACCAAGGCTTGCTGCTGCGCCAAGTCGAAACCCGTGGCATATCCCAGGTCGTGCCTTGACTCGACGAAACCCAAGGCATCTCGCTCGAGCTCCAGGCTGTGGTTGACCACGTCGATTTCCGCGTCGAGTTCGCGCAACGTGAAGTAGTCGCTGACCAGCTGTGCGGTGAGCATCAAGCGTGTGTTCTCGAAGTCCGCCGCCGCCTGTTCCGCCGCGGCGCGGTACCCCTCGGCTCCGCGGCGCACGCGACCGAACAGGTCGAACTCGTAGTCGACGAACGGTCCCAGGGTGAAATTGTTCTGCACGGTCGACTGATTGGGCGTCGAATAGGACGCGAGCGGGCGGTTCGCGGACGTTTTGGTGCGGGCGGCGGATGCCTGCAGACCGACGCCGGGATACAGATAGGACCTCGCCACGGTCACCTGGCTGCGCGCCTGCTCGAGCCGTGCGGCCGCCACTTTCAGGTTCTGGTTGCTGAGCAGTGCCTGGTCCACCAACGGATCGAGCGCGGGATCCTGGAAGACTTCCCACCATTGGCCTTTGCGAGCCGCATCGTCCGGCGCCGCTGCATGCCACGGCGCATCGGGACGCCACGCCGGGGGCACGTCCGCCGCCGGCCGATGATAATCCGGGCCGACGGCGCATCCCGCGGCCCATCCGGCAGCCAAGAAGAGCGCAAACCGCCCGATGGTGCGCACCACGGTCACGACGCCGGGCATGACGTCAGCCGGCGCTCGGCCGCACCAGCGCCACGACATCGCCATCGGCGAGCGAATCCGCGGGGTTCACGATGATCCGATCAGCGGCGTCGAGACCGGCAAGCACTTCGACGGAGGTGCCGTAGTCCGTGCCGAGCTTCACGAGAGCCAGGCGTACGCGGCCGTTCTGATCCACGACCGCAACCCGGGGGCCATCGGGCCGGAACAGCAGCACATTGGTCGGTACCACGGTGGCTGCCCCGGCGCTCTTGATCGGCAACTCGGCCTGGACGTAAGCGCCCGAAAACAGCTCGCCGCGCGGATTGGGCACGCGGATCTCCACCTGCAGGGTGCGGGTCACCGGATCGATGGCACGGGCGGTGCGCGCAATGCTGCCCTCGTAGCGCTCGTCCGCCCGCTCCGCGAAGCGAACGGTCACGGTATCGCCGATCTTGACCTGATTCGCATACACCTGCGGCACGTAGACGTACAGCCGCAACGGATCGACCTGCGCCACCGAAAAGAGCGCCTGACCCGCTCCGCCGTTGCCGGCATTGACCAAATCACCCACGTCGATATTGCGGCGGGTTAAAACGCCGTCGAACGGCGCGGTCACCCTGTTGAATCCCTGCATGGTGCGGAGCCGCGATACATTGGCCGCGGCGGCCGCAAGATCGGCCTGGGCCTGTTTGTAGGCGCTCAACCGCTCGTCCACTTCCTGTTGGGTCACGGCATCCTTCTGGCGCAGGCTCTGCCAGCGCTCCGCGCTGCTCTTCGCCAGGGCCTCGCTCGAGGCGGATTGCGCCCATGCCGCTTGCGCCTGAAGGAGCTGCTGGTCGATTTCGGGCGCGGTGATTTCGGCCAGGAGTTCGCCTTTCCGGACCGACGCCCCGATGTCCTTCGTCCAGCGCGCCACGTAGCCGCTGCTGCGCGCATACACGGTCGACTCGATCACTCCCTGCAGGGTTCCGGGAAGGGTGACGGCAATGCCGTCGCCGCCGCTGGTGGGTTGCGTCGTCGTCACGTACTGCACGGCGTGAATCGCGGTGGCATCCGCCAAGGCGCGCGCCTGCATCGAACGGTTCACGACCACGATCAGGCCGCCCAAGAGCAGCAGCGCGACGAGCGCCCCCGCAGCGAGCTTGGCGCGCTTGAGCAGGGTCGATGCTGTTGCGTCGGACATATCAGGTGCTGCCTTGGGTTATCGCGGGGCCGCCGGGATTCGCGCCGTCGGCCCGCGCGCGGGGCGGCCCTCCGCCGATCCGCGCATGCCGGCGCCGTTCGAGACGGCGATGAACCCCGGCGAAGATGGTCGGAACGAAGAGCAGCGTGGAGACGGTTGCAAACATCAACCCGCCGATCACGGCGCGGCCGAGCGGCGCGTTCTGTTCCGCGCCTTCTCCCAGCCCCAAGGCCATCGGAATCATGCCGATCATCATCGCAAGCGCCGTCATCAGTACCGGCCGGATGCGGGTTGCGCCGGCGTCCCGCGCCGCCTCGATCGGGTCCAATCCCTCGCCCATGCGCTGACGCGCGAATGACACGATCAAGATGCTATTGGCCGTGGCAACTCCCATGGTCATGATCGCCCCGGTCAATGCCGGCACGCTCAACGTGGTTCCCGTCAACAACAGCATCCAGCAGATGCCCGCGAGTGCCGCCGGCAGCGCCGTGACGATGATGAAAGCGTCCATCCACGATTGAAAATTGACGACGATCAACAAGTACACCATGACCACCGCCAAAACCAATCCCACCCCCAACTGAACGAACGACGACCGCATGGTCTGCGTCTGCCCCAGGATCGCGACCTGCGTCCCGCGCGGCAGGGTCGGACGCAGCCGGTCGACCAACGATCGAATTTTGGCGGAGACGCTGCCCATGTCCCGGCCCTCCACGTTGACGAAGATATCCGTCGCCGGTGCCAGATTGTAGCGCGATGCCACCGCCGCCTGGGCTGCGGGCTCGACCCGCACCAGATTGCTCAACAATTGCGGCCCGACGGCTCCGGCCGCCGCCGGGATCCCCGCGGCCGGCCGAACCGGAGTGCGCAACAGCGCATCCAGGCTGTCGATCGAATATTGCGGCGACTGGACCGTCAAACTGTAAATGACGCCGTTCGCCGGGTTCAGCCAGTAGCTGGGCGCAGTTTGCGCCGTACCGGACGTGGAAATCAGGAGGTCCTGAGTGACGTCGCTGGGACTCAGTCCCAGCTGCTGCAGCTGGGTTCGATCCATGATGAGGGATACCGTCGGCACGTCGAGGCGCTGGTGGATGTGCGTGTCCACCGCTCCTGCGACCTGTTGGATCTGCTTCATCAGCTTGGCGGCGATCGCATAGTTTCCGCGCAGGTCGGCGCCGGTGAACTGCACGTCGATCGGGGCCGGCACTCCGAAGTTCAGTATCTGGGTGACCATGTCCGCCGGCTGAAAGTAAAACTCCATTCCCGGGAACAACTTCGGCAATTCGCGCCGCATGCGCTCGACATAGCGCGCGGTCGGTGCGTGCCCTTCGTTGAGAGAGATCTGGATCTCCCCGTCCAGAGTACCGAAAACACCGGAATTGCTGTACGAGAGGTTGATGCCGCTGTAAGGAACGCCGAGGTTATCCAGCACCGCACCCAGCTCCCGTGCCGGAATGATCCGCCGGATCGCGGCGTCCACCCGGTCCGCGGCGCGGGCCGTTTCCTCGATGCGCGTGCCGGTCGGCATGCGCATGTGCATGCGGATCAGCCCCGCGTCGACGCTCGGAAAGAAATCGCGCCCCAAGACGAACACCAGCCCGCAGGACAGCACGCAGAAAGCGAGGAACAGGCCGGCAAAGAGCCGTCGGTTGGCGAGCACCGCCGTCAAGATGATGACGTAGCCGGTGCGCAGCTTTTCGAAGCGCGCGTCGAAGGCATGATATACCCGCCGCAAAGGGCTCGCAGTGGCGGCGCCCTCGCCCGGCCCATGGCCCATCATGAGCATGACGAGGGTGGGCACCAGGGTGCGCGACAAGATATAGGACGCCAGCATGGCGAAGACCACCGCTTCGGCGAGGGGCGCGAATAGGAACCGCGCCACCCCGGACAGAAAGAACATCGGCACGAATACGATGCAGATGCACAGGGTCGATACCAGGGCAGGCACGGCGATCTCGCCCGCGCCGTCGAGGATGGCCTTATGCAGGTCCGAACCCAGGTGCAGATGGCGTTCGATATTTTCGATGGTCACGGTTGCATCGTCGACCAGAATCCCCACCGCCAGCGCGAGGCCGCCCAGAGTCATGATGTTCAGGGTCTCGCCGGTGAGGTAGAGCGCGATGATCGACGCCAATATGGACAGCGGAATCGATACCGCGATGATGCAGGTGCTGCGCCAGTTGCCCAGAAACAGCAGAATCAGCATGGCGGTAAGGGCGGCGGCGATCGCCGCCTCGCGAACCACGCCGCTGATGGCGGCGCGCACGAAGGTGGACTGATCGAAGAGCGGGTCGATCTTGAGATCCGGCGGCAGTATTTGCGCGGCCTTCGGCAGTTCGGCCAGCAGGTTCTTGACGATGTCCAAGGTGGACGCGCCGCCATTCTTGATGATCGAGATGAGCACGCCCCGGTGTCCGTTCTGGCGCACGATGTTGGTCTGCGGCGAGAAGCCGTCGCGGACGTGGGCCACTTCGGAAAGATACGTCGTCGCGCCGCCGCGGGTGACGACGGGAATTCTGTTGAGGCCCTCGACGGTATCCGGTGAACTGTTCGTCGCCAGCACGTATTCGGTGCCGCCGATCTTGGCCGTTCCCGACGGCAAGACCAGGTTCTGGGTGTTGACGGCATTGACGACGTCGGTCGGCGTCAAGCCCTTGGCGAGCAGTGCCGCCGTGTCGAGATCGACCGATATGACCCGTTGTTTGCCGCCGTACGGCCACGGGACGGCCACGCCTGGGATGGTCACCAACCGCGGGCGGAGAAAATTCACGGCCGCATCGAACAAAGCCTGCTCGCTCAGCGTGGGACTGGAAAGACCGAGTTGGATGACCGGAATGCTCGAGGCGGAGTATCTGATCACCAGCGGCGGGAGAATCCCCGGAGGCAGCTGGCGCAGCACGGTCTGCTCCTGAGAGACGACCTGGGCGATGGCGGTGGGGATGTTGGCGTTCGGCTGGAGGAAGATCTTGATGACCGCGATGCCGTTCAAAGACTGGGACTCGATGTGCTCGATGTCGTTGACCAGAGTGGTGAGACTGCGCTCGTTCTGCGCGGTGATGCGATTGCCCATTTCCTGGGCGGACAACCCTCCGTAGTTCCAGACGATGCTGATCACCGGGATATTGATTTCGGGGAAGATGTCCGTGGGCATCTTCAGCAGCACCAACGGCGTCGCAAGCAGGATCAGCAGCGCCATTACCAGGAAGGTGTAAGGCCGCCGCAACGCAACTTCAACGATCCACATGGACTACAAAACCTCGGCCGCGCGCGGATTTTTACCGGCAGGGTCGATGATATTATGCCCGCACCGGCTCGAGCGAGACTTCTTTGAATGAAAAGCTGAATGCAACGTTGCGCGAGGCGTCCAGCGCCGGGATCGGCCGCCGCCATCGCTGACCTTGCCAAATACGGTTCACCGATTCAGGCGTTGCCGGCCCTCAAGACTCCGGCTCTTGAGATTCCGGCTCTTGAGATTCCGGCTCTTGAGATTCCGGCTCTTGAGATTCCGGCTCTTGAGTTCCGGATCTGAGATTCGGGCTTTTAAGATTCCGGCTCTTAAGATTGCGTCATCTGCTACACGGCACTTGCAAATGAACACGATCGCGGCAAACAATAGGTCGTCTGCAACGAGACACCGGGACCGAGCTAAGTGTTTTTGTTAGTCCCATGAGGTTCGGTTCCGGCTCCCGTCCGACGCATTGCCCATGACACTCAACGCACTGATCGTCGTCTTCGGGCTCACCGCAGTTCTCTTTTTTTTCGCGGCGGCACGCAGTCTTCGCAGGCGCCGCATCGTCGGCGGACTGGTGCGCGGCGGCGCCTCCATCCTGCTGATCGCGATCA
>Ga0070730_10005213_pt1 | contig 11242 bp, 9 predicted proteins | sample Coa_R1_3_FD_66447 | JGI IMG/M metagenome (GOLD analysis project Ga0070730, IMG submission 66447) | Surface soil microbial communities from Centralia Pennsylvania, which are recovering from an underground coalmine fire - Coalmine... | ecosystem: Environmental > Terrestrial > Soil > Unclassified ... | reverse complement strand
ACTTCCTCGTCGGGGGAGCGCATGAGGCCGACCTCGACGTCCAGGGACGCATCGGGATCCCCGCGCACCTCCGGCAGTACGCCGGCCTCGGCGGCGACGCGATCGTCGTCGGCGCCAACGACCGCCTCGAGCTCTGGGAGCCGGGGCGCTGGCAGGCCCGCCTCGCGCAAGTCGAAGGATCGATCAGCGACAGCCTCGCTGACCTCGGCATCTAGCGATGGGAGGGCTCATGAGCCGGTTCTCCTGGCCGACGTTCTCGCCCAGCTTGCTCCCCGCGAAGGTGGCCGCTTCCTCGACGGCACGGTCGGCGGTGGGGGACACGCAGCCGCCCTCCTCGACGCCACCGCGCCGGATGGCCGGCTTCTCGGGCTCGACGTCGACCCTGCGGCTCTTGCGATCGCGCGACGGGAGCTGGCGCGCTACGGCGGTCGCGCCGTCCTCGTCCAATCCAACTTCGCGGTTCTCGACGACGTGGCCCGCGAGCATGACTTCGTCGATCTCGACGGCGTCCTCCTCGACCTCGGGCTCTCGTCGATCCAGCTCGCCGACGGGTCCCGCGGCTTCAGCTTCCGCGCGGCCGGACCCCTGGACATGCGGGCCGACCCGCGACTCGAGCGCACGGCGGCGGACCTGGTGAACACCTGGGACGAGCGCGACCTGCGGCGCATCTTCGCCGATCTCGGCGAGGAGCCCGAGGCCGCGCGCGTCGCGGGCGCGATCGTGCGCCGCCGCTCTCGCGGTCCGTTCATGACGGCCGACGAGCTCGGACGCTTCGTCGCCGGAGTGAAGACCCGCCGGGGCGGGAAGATCGACCCGGCCACGCGCGTCTTCCAGGCCCTCCGGATGGCCGTGAACGACGAGCTTGCCAACCTCGCGGCGGGTCTCGAAGCCGCGCTGCGGGTCCTGCGTCCCGGCGGCCGCCTCGCGGTCGTCTCGTTCCACTCGCTCGAGGATCGGGCCGTCAAGCAGTTCATGGCCCGCGAATCGCGCGATTGCATCTGTCCTCCCCACCTCCCCACCTGCGTCTGCGGGCACCGCGCGGGTCTGCGCGTCGTCTCTCGCCGGCCGTTGATGGCGGCTGGCGCCGAGACGATGCGCAACCCGCGCGCCCGCAGCGCCAGGCTTCGCGTCGCCGAGAAGATCGCGTCGTGATCGCGGCCCAGGCGGTGCCCCTGAAGTGGGGCACGTCCGCGGCGGGCAAAGCCCGCCGCTCCTTTGACCGGGGCACGTCCGCGGCGGGCAAAGCCCGCCGCTCCCGAAGCGCTGGTTCAACAGGAGCTTCGTCGTGGGATCTGCGGATCTTCGGCCTCGCGATCGCCGCGATCGCCTTCTCCTTCGCGCTCGCGGTCGTCTACGTGTCGCAGAGCACGGCGCTCTCGGTCGCCGGTTACGACGTCCAGAAGCTCGCGGCCCAGCGTGACGAGCTCCGGCGCCAGATCTCGCTGCTGGACGTCCAGAGCGCGCGGCTCGACTCGCCGGCCCGCATCGCCGCCGACGCTCAGCGCCTCGGCATGGTCCACGCGCGCTACGTCCCGTTGATCCCCGCTCAGCCGCTCATCGCGAAGCGCTAGCCACACTCCGCGCGCGAGGGAGGGAAGGGTGCCGACCGTGCGACCCGGGCGCCTCCGCCTGCTCTTCGCGCTGTTCGCCGCCTCGTCGCTGGTGCTCGCCGGCCGGCTTGCGTACTGGCAGACCTTCGGGCGCGCCGTGCTCCTCGAGCGCGCGACCGACCAGGTGCGCAGCGATCTCGTCGTCGCCGCGCAGCGCGGCGTCATCCGCGACCGCAACGGCGCGATCCTCGCGACGACGGTCCAGCTCCGGTCCCTGTACGCGCTGCCGTCGCGGATCCCGGACAAGGCCGTCGCGGCGCACGAGCTGGGCATCCTGCTGGGACGGGATCCCGCGCCGATCCGCGCGTCGCTCGAGTCGGGCGCGGAATGGCTGTACATCCAACGCTGGCTGCCGGAGGAGACCGCGAGCGCGATCGCGGCGCTGCACATCCCCGGTCTCGGCTTCCAGACGGAGCCGAAGCGGCTCTACCCGAACGACGCGATCGGCGCGGCCGTCCTCGGCTTCGTGAACGACGACGGTCAGGGCGTGAACGGCGTCGAGGGGTACTACGACGCGATGCTCCGGGGGACCGACGGGCGGCTCGTCGTCGAGCGCGACCCGGCGAACCGTGATCTGGCCGTTGGACTGCGTGAGGCGGTCGCGCCGCGCGATGGCGCGGACCTCACGCTCACGATCGATCTGGTCGCGCAGACCGCCGCCGAGCGAGAGCTCGCCGCGGCGATGAAGAAGGAGCACGCGACGAGCGGGTCGATCCTCGTCGTCGATCCGGCCGACGGATCGATCCGCGCCCTCGCGTCGGCGCCGACGTACGACCCCTCCGCCGTGCGGCTCGCCGATCCCGAAGCCCTGCGCGACCGGGCCATCGCCTGGCCCTACGAGCCCGGCTCCACGATGAAGGCGGTCACGATCTCTGCGGCGCTGAACGAGCATCTCGTCCGGCCGACCGATTCGTACAACGACGTCGGCTACACGATCGTCGGCGGCCGCCGGCTCAACAACGCGCTCGGCAAGGCCTACGGGCCGACGACCGTCAGCCAGATCCTCGAGCGCTCGCTCAACGCGGGCGCCGCGTGGGTCGGCACGAAGCTCGGCGCGCAACGGCTGAGCGACTACTTCCACCTGTTCGGATTCGGACGCCCGACCGAGGTGGACCTCGCGGGCGAGGTGAGCGGCACCGTGCGGCCGCTCGCCGAGTGGTACCCGGTCGACGTCGGCACGGCGTCCTTCGGTCAGGGCGTGAGCGTGACCCCGCTGCAGCTCGCGATGGCCTACGCGGCCATCGCCAACGGCGGGACGCTCTACCGGCCCTACGTGGTGGCGAGCCGGCGCGATGCGGACGGGGAGCACCGCACCGCGCCGGTGGCCGTCAGCCACCCGGTCACGGCGGACACGGCCGCGACCGTCCGCTCGATGCTCCTCGCCACCGTCGACATCGGCATCGCGCACAACGCGGCGATCGCCGGATTCAGCGTCGCCGGGAAGACCGGCACGGCGCAGATCGCGGGGCCCGACGGCAGCTACATCGACGACCAGTACGTCAGCTCGTTCGCGGGCTTCTTCCCCGCGGACGATCCCAAGTACGTCGTCGTCGTCGTCCTCGAGAAGCCCAACTCGCGCCTCCTCGGCACGGTGACCGCGACGGATGCGTTCAAGGGCGTGGCCCAGGACATCCTCCGTTACGCGCGCATCCAGCCGGACCGCCGGCCGTAACCGGGCCAGGCGCCCTAGCATCGACGCCGTTGTTCACGCTCGAACGACTCCTCGCCGCGAGCGGTGGGCGGGTCGTGCGCGGCACCCCGGAAGCCGGCCTGACCTTCACCGGCGGCGCGTTCGACTCCCGTCTCATCGAGGGCGGCGAGTGCTTCTTCGCCCTCCGCGATCAGCGTGACGGGCACGACTTCGTCGCCGACGCGTTCCGTCGCGGCGCGCGGGCCGCGGTCGTGGAGCGCGTGGTCCCCGCACCCGACGGCGCCGTCCTCGTCGAGGTGGGGAGCGCGCTCCGCGCGCTCCGCCGGACCGCGGACTCGATCCGCGACGATCAGCCGATCCCGGCCGTCGCGATCACCGGCAGCGTCGGCAAGACCACGACGAAGGAGGCGACCGCCGCCGCGCTCGGCGCGCGTTATCGGGTGCTGCGGACCCTCGCCTCGCACAACAACGAGATCGGCGTTCCGCTCACGTTCCTCCGCCAGGAGCCGGGGCACGAGGTCGCGGTCATCGAGCTCGGCTTCTACGTGCCCGGCGAGATCGCCGACCTCTCGGCGCTCGTCCGCCAGCGGATCGGCATCGTGACGACGATCCCCGATATCCCGGTGCACTTCGCGCGGACGCCGGATGTCGCTGCGATCGTCGCCGGGAAGGGCGAGCTCATCGAAGCGCTGCCGCCTGACGGCGTGGCGATCCTGAACGCCGACGATGCCCGGGTGCGCGGCATGGCCGCGCGCACCCGGGCCCGCGTCCTGCTCTACGGGGAGTCCGCCGATGCGGAGGTCCGCGCGACGAACGTGCGCGACCTCGGCCTCGACGGGATCCGCTTCACCGCCGAGGCGGGCGCGGCGCGGGCCGAAGCCCGGCTGCCCCTGCCGGGCCGCCATCTCGTGACGTCGGCGCTCGCCGCGCTGGCGGCGGCGGTCTCGCTGGACGTGCCCCTCGATGAGGCGGCCATCGGCCTCGAGATGCTCGAGCGCCCGGCGCATCGGATGAGCGTTCGTCGCGCGGCGGACGTCACGGTGATCGACGACTCGTACAACTCGAGCCCGGCCGCGGTGCACGCGGCCCTCGCGGTCCTGCGCGGCGTGCGTGGGCGGCGCGTCGCGGTGCTCGGCGACATGCTCGAGCTCGGCACGCTGTCGTTGGGCGCCCACGAGGCCGTCGGCGTCGACGCGGCGCGGAGCGCCGATGCGCTGGTCGCGGTGGGCGAGCTCGCGGCGGCGATCGCCGCGGCGGCGGAGCGCAACGGGCTCGCCGAGGTGCACCGGGCGGCCGACGCCGGCGAGGCGCTCGTCCGCCTCCGCCAGCTGCTGCGACCGGGCGACACGGTGCTCGTGAAGGGCTCGCGGGCCCTGGCGCTGGACGAGCTCGCGGACGCGCTCGTGCGCAGCGAGGCGCGGGCGTAGTGCCCGCCGGGACGCGGCACTAGATGGCGATCCTCTCGCTCGGCGTGCTGCTCGCCACGTTCCTCGTGGGGCTCGTCCTCGGGGCTCCGTACATCGATCTCATGCGGCGCCTCCGCATGGGCAAGCAGATCCGCCGCGAGGGGCCGCAGTCGCACTACGCGAAGCAGGGGACCCCGACCCTGGGCGGCGTCCTGTTCATCGCGGTGGTGGCGCTCGTGTGGCTCGTCGTCTTCGCGGTCCTCCAGGACCCCCAGCGCGGCGATTTCGTCGCGCAGACGATCGTGCCGATCGGAGCGTTCATCGCCGTGGGGATCCTCGGCGCGATCGACGACTACGTGAACGTCGTGTACGGCGTCGGCATCCGCGGCCGGCACAAGCTCGTGTGGCAGCTCATCGTCGCGGTGGTCGCCGGCGTGTACATCCAGCGGCACTTCGCGATCACCGGCGTGTTCGTTCCGCTCGTCGGCGAGGTCGAGATCGGCGCCGCCGCATTCGTCGCCATCGCGGTGATCGCGATCGTCGGCACGTCGAACGGCGTGAACCTGACCGACGGGCTCGATGGCCTCGCCGGCGGCACCTGCGTGTTCGCGTTCCTGTCGTTCGCGTTCATCGCCGCGGCCCGTGGCTTCCCCTGGCTCGTCGTGATCTGCGCGGCGATCGTCGGTGCGCTGCTGGCGTTCCTGTGGTTCAACACGCATCCCGCCGAATTCATCATGGGCGACGCGGGAGCCCTCGCCCTCGGCGCGACGCTGGCGACCGTCGCGCTCACGACCGGGTTCATCCTGCTGCTGCCGGTCGCCGGTGTGATCTTCATGGCCGAGACGGTCTCGGTCATCCTGCAGGTCGGCAGCTTCAAGCTCCGGGGTAAGCGCATCTTCCGCATGGCCCCGTTCCACATCCACTTCGAGCTCCTCGGCTGGCCCGAGCAGAAGGTGACCATCCGGTTCTGGCTCATCGGTGCGCTCGCCGGGATCGTGGCCGCGATCCTCGCGTTCGCGACGCCGGTCTCGTGACGCTCGTCGACGCGACCTGGGTCGAGCGCGACGGGATCCTCTGGTCGCCGGCGCTCTCGGGCCTCGGCCTGGTCGCCGGCTTCACGACCCGCGCCCGCGGCAGCATGGCCGGCGGCGTGTTCCCGCTCGACGAGCAGGACCGCAACCGCGACGCGCTCGCGCGCGGGCTCGGGTTCGACCGCGTCGTCCGGGTCAAGCAGATCCACGGCGATACCGTCGTCCGCGCGGACGACGTGGGAGCCCCGTGGCCCGAGGCCGACGCGCTGTGGACCGACACGCCGGGGCTGCTCCTCGGTGTCGCGGCGGCCGATTGCGTGCCGATCCTGGTGGCCGATCCGGAGGGCCCGATCGGCGCGGCGCACGCCGGGTGGCAGGGCACGTCCAAGCGGATCGCCGTGCGGCTCGTCGAGACGCTGGCGCGCAACGGCGCGGATCCGGCGCGCCTGGTCGCCGCGATCGGACCGTCGATCGGCCCGTGCTGCTACGTGATCGACGAGGCTCGCGCGGCGACGATCCGGGAGCGTCTGGGCGCGGACAGCGCCGACGTCCTGTTCGCGGGAGCCGACGGCCGGCCGGTCTTCGACCTCTGGTCGGCGAACGCGCAGCAGCTCGAGCAGGCCGGCGTCCGGACCGTCGAGCGCTGCGACGTCTGCACCCAGAGCGGCGGCGCGGACATCTGGAGCTACCGCGGCGACAAGGGTCGCAACGGCACCGGCCTCGGCATCATCGGGCGGCCGAAGTGAGCCTCATCTTCGACCCCGACGTCTCGCCCGACGACTTCCGGGACCGGCGGGTGACGATCATCGGGCTCGGCAAGGGCCGCGCGACCGCGGGCGTCGCGCGGTTCCTCGTGGCGAACGGCGCTCACGTCACGATCGCCGATCCCAAGCCGGCGGCGGAGCTCGCCGAGGGCATCGCGCGCCTCGCCGACACGCCGGCGGAGCTGGTCCTCGGGCCGTCCAGCGATGATGCCGCGCTCGCGGACGCGGACTTCGTGTTCATCAACCAGGGCGTGCGCCCGCGGTCCGCGACCGTGCAGCGCGCGCTGCAGCGGAAGATCCCGGTGCTCACCGAGATGGGGCTGTTCTTCCGCCTCTGCCCGGCGCCGATCGTCGGCGTGACCGGAACGAAGGGCAAGAGCACGACCTACACCCTCATCACGAAGATCCTCGAGCGCGGCTCGAGACGCGTCGTCGCGGGCGGCAACATCGGCCTCGCGGTCATCGATCTGCTGCCGACGCTCACCGCCGACGACCTGGTCGTCCTCGAGCTCTCGAGCTTCCAGCTCGACACGCTCGGCCGCAGCCCGCACGTCGCGGTCATCACGAACGTGCTCGAGGACCATCTCGACTGGCACGGCACGCGCGACGCGTACGTCGCCGCGAAGCGGCACATCCTGGCCTGGCAGGGCCCGGGCGACGTCGCCATCCTGAACCTCGACGACCCGACCACGGTGGCCCTGCACACCGGGGTGCCCTCGGAGGTCCGCGGCTACTCGCTCACGCTTCGTCCGAAGCGCGGCGCGTTCCGGGAGCCCGACGGCACGCTGGTCCTCGTCGACGGCGCTGACCGCCGGGTGCTGCTGCACGAGCGCGAGCTTCGCCTCCCCGGCCGGCACAACGTGTCGAACGCCCTCGCGGCGGCGGTCGCCGGCGGCGTCTACGGGATCGCGACCGCGGATATCGCCGAGGTGCTGCGCGCGTTCTCCGGGCTGCCGCACCGTCTCGAGCGCGTGGCCGAGATCGGCGGCGTCCTGTACGTGAACGACTCGCAGGGGACGACGCCGTACGCAACGATCCCCGCGCTCGTCGCGCATGGCCGGCCGGCGGTGGTGATCCTCGGCGGCGTGTCGAAGAGCGCCGACTTCACGGAGCTCGGCCGCGCGGTCGTGCGGGACGCGCGCGCGGCGGTGCTCATCGGCCAGGCCGCCGACGAGATCGCCGCCGCCCTGGAGCGCGCCGGCGCCGCCCGCAAGCCGCTGCCCGTCGAGCGCGCCGCGTCGCTCCCCGAGGCGGTGCGCCGGGCGACGGCCCTCGCCAAGCCCGGCGACGTGGTCCTGCTGTCGCCCGCGGGGCAGTCGTTCGACATGTTCTCGTCGTACGAGGAGCGCGGCGAGGTCTTCCGCGCGGCCGTGCGCGAGCTCGAGGCGGCGCAGGCATGAGACGCCCACGGCTCCCCACGCACACCGGCTACGACCTCATGCTCCTTTCGGTCGTGCTCGGCCTCCTCGCGATCGGGCTCGCGATGGTCTACAGCGCGAGCGGGATCAAGGCCCTCGACGCGCTCGACGACCCGCGCTACTTCCTCATCCAGCAGTCGGCCTGGGTGGCGATCGGGCTCGTCGCGATGTTCGTCGTCGCGCGCGTCGACTACCACCGCTATCGCGCGCTGGCGTTGCCCGGGCTCGCGCTCGCGGTGGTCCTTCTGGCGATCGTGCTCGTCCCGGGCGTCGGCACCCGCGTCGGCGGGGCGTCGCGGTGGCTGCGCGTGTCGTCGTTCGCCGGCGTGCAGCCGGCCGAGCTCGCGAAGCTCGCGGTCATCGTGTACCTGGCCTTCTGGTTCGCGGCCAAGCGCGAGCTCGTCGGCCGGTGGGCGGTGACCGTCCCGTTCGTCGGTCTCGTGCTGCTGGTCGCCGGCCTGGTCGTCGCGGAGCCGGACCTCGGCACCGCGATCGTGCTCATCGCGATCGCGCTCGCGATGTACTTCGCCGCCGGCGCGCGGGTCGCGGAGTTCGTCGCGCTCGGCGGCCTCACGACGATCTCCGTCGCCGCGGTCGCGGTGGTGCAGCCGTACCGCCTGGCGCGCCTGGCGACGTTCCTCGATCCCTGGAGCGACCCGCAGAAGACCGGATTCCAGACGATCCAGTCGATCTACGGGCTGGCGCTCGGCGGCCCGCTCGGCGAGGGCCTCGGCGCGGGGAAGGAGAAGTTCGGGTTCCTTCCGGCGCCGTACACCGACTCGATCTTCGCGGTCCTCGGCGACGAGCTCGGATTGCTGGGGACGCTGACGGTCGTCGTGCTGTTCCTGGTCATCGCGTTCAAGGGCATCCGCATCGCGCTCTCGGCGCCCGATGCGACCGGGGCCCTGCTGGCGACGGGCCTGACCGTCTGGATCGTGTTCCAGGCGTGGATGAACATGGCCGTCGTCGCCGCGCTCGTCCCGCTCACCGGCATCACGCTGCCGTTCATCTCCTACGGCGGATCGTCGATCTGCGTCGGTCTCGTGGCCGTCGGTATCCTGCTGAATGTTGGACGGCAAGCGGTCGGGACCGCGACGGACCGCCCGCCGGTGCAAGGTCCTGCTCGTGGGCGGGGGGACCGCCGGCCACGTCAGCCCGTTGCTCGCGGTCGCGGAGGCGCTCATCGCCCGGACGAGCGTCGAGCTCCGGTTCATCGGTGGACGTCGCGGCCTCGAGGGTGACCTCGCCCGGCAGGCCGGCATCCGGTTCCACGCGACACCGCTCCCGTCGCTCCGCGATCCCGACTCGAGGCTCGCGTTCCTGCTCCACGCGCTCCTCCTTCCGCCGGCCGCCCTCGACGCGTTCGTCCAGCTGATCCGCTTCCGGCCGAACGTCGCGCTCACGAGCGGCAGCTTCAGCGCGCTGCCGGTGCTCTTCGCCGCGCGGCTCCTGCGCGTCCCGGTGTACCTCTGGGTCGGCGACGCGGTCCCCGGTCGCGCCCTGCGCGCGGTCGCGGGCTGGTCGAAGGGGATCGGCCTGACCTTCGAGCCGGCGATGCGGTCGATGCCGCGGGGCCGCGCGACCGTGACCGGCAATCCGATCCGCGGGTCGCTCCTCAGATGGACGAGAACGGAGGGCCGCCGGGCCCTCGGCCTGCCCGAGAGCGGTCCGGTCGTGCTCGTGACCGGCGGAAGCCAGGGCTCGGAGCGGATCAACGGCGCGGTCCTGGCCGGGCTCTCGCGTCTCGTCCGCCGCGCCGCGGTCGTGCACCACACCGGGCCGGCGCAGCTCGCGAAGGCCCAGGCCCAGCGCGCGCTGCTGCCGGAGGCCGACCGCGCGCGCTACCAGCCGCACGGCTACCTGCACGACGAGATGGGGGCGGCGCTCGCCGCCGCGGACGTCGTCGTGGGCCGCGCGGGGTCCTCGTCGATCGCCGAGCCGCTGGCGTTCGGCGTCCCGCTCATCCTCATCCCGTTCGGAGCGGCGATGAACGCGCACCAGGCCGCGAACGCGCGGGCCGCGGCGGACACAGGCGCCGCGCTCATCGTGCCGGAGAGCGATCTCGACGGCGACCGCCTCGTGTCGATCGTCACCGGCCTGCTGGACGATCCGGCGCGTCTGGCGCGGATGGCCGCGAACGCGAAGGCGGCGGGGCGGCCGGACGCCGCCGCGACGATCGCCGGCGCGGTGCTCGCGCTCGGGAAGTGCGGCTGATGCGCATCCACGTCGTCGGCATCGGCGGCACGGGCATGTCCGCGGTCGCGCGGATCCTCCTCGCGCGCGGCCACACGATCAGCGGCTCGGACGCCGGCAGCTGGCCGCTCGCCGACGCGCTCGCCCGCGATGGGGCGACGGTGTTCCGATCCTTCGACGCGGCGCACGTGAAGGGCGCGGACGTCGTGCTCCGCTCGAGCGCCTATGGCGAAGCGAACCCCGAGGTCCGCGCGGCCCTGGACGCGGGCGTGCTCGTGTGGAAGCGCGAGGATGCCTGGCGCGAGCTGTCGCGCGGAGAGCGCGTCGTCGCCGTCGCCGGCACGCACGGGAAGACGACCACGACCGCGCTCGCCTGGACCGCGCTCCGCGCCGGCGGGGTCGACGCGTCGTTGATCTGCGGCGCGCCGCTCCGCGACCTGGGCACGAACGCCTATGCCGGCCGCGACCGGACGCTCGTCATCGAGGCCGACGAGTACGACCGGACCTTTCTCGCGCTCACCCCGGAGGTCGCGATCGTCACGAACGTCGACCACGATCACGTCGACATCTTCCCGACGAAGGCCGACTACGACGCGGCCTTCCGCACATTCGCGTCGCAGGTGACCCGGACGCTCGTCGCCTGCGCCGACGACCCGGGCTCGGGGGCGCTGGCCGGCCCGCGCACGCTCCGCTACGGGACCGCCGCCGGCGCGGAGTACCGGGTCACCGAGCGCATCGACGCCGGTGTCGGCGGCCAGACGTTCCTGCTCGAGGGCCCCGCGGGCCGCGGCCGCGTGAGCCTGAAGCTCGCCGGCGCGCACAACGCGTTGAACGCGAGCGCCGCGGTGATCGCCGCGGTGGCCTGCGGCATCCCGCTCTCGACCGCGGCGGACGCGTTCCACGCGTTCAGCGGCACCGCGCGACGGCTCGAGCCGCTCGGCGATGCCGCCGGTGTCAGCGTCGTCGACGACTACGCGCATCACCCGGCCGAGCTCCGTGCCTCGATCGCCGCGATGCGCCCGCGCGTCGGCCCCGGCGGGCGTCTCTTCGCGGTGTTCCAGCCGCACACGCCGAGCCGGCTCGCGGCGTTCTTCGACGACTTCGCGGCGGCGCTGCGCACCGCCGACCGGTGCGTCGTCGTCGAGACGTTCGCGTCGGCCCGCGAACAG
>Ga0070730_10005211_pt1 | contig 11245 bp, 11 predicted proteins | sample Coa_R1_3_FD_66447 | JGI IMG/M metagenome (GOLD analysis project Ga0070730, IMG submission 66447) | Surface soil microbial communities from Centralia Pennsylvania, which are recovering from an underground coalmine fire - Coalmine... | ecosystem: Environmental > Terrestrial > Soil > Unclassified ... | reverse complement strand
TCTCGAGCTGCGGGTAAACGCGGTCTACCCCCCAGTAGAACATGATGGCCGAGCTGGTATATTTCATCTGTTGTAACTGCTGCACCGCGGCCCGATCATGTTTGGTCTCGTAGCCCAACAGGCAGCGGTACACATACGGCAGATCGGCGTCGGCTACAATGACGTCGGCCGTGAGTTGCGTGCCGTCCTCCAGCGTCACGCCGGTCGCGCGTCCGCCGTCCACCTCAATCCTCTCAACCGGCGCGTTGAAGATAAAGCGCGCCCCCTTGGACCGCGCGATCGCTTCCAGACTCCCGACGACACGGAATAGGCCGCCCATTGGATACCATACGCCGCCGGCCAACTCCGTGTACTGCAGCAGGGAATAGGTTGCGGGCGCATCAAAAGGGCTCAGGCCCAGGTACATGTCCTGAAACGTGAACGCCGCTCTAAGCCGGGGGTCGTGCAGGTAGCGCCCGATGTGCTGATAGTGTTTGAGCAGCGCCTTGAGCTGATAGAGCAGCGGCAAGTTGCGTGGGCTGAAGTAATCCATCAGGCTGTAAAAGTTTCGCCCGACGAAGCGTTGCAGCGCCAGGTGGTAATGGCGGTCGCCCTCGGCCAGGTATTCCAGCAGCCCCGCAAAGCTCCCCGGCTCAATCGCTTCCAATTGCGTTTTCAGCGTATTCAGATCGCTGGTGAGTGTCAGCTCCAGGCCGTCATCAAAACGCACCCGATAGCTGGGGTCGACCCGCCTCAGGTCAAGCTGGTCTTGCATGCGTTCGCCCAAGGCGGCGTACGTCTCGGCGAAGATCTCTGGCATCAGAAACAAGGTTGGTCCTGTATCGAAGCGATGGCCGCTGACCATAATTTGGCCGCAGCGGCCCCCCGGGGTCGCGTTCTTTTCGAGTACCGTGACGGAGTAACCATTCTGTGCCAGGCGCCCCGCGGCGGCAATCCCGCCTAATCCGGCGCCAATGATGATGGCTGTGGGTTGATGGGTCATGATTGAAAGTGTAGCGGTGGGCTGGACTGGCACCAGTGTCATAGGTCCTCAGCCGAAGCCTGACTTTTGTCGCGACAACCGGCCGGCTTACAGCCGGCCTGCAAGAAACGCAGGCGTTCGATCAGCCGCACCTCACACAGAGCTCAACGGCTGCGTTGGGAAGGGGGCGCTCCGGGGCAGCTGCTCAATCGAATCCTCCAGCCGATGTTTTTTAGATCGAGATAGGTTGGCGGGCTTGTAAAGAAATACCACCAGCACAGCCCAAATCATCGGCACCGCGCTCATGATCGAAGCGGCGTAGGCTCCACCAGCCGGAGAGGCCGACAGCAGATCGAACAGGGCATGAAACACGATGACTGGCACCAGGCTGCCGCGCGTGCTGTTGTATAGCCAGGTGAAGATGATGGCCGCTGCCATGAGCGAAAGCAGCAGCATGGGTACGCCGGCGGCCAACCCCATCGACATGTAGGTGTCTTTGTAGAAGAAGGCCGGCAGGTGCCAGAACGCCCAGGGCAGGCTCAGGATGAGCGACGCCGCCAGGGCGCTGTGGCCTTGCTGCAGGCGCGGCAGCGCAAAGCCGCGCCAGCCGATTTCTTCGCCCAGGCCAAACGTCAGAAGCCAGAGCAGCATCGCGCCGGCGACGCCCAGGTTGGGCAGATAGTCCACCTGCCCCAGCACGGACAGGTTGGGCCAACTGGACCCGCCAGCGTGCATGGCCACGGCCGCCACGGCAAAGAGTGCCACAGGCGACAAGGCTGCAAAGAGAATCCATTGGAAGCCAAAGCGCCACGCCACCAGTCCACCCAACAGCCGGCGCAGCCCCTCGCGGCCCTGGCTGACCGCTGTCAGACATAGGCCAGCCAGCATCGGTCCAAATGCGGCCAGGTAGTGGAGAGCGAACGGAATGGGCAGCTGAACCCAGCCCTGCTTGACGGCCACGAGCGGAAGCTCGCAGGCCCAGGAAATGACATAGGCCAAGACAAAGTAGGCGACGAGCGGGTGTTTCTTGATCCAGGTGGACATAGCTCCATCCCCGACGTAAGTCGATTAGGAAACTGCGCTAAAGCGTTTCGAGCATCTCGTTCAATTTGTATTTCGTGGCGTATGCAGCTGCCTCGGCGCGATTAGCAACATTCAGTTTCGCAAGAATACTGCTGACGTAATTCCGTACCGTGCCTTCACCCAGGTGCAATTGCCTGGCAATCTCGCGGTTCGTGTCGCCGGTGGTGATCCGCGCCAGCACTCGCTGCTCCGCACTGTTAAGCCCCGCAAATGCTCCGCCCGCCTGTGAACAGGCGGCCTGGCGCACCGTCTCAAATACGCTCTCCCGGGCTGCCGGATCCAGCATCCTGGCGCCCGCTAAGGCGGCGTGTATGGCGCGAATCACCTCCCACCCGCCGGCCTGTTTGAGCACATAGCCGACCGCACCGGTCCGAATAGCGGCGAAGAGCATCTCGTCCTCGGCATAGCTGGTCAGCATAATCACCTTCGAACCCGACAGTTGGGCGGTGATCTGCCTACAGGCATCGATGCCGCTGGTCGTTCCCAGGCGAATATCCATCAGCACCACATCGGGTCTGAGTGATTTGGCTTGGGTTACGGCTTCCGGCGCATTGGCGGCCTCTCCCACGACCTCGATATCCGGCTCGCGATTGATGAGCGCTTTGAGACCGATGCGGACGACCTCATGATCATCTACCAAAAGGATCTTTTTCCGTTCCATGCTGGCCTCCACTCGTGCAATTACGCCTGAGCCAGCATAGTGCCGTACACGCTGGCGGAATAGTGAGCAACGTCGTCATTCTTCGGTGACTCAAACCCTGTGACCGTGGACAACAACGAGCCTCCCCGCGACTTTTGGTCGCCACTGCTCTCGTTTCCTGGGACGTGATTGCGCTGGCACCGACGTGACATTTGTCACTGTCTTCAGAGACGAACACACTCTAAACTCCAATAAACCCTTGTCATTTTGGGAGGCGCGTCATGGGGACTCAAGACTTGCGTCTGCGGTTGGCCCAGATTACAGAACATGAAGGCCAGCGCCACAAAGCTGCCTCTCTATATGCCCAGGTGGTTTGCCATGACCCTTGTTCGGTTGACGCCTGGTGGGGTCTCAGTCAGACGATCTGCGACCCAGAACATACCCTGTACTGCCTCAAGCGTGTGCTAACCCTCGCGCCCCATCACGTGCCGGCCAGGCAGCAGCTTAACCAGGCGGCCGCCGATGTGATGGCGGATTATCTGGAATCCGAAGGTGTCACGCGGCCAACCAGCGTCAGTTTGGATACGCCAATATTTACTTGACGCATAGACATTGTTCAATTGAGGCTTGGTCCGGGTCGGCTTTAGGCGCGCTTAACTTAACGTGCCACCGTGGGCGACAGGTTTGGGTGTTTGGCGGGCTAAACTGGAGATGCAGGCGCGCTGCATTTCCTTTCTCCAAGAAGGAGTGGGTATGGCGCTGGTCAAACCTTCACAAGTAGGCCTCGCACGCCCGGCGGCCCAGGAGCGGCCTGCGCCTTTTTGGGCGCTCATCATGCGGACGCTGCTGTTTGCGGGCTTTCAGGCACTGTTTGCTTTGCTCTTTTATTTTGCGGGGAAGACTGAGCCATGGAGCACCTCGACCGTTTGGTGGATGTTCACCGCAACGCTCACAAACCTCGTATGCATCGGTTTGCTGGACTACTGGATGCGCCAAGAGGGCGCCGGTTATTGGGATTTGTTTCGAATCGACCGAACGCACTGGAAGCTCGACGTGTTGGTTGTGCTCGGCCTGCTGGTCTTGAGCCTGCCTCTGATGCTCATACCCAATTTTGGTATTGCCACGCTGCTCTTTGGGAATGCGCAAGTGGCTGTGCCACTGCTCTTCCAACCGTTGCCGGCTTGGGCCATATGGACCGGCATCGTGGTGTTCCCGGTCACGATCGCGTTGGCTGAGCTGCCCTGGTATTTCGGCTATGCCATGCCGCGTTTGGGTCAAGGTTGGGGTGCTGTGCTGCTGACGGCCTTCTGTCTGAGCGCCCAGCACGCTGCGTTGCCGTTGGTGTTTGATTTGCGCTTTATCATCTGGCGGGCGACGATGTTCAGCTTGTTCGCGGTGCTGTTGGCCGTTGCGCTGCGCTGGCGGCCTCGCCTGCTCGCATATCTGGTGATCGTGCATGGACTGCTCGATCTTGCCACTGCCTTAACATTTCTCTCATTACGTTAGCTGCCGTTGTCGGTCGTCCAACTGGGGCTGTATTCCAAACCCGACTTTTTCGCGACACTCTTCCATCATGCTTTCAGAAAGAATCAGCGGAATGATCCGGTTATGCCGGCCTGAGCTTCCCTTGGCCGCGGGAATTTGCGTTACCGCCGGCCAGGTTCTCGCGGCGGGCAGGCTGCCGCCTGGGCCGATTGGGATCCTGGGTTTTTGTGTGGCTTTAGCTTATCCAGCTCGGCGCTCATTCTGAACGACTATTTCGACTACGAAGTCGATCTCATGAATGCGCCGCAGCGGCCCTTGCCGTCCGGCAGCGTCAGCCAGGCAGACGTGATCGGATTGAGCGCGGCGATGACCCTGATCGGGTTGGTGGCCGCGCTTCCGTGGCCGCCACCTTCACTTTGGGCGCTACGACGGTGCACGCGCCATGGAGCCGTATCGTCTGGACCTACAGCCTGATGGCTTTCTGCGTTGATCTGGGCCAAGAGTTGGCCGGCGATGCGATGGACATGGCGGGAGATACGAAGCGTGGCTCGCGCTTCATTGCGCTGCTCAAGGGCAGGCCATTCGCACTGCGCATCGCTGTGGCCTTGTGGGGTCGGGTCATTCTTTTGAGCTTCCTGCCCGCGCTCTTGGGTTGGCTGGGGACGAGCTATCGCATCAGCATCCTGATCTCCGACGGGCTGCTGGCCTTTTTCTCCATTCGGCTGTTGCAGTCTCAAAGCTCTGAAACAGGTCGCCGGGCGATGCGCGGAGCGTATCTCGGCGCCACACTGGGCATGATGGCGTTTCTGATAGCCAATTCATCGGTTAGGCGCTGTGCGCGGTCCTTTCCACGAGTAGCTGGCGCGCGACAGCACCTGGCTCGCGTGCAAGCGCTTCGCGGGCGCAAACCGTGGCTATACTTGCTGCTGAAACTGCTATCAAAGACTTGCGTCTGGAATTCACCAATCCTCCCTTGAATTTGACAAACTGGACCAGATTACGTCCCAACGTTTGCCGCCCGGCACAGTGTGCTTTGTTTCAAACACGATCATGACAGATCGCTGCCAAATAGATGACACCTGGCACTACACAGCGCGGGTTGCGATCGGCACACTGGTAATATGAGCAACTCCGTGCAGCCAGCAGTCCCGGCGAACGAGGCTTTTGCCTCCGGCCCCGTGCCGGACGACTGCGTTAGTTTCATCAACAGAAGTGTCAACGCCAAGACCGGAGTCACGCGCGTTGAGCTCAATCCGGCCCAGGCCACACTCGCGTTGGCCTACGATACCCGGCAGTTATCAGGCGGCGAGGTAGAACGTCTGGCTCGGCAAATGGCGCCCATTATTGGCCAACGCTTCGAAACCTGCACAATGCGCCTGGGCCGCCAGGGCGGCCGCGCCTGCGAAGCCTGCTCGGCAGTGCTCGAAAATCGCTTGCAGCGCGTGGCGGGCGTACGCCGCGCCAGCGCCAGTTACATGGGCGGGGCGCTGAGCGTTAACTATGACCACGCCCTGATTGCCCCGATCCAAATTGCGGAGTACGTGCAGCGCTTAGGCGTGCCGCTCACGTTGGACGCGGCTGAGGCGGTCGGCCCGCCCAAGACTCCGCCGGCTGGCCTGTGGTTCAACATACACACTTGGCTTACGCCTGAACGCCTGGAGGCCGCGTGCGCCGCCATCACCTTCATCGCGATGTCGGGCGCTTTCTTGGCCCAGCGCCTGGGCGCGCCTATGCCCCTGACAGCCGGTTGCTACCTGGCGGCTTACGCCGCCGGCGGCACTTTTGGCCTCAAAGGCAGCCTGCAGGCACTGCGACATCGAACGCTCGACGTGGATCTGCTCATGGTGCTGGCCGCCTTGGGTGCCTGGGCGGTGGGGTCGCCTTTCGAAGGCGCCCTGCTGCTCTTCCTGTTCACCTTGTCCAACGTGATGCAGGCGTATGCCATCGACCGGGCGCGCCACGCCATACAGGCTCTGATCAAGCTCCGCCCCAAGGAGGCGCTCACGCGGCGCGGCGGGCGCCTGGTGCGCCTGCCAGTTGAGAACTTATTGATTGGGGACGTGGTCGTGGTCCGTCCCGGAGAGCGCCTACCGGTGGACGGACAGGTGATCGAAGGCGAGAGCAGCGTTGACCAGTCGTCCATTACCGGCGAGTCAGTGCCCGAGACCAAGACGTCGGGCAGCGAAGTGCTGGCCGGCACCATCAATCAGAGCGGCGGGTTGGAAGTGCGCGTGTCTCGGTTGGCGCACGACACCGCGCTGGCCAAGATGATCAAGCTGGTCGAGGAGGCCCACAGCGAAAAGGCCCACACACAGCGCCTCATCGATCGCTTTGAGCAAGTCTACGCCTGGTGCGTGATCGGCCTGACCGCGCTGCTGGTGATTGTGCCGACCTACGTTCTAGGCCAGGCATTTGGTCCGGCCTTCTATCGCGCTATGACCGTGCTGGTAGCGGCCTCGCCCTGCGCCCTCGTCATCAGCACGCCGGCCTCGATCTTATCCGCCATCGGCAACGGCGCCCGGCGGGGTGTGCTGTTCAAGGGCGGGATCTATGTGGAGCAGGCGGCCGGCATCAAGGTTGTCGCCTTCGATAAAACCGGCACCCTGACGCTGGGCAAGCCGCAGGTGACCGACATCGTCGTGCTGGCCGGTCCAGCCTCGGTCAATGAGTCGGAATTGCTCATGCTGGCCGCGGCTGCCGAGGCGAAATCTGAGCACCCGTTGGCGCAGGCCATCGTCAAGGCGGCGCAGCAGCGCGGGCTGGCGCCGGCTGAGGCGACGGCCTTTCAATCGGAAAGCGGCAAGGGCGCGCGCGCCGTTGTGGCAGGCCAGGAGATCGCTGTCGGCAATCTGCGCTATTTCGATGGCTTGCTGGCGAACGGCCTCGAAGCAGCTCGCCGGGCGCTGGAGCAGTTGCAATTGCAAGGCAAGACCTCGGTGCTCGTAGCACGCCTCCTGGATGGGGGACGGGCCGAGTTCCTGGGCCTGATCGCCGTGGCCGACGTGGTGCGGCCGGAGGCGGCCCAGGTGGTGCGCGAGCTCAAGGCCATCGGGGTGGAGCGTGTGGTGATGCTCACGGGCGATAACCAGCGCGTCGCCCAGTCTATTGCCCAGCAGGCGGGGGTGGACGAGTTTTTTGCCGATCTGCTGCCCGAAGACAAGCTGCGCATCATCGGCGAACTCCAAAATCAGGTCGGTCCGCTGGCCATGGTGGGCGACGGCGTTAACGACGCGCCCAGCCTGGCCAAGGCCAACATCGGCATTGCCATGGGCGCCGCCGGCAGCGACGTGGCGCTTGAAACCGCGGACATCGTCCTGATGGCCGACGACCTGCGCAACATACCCTACCTGATGGCCCTTAGCCGCGAGACCCGCAAGACCCTGTTTACCAACCTGGGCTTCGCGGTCTTCATGATAGGACTGATGCTAGCCGGCATTTTCCTGGTGCACCTGCCTTTGCCCCTGGCCGTGGTGGGGCATGAGGGTGGCACCGTGCTGGTTTCGCTCAACGGGCTGCGGTTGCTGCTGTTTCGCTATCGACGCTAGCACGGGGCATCGCGGGTGTGTCTGGCGGACCTGAGGTCAGACGCCCTGGCCTAGGATCGTGTTGGCAAAAGCAGACCAAGCAGGCCAACAAACTCCGAAAAGCAGTGAAGTCGCGGTTCCCCGCCTTAGATTTCGCCCGGAACCTATCGCCGTGATCCGATGGGCCAACCAGAGCGATGGAGATCGAGGGCTCATTCTCAGGACAAATGTCACTATTTTTTCTACACGGGTGACTTATAGTCATGGTGGCGGAAATTGTTTCTCGTCTGTCAGTATGTAACCGCAGACGGTCACGGTACGAAAGGAGTTCTTATGTCCAAGATTGATACCCTCGTCCAAGACTTCCTGGCCCAGAAAAAGATCGCGGTGGTGGGTGTTAGCGACAAGCGCGAGACCGGCTGCAACCTGGCCTACCACAAATTCAAGCAAGCGGGGTATGGTGTCTATGCGGTCAATCCACATCTGGCCGCTTTCGAGGGCGATCCCTGCTATCCCGATTTGAAGTCGATCCCGGATAAGCCGGACGCCGTTTTCATCCTGACTAACCCTTCGGTCAGCGAGAAAATCGTCCAGCAGTGTGTTGATCTCGGGATCAATCGCGTCTGGATGCACTGCTTGATGGGTACAAAACCAGGTTTGGCCGCGGGCATGACCAGTGTCTCGCCCGAGGCGGTGCGTCTGTGCCGCGAGAATGGGATTGTGGTCATCCCTGGCACCTGCCCAAATCAGTACTTGCAGCCGGACTTTGGTCATGCCCTGATGCGCGCGACGTTCCGCACGCTCGGTTTTCACAGCGTCAACTAGAACGCGGCCGGCTGTAGCCGGTAACGGTTCGCTTGTCTTGCTTTGAGGACATGATCGCATGAAAAGAGTACTCGTTGCCTACGCCACAATGGCCGGTTCCACCGCGGAAGTAGCGCGGGTCGTTGGCGAGGAGATCGCCAAGAGCGGTGCGCAGGTTGATGTTGCGCCCCTCGACGACGTCAAGGATCTCGAGGCCTATGACGGCGTGGTGGTCGGCGGCCCCATGATTATGGGCTGGCATCGCGGCGCCCGGGGCTTTCTTCAGAAGCAGCGCGCAACCTTTCAGCGCATCCCGCTGGCTGTGTTCATTACGGCCATGAGCCTGACAGAGACCAACTAAACGAGCGTGGACGGCGTGGACGTGTTTGTAGACGCGAAGCTGGCCAAGCCGCCCGTGCATGAAGGCGGCCTGTCTGTCCGGGAACGTTATTCCCGGCTTGCCAACTACGTTCGGCCTATTCTCGCCACTACCCACCCCATCAAACCGGTTGCCCTCGGGCTGTTTGGCGGCCGGCTGGAATATGGGCGTCTGAAGTGGTGGGCGGTGTTGTTCGCGATGCTGATCATCCAGGCGCCCGCCGGTGACCGGCGCAATTGGCCCGCGATCAGGGCGTGGGCGGCTGGGCTTCCGGCGGCATTCCAGGGCGAGAAGGCACGTGCCCACGGACTGCGACAGGTCGCCTGAGTAGCAGCACACCTGTCCCACTGATTCTCGCCCGTCTAGTTGCATCCTCAGTTGCCCAGCTTCTGAAGCCAAATGGCTAGAACGCGGGCGCAATGAAGTCGTTGCTGCAGCCCAAATATATGGCGCGGCACGGCCATGCGCCATAACTGATTGAACCACATCCCAGAGCGGCGTACACCTCAGCGCAGATCTTTGCGAGTCACTTGGAATTGGCCAAAGCAACCTCTTTCGTGTGCTCAGCGAGGCCATATTCACCCAAATGTGACAAGTAATGGCACATTTGGTGTGCTTTGTTACTCCCGGCAGGCAGCATAGTTTCTTATGCTGATATTCGACTCGACACCTTCAAGGTGGCTGGAACCGAACAGGGTATAGCCGGGTTCAGCGGCGCCAGACTGTGGCCCCGGGCCCCGCTCAGGCGAGTGGCGCGTGGGGAGCATCGACGGGTGCAGTGCGACGCCGATCGAAGGAGTGGTTGCTATGAAAACAATTGGTGTTCTCACTTCCGGCGGCGACGCACCCGGCATGAACGCCGCCATCCGCGCCGTGACACGCTGCGCGCTTGACCAGGGCTGGGAAGTCTATGGCGTCCGCCACGGATTTGCGGGGCTTAGCGACGGCAGTTTCGAGCCGCTGACTGCGCGTTCGGTGGGCGGCATTATCCAACAGGGCGGTACCATTCTGGGCAGCGCGCGCGCGCCGGAATTTAAGACGGAGGCGGGCCGCCGAAAAGCATTACGCGCTTTGCATCAGCAGGACATCGACGGCCTGGTGGTCATCGGCGGCAATGGTTCGCAGACCGGCGCAGCGGCACTCTCGCAGATGGGTTTCTGCGTCGCCGGTGTCGCCTCGACCATTGACAACGATCTGGCCGGGAGCGACATTACCATTGGCGTGGACACTGCGCTTAACATCGCACTGGAGGCCATTGATCGGCTCAAGATCACGGCCTCGTCGCTTCAGCGCGCGTTTCTGGTGGAGGTGATGGGCCGGAGGTGCGGCTATCTCGCACTCATGGCCGGTATCGCGGGCGGCGCGGAGGTCGTGGTGATCCCCGAGATCGAAACGACACCCGAACAAATCGCGCAGGAATTGGGCCGGGCCTACGAGCGCGGCAAAGCGCACGCCTTGGCCGTGGTGGCCGAAGGAGCCTGTTACAACGCCGAGGCGCTGGCAGCCTATTTCCGAGCGCACCAGGCGCGCATCGGGTTCGATTTACGCGTCACGGCACTCGGACACGTGCAGCGTGGCGGCGCGCCAACGGCTTACGATCGCCTGCTGGCCACCCGCCTGGGCGCGGGAGCCGTCGCGGCGTTGGCGCGCGGCGAGAATGGCGTACTAATTGGCATGAAACAGGGTCGCGTAGCAACCACACCGCTGGCTGAAATCGTCGGGGCCCAAAAGTCGATTGACCCAGAATTGTTCGAGCTAGCGACGATGCTCAACAGATGAGCACGCTACGTTCACCCAAGGCGCCGGCCTGGCGATTTTCTGTGCGGGGGCGCTGGTCACGCCGCTCAATTCCTGGACGATACTGTAGATAGGCCATGTCGGAGGCCACAGTGCGGGTGGAGAAAATAGAGAACTTGCCGGCGACGCTGGAAAACGCCGTCGATCACTTCGAGCGGGACGGTGTGTTGCAGGCCACGCCATCAACCAGTTACTGGATTATCTTGGCGGCGTTGCGCCTTCAAACACCGCATATCATAGTGATCGGCGGTGTTTTGCTGCATGTCCCATATAGAAAAAAACCGCGAGTCCCCGGTAGAAGGCAGCCGCTTTAGCCTGCCAGGAATACTACTTCGAAGTATTATACTTTCACGTAGCACTCGCGGGCATTGACCTCACGCCTAGAAGCCGTGCGCGGGCCGCCAGGGAACGTTGCTCTTATGGCTGTCGGTCGCCGCTGTCCGTGCGCACTTCGGACTCGACGAGCCGTAAGGGCAACAGTTGGCAAATCGCCTGAATTGAATTCCGAGTAAGGCTCGTTTCAGGCGAGTTTTGAATTTGGGGTGCGAATTGGCTGGGGCAAAGTTGATTTT
>Ga0070730_10005210_pt1 | contig 11245 bp, 12 predicted proteins | sample Coa_R1_3_FD_66447 | JGI IMG/M metagenome (GOLD analysis project Ga0070730, IMG submission 66447) | Surface soil microbial communities from Centralia Pennsylvania, which are recovering from an underground coalmine fire - Coalmine... | ecosystem: Environmental > Terrestrial > Soil > Unclassified ... | reverse complement strand
TGCGGGCAGAGTCTAAATCCCGAACGTTCCCCCTGCCACCGCCGGGACGATCGAGATCTCGTCCCTGTCCTGGACCTTCGCCTTCAACCCAGACCCGAGGCGGACGTCCTCGTCGTTCAGGTAGACGTTCACGAACTGGCGCAGCTCTCCCTGGTCGTCGAGCAGGCGGTCCTTGAAGCCCGGGTAGCGCGCGTCCAGGGCCTCGATCGCCGAGCCCAGGTCGTGCGCTCCGACCTCGACCGTGATCTCGCCGTTGGAGAGCCGGCGCAGCGGGCCGGGGATCCTGAAGTGCGCCATCTACAGATTCACCTTTTCCCGGAACGACTTTAGCGAGGGTTCTATTTCCACGCGGTGGCCGTGGCCGTTTGAAGCCGCAAGCACGTCGGCGGTCTTCAGGCCGTGCCCGGTGACGTAGGCGACCACCACCTCGTCGCCGCGCCAGCGTCCGGCGCGGGCCAGCTTGGCCAGCACCCCGATGGTGACCCCGCCCGCGGTCTCGGTGAAGATGCCCTCGGTCCGGGCGAGCAGGCGGATCCCCTCGACGATCTCGTCCTCGGTCACGGCCTCGACCACTCCGCCCGTCTCCCGGGCGATCCGGTTCACGTAGATTCCGTCGGAGGGATTGCCGATCGCGATCGAGCGCGCGATCGTGTCCGGCTTGACGGGCAGGACGCGTTCGGGCTGGTCGGACTTGAAGGCGTTGTAGACCGGCGCGCACCCCAGCGCCTGGGCGCCGGTCAGGGCGGGGACTCGCTCGCCGTGCACGAGGCCGAAGTCGAGAAGCTCGCGGACGGCCTGGCGGTGGCGGACGAACTGGCAGCCGCTGCCGATCGGGATGATGATCTCGTCGGGCAGCTTCCAGCCGAGCTGTTCGGCGGTTTCGAACGTGAGGGTCTTGGAGCCTTCCGCGTAGAAGGGCCGGATGTTGATGTTGCAGAAGGCCCAGGGAGTCGACTCCACGAGCTGGCTGCAGAGCCGATTGACCTCGTCGTAGTTGCCGCGCACGGCCACGAGGTTGGGCTCGAATGCGGCGATGCTCGCGACCTTCCCGGGCTCGAGGTCGACCGGGATGAAGACGTAACAGTCCAGTCCGGCGCGTGCGGAGTACGCGGCGACGGCGTTGGCCAGGTTGCCGGTGGACGCGCAGGCGATCGTCTCGAAACCTTGCGCCCGCGCCCAGCTGATCGCCACCGATACCACGCGGTCCTTGAACGAGTTGGTGGGGTTCATGCTGTCGTTCTTGAGGTAGAGGTTGCGCAGGCCGAGCTCCTCGCCGAGGCGGTCGGCCTTGACCAGCGGCGTGAAGCCCTCGCCCAGCGTGACCACGGGCGTCGAGTCCTCGACCGGAAGCAGGTCGCGATAGCGCCAGATCGAGGGCGGCCCCTGCTCGATGCGCTCGCGCGTCACCCTCTTCTTCAGCTCGGCGTAGTCGTAGACGGCGTCGAGCGGCCCAAAGCACATCTCGCAGACGTGCGTCGCCTGCAGCTCGTACTCGGTTCCGCACTCCCGGCATTTCAAGCCAAGCAGCTTGGGCATGAGATCGTGAAGTTTAGAGTGAGCCTCGGTTGCGGCCGACTGGTCGCACGTGTGAATGACGCTCGGTGCAGCACTCGGCCGCCACCTTAATTGTGCCGAGCCATATTAAAGCTTAGGCGCTAACCTTAATTAAGACCCATACCATATTAAGGCTTATTAGCTAAGCTTTAACATGTGGCAGAGCTTATCCGACTTCACTGGGAACCCACTTTCTCTGCGGGTCTTCCCCGCCGAGACCGCCGCGGGTGTGATTACGAAGCGTACGTCCCTGACCCCATATCTGATCAAGCCTTCACGTTTGATGGTGATGTCGCCGCCGACGTAGCTGATGCAGAAGCAGCGATTCAGCGGCTGAACCTAGAGGCGTCATCGCTAACAGGTCTTGACGGTCTCGCCCGCCTCCTTCTGCGTGCTGAAGCGGTAGCTTCTTCGCGGATCGAGGGGCTCGAGGTCGGCAGCCGACGGTTACTTCGCGCCGAAATTGCGCGCGACCTCGGGGACGACGTACGCGATGTAACCGCTGAGGAAATTCTTGGCAACGTCAATGCGATGTCTTGGGCCGTCGCAAATCTTGCGGAAGTACCGCGATTGGATGTGAGCCATTTGATCGAAATCCATCGACGACTCTTGACCGGAACACGGCTCGAGAAACACGCGGGGGTCATTCGCGATCAACAGAACTGGATCGGCGGCGGCAGCTACAGTCCGTGCGGAGCGGATTTCGTCCCTCCGCCCAGTCAAAAGGTACTTGGCTTGCTTGAAGACCTGTGTGCCTTCTGCAATCAAGATGCCGTGCCTGCCATTGCCCAGGCCGCCATTGCTCACGCTCAGTTCGAGACCGTCCATCCGTTCGTGGACGGAAATGGCCGGACTGGTCGCGCACTGATTCATGTGATTCTCAGGCGACGCGGCTTGGCAACACGAATTCTCCCACCCGTATCCCTGGTGCTTGCGACGTGGGCCCGAGACTATGTCAACGCCCTAACTGGGACTCGCTACGTTGGAGCGTCAGACACTCGAGAGGCCCGGCAGGGGGTTAACCGCTGGATTGCCTTGTTTGCCACAGCGGCGCGTCGTGCTGTTGGTGACGCACGACTCTACGAGGAGCGGGTTGCGGCACTGATCAGTCAGTGGAGAAGCCAACTAAACCGAGTCCGCGCAGGTTCTGCTCTCGAACTTCTTATCAACGCTCTTCCCGGGGCGCCCGTGATCACTGTCAAGAGCGCCAGAGGAATGATCCATCGGAGCTTTCCTACAACCAATGCTGCAGTCGAGCAACTTGTTAAAGCCGGAATCTTGCGTCAGATTCGCGTAGGTCGCCGCAATCGCGCATTCGAGGCGGTTGAGGTCATTGCGGCGTTCAACGATCTTGAGCGCCAATTGGCGAGTCCGGCGGGCGATACTCTCGTGTCAGCGCCCAGTCGCGTCGTTCCTGGCCGCACCCGTTAGCATCGGGCAGTTTTGGCGTTCATTCGCCAAATGCCGTCGCTTATACAAGCGGCTGGACCGCGGCCGAACTGATCGAACGTAGTTCGAGCCACCACTCGATGGACGACCCCGGCGCCAGCACCGGCGGGGGCTCGTCCGAGTCTGGACGATCCCCACCGCCGGTCGCCGGCTCGATCGCCACCTGACGGTAGCCGCCGAGATCGCCGTTGCAGATCCAGATGCCGCAGTGGGGCGTCCGCTCCGCATCCCAGGCCAGCTCGACCGTCGCGCCATCCGGCCACCGCAGCCGCGCGCGGTCGACCGACCCCGGCGGCAGGAAGAATTTCCCGCTCTTGCCTCGGGCGAAGCGCATGAGCCTGACGCCGACGTCGACCTCGACGCCGGCCTCGTAGCGGAACAGCACGTGCGAGCACCAGTAGGCCGGCAGGTCGGCGGCCCCGACGTTGGAAAGCCGGTAGGCCGCCCTCACGCGCTCGCCCACCTCGATCCGCCGCTGCAGCCGCCACGGCAGCAGGCGGCCTTCGCACTCCATCACGCAGCTCGATGCGGCCGCCTCGACCACCTTCCAGGGCAGGCGCCACGCCTCGCCGTGGTCCGGCAGCTCGACGCCGCGCCAGCTCGCCGCGTCCACTGTCGGCACGAGCTCGTCCCAGCCCTGCGCGCCGCCCTCGACGAAGCCGGCGGCGGGCTCATCCACGCCGATGCCCTGGTCGAGGAGCTCGACGCCCTCCAGGCGGAGGGAGATGATGCGGCCGCCGCGCTCGGGCACGATCTCGATCTCCCAGGGACCGCCGAGCAACCTCATGGCCGCTCGGATCGTAGAGTCTTTCAGGTGATCCGAAGCCTGGCGCTGGCCCTATGCCTGTGCGTGGGAGCCGCCTGCGGCTCGCCGGCCGCACGCGCGCTGCCTTCGGCCAAATCCAGCCCGGCCGCGGGCCATTCCACGCCGGCCGCCGCCTCTCCCTCGTCGGCGGCCGGGGTGGCCGGAGCGTCGAGCGTGTTCGTCATCGTGATGGAGAACCGAAGCTACGACCAGGCGATGTCAGGCGGCTATACCGCCGCGCTCGCCGCCGCCGCCGGCGTGGCCACCAACTACCACGGCGTGTCGCACCCGAGCCTGCCGAACTACCTCGCGATGACCTCGGGCAGCACGTGGGGGATTGCCGACGACGGCTATCACTCCCTTCCCCTCACCGGCCTCGGGGCGCAGCTCACCGGGGCGGGTGTCACCTGGCGCGCGTACATGGAGGGGATGACCACCAGCTGCCTCGCGAGCCGCTACCCCTACGCCCTCAAGCACGACCCGTTTCCCTATTACGGCGGGCAGTGCCCGTCGGAGGTCGTGCCCTTCGCCCAGTTCGGCGTCGACGCCCAGAAGGGAGACCTGCCGCGATTCGTGTGGATCACACCCGGGCTCTGCAACGACGGCCACGACTGCTCGACCGCGGTCGCCGACCGCTGGCTGTCACAGGTGGTGCCCGAGATCCAGGCCACGTCCGCCTGGCAGCACAACGGGATTCTCATCATCACGTGGGACGAGGGCGAAGACTCCGCCAACCACATCCTGACCCTGGTGATCCGCCCCGGCGCGCCGCACGAGGTCTCGAATCGCTACTACGACCACTACTCGCTGCTGGCGACGATCGAGGACCGCTTCGGAGTCGCCCGCCTCGGCGCCGCGCGCCAGGCGACTCCACTGACGGACCTGATGATCAGCGGAGCCGTCACCCAGCCGTAATCGGCTCGACCATCTCCACCGAGGTCGTCACCTCGTCAAGCCGGGCTTCGTCGATGCGCACCCCGAGCCCGGGTGCCGTGGGCACGCGCAGCCGGCCGTCGTGGAGCACGAACGGCTCGGTGATGTCGTGGTGGTAATAGCGGTCGGATGCCGAGGTGTCGCCGGGCAGGGTGAAGTTGGGCATGGCGGCCATGGCCACGTTGCCGGCGCGGCCCAGGCCGGTCTCGAGCATCCCGCCCATCCACACCGGGATCGAGTGCTTCGCGCACAGATCGTGGATGCGCATCGCTTCGAGGTAGCCGCCCACCCGGCCGGGCTTGATGTTGATGATCGCGCACGCCTTCAGCTCGATCGCGTCGAGCGCAGCCTGCAGCGAGTGAATCGATTCATCGAGGCAGATCGGGGTCTCGACCACCCTCGCGAGCCGGGCGTGGCCAAGCACCTGCTCCTCGGGCAGCGGCTGCTCGATGAGCAGCAGGCCGAAGGCGTCGAGCTGCGCGAGGTGCGGCCCGTCCGACTCCGAGTAGGCGGTGTTCGCGTCCACCTGCAGGCGCACGTCGCCGAAGCGCTCGCGCACAGCGCGCACCGGTTCGACGTCCCAGCCCGGCTTGATCTTGAGCTTGATCCGCCGATAGCCCTGGTCCAGGTAGCCGCCGACGGTCTCGAGGAGCTCGGGGATCGAGGGGTGGATGCCGACGGACACCCCGCAGTCGACCGCGTCGCGCACCGCCCCGAAACGCTTCGCGAACGACTCGCCGGACCACTTGAGCTCGGCGTCGAGCAGCGCCATCTCGATCGCCGCTTTCGCCATCTGGTGCCCATGCACCGGCCGGAGCAGGCCGAAGACGTCCTCGGCGGCCAGCTCGCGGCCGAACAGCCGCGGCAGCAGGTGATGCTTGATCACGTGCTGCGCGCCTTCCACGTACTCGGGCGAATACGTCGGCTCCTCGCCCGCCACGCACTCGCCCCAGCCCTCCCCGTCCGACGTGATGGCCTTGACCAGCAGGATGTCGCGCTCATGCTGCACGCCGAACGAGGTCTCGAACGGCGCGACCAGAGCCATGCGGATGCGCCGAAGCTCGACCGCCTCCAGCCTGGTCATGCCGGCACCCGCGACCGCGTGAGTGAGCTGAGCCGCTCGAGCTCGTCGCCGGTCAGCTCGAGGTCGCCGGCGGCGACGTTCTCTTCCAGCTGGCGCAGGCTGGACGCGCCAGGGATGGCGACCACGTTCGGCTTGGCGATCAGCCAGGCGAGGGCCACCTGCGCGGCGGTCGCCCGGTGATGGGAACCGATGTCGTCGAGCGCGGAGAGGAGCGGCGCCAGGCGCGCGCGCGAAGCGGCGCGGAAGTCCGAGCGCACGCGCCGGAAATTGCTCGGCGCGCGATCCCGGTAGCGGCCAGACAGGAGACCCTGGCCCAGCGGGCTGTAGGCGATCACGACGTGGTCGTGCTTCTGCGCCCACGGCAGCAGGTCGGCTTCGGGACCGCGGTGGACGAGGCTGAACCGGACCTGGTTCGAGAGCACGGGCATGCCTGCGGCCGCCTCGGCGTCCTGCCACCCCTTGAGCGAGAAGTTGCTGACGCCGATATGCGCGACCAGCCCGTCGTCGACCAAGCGTTTGAAGCGCGGCATCGTGTGACGAAGCGGGAACACCGGGCTTGGCCAGTGAAGCTGGTACAGGTCGATGCGGTCGACGCCCAGGCGACGCGCGCTGGCCCGCGCACGCGTCCCCACCTGGACCGGCAGCCCGACCGGGAACAGCTTGGTGGCGAGAAACACCTTCTCGCGCCGGTTGCGGATGGCGTCGCCGACGATCTTCTCGGAACGGCCCTGGCCGTAGATCTCGGCGGTGTCGATGACGTTGACGCCCAGCTCCAGGGCTCGATGCACGATCACGACCGAGTCCGCCGACGCGTACTGCTTTCCGTAGCCCCACTCCATCGAGCCGAACTGCCAGGTGCCGAGGCCGATGGCCGACATCCGGACGCCGCCGACCTCGACGTACTTCATGCTTCGCCGACCAGGCGGTCGTAGACGATCTGCGACCACGACTCCATGCCGAGGTAGTAGATGCGCATCTCGCTCAGTGTGAGCAGCTCGCCCGCCAGCTTGTCGGTCTCGCGGATGGAGATCTGCGGGCTGTCGCCTTCGATGACGAAGACGACGCCGAGGTGCACTTTCGAGACCGGCGCCGAGTCGTCGTTGAGCAGGCCGAGGAGCTTGGCGTCGAACCGGCCTTCGTAGATGACCTCCTCCTCCCACTCGCGGCGCATGCCGTCCTGCACAGGGTCACCTCCCTGCAGGTCGGCCTTGTTGATGTGGCCGCCGATGCCGAGCGAGTACTGCCGGCGCAGCCGCCGCTCGGCGGACGCGCGCAGCCGATGGGTGAGGAAATAGCGATCGCCGTGATGGAAGACGACGTACGGGATGATCTGCTGGTAGGTCGGGTCCTCTTCGACCTCGGCCCGCGCCTTGAAAAAGTGGCGTTCCCTGATGACCGAGCGATAGCGGTCGAGGCCGTCGGTCACGAACCCGTGCCACGCGCCGTCGGGAAAGATGTCCTCGCGCTTGACGCACAGCACCTCTTCAGACACGTGGGAGCTCGCCGTCATGCCATCCGCACGAGCCCCCGGCCGAAGACCGCGACGAGCTCCGCCGTGCGGTCGATCTCCTCCTCCGTGACCGGCAGGAAGTAGATCCAGGCGGCGCGCTGCGTATCGGTAGTGATCATCGTCCGAGCAGAGTCTGCGCTCGGATTGCCGAGCGGACCCTGTGAGTCGGCCACGCACAGGCGGCCGGCGACGTTGACGTGCTCCTTGCGGATCCCGGTGTACCCCTCCCCCTCCGCGCCAAGCCTGATCGACAGGTCGTCGCCGCTGGCCTTGTCCATGTCGTACAGGCCGACCGGCACCTGCAGCTGCACCGACATCGCGTTGGCGACGTCGACCAGGGAGTTCACGCGCGGGAGCGGCTCGCCCTTCTTGAGCCGCCTCAGCAGCGCCTCCGAGGACGGCCTGACTCGCGTCGGGTCGGTGCCGAAGCGCCTGTACAGGGCGCGCGCCCTGGCCGGGTCGCCGACCGTTCCGGATCGTGCCGCCTGCGTGGCCCGCGCCACCTCCAGCTCGAAATCGTCACGGGGCCCGGTGACCTCGAGCTCGTGCAGTTCGAGGGCGACGAACTCGATGCCCAGGTCGGACGTGACCTTCACCGCAGCGCATCCAACTGGTCGAAGAAGCCCGGGTAGGAGATCTCCACGCAGTCGGCGCCCTCGACGTCGGTGTCGCCGTCGGCGATCATCCCCGCCACCGCCATCGCCATGGCCACGCGGTGGTCCGCGTGCGACTGCACGCGCGCGCCCTCCAGCGGCCGGGGCCCGCGAATGATCCAGCCGTCGTCCGTGGCCGTGATGTCCGCACCCATCGCCGACAGGCTCTCGGCCATGGCGGCGATGCGGTCGGATTCCTTGACGCGGAGCTCGCGCGCGCCACTGATCCGGCTGGTGCCGGGCAGCTGGGTGGCGGCGACCGCGAGCACCGGCAGCTCGTCGATCATCTCCGCCGCCTCGCCACCCTCCACCGTGATGGCGCGCAGCTCGCCGCCGCCGCCGACCTCCAGGGTGCCGACCGGCTCGCCCCCGGATTCGCCCCCGGTCGCCACCGAGATCGCGAAGCCGGCCCGGCGCAGCAGCTCGAGGAACGCGGTGCGCGTGGGGTTGAGCCCGACTCCGGCCATCTGCAACCGCGAGCCGGGCACGAGGCCGCCGGCCACGAGCCAGAAGCTGGCGGCGCTCAGGTCGCCGGGGACGTCGATGTCGAGCGGCGCCAGGCGCTCGGCGCGCGAAACCGCCGCCCGCCCGTGCGCAGTCCGCACGTCGGCACCCATGGCCCGGAGCATTCGCTCGGTGTGGTCCCGGGTGGCGATGGTCTCGACGACCTCGGTCACGCCGTCCGCGTAAAGACCGGCGAGGAGCACTGCGGACTTGACCTGGGCGCTGGCAATGGGTGCGGCGTACTCGATTCCGCGCAGCGTGCCGCTGCCACCGACGCGCAGCGGCGGCCAGCTCGCGCGCGCGCCCATGCGCGTGAGGGGCTCGACCACGCGGTCCATCGGCCGGCGGCTGAGGGAGGCGTCGCCGCCGAGCTCGCTCTCGAACGGCTGGGCCGCGAGCAGGCCCGCGAGCAGGCGCATGGTGGTACCGGAGTTGCCGCAGTCGAGCGGCCCCTCCGCCGGCCACAGCCCACGCATCCCCGACCCGCGCACCTCGTCCGCTTCCATCTCGATGCCCAGGGCGCGCAGGCAGGTGAGCGTGGAGCCGACGTCTGCTCCCTCGGACAGGCCGCGCACGCGGCTCGTGCCGTCCGCGATCGCGCCGAGCATCAAGGCGCGGTGCGAGATCGACTTGTCGCCGGGCAGCCGGACCTCGCCCTGAAGCCTTCGCGCTCGCTTGATGGTCGCGATCACCCTCGAATGATGCCAGCCTCGGGAACCTGGTCAGGGGTGTAGGTCTTTGTGTGCCGCCTTCCGCTCAGGCGCACCCACTGCGTGAGAGCCCGGTCGTAGTACGAGCGGGAGAGCCGTCGGTCAGCTCGCGGACATGCCTTTTGGCGGGGTGCGACCGGGGCCGCGAGACCAGCGCTCGCGAACGATGCGTGCCTCTTCGAAGAGCTCGATCAGTCGCGGATCGCCTGCCTCCAGGTGCCGGCGAAGGCGGGACAGCTCCGCGCTGACCGCATCGAGCATTTCGACCATGTTCTCGCGGTTGGTGCTGGCCACGCCGGCGTAGAGCTCTGGGTCGCCGGCGGCCAGGCGGCTCATGTCGCGAAACCCTGAACCTGCAACCGCCGAGGCCTCCGGCCAGTCGGTACGCCGCGAAAGCGCGAGCACGTATCCGACCGAGAGCAAGAACGCGGCGTGGCTCACGCCGGCGACCAGGTGGTCGTGCACGGCCGCGCTCATCACCACCGGATGCGAGCCGACCGCTTCGATCATCTCGATGAGCTTCTGGTCCCGCCTGGTGATGACCCATGGCGCGCCTTTGAAGATCGCCGGATCGGCGGCATCGATCCCGTACAGCTCCCTGCCACACATGGGATGACCGCCCACGAGGTCGACACCCGCGGACGAAGCCCACTCCATGACACTGACCTTGGTGCTCGCCATGTCGGTGACCACCTTTTCGGACGTCTTGCCGGCGAGCTTGGTGAAGACATCACGCAGGGCACGGATGGGAGCGGCGACGACCACGACATCCGCGATGTCGACCATGCTGAGGTCCGAGTGGGCGACCTCGACGATCCCGCGATCCACCGCCTTGCGGACCACCGCCGGATCGGAGTCGCTGCCGACCAGGACCACGCCCGGCTGGGCTCCCTTGAGCGCAAGCGCGAACGACGAGCCCATGAGCCCAAGCCCGACCACCGCCACGGTGGCCACGGCTAGGCCAGCTGCTTGGCCATCGCGCCGAGCAGCCTGCGCAAGTCGTCCATCAGCCGGTCGAACGCGGCGAAGTCGAGCGACTGCGCGCCGTCGGAAAGCGCCTGGTTCGGCGTCGGGTGGACCTCGACGATCAGCCCGTGGGCGCCGCCCGCGACCGCGGCCAGGGCCATGGGCCGCACCAGCGACCACTTGCCGGTCGCCTGGGACGGGTCGACCACGATCGGAAGGTGCGACAGCTCGCGCGCCAACGGCACCGCGTTGAGGTCGAGCGTGAACCGCGTTGCCGTCTCGAAGGTGCGAATGCCGCGCTCGCACAGGATGACGTCGCGGTTGCCCTGCGAGAGCACGTACTCGGCGGCGAGCAGCCACTCCTCGATGGTCGACGACATCCCGCGCTTGAGCAGCACCGGCTTGCCCGAGCGGCCGGCCTCCTGGAGGAGCGCGTAGTTCTGCATGTTGCGAGTGCCGAGCTGAAGGATGTCGGCGTAGCGGGCCACCAGCTCCACGTCGCCGGGCGAAACGACCTCGGTGACCACCTTGAGGCCGGTCTCGTCGCGGGCGGCGGCCATCATCTTCAGCGCCGATTCGCCCAGGCCCTGGAACGAATACGGAGAGGTGCGCGGCTTGAAGGCGCCGCCACGCAGCACCTTCGCGCCCTGGGCGGCCACATGCCGCGCGGTTTCGAGGAGCATCTCCTCGCCCTCCACCGAGCATGGGCCGGCCATCATCACGACCTCGTCGCCGCCGATCTTTACGCCGCCGACGTCGACGACCGTGTCGTGGGGTCGGAACTCCCGGCTCGCGAGCTTGAAGGGTTTGGTGATCGGGATGATCTCGTGAATCCCGCTGAGGTGGGAGAAGGCCTCGCGATACGCGTACGCGTTGGCGCCGATGACGCCGACCAGCGTCCGCTCCTCGCCGCGCGAGAGCTCGGTCTTGAGGCCGATCTCGTGCACGCGGTCGACGACGGCCTTGACCTCGGCCTCGGTGGCGGTGTGCCCCATCACGATGATCACGTCTTGAGCGAGCTCCTCCACGAGTCCAGGTCGGCCTTGATGGCCTGGGCGCCTCTCAGGTAGACGGCGC
>Ga0070730_10005209_pt1 | contig 11246 bp, 7 predicted proteins | sample Coa_R1_3_FD_66447 | JGI IMG/M metagenome (GOLD analysis project Ga0070730, IMG submission 66447) | Surface soil microbial communities from Centralia Pennsylvania, which are recovering from an underground coalmine fire - Coalmine... | ecosystem: Environmental > Terrestrial > Soil > Unclassified ... | reverse complement strand
GCAGCTTGCCGAGCAAAGATATTCAGCAGGGTGGTTTTCCCTACAGCACTCTGTCCTGAAATCCAGATAATATTGTAGGTAGGATCATCAGGTTGAAGAATTTCTTCCTCAAAGAACTTTAGCTCTTTGGTCCGGCCAATACAGACAGTATGGGCCGGAGTCTCCCTCACGCCAAAGGGCATGCTGCTTCATCCTCACTCGTTATAATTGCTGAGAAACATCTGCGGCTCTATGAGAGAACCATTGACGCAGGCTCTCAGCGCCTCCTCCACCATCTCTCTCTATCACTATCACCACAGCCGCCCACGCTCGCGCCATTGCTGCGTCCATACCCTATCTGGCGCTCTCTTCCCAAAGCGAGTAGGGATTCTGGTTCGCTGCGTTCCTGCTGGTAGGGTGCTAATAGCTTGCCAGGAGAGGCGCGGCGTATTGCTCATAAAAGTCCGGACTGGTTTCTGCCAACCAGCGGAGCGGCTCCAGAAGTACATGTGGCATGCCCTCCTCCAAGGACTGGTTCAATGCTGCCCGTGCCTCCTCGGCACGTCCCAGACTGGCAGCAGCCATCCCTTTCCAGAAAAGAGTATCCCACTCATCTGGCTTGACCAGGCACGCCTGCTCAAGCGTAGTCAGAGCTTCCTCGAAGCGCCCACGCAGCCACAGAGCAACCCCTTGGCAGGCAAGCCCTTCGTAGAACTGCGGGGTATCTCCGGTAATGGCGTCCAGGCGCTCTGCCAGCCCATCATCTCTCCCCTCCTGGCACATTCGCGTCCACTCGGCCATCCACCCCGCCTGGACCCCCTTCGAGCCGGTTGGGTCTAACGTCTGGCTCTGGAGAAAGTCTGCTCTGGCTTGAGGAAGATTGGGCACGTCTAGATAAGCAATCCCGCGCTGCACATAGGCTCGGACCAGGGTCGCATCAAGACTGAGCGCACGGCCTAGATCAGCGATAGCCTCTATAGGGTGGTTGCGTAAGCGATAGGTTCTGCCCCGTTCGACATAGACCCAGGCGAGGCGAGAATTCAAAGCTAGCGCATGGTCAAAGTCAATCGTGGCTTGGGAATATTCCTTGAGTTTGCGATAGACGACGCCTCGTTCGGCGTAGGCGTTGGCAGACTTGGGATCTCGCTCGATCATATGCGTAAAATCAGCAATTGCCTGCTGATACCTTTGAGACAGGCGATAGGTAATACCACGTTGCAAGCAGGCCAGAAGCATGTCAGGTTTCAATTCAAGCGCGCGATCAAAATCAGTCAGCGCTCGTTGGTACTCTTTACGTTTGCGATAGGCAATGCCTCGGTGCGCATAGACTTCGGCATAGTTCGGTTCAAGCGCAAGCGCGCGATCAAAATCAGCTAGCGCTCGTTCGTACTCTTTCAGGTCGCTGTAGGCCGCGCCTCGGTAGAAATACGCCCGCGTCAATTTGCTGTCCAGCTTGGTTGCGCGATCAAAATCAGCCAGTGCCTGCTGATAAAAGCCACAAGAGCGGTACGCTTCTCCCCGACTCATATACACCGACGCAGCGGCAGGATCTAATTCGAGCGAGTGGTTAAAGTCGTCAATAGCGCGCTCGTACTCGTTGCGCAGGCGATAGGTTCTAGCCCGACTGGCGTAGGCTCTAGAGGCGACGCGCCTGGATATGGTGGAATCTAAATTGATTGCCCGATCAAGGTCCGCTAAAGCCTGATCATACTCTTTGCGCTGACGATAGATTTCCCCCCGATCGCCATAGGCCCTAGCAAAGGTGGGATCGAGCCGGATAGCGCTGTCAAAGTCGTCAATAGCACGCTTGAAGTTTCGGCGGAAACAGAAGATTTCTCCACGAACGACATAGGCTCTGGCAAGATGCTCATCCAGTTGCAGAGCGCGGTCAAGGTCTTTGATCGCACGATCATAGTCGTTGAGCCGCCGGTAAGTCTCTCCACGTCGATCATAAGCTCCGGCAAAATCAGGGTCTAACTCAATCGCCGTATCAAAATCCTCAATGGCCCGCTCGTAATCTTTGAGATCGCTGTAAATAATGCCACGTTGAGAATAGGCTGTGGCGAGGCGAGGCTCCAGCGCCAGGGCACGATCCAGGCAGGCTATCGCCTGCCCGTGTTTATTGTGCAGGCGGTAAATTTCTGCCAGTTTGGTGTAAGCATCGGCAGAATCAGGATCCAGCCGCAGGGCGGCTTCGTAATCATCGATTGCTTGTTCATATGCCCCCTTATCTCGGTAAACGATGCCCCGACCAATATACATTTCAGCAGTAGGACCGAGGTTAAGGGCACGGTTGAAGTCAGCCAGCGCTTCCTGATGCTTGTTGAGCCGCCGATAGGTGTCTCCGCGCCGATCATAGGCTCTGGCACAGGTAGCATCCAGCTTGATGGCCCGGTCAAAGTCGGCGATAGCTCGCTCATAGAGTTGGCGATGCTTATACACGACGCCGCGACCCAGATATGCCTCTCCAGAGCCTGGATCAAGCCTCAGCGCCCGAGCATAATCATTGATAGCTCCCTGATAGTCTTTCAAAAGCAAAGATACATTCCCACGTTTACAATAGAGCGTGGCAACCCCTGGCCGCAGAACATCCGAGATCGAGGAGTGTTTAGGCGCTACCTGCTCTAACACCTCTTTGATTGCTCCTACCATTTTCTCTTTTTCGCCAGCCCGATCAGCCTCAATGTAATTGAGGAGACTTCTCACAATGAGTCTGGGGCGTTCACCGACCAGGGAGTGGAGCGATTCTTGGGACAGATTGCTCAGAACAGTGGTGATCTCTTCGGGTTGGCGCGTCCGTTCGTAGGCAGCCAGTATCTGCACAGCAGCCTCGACATAACTGGCTTCTTCTGGAAGTAAAAACAACTGATACACCAACGCCAGCGTCGTCTCGAGCCATTCAGCAGAGGAGGGCGCCTGCTGATGTTTGCGCTCAATAATCTCAAGCCTTCGCTTATAGTAGGCGACTAAATTTTCACATACGGTATAGAACTTGTCTTGAGCATGCTGGTAGAAATAGCGACCAAACAATATTTGCGCTTGGGAGTGGTAGGAGAACCGTCCGTCTTGTGTCCCACGCACAAAGGACAATCCAACTAGCCAGCGATAAAGCGCAGGCAGCTCGCGCTGAGTGAAGTCATTGAAAGCCTTCAAATCATCCAGCCTGAACGGCATGGAGAGGAGGCTGGCATATAGAGCCAACCGCCGCCTGGGATCGCCATCGGGAATCCAACGCAGAAAGTTGGTTACAAGGTCCGGCGCCGGGTCTTTATCCCCCTCCGCATTCGCTGTTAAGAGACTTAAGTAGAGCGGGAGACCTCCGGAGAGGTGCCAGATCATTTCGATGTGATTAGGATCAGTGATCTGGCGCTTCGCCAGATATTCCGTCGTTTCTTCCAGCGAGAGACGTTGCAAGGAGATGGTGTGAATGGAGGGAGTATAGTACGACCAGTGCTTGTACGTATTCGGAATGGAGCGCCCCATTGGGTCAATCCCGGCCACAACCAACACCACCTGCTTGCTAATATCAGCATCTAGAAAGCGCTCCAACAACCAGCGAGCAGCTTCGTCGGCCAGTTGCTCAAAGGAGTCAAAAAACAGAATTACCCGACGCGGATGCTTTGCGCGATACACCTTCAACCTGACCTTGGGACGTGTCAATCGGTTGAGATCCCTGACAAAAGCCTCGGTCAGGATGCCTACAGGGTCCGCTAGCCGCTCGGCTTTTTTATACTGCTTCAGGGCATGGCGGTTGGGAAAGAGATATTTATCCAAAAGATAGGAAGCGGTATTCATTAATTCCCGCCAAACCCTGCTAAAGATTGCTGGGCGCGTTGGTTCCCTTGGCGTGGCAGGCAATTCTACCCCTGACCAGATCAATGGCTTTCGCTGAAGTTCTGACTTTATTGGTAGCTCACGCGCAGCTTCCATAGAGTGAGCCTGTTCTTTATAACGAGCTAACTCCTTCTCAAATTCTGCAAGCCGCACTCCAGCAATACGGAATTGGTCAGCAAAGTCTGCCATCATGCTGGTGGGGATCGCTTGGGGCTGGTCTACTAGAGCTGTCAAGCAATATTGCTTCTGAGCCTTCTCAATAAAGTGGTCCAACAGTGTTGATTTGCCGACGCCCTGCTGACCAGTAATGGCGACAATATTATATTGAGGATCTTGAGGGGTAAGAATATCCTGGATAAAGACATCTAGTTCATAGCTACGGCTTTGAAAAAGGGGTGGGGCTTCAACCTGAGGGTGGCGACTCTTTGTAAGAGATCTCAAAAGTACGGACACGGCGCTACCCCCCAAACCCGAACGTTGCAACACCAGGAGATTAAGAGAAATTATACATAGCGAGCGTTGATTTGTCAAGTTAAGATACCTATCAGTCAAGATTCAGACTGCGTGCTAGCCAGGGCTAATACAAAGCCAAAATGCGATCTTTCTGGCAGGACTCCTTGACGAATCCCGCCTGGGACCATAGCCTGGTTGCAAGCGTTTGGGACAGAGCCAGCGCGTCAGAGGAGGGCAGGCAGGTTGAACAGCAGTCTTGGGGAGGCGATGGGATCGCGGGCAAGCCGCACAAGTCGGGCATGGGCGCGCTGACAAAGGAGCGGTCGGCGTACTATGTGTAAGCTGCTGGAGTCCCCAGCGCTGGCATTTGCCTTTCTGGCGACCTCCACCTGGCGGCGGCTGCCCTGGATAGCGACAGGGTTGGCGGTCACATACATCCCCGCCCGAACTTCCCTGCTCAGCCAGGGAGACGCCTGAAGACCGATCTGGATAAAACATGCAGCGCGTTATCCCTGTAGCGCTGTCCTTCCTTTTGGGAATCCCGCTTATCTCAGCTACTTGACGAATCCTTGCTGGAGGAGTAGACTCTGACACAACAGCCGGGCGAGGCTCGTTTGATAGCTTTTCTCGCTGAGGTGAGGCAGGGTGCTTGTAGCGCCAGCCTCCGTGCTGGTGAGTCATTCGCCGCCTGGGACGGCGCTACAAGGAACGGCGCACTTGGAGCGCTGGCGTCTCGCCGGCAGGGGTGGGAATGTGGCGCGGGCTGTTCGGCTCGCCCAGAGCGAGGCGTGGCCGCATACTATCGTTGGCCGCCTGGAAGGGCAGCCCTACAGGTGGGCCGTCGCCTGTAGCGCCAGCCTCCGTGCTGGCGCATCGCTGGGCTGATGCAATCTGGGACTTCAGGGGCCACGTTCGCGCTGGCCGGGCGGCTCGCCGCCTGGGACGGCGGCGCTACAGGCGGCCTTGGTGGCCGAAGGCCCTTAACGGCGATTTCACTTGCCAAACTGGTCCTATTTAGACTTGACGAAACCTTGCTGAGCCGGTAAACTCAGGAAAGAAGTTGAAGCGTAACCAGGCTGCCAGAGGAGGTCATTTTGAGATGATGGAACGCCAGTACATTGGCCGCTATCGGGTCACAGGCAAGCTGGGCCGAGGAGGCATGGGCACGGTCGTGCAGGCAGTGGATGAGGTGCGCAATCGCCCGGTGGCGATCAAGCTGCCCAACGAACTGGACCCCGAAGCCATTCAGCGGCTCAAACAAGAATGTGAGGTGGTCACAAAGCTGGAGCATGCCAACATTGTCCAGGTCTATGGCTCTGGCAGCGACCCCGACCTGCCCTTTTATATCGTCATGGAATATGTCCAGGGCTGGACGGTGGAAGACCTGCTGCGCGAGCAGGCTGGGCGTCCGCTGGAGCCGCAGCGCGCGCTGAAGATCGCGCTGGGCGTGGCCGAGGCGCTGGCCTACGCGCACAAGCCGCCGCTGCGCGTGATCCACCGCGACATCAAGCCGGGCAACGTGCTGATTCGCCAGGGCGATGAGGCCATCAAGGTCACAGACTTTGGCATCGCCGCTGTGCTGGCGGAAAAGACCGGGCGCACCGCCGTTGGCACGCTGGCCTATATGGCCCCGGAGCAGGCAATGGGCAAGGGTGTGGATGCGCGCACTGATCTCTATTCGCTGGGGGCCATGCTCTATGAGATGCTCACCGGCGAGCGACCGCCGCAGATCGCCGCCACGCAGGCGAACGCGCCCAGCGGCTCGCTGCGCTCCATGATGATGTCCCCGGATATTAGCCAGCGCGTGGACCAGTTGGTGCTGGGCATGCTGAGGCGCGACCAGAACCAGCGCATCCCGCAGAACGCGGCGGACCTTGTGGAAGAACTGCGCGCCATGTTGGAGGGGCGGCCCACGCGCATCCTCTCTATGCCATCGCCCAGTTCAGGCCCGGTCTACGACCCCTCGCGCCCGGTCAACCAGTCGCAAGCCATTCGGACACGCGGGCCGGTTGCGCCGCCCTCTGGCCCGCCATCGGGCTATACCGACTATCCCGCGCCGAGGTCGGCGCCCTATCCACCGGCCTACCCGGCGCCCTACCCACCGCCCTACCCACCGCAGCAGCCGGTCATCATCAATGTCAACCAGCAGGTGCAGCAGCAGCAAATGATGATGCAGCCGATGATGCCCATCGTGCCCATTGTGCCGATCATGATCCAGCCCAGCAGCACCAAGGCGTCAACGGCCCTGACGCTGGCAATTCTCTCGATCTTCCTGATCGGCCCCTTCGGCTCCATTCCGGCCATTATCGTTGGGCATATGGCGCTGAATGAGATTAAAGCCAGCGGGGGGCGGCTGGAAGGACACGGCAAAGCCGTCGCCGCGCTGGTCATCGGCTATCTGGTCACGGGCATCTTTCTGCTGATCTGCATTTCCCTCGCGGCGGCTCCCAAATAAGAATGGCGGTTGCAACCGCCTACCTTGACGAAGCGACGGCAAAACGGTACAGTAGGGCGGAGCAGTAACGTGTTGTTTCAGGAGGCCGACTGAGATGGAACGGCAGTACATTGGCCGCTACCGCATCACCGGGCAGTTGGGCACGGGAAGCATGGGAGCGGTCATGCGGGCAGTGGATGAGGTCCGCCATCGGGACGTTGCCATCACCGTTCCGCAGGACTTGAACCCCGCCGTCATCAGCCGTCTGCAAAAAGAGTGCGATCTGCTGACGCAATTGCAGCATCCGCAGATCGCCCAGGTATTTGGCGCGGGCAGCGATCCTGATCTTGCCTTCTACATCGTCAGGGAGTATATCGATGGCGCAACGCTGGAAGACCTCTTGCGCCAGCAAGGCGGGCGTCTGGAGCCAGGCCAGGCGCTGAAGATCGCGCTGGGCGTGGCCGAGGCGCTGGCCTACGCGCACAAGCTGCGCATTCTGCACGGCGACCTCACGCCCGGCGCTCTCCTGATCCGCACCAGCGATGGCGTCGTCAAAGTCGCCGACTTTGGCATCGCCGCCATCCTGACCGAACAGAGCGGGCGCAGCGCCAACAACACGTCAGCCTATCGAGCGCCGGAGCAGGCATCGGGCAAGGGCGTCGATGCCCGCGCCGATCTCTATGCCCTGGGCGTCATCCTTTATGAGATGCTGACCGGCGCGCGCCCGTCCCGGCCTGCCGCCAGCCTCGCCAGCGCGCCCGACATGGCGGCACTGCCACCAGAGGCGCTCGCCAGGCTCGACCGGCTGACGGTGGGGCTGCTGGCGCGCGACCCCAAACAGCGGCGGCCCCAACGCGCCAGAGAGGTTGCCGAAGCCGTGCGCGCCATCGCCCAGGCGCTACCGGCCAGCGACACGCAAGCTCCCGCAAGCGCCTCGGCCCACGCGACCACGCAGCGCCCCGGCGCGCCCAGCGGCGCATCCGCGACGCCCGACTACACGGCCTATCTGGCGCCGCCATCGATGCCTGTTCCACCGCCGCTAGCCAGGCCAGCCATCCAGGCGGCGCCGCAGGTGGTGATCATGCCGCAGCGCCGCTTTGGCCGGGCGCGAGTGGCGCAGGTTGGGCCGATGGTTCGGGCGGCGCCAGGGCGGCGCGTCAGTGGCCTGGCGCCCGCCGCCCTAGCGCTGGGCCTCTCTGCCTTACTCTTCGCCTGCCCTGAAGTGGGCGTGAACCTTTTGAGCAAGGTGGGCGGAAACCTTTTTAGTTCGGTGGAAAACCCGCTCCTGATCGCAGGCGGGGTTCTTGCCGTGCTGGCGGTGGTCTGTGGGCATCTAGCGCTGATAGGGATGCGTCGCAGCGCCGCGCGCGTGGTGGGCCAGGGAGCGGCCATTGTCGGCCTGTCAGCAGGCTATCTTGGCCTGGGGCTGACGCTGATTGTTTTTTTTGCACACAACCAACTTCTCTAGCGGCGGATTGAAAGGGCTGTATGGGAGCATCACTCGCGCAACCCACCTCTATGGGAGGTGGACGCTACACAGACTTGCAGCGCCTGGGCGGCGGCGCGATGGGGGCTGTCTTCCTGGCAACCGATCAGCAGCGCCACGAGCGCGTCGCCATCAAAGTGCCAGCGGCCAGCCGCCACTGGCGCGCCGAATATGAGAAGCGCGTGCTGAAAGAGATCGGCATCCTCAGCGCGCTGCAACATCCCAACATCATTGCCATCCAGGATTGGGGCCAGGACCAGCACTATGGACCCTATATCGTCATGGAATATATCGAGGGTGGCTCCATCCTGCAATTGATGGCGCACAATCCCGGCTCCCGGCTGGACCCGCGCGAAGCCCTGCGCATCGCCGCCACCGTCGCCGAGGCGCTGGCCTATGCCCACTCGCGCCAGCCGCCGATCATTCACCGCGACATCAAGCCGGATAATATCTTAATGCGCCGCTCGGATGGGCAGATCAAGGTCTCCGATTTTGGACTGGCGGCAGTGCTAACTGGCAGGCGCGCCATGACCCAATGGGGCACGCCAGACTATATCGCGCCGGAACAGGCGCTGGGCAAGGGCGCGGACGGGCGCAGCGACATGTATTCGCTGGCTGCCACGCTCTACCATATGCTCACTGGCGTGCGGCCTCCCTCGCTGGGGATGCCGCTCCCCATGCGGCCCAGCGCGGGGGTGGTTCCAGGCGTGCTGCACAGCGACCAGATGCGCCGGATCGACTTCCTGATCATCACCCTGATGGCCTATGACCCCAACAATCGCCGACCCGCGCCCGAACGCAAAGCCTGGCGCGCCTCGGAGGTCGCCGAAGAACTCCACGCCATTGCCGAGCGCCGCCCGGCGCTGGTCTACCCCAGCCCAGAGGACTCTGCTATCTTCCCCAGCCTGATGACGGGGATTCTGCCGCCCGCAGGCGTCGCTCCGCGCCCCCAGGCGCCATCAGCGGCACCGCAGCAGCCGCGCGCGCCACTGCCCCCGCAGCAGCCGCCAGCCTTCCAGCCGCCGCCACAAGCCCGGCCTCTGCCTATGCCGACGCCGCAGCCCATGCCACAGGCGCAGCCGCAACCCATCCAGCAACCCATGCCGCGCCCGCCCATGCCCCCGCAGGCGCCAGCCTTCCAGCCGCCTCCCATGCCCCCGCAGGCGCAGCCACCATTTCAGCCACCGCCTGCCCAACCAATGCCGCCGCCTTTCCAGCCGCAGGCGCAGCCCATGCCGCAAGGGCAGCCGCAGCGCCCGCCGCAGCCAAAGCCCGCACCCGCGCAGCGCCCGCTCCAGGCCGAGCAAGTTATCCTGTTTCAGCCGCCCATCGCGGCCCCACCACCCGCGCAGGCGTTCAGGCCATCCAACATGCTCCCGACACCAGGGCTGCAAGCGCCCGCCGCGACGCCCGCGCCCCGGCCATCGGCTGGTGTCCAGCCACCGCCCGCGCAAGGGCCACAAAGCGCCGCGACGCCCGCGTCAGTGAAGTCAGACGAGCAGCATTCGGGCGTCTCGACAACCGAAAAAGAACTCATTGCCGGCCTGCTGGTAGGAGGGGCAGGCGCTGCATCTCTTTTTCTGGTTGCGACGCTTCTTCCGTCGCCGGTGAGGTTCCTGGATTTTCTCTTCAACGCGCTGGTCTTCGGCCTCATCCTCTGGGGGACCGGGCTGATCGTTGGCCTGGCCTCGCCACGCGGACGACGCGGGCGCATGCCCTGGCTGGCGCTGCTGGTGGCAATCTTGACGGTGGCAATTGCCTTTCCCATCGCCCAGGCAGTGGCCGAACACCAGGGCCTGTTCAAAGAAACAACCACGTTTCTGGCGCTGCTCCTCGCCTGGCCCTTCCTGTTCCTGGGGGCAGTGGGCACATGGCTTGCCATGAAACTCGCTGGGAAATCATAGTTCCAGGGACGCATTCATGAAAACACAATCATCCGACACCCGACCCGAAGCCGAGATTCAGTTGGGCTTCATTACGCTCCATTATGGGCAGGAAATCGCAGCTCGCCTGCGGACAACCCTGACAAAAAAGGTGAAGCCGATGGATATACCTGATATTCTCGAAGTGATGACCCCTATTGTGAGCGCCTTCGAGCAGCTTGCGGTAGGCGATCTGCTGGAGCGCGCGCTGGTGGATGCGGGATTGGCGCCAGAGCCACCAGTGGAGTGAAGGTCGCTGTCCCTAATGGATGAGCGGGGCGCTGGGTGAGGTGGATGGCTGCGGCGCGTCGGGCGACCGCGCCACGAGAAGACGAACGGCCATCTCTGCGGCTTGATCGCGCGAGCAGCCCTGCTTGCGCAGCCAGATACAATAGCGCTCTGCCTGCCATGTCAGCCGGGCGCGAGCGCACCAGACCTCCTCCCACACTCCTGAGAACTCCATTTCCTGGTCATTGCTGCTATTAGATAGACCTATCATGGCTTGCTTGCCTTTCCAGCCCTTCGCCAATGAGATGCCCCCAGCATCTTACGTTGCTATCACCATCAAATGCAAGTAAGCAAGGGACGCCTTTTTCCTCAAAAGGAGATTGTGGCAAACTCTATGCCACTGGTAACGGCTCACACTCCAGGTGTGCGCTGCCTCATGGTGAGCATAGGCAGAACGTATTACAATCTGGGGAGAAGAGCGAGACGGTCTATAAAACGACCTGCGCGCTGAAGAGCAGAGGGAGCTAGATCATGACACACGATGAGCCAACCCAGACGGAGGCTTCGGCAGATCGCCCCGCAGTCCGTCCAGCAGAAGCTCTCTCCATCCGGGGCCTGGGCTTGCGCCAGTACCTCACCGGCTGGAGCCAGTCTCCCAAACTGGCGCTCTTGCTGGGAACCTATCTTTTTTTTATGCCGGGATTCCTGACGTTCTTCTTTATCGCCAGATTTGTGCAGGCGCCTACCCAGGGAACGAGCGTGGGCGCCCTGGCGCTGACCGGCGGGCTGGCGCTGCTCTATCTGGCGCTGCTGACAGGTCCGGCGGTCTCGCTGATGGTGCGCGGCATCGCTGATCTGCGCGCGCGGCCACGAGTCGTTGGCGGGCGCGTGCTGGCCGTGCGCCATCAGC